>JADKLW010000147.1_pt1 | contig 38567 bp, 38 predicted proteins | sample 8641881 | NCBI WGS metagenome assembly JADKLW01 (sample SAMN16272185, study PRJNA661076) | feces metagenome | isolation source: fecal sample from diarrhoea affected cattle B | host: Bos taurus | place: South Africa: Lokaleng Village, Mahikeng | collected 2019-09 | reverse complement strand
GCATGCCGCCCGTACCTATGCTGCTGCCCGAGCCGCCCGCCATGGCTTCGAGGGCGGGGTCGCCGGCCTGGCCCAGGGCAATGAAGGTGGCGTCCGGATCGCGGCGCGGATCGGCGCTGAACAGGCCGGTCTGATCGGTCAGGATGACCATGGCCTCGGCTTCGATAAGATTGGTAACCAGGGCACCCAGGGTATCGTTGTCGCCCAGGCGGATCTCATCGGTGACGACGGTGTCGTTCTCGTTCACGATGGGCACCACGCCCAGGCCCAGCAGGGTGTACAGCGTGCTTCGTGCGTTTAGATAACGGCGCCGATCGGCCAGATCTTCGTGAGTCAGGAGGATTTGCGCCGTCCGTATGCCATGGCGGGCAAAGGCGGCTTCGTAGGCCTGGATCAGTCCCATCTGGCCTACTGCGGCCGCAGCCTGCAGTTCGTGCATGGCGTTGGGCCGGCGCGGCCATCCCAGGCGCGCCATACCTTCCGCGATGGCCCCGCTGGACACCAGCACCATCTGTTTGCCCCCGGCATGCAGTTGGGCGATTTGGCTGGCCCATTGCTCTACGGCCTGAACGTCTATGCCCTTGCCCTCGTTGGTGACCAGCGAAGAGCCCACCTTGACGACCAGGCGTTTAGCGTGCGAGACGGCAGGTGCCGTGGATTGTGTAGCGGCCATGAGCGAGATTGCGGTGCGTTAGGGTTATTCGGCGTCGGAACGAGTATCGTCGAAACGCGGGTCTTCCGCCACATAGCTGCCGTCGGCCTTGTCTTGCTCGATGTTGGCTTGCTGGCGTTCGGCGTCCAGCCATTCTTGCAAGTGCCAGGTGAGATCCTGGGTGCCTTCGCCGGTAAGCGCCGAAATCGTAAAGACGGGGCCAGTCCAGTCCAGTGCTGCGCATATCCTTTTCTGGACGTCTTGCGGGTCGTTGACCATATCAAGTTTGTTCAGCACCAGCCAACGGGGTTTTTCGTAAAGATCGGCGTCGTACAGGCGCAGCTCTTCGACGATGGCCTTGGCATCGGCCACGGCTTGCTCGACCGGATCGACGTCGGGATCGGCTGAAGAGACATCCAGTATGTGCAGCAACACGCGTGTGCGCGAAAGGTGACGCAAGAACAAGTGACCCAGTCCGGCTCCTTCGGACGCGCCTTCGATTAGGCCGGGAATGTCGGCAATGACAAAACTGTGCGATGGCGATGTGCGCACCACACCCAAATTAGGGTGCAGGGTGGTGAAGGGATAGTCGGCAATCTTGGGCTTGGCGTTGGAGACCTTGCTGATCAGCGTGGACTTGCCGGCGTTGGGCATGCCCAGCAGGCCGACATCGGCCAATACCTTGAGCTCTAGCCGTAGCTTGCGCTGTTCGCCTTCTTGACCCGGGGTAGTTTGCCGCGGTGCCCGGTTGGTGCTGGACTTGAAGTGCAGGTTGCCCAGCCCGCCGGCTCCGCCAGCCGCCAGGGTGACTTTTTCGTTATGGCGGTCCAGGTCGAACAGCTGCTCGCCCGTTTCGGCATCCAGAATGGTGGTGCCCACCGGCACTCGCAAGGTGATGTCGGGCGCAGCGGCGCCGTATTGGTCGGAGCCGCGGCCGTTTTCGCCATTTTTGCCCCGATGCAGACGGGCGTAGCGGAAGTCGATCAGTGTATTGATGTTGCGGTCGGCTATAGCGTAAATGCTGCCGCCGCGTCCGCCGTCGCCGCCGTCAGGGCCGCCCTTCGGTATGAATTTTTCGCGGCGAAAGCTGGCCGCGCCATTGCCGCCCTTGCCGGCAATGACTTCGATGGTGGCTTCGTCGACGAATTTCATGGGACTGCCTTTTGCATGATGTAGGTATTCTAAAACAAAAAACCCTGCCTTTATGGCAGGGCTTTTTGCTGGTGTGCCAGGCTGAGATTACTCGGCGGCAACAACCGAAACGGTACGCTTGTTAAGGGCGCCCTTGATGGCAAACTTGACCGTGCCGTCAACCAGCGAGAACAAGGTGTGATCCTTGCCGATGCCCACGTTGACGCCCGGGTGGAACTGGGTGCCACGCTGGCGCACGATGATGGAACCGGCCGAGATCAGCTGGCCACCGTAGGTTTTTACACCAAGTCGCTTCGATTCTGAGTCGCGACCGTTGCGCGTAGAGCCGCCGCCTTTTTTCTGTGCCATGTTTAGCTCCTGCTATTCAAACCGTCGTTGATCGTTAGGCCGTGATGGCGTCGATGCGAACTTCGGTGTAGTTCTGACGATGGCCCTGGCGCTTTTGGTAATGCTTGCGCCGGCGCATCTTGAAGATCTTGATTTTGTCGTGGCGGCCTTGCGCAAGAACGGTTGCTGTGACCACGGCCCCGGTAACCAAAGGCGCGCCAATTTGTAGCTGCTCGCCTTCGCCAACCGAAAGTACCTGGTCTAGCGTAATTTCTTGCCCAATGTCTGCCGGTATCTGTTCTATCTTTAGTTTTTGACCTGCAGCAACACGATACTGTTTGCCGCCGGTTTTTATGACCGCGTACATGTGGGAGTTCCTAAATAATAAATCTTGGCCAAATGCCAAGCTCATGATTCTAGCGCGCGAGCGTGGCTGCGGTCAAGTTGGGCTTGGCGCGAATGTTGTGGGAAGTCAAGGGCTTGCCGCTCTCAGGAGCGGTAATCAGCGTTGATGCTGACGTATTCGTGAGAAAAATCGCACGTATAGACGGTTTCGGTGACGTCGCCGCGGCCCAGAGCGATGCGCACCGTAATTTCGGGCTCTTTCATGACGCGCTGGCCGTCGGCTTCCTGGTAGTCGGGGTGGCGTTCGCCCCGACTGGCAACCAGTACGTCGCCCAGCCACAGTTTGGTGCGGCTGACATCCAGGTCGTCGATGCCGGCATAGCCGACGGCGCAAAGGATGCGGCCCAGGTTGGGGTCGGAGGCGAAAAAGGCGGTCTTTACGAGGGGCGACTGGGCCACGGCGTAGGCCACCTTCAGGGCCTCTTCGGTATTGAGGGCCTGCTCGACCCGTACAGTAATGAATTTGGTAGCGCCCTCGGCGTCACGCACGATTTTCTGGGCGAGTTCGGCGGCGGCGTCCGTCAGCGCCCGATACAGGGGTTCGTACTGCGGGTCGGATTCGGACTCAATGCGCAGCGGGCTGGCGCCGGTAGCCGCCATAATGAAGGAGTCATTGGTCGAGGTGTCGCCGTCTACGGTAATCCGGTTGAACGAGCGGTCGGCGATGCTCCCGGCCATGCGTTTGAGCAGGTCTGGCGCGATGCCGGCGTCGGTGGCCAGGAAACCCAGCATGGTGGCCATGTTGGGCCGTATCATGCCCGCGCCTTTGCTGATACCGGTGATGGTAATGGTTTTATTACCGATAGCCACCCGCTGCGAAACAATCTTGGGCTGCGTGTCGGTGGTCATGATGCTGTGTGCTGCTGCGAACCAGTTGTCGGCCGCGGTGGCGCGAATAGCGGTGGGCAGGGCGGCAACGAGACGATCCAGGGGCAAGGGCTCGAGGATGACGCCGGTTGAAAACGGCAAGACCTGTTCGGCTTCTATGTCTAATAAGGAGGCCAGTGCGGTGCAGGTCTGGCGAGCGATCTCCAGTCCGCTTTGGCCAGTGCCTGCGTTGGCATTGCCGGTGTTGATGACCAGGGCCCGGATGCCGCGATCGGCAGCCAAATGGGCTTCGCACACCTGCACCGGCGCGGCCCGAAACCGATTGCGCGTAAACACGCCCGCTACGCTGCTGCCTGCGGCCAGCCGAAACACGGTCAGGTCGCGGCGATTGGCTTTGCGTATGCCGGCTTCGGCGATGCCGATTTCGATGCCCGCAACGGGAAATATCTGGGACTCGGGAGGGATGTACAGGTTGACGGCCATGGCAGCGGTTCAGCGGTTGGGGAAAGCTTTGATTCTAGCCTAGGCCCTGGTGTCGCGCCTGGCCATCCGGGCCTGCGTCACGAGCTTCAATTCGCCCAGGGCTTCAAACAGCGCTGCCCGGCTTTTTTCCGACACGCCACTGAACATCGATTGCACCCACTGCTCGTGTGATTGGGCCATCTTCTTGAAAGTGCGCTTGCCTTTGCTGGTCAACCGAATTAACGAGCTGCGTCTGTCCGTTGCCACCTTTACACGCTCGACCAAGCCCTCGCGTTCGAGTTGGTCGGTGATGCCGGTGATGTTGCCGTTGGTGACCATCATGTGTTGGGACAGCTCGCTCATTTTCATCCCGCCTGGCACGCGCAGCAATTGCGCCATGAGATCAAAGCGCGGCAAGGTCGTCTGATACTCGGTGCGCAGACGTGTGCGGATATCGCTTTCGATGAGGTTGCAGCATGTCAGCATGCGCAGCCATAGGCGAAGATCATGGTGGTCTTCGGGTACGGTGCGGCTTTCCAGATCGGGAATGTCGGACAGCATTCTGGTGGTCGAAAGAGTATCGCTCATGACGTTCGGTGTGTAACCCCAGGATATAAAAGCAAAGATAGTTTAATCTTCAATCAGATGTTAGTGGTAAATTGCCTTTTCCCGATGACGGAGTACAACAATGTTCGGACAGTATTTCGGTCGCAGCTATGCTGACGCGCGCGAGCGCTTTGTGGCTGCGGGGCGCGAACGCGCTTGCCAGTTGCAATCCTTTGTTAACCCGGCAAGCAAGGGGGCAGGCGGCGAAACACTGTCGATGGACACCGCTTACTTCGGGCCCGCAGACGCGCCCGCCTTGCTGGTGTTGACCTCGGCCATGCACGGCGAAGAAGGCTATTGCGGTTCGGGTTGCCAGGTCGCACTGTTGCACGATGCCGCACTGCTGGACAAAGCCGCTGCGGCAGGTGTGGGTGTCTTGCTGGTGCACGCGGTGAACCCCTATGGGTTCTCGTGGGGACATCGTACCAACGAAGACAACATCGACCTGAATCGCAACTTTTGCGATTTCGGCAAGCCCTTGCGCGACAACCCGCATTATCGCAGCCTGCACCCCTTGCTGATTCCAGAAAGCTGGCCGCCCGGGCCCGAAAACGACGCCGCCATACAAGAGTTCAGGCGCAAAGAGGGCGAGCAGGCCTACCGCGAAGGCATGATGATGGGCCAGCACAGCCATCCGGATGGCTTGTTCTACGGGGGACAGGAACCGAGCTGGAGCAACCGTACCCTGCGCCACATTATCGGGCAGTATGGGCGCGGTCGGCAACGTATAGCCTGGATCGACTATCACACCGGCCTTGGGCCTTATGGGCACGCCGAGAAGATATTTGTGCAGAAGGGGGAGCCCGAGTATGACAGGGCGTGTGTATGGTGGGGCGCCGACGTGGTGGCCGTGTCCGACCCGGACTCCAGCACGGTGGATATCGCCGGCACGGGCATGCAGGCATTGCTGGAAGAGTGCGCCGACATACCCGAACTGACTTTCCTTGCGCTCGAGTATGGCACCGTGCCGATGGACCAGGTGTTCCTGGCCTTGCGGGCGGATCGCTGGCTGGCCGCGCACCCGCAGGCCGATGCAGCGCTGCGCAAGCAACTGAAGGCGGCGCACCGCGCTGCCTTTTATCCGGATCACGACGATTGGCGCGGTGCAGTCATTGGCCAGTCACGTGTCGGTTTATTGCAGGCCATATACGGCCTGTCTCGCTAGCCCGGCGCGGGAAACCCCTTAGTCTCGTCGTTTCGAAAAGTCCTTGCGCCGGCTTTTTTTTGGTTATATAGTTTAAACCTAAAGTAAATGGCGGCGGCAAGTCGGGTCCAACGGAGAGAAAATGAAAATTGCATGCATAGGTGGCGGTCCGGCGGGCTTGTATTTTGGTCTGCTGATGAAACTGGCAGACCCTTCCAATACGGTTACCGTCGTCGAGCGCAATCGTCCCTACGACACCTTTGGCTGGGGCGTGGTGTTCTCTGATGCCACGCTCGAGAACCTAAAGGAAGCCGACCCCGTGTCTGCCGAGCAGATCAGCGCGGCTTTCAATCACTGGGACGACATCGAAATCCACTACAAGGGGCGCAGCCTGCGCAGTAGCGGCCATGGGTTCATCGGCATAGGCCGCAAGAAGCTGCTTAACATCCTGCAGGCGCGTTGCGAGCAGGTAGGCGTCGATCTGGTCTTCGAAACCGACGTGACCGATGACCAGGAAATCGCCCGCAAATACCAGGCCGATCTGGTCATCGCCTCGGATGGCCTGAACAGCCGTGTGCGCACCCGTTACGCCGATACCTACAAGCCCGACATCGACACCCGCGAGTGCCGGTTTGTGTGGCTGGGCACACACAAGACTTTCGACGCGTTCACCTTTGCCTTTGTGCAGACCGAGCATGGCTGGTTCCAGGCGCACGCCTATCAGTTCGAACCTGGCATGGCGACCTTCATTGTCGAAACCCGCGACGAAACTTGGCGGGCGGCGGGGCTGGACACCATGAGCCAGGAAGACGGCATCGCCTATTGCGAGCAGTTGTTCGCACCCTGGCTGGATGGCAATGCCCTGATCTCTAATGCCGGCCATCTGCGAGGCTCCGCCATCTGGATCCGCTTCCCGCGCGTTATCTGCGATACCTGGGTGCACAAACAAGCGCTGCCCAATGGCCAGCAAGTGCCCGTTGTCCTGATGGGCGACGCCGCCCATACCGCGCACTTTTCCATCGGGTCGGGAACCAAGCTGGCTCTGGAAGACGCCATCGAGCTGCACCGCTCCATACAGGCGCATCCCGACGATCTGTCGGCGGCGCTGGACCACTATCAGGATGTCCGCAGCGTGGAGGTCCTGAAGATTCAAAATGCCGCCCGCAACTCCACCGAGTGGTTCGAGAACGTCGAGCGCTATGCTGATTTCGAGCCCGAACAGTTCGCCTATTCGTTGCTGACACGCTCCCAGCGAATTTCGCACGAAAACCTGCGGCTGCGCGATTCCCAGTGGCTGGAAGGCTACGAGAAGTGGATGGCCGAGCGCGCCGGCGTCGCTACAGGTGGACTGCACCCCGTGCCGCCCATGCTCACTCCTTATAAAGCGCGCAGCGTACAGTTGAAAAACCGCATCATGGTCTCCCCCATGGCGATGTACTCCAGCGTCGACGGCGTGCCTGGCGACTTCCATCTGGTCCATCTGGGCGGCCGTGCGATGGGCGGGGCCGGTATGGTTATGGTCGAAATGACTTGCGTGTCGCCGGAGGCCCGCATCACCCCGGGATGCCCAGGGCTGTGGAACGATCAGCAAATGCTCGCCTTCAAGCGCATCGTCGATTTCGTACACGACAACACGGACGCCAAGCTGGGCATACAGTTGGGCCATGCCGGTCGCAAGGGTTCGACACGCGTCAGTTGGGAAGGCACCGACATGCCCTTGAACGAAGGCAACTGGCCCCTGGTGTCCGCATCGGCAATTCCCTATATCGAAGGTGTCTCTCAGGTGCCGCAGGCCATGACGCGGGCTCAGATGGATGAAGTGCGCGATCAGTTCGTTGCCTCGGCGCAGCGTGCCGCGCAAGCCGGCTTCGACTGGCTCGAGCTGCACTGTGCCCACGGTTATCTGTTGTCCAGCTTCATCTCGCCGCTTTCCAACCACCGCTCTGACGAATATGGCGGCTCGCTGGACAAGCGCTTGCGCTATCCGCTTGAAGTCTTCCACGCCGTACGCGCTGTATGGCCGCAAGACTTGCCAATGTCAGTGCGCATATCGGCTCATGATTGGGTCGAGGGCGGCATCACCGCCGATGACGCCGTCGAGATCGCGCGGCGCTTCAAGGACGCCGGTGCGGACATGGTGGACTGCTCGTCGGGGCAGGTCAGCAAGGCCGAGCAGCCGGTATACGGGCGCATGTATCAAACGCCTTTCTCGGACCGCATCCGCAACGAAGCGCGCGTGCCCACCATTGCGGTCGGCGCCATCTTCGAGGCCGATCACGTCAATAGCATTATTGCTTCTGGGCGGGCAGACCTGTGCGCGCTGGCAAGGCCGCACTTGGCCGACGCAGCATGGACCCTGCGCGAGTCTGCACGCATCGGCTATCAGGATGTCAGTTGGCCGCGACAGTACTTCCCCGCCAAGCGCCAGCTGGAAACCAACTTTGAAAGGGCGGCTGCCTACGCGCAGCCCGTCGGTAAATGAGCAACCATCTTCCCTTGTCCGGTCGCCACGCCATCGTTACGGGCGGGTCACGCGGAATTGGCCTGGCCATCGCGCACAAGCTTGCGGGCATGGGTGCGCAAATTACGCTGATGGGGCGCGATGCCAGCTCGCTGCAACAGGCGGTCGAGCAACTGGCCGCCGGCAGCCGCGCCGGCTATGTCACGGGCGATATCGCCGACCCCGTCCAGGTAGAGCAAGCCATGGGGCAAGCTCGGCAACGGGCCGGCACCATACACATCCTGGTCAATAACGCCGGCCAGGCAAGCAGCCAGCGCTTCGATCGTGTGGATCAGGCCCACTGGAACCAGATGATCGCCGTGAACCTGGGCGGCACCTTCCACTGCATGCAGGCCGCCTTGCCAGACATGCTGCAGGCAGGTTGGGGGCGCATCGTCAACGTTGCCAGCACCGCTGCGCTGATCGGCTATCCGTATGTCAGTGCCTATTGCGCAGCCAAGCACGGCGTCGTGGGGCTGACACGCGCTGTTGCGCTCGAGGTCGCCGCCAAGGGGGTGACCGTCAACGCGGTGTGCCCCGGCTATACCGAAACCGATATCGTGCACGATGCCGTTGCCAACATCACCCAGAAAACCGGTATGACGCCAGAGCAGGCCAAAGCCCGCTTGGCCGAGCGCAACCCGCAAGGCCGGCTGGTTCAGCCCGAGGAAGTGGCCGGTGCTGTGGGGTGGCTGTGCGACCCGGCGTCGGCATCAATCAACGGACAGGCCATCCCGGTGGATGGCGGAGAGGTCATGGCAGGCTAGGGAAGCTCTGAGCAAGAGCTTCCCTGGGCCGCCCCTTATCGAACACAAGGAGTATGGAATGGAACAGGCAGTACACACGATGGCGCATCACAAGCGCCCCTACGCCGACTATCAGGCCAAGAATTTTCTGTGGCAGGTATCCGAGGACGGCAAGGTGGCCACCATCACGCTGAATCGGCCCGAGCGCAAGAATCCGCTGACCTTCGATTCGTATGCCGAGCTGCGCGACCTGTTCCGTGGGCTGGTCTATGCCACCGACATCAAGGCTGTCGTCATAACCGGGGCAGGTGGAAATTTCTGTTCAGGAGGCGATGTCCACGAGATTATCGGCCCGCTCACTGAAATGACCATGCCGCAGTTGCTGGACTTCACGCGGATGACGGGCGATCTCGTCAAAGCCATGCGCGCCTGCCCGCAGCCCATCGTGGCGGCGGTCGACGGTATCTGTGCGGGTGCAGGCGCCATGATCGCGCTGGCCTCCGATCTTCGCGTCGGTACGGCGCAAGCGCGCACCGCTTTCCTGTTCACGCGCGTCGGCCTGGCTGGCGCCGACATGGGCGCATGCACCTTGTTGCCGCGCATGATAGGCCAGGGGCGTGCTTCCGAGCTGCTGTACACCGGACGCGCCATGACGGCAGACGAAGGTATGGCCTGGGGCTTTTTCAATGCCTTGCACCCGTCCGATGCGGTGCTGACGGCGGCCGACAAGCTGGCTCGCCAGTTGGCCGATGGCCCCACATTTGCCCACGGCATCACCAAGAAGTTGCTGCACCAGGAATGGAATATGGGCGTGGACGAAGCCATCGAAGCAGAGGCCGAGGCGCAGGCTATCTGCATGCAGACCCAGGACTTCCGGCGCGCCTACGACGCCTTTGTGGCGAAACAGAAACCGGTATTCCAGGGGGATTGATGCGCGACGCTAGCTGGCTGGACTGGCCGTTCTTCGATCAGAAGCATCACGAGCTCGCGCAAAGCCTGGAAGACTGGTGCGCCGCGACGCTGCAAAATGTGGACCACTCCGATACGGATGCGGCCTGCCGCCACCTGGTTGCCCAGTTGGGCCGCGGCGGGTGGTTGCAGTTTGCGGTCCCGCAAGGCCCGGATGGCAGTTGGGGCGGCCGTTGGCCTCAAATCGATTCGCGTGCTGTGTGTATTTTGCGCGAAACCCTGGCGCGCCACGATGGGCTGGCGGATTTCGCCTTCGCGATGCAGGGTTTGGGCAGTGGCGCCATTTCACTGGCTGGTAGCGATGCCTTGCGCCAGCACTATTTACCGCGCGTCGCCAGCGGCCAGGCCATTGCCGCTTTTGCCTTGTCCGAACTCGATGCCGGGTCCGATGTGGCGGCCATGGCATGCGCGGCCGTCCCTGACGGCGACGATTACGTGCTGGATGGTGAGAAAACCTGGATATCCAATGGTGGCATCGCAGACTTTTACTGCGTGTTTGCGCGGACAGGTGAAGCCCCGGGCGCGCGTGGCATCAGTGCCTTTGTGGTCGATGCCGACACGCCGGGCCTGACCATCGCCGATCGCATCGATGTGATGGCGCCGCATCCGCTGGCCACATTGCGCTTCGAGGCCTGCCGCATTCCGCGTACCCAGATGCTGGGCGCGCCGGGCCAGGGCTTCAAGCTGGCCATGATGACGCTGGATATCTTCCGCGCTTCGGTGGCGGCGGCGGCACTGGGGTTTGCTCGCCGTGCGCTGGACGAGGCGCTGACGCGGGCCACGTCGCGCAAAATGTTCGGCCAGCGCCTGGCCGACTTGCAGCTTACTCAGGCCGCGCTGGGTGACATGGCTTGCGACATCGACGCTGCAGCCTTGCTGACCTACCGCGCGGCATGGCTGCGCGATGTCAAAGGTGTACGCACTACCCGCGAGGCCGCCATGGCGAAAATGGCAGCGACAGAGTCGGCGCAACGGGTCATTGACCGTGCGTTGCAGATGTTTGGCGGCGCCGGCGTCGTGTCGGGTGCGCCGGTCGAGAAGCTTTATCGAGAGATACGGGCGCTGCGCATCTATGAAGGCGCCACCGAAGTCCAAAAATTGATTATTGCGCGTGAACTATTAAAAGACCTGGAAGCCAAGCAGCCATAGGCCTGGTCGGGCGACTGGCTACACGCCGGCCGCCCGCGTACTGCCAGCGCTCATACAACGAGACAGGAGACAAGCATGGAAGCATCCGCCCATACCGATACCTTTGCGCGGGACCACCTTCCGCCCCTACATGAATGGCCCGAATTGCTGCTGGACGGCAATCCCGACGTAGCCTATCCGTCGCGCGTCAATTGCGCGAAGGCGCTGGTCGACGACTTGGTCGAGCAGGGCATGGGCGAGCGCGTGGCCTTGCGGTGGCAAGATGGTACAAAGCGCAAGACCATGACTTACCGCGAACTCATGGTCTTGACCAACCGCATTGCGCATGTGCTGGTCCAGGACATGCAGCTGCAGCCGGGTAACCGGATCTTGCTGCGCGGCCCCAATAACGTGATGATGGCGGCCTCGTGGCTGGCCGCGATCAAGGCCGGCCTGGTTACTGTCCCCACCATGCCTTTGCTGCGCGCCGGCGAACTGAAAAAAGCCATCGACAAGGCAAAGATTCAGGCTGTGTTGTGCGACAAGCGTCTCGCTGCGGAAGTCGAGCGTTGCATGGACGAAAACGATCCGGCCTATTGCGCCGATCTGAAGCACTTGCGCTATTTCCACGATGAAGGGGCTGACAGCCTGGAGTCGTTGGCGGCCGGCAAGCCGGCCGAGTTCACCAGTTGCGACACGGCGGTCGATGACATCTGCTTGATCGCCTTTACCAGCGGCACCACGGGCAAACCCAAGGGCTGCATGCATTTTCATCGCGACGTATTGGCCATGTGCGACACGTTTTCGCGCCACACGCTCAAGATGCATGCGGACGATGTGGTTTGCGGGACGCCGCCTTTGGCATTTACCTTTGGCTTGGGCGGGCTGTTGTGCTTTCCCTTGCGGGTGGGTGCCAGCACGGTGCTGGCCGAGAAGCTGACGCCCGAGCAGTTGCTGCAAACTGTCCAGGATTTCAAGGTGACGATGACCTTCACCGCTCCGACTTTCTATCGAAAAATGGCGGCGCAGGTCAGCAACTACGATCTTTCTTCGCTGAAGAATTCGGTGTCGGCGGGCGAAGCATTGCCCGATGCAACACGACAGTTATGGAAGCGAGCCACCGGTATCGAAATGATCGATGGCATAGGCGGCACCGAGATGATCCACGTGTACGTGTCCAGTGCCGGAGCCGATGTGCGGCGCGGCGCCATCGGCAAGGTGGTGCCCGGCTATGTCGCCCAGGTCGTGGATGAAGCGTTCAAGCCGGTGGCCCCGGGCGTGGTCGGTCGCCTGGCCGTGAAAGGCCCCACCGGTTGCCGCTATCTGGACGACGAGCGCCAGCGGGTGTTCGTCCAGCAGGGCTGGAATCTTCCGGGCGATACCTTTGCGATGGACGAAGACGGGTATCTGTACTATCAGGCCCGCAACGACGACATGATTATTTCGGCGGGCTACAACATTGCCGGCCCGGAAGTGGAGGGCACACTGCTGCTGCACGACGCCGTGGCCGAATGCGGGGTGGTCGGGCAGCCGGACGAGCAGCGCGGCATGATCGTCAAGGCTTTCGTGGTGCTCAAGCCGGGGTATCAGGGCGATGAGGCTATGGTCAAAGCCCTGCAGGAGCACGTCAAGGCGGCGATCGCGCCCTATAAGTATCCGCGAGCTATCGAATTTGTGGACAGTCTGCCAAGGACTGAAACAGGAAAATTACAGCGCTTCGTTTTGCGCAAGCAAGCAACTGAACAAGGAATCACGCAATGAAGATTTTGCAGCCGCCCAGCTGGGTGGAGCCGCGCGGGTACGCCAACGGCATCATGACGGAAATGAAGGTGGGCAGCCGCCTGTTGTTTGTAGGCGGGCAGATCGGCTGGAACGAGCAGCAAGAGTTCGAGACGGATGATTTCGCCGAGCAGGTGGGCCAGACGCTGCGCAACATTGTTGCCATCCTGAAGGAGGGTGGTGCCGGGCCGGAGCATATTACGCGCATGACTTGGTATGTTTGCGACAAGCAGGAGTATGTTGCGGCGCTGCGTGATGTGGGGCGCCACTACCGGGAGGTGATAGGGCGGAATTTTCCGGCTATGACGGCGGTGGAGGTGGCTGATCTGGTGGAGGATAGGGCGCGGGTGGAGATTGAAGTGACGGCGGTTGTGCCGTGATGTAGCTTTGTTCTTTGCAGAACCTCGTTCTTGAGAGAATCCTGTTCTTAAGATAACCCCGTTCTTAAGAGGCGCGGGTGGCCGGCTGTCCCGCCCGGCTTAGCGGTCTCGATCCCGGCGTTGCCGGGCTCGCCGGCGGCCAGTGCCGATTCGGGGCGGTCGCGGAACTCGTCGCTGCGCTCCTCAGACAGCCGCGCCCTTCATCCCCGAATCGGCACTGGCCGCCGGCGAGCCCGCGAAGTCGCCGGGCGGGACACCCGGCCACCCGCGCCTTTATGGATGCTGCTGATGTGGGATCGGGCTTGGCGAGGCGGGTGAGGGAAGGCGATGTCTGGGCTGCGGCGTTCTGGGATGTTGGTATAGCGAGCCATATTTCTGGGCCTACGCTATTTATTACCGAACGGGGAGGTTTGCTCTTCCAGCTGCCCCAGCCAAAGCATTGCCTGTTCGCGGCTTTCACCACACATCACAACGCTTGGCTTCAATGAGCTACAAACTGCAGGTCGGTCTGGATGCCCAAAAATTTTACATTTCTCGTCATCGTCGAGCTGAACGCAGCGAACACCGGCGGGCTTTCCTTCGGGCATGCCTGGAATGGGGCTGGAGATGGAGGGCGCCGTACAGCACGCTCCGCAGCGTTCTCGACAATTCATTGGTATCCCCAAAGAGCCCTGCGGCGCTCCCGGTCGTTACTTCAAGCTGGCGAAGACCTCTTCGGCGGCGTCCAGGGTGGTTTGGATGGTGGCATCGTCGTGGGCGGCGGAGACGAAGCCGGCTTCGAAGGCGGAGGGGGCGAAGTAGATGCCTTTGATGAGCATGGCGTGGAAGAAGCGTTTGAAGCGTTCGACGTTGGCCAGGGAGACTTCGTCGAAGGTATGGGGGACGGTCTCGCTGAAGTACAGGCCGAACATGCCGCCGACGTGATCGCTGCAAACGGCAACGCCTGCTGCGCGGGCGCGCTCGGCCAGGCCTTCGGCGAGCTTGCGGGTTTGTTCGCCCAGGCGTTCGTAGAAGCCCGGTTCGCTTAGCAGCTTCAGTGTGACTAGGCCGGCGGCGACGGCGACGGGGTTGCCGGACAAGGTGCCGGCCTGGTAGACGTTGCCGATGGGGGCGATGTGTTCCATGATGTCGGCCCGGCCGCCGAAGGCGCCTACGGGCATGCCGCCGCCGATGACTTTGGCCAGGGTGGTCAGATCGGGGGTGACGCCGGTCAGGCCCTGCACACCTTGCGGTCCTACGCGAAAGCCCGTCATGACTTCGTCGAATATCAGCAGGGCGCCGTACTGGGTGCACAGGTCGCGCAAGCCTTGCAGGAAGCCGGGCAGGGGCTTGACGAGGTTCATGTTGCCGGCAATGGGCTCGATGATGACGCAGGCAATTTCGCTGCCGTACTCCTTGAATGCTGCTTCAGCGGCTTCCAGTCGGTTGTAGTCCAGCACCATGGTGTGCTGGATGAATTCGGCCGGGACGCCGGCAGAGGTGGGGTTACCGAAGGTCAGCATGCCCGAGCCGGCCTTGACCAGCAGGCTGTCTGCATGGCCGTGGTAGCAGCCTTCAAATTTAACGATCTTGGTTCTGCCGGTCGCACCGCGCGCCAGGCGGATGGCGGTCATGGTGGCTTCGGTGCCGGAGCTTACCAGCCGTACTTTCTCGATGGACGGGATACGCGCGACGATGGCTTCGGCGATTTCGATCTCGGCTTCGGTAGGAGCACCGAAAGACAAGCCGTTCACGGCTGCCTCTTGTACGGCGCGTATGACTTCGGGATGCGCATGCCCCAGGATGGCTGGACCCCAGGAGCCGACATAATCAATATAGCGGGTGCCTTCGGCATCCCACATATAAGGGCCTTGGGCGCGTTCGATGAAGCGAGGCGAACCACCCACCGATCGGAAGGCACGCACGGGAGAATTTACGCCGCCCGGGATGGTCTGAAGGGCGCGTTCAAAAAGCTGGCTGTTGCGGGACATAATGGGGCTCTATCTAAAGGTGAAGAAGGGCTCAGGCAAACAGGGCCGAGCAGCGTGCGGCGGTGGCGGCAATGTCGTTGCTGCCGAACAGTCCGCTGATCAGGGCGATACTGTCAGCGCCGGCCTCAACGAGCGGCGCGGCATTGTCGGCAGTGATGCCGCCGATGACGACGACGGCAGGCCGGGGCCGTGTGGCGATGTTTTCGACCAGCGCGCGGCCCAGCCGCAATTGCTCAAGCGTAGCGCGCACTGCCTCGGGCTTGACGCTGGATGGATACATGGCGCCAAAGGCTATGTAGTCTACGTCGGCGTCCAGCGTCTGGGCCGCCAGCGCGAGGTCGTTATAGCATGAACACCCCATGAGCTTGCCCGGCCCCATGGCCAGGCGCGCCTCGACCAGACTGCCGTCTTCACGTCCCAGATGCACGCCATCGGCATCCACCAGGGCGGCCAGTCGCCAGTCGTCATTGATGATGCAGACCACGCCCAGCTTGCGGCAATGCTCGACCACCCGCCTGGCCTGGGACAAGCGCGCTTCAGGGCTGATGGTCTTACGGCGCCACTGCAGCGCCGTCATCCCGCCCGACGCCGCCGAACTGATGGCTTGCAGCAAAGTGTCGGTGTCGTCCCATTCAGGCGTCACGCCATAAAGACCAGCTGGAAATCGCAAATGCTTGTCGCTGGTCATGGCGTGGTCCGGTCGATCAGGCGATGCCCCATGCCAGGCTGGAGCCAGCGTGCCGCGGCATTGCCGCACGAGGCGATGGCGTTTGCCACCGCGGCCTGCATGGGCTGACCGTGGGCCAACTGCGTGGTGATGGCGCAGGACAGCAAGCTATCGGGGTCGGTCAGTCGGGTGGTGGGCGGCTGCCAGGGCCAATCGCCGGTCTCTCCGCTTTGGCCTCGCAGGGAATGGCTGTAATGGCCCGGTCGCAAGGGTGCGCCGGTACTTAGCACCCATTTTGCGCCGTACTCGAGCAAGGCGTCGGTGGGGCTTTCGGCGTCGCTGTCTTCAAACACGCCTTCAGTGTGCCATTGGGCAAGCAGGTTGTGGTCGATCACGACAAGATCGGTCTGGGGAAGCAGCAACTCGCAGACGGCCAGCAGCACGTCTTCGGTATGCAGGTCTTCGGCAAGCGATTCGTCGGGCAGGCGATCCAGATGCAGCACCAGCGGGACGTGGCTGTAGTCGGCGGCTATCTGCGCAAGCACGCTGGCCGATTCCGTTGTATAAATTGGCCCGACCTTGATCGCCTGCACCTTCATGTCTTCAAGCAGACAGCGGGCCTGGTCGTCAATCAGTTCGGGCGACACCGGCTGGATGTCTTCGACGCCGGCGGTGTCTTGCACCAAAATAGCCGTTACCGTGCTTAGCGGGTGGCAGCCCAGCGAAGCGCAGGTAACCGCGTCGGCAGGCAGGCTACTGGCGCCGCTGGGGTCGTAAGGGCCGAAAATAAGCACGAGTGGCGGGCATGGAGCTTGCAAAGCGGGGGTCAAGACCTTAATGGGGCGTTGTCTTTACGAGGGGTTTTGGTAAAACTCACGAGACAAGGCTTGGGTTTAGTAACATAGACCCCATTCTAATAGATGCGTCCCAGGTCCGTCGGGCTATGGGCGCCTAATTTTACTGAGTAACAACAATATGCGTACCTGGATGTGTTTGATTTGTGGTTGGATCTATGATGAAGAAACGGGCCTGCCAGAAGAAGGGATAGCACCCGGAACTCTCTGGGAAGACGTACCCCCCAACTGGGTATGTCCCGAGTGCGGGGCCCGCAAGGAAGACTTCGAACTGATCGAGGTATAGCCTATTGATGCAGGTGCATTGATTGCACAGGAGGACGAGTCATGAGTACATCGGCTAAACGACCTGATACGGCATCCAGCGTCGACTTGTCCCAACAGCTTTTGGTAGCCATGCCGGGCAAGGTGGGTGGCAACCTGGCAAGTACTGTCATCTATGTGTGCGAACACACCGAGCATGGCGCCTTGGGGCTGGTCATTAATCGACCCACCGACATTACCGTGGGCGACCTGCTCAAGCGCATCGACCTCGACCTTTCGCTCGAGATCGGGCCTGTGCAGGACTTCCCCGTATTCTTTGGCGGGCCGGTTCAGACCGACCGAGGCTTCGTGTTGCACGCACCGGCCGGCGGCTATAACTCCAGCATCAAGCTGGGCGAGGTTGCATTGACCACATCCCGCGATGTCTTGCAGGATGTCGCCAAAGGCAAGGGACCGGCCCAGCTGCTTATTACGCTGGGCTATGCCGGTTGGGGGGCGGGGCAACTCGAAAGCGAGATGTCGCGCAATGCCTGGATCAATGTGGGCGCTACCAACGACATATTGTTCAACACGCCGTTCGAAGAACGCTACGAAGTCGCCTTGGGGCAATTGGGTATAAACCCAATCATGCTCGCGGGCGACGTGGGTCATGCCTGACCAGACGCTGCTGGCCTTCGACTACGGCACCACCAAGATCGGGGTGGCCATTGGCAATACCCTTACCGGGCGCGCCCGGCCGCTGGATATCCTGTATTCGGTAACGCGCCAGCAGCGGTTTGCCGCTATCGCCGCCCTGTTTGACGAGTGGCGCCCCGATCGCGTCATCGTGGGGTTGCCGCTGGCGCTGGACGGGCAAGAACAATACGCCAGCCTGCGCTGTCGTCGCTTCGCCAATCAGTTGCATGGCCGGTTCGGCGTCGATGTCGTATTGGTCGACGAGCGCGGCTCCAGCATGGAGGCCCAAGAGCTACTGGGCACCCATGCGCCCGATGACGCGGTGGCCGCCATGGTCATCCTTCAGCGTTACCTGGATGCTTATGCGTCTTCGCCGGATGCCGTGAAGGCATGATCGGTATCGCGCTGTTTTCTGCTCGTATTGCCTTTGTTGCGGTGTGGGTATTGCTGGGCCTGGCCTCCGTGATGTTGGTTTTTCCGCTGGCAAGTTCGCGGCTGCGCGCCGCAATGACGCTGTGGTGGTCCAGGATCCTGATGGTCTTTTGCGGGGTACGCATGCGCGTGGTCGGTGAGCCTTACCGCAAGGGGCCGGTATTGTGGGCGGCCAATCACGTTTCTTGGGTCGATATCTTCGTGCTTAACAGCGTGCGCCCAACCGCCTTCATCGCCAAGAGCGACATCCGCAAATGGCCGCTCCTTGGGTGGCTGGTCGCGGGCGCCGGTACCGTCTTCATCGAGCGCGGGCGCCGCCATGCCGTCAGGGCGGTCGGGCGCGAAATGAAGTTGCGGTTCGAGCGTGGCGAAGTCATCGGGCTGTTTCCGGAAGGCACAACCTCGTCGGGCTATGACGTTGCGCCGTTTCACTCCAGCCTGTTTGATGCGGCGATCCGCGCGGGCGTAGACATACAACCTGTTGCCCTACGTTTCTTTCACCGGGGGCAACGCAGCGATGTTGTCGCCTTTGTCGGCGAGCAAACTCTGATGCAGAATCTTTGGTGCTTGTTAAGCAGGACGGGTACCGAGGTGGAAGTCTGTTTTCTGCCCATCATGGCAGCGGACCATTGCGACGCCGAAGGGCGTGCGCATATTGCCGCGCGGGCCCATGACGCCATACGGGCACGGGTTGTCGAACAGGCGATGGCCGGTCAGTCTTGATGAGGCTGCTGATACTGGCTGCAGGGTATCTGCACCAGCTTATGATCCGATAGCCTCAAGGCGGTCAGTTGGCGGCCCCATACGCAACCGGTGTCCAGGCAGATCGCATCGGGGCGTATCATCAAGCCCAGGGCGGACCAGTGGCCGAAGATGACGGTGTCATCCGTGATGGCGCGGCCGGGTACGTCGAACCACGGCATCAGCCCGCCATCCTTCACGGGCGGGCCCTTGTGGGCAAACTCCATGTGTCCATGGCTATTGCAAAGGCGCATGCGTGTCAGGGCGTTGACAATGACCCGCATGCGTGCGGACCCCGCCAAGTCATCCTTCCAGCCGGTGGGTTCGTTGCCATACATGCGCTCGAGCATGTCTTTCCAGTTGGGTCCGCGCAGGGCAGCTTCCAGTTCGCCGGCCAGCGCCAGCGTTTTGGCCACTGTCCACGCAGGCAGCACACCGGCGTGCACCATCAGGTGCCCGTATTCGTAATGCGCTAGCGGACGGTGACGCAGCCAGTCCAGCAATTCCGGCGCATCGGGCGCGTCCAGTATGGCGTGGATCGTGTCTGATTTGCCGAACTTTTTGCGGCCTGCCGCCACGGCAAGCAAGTGCAGATCGTGATTGCCCAGCACGGTGACGGCCCGATCGCCCAGGGCCATGACAGTACGCAAGCTGCCCAGGGAATCGGGCCCTCGGTTCACCACGTCGCCCGCGAACCAGTAGCGCGCATCAGGATCTGCTGTCAGATCGGGATGTTGCAGCAGCGCCTGCAGCGGCTGGCCGCAGCCCTGTACATCGCCTATCACCCAAACATTGCCGCTGTCCGTCATGCCGCAGCCTTGCTCCAGGGCCAGCGCGTCTGGTTGAAGCGCCTGACGTTGTGCTGATTTTCCATCAGGATCAGTGCCGCAAGCGCTACTGCCAGCGCCCCCAGGTTAGGCACCAGCGCGGTAACCCAGGGTGCCCACTGGCTTAGCATGCCGACGTTCAGGGCCAATTGATTAAGCATGAAAAAACCCACGCCCAGCAAGATACCCACGAACACTTTGCTGCCTACGCCGCCCCGCCGGGTTTGCATGAAACCGATAGGCGCGGCAATGGTGATCATGACCAGCAAGGTAAACGGATACGCCATCTTGCGCCACAAGGCGACCACCTGTCGTTCCGTTTGAAGCTGGTTGCTTTCAAGGTAGTCGATGTAATCGACCAGATCCAGCATGGACATGCGCTCTGGCGTCAATACCCGCGCGATCAGTCTTTCTGGTGTCAGGGTGGTTTGCAGCACGCGCTCGCCCACCGACTGTACGCGCGTAAGCGGAGCGTCTGGCTTGATGGCGTCCGCCAGTGCGGACAGGGAACGCGCGTCAATATGCGTTTGCACCACCTGTTGCAACACCAGCGTGCCATCAGCGAAATGACCCGTGCCCGCCTGCGACAACGAGGTAAGCTCTTGTCCGGTATTGAACTCGTACACGGTTACATCGCCTACATTGCCGTTGGCTTTCAGTTGGGCGATATTGATGATGCGGGTCCCGCCTTGCTCAGCGGTTTCCTTGAACCAATAACCGCTGTTAAGCCGGCCGCCACCGGCTTCCCCCAGCAAGGTCAGGCTGGTTTCGCTGGCCTTGATCTCTGCCGCCGGTGTGACCACTTCGGACAGCACGAAGGCGCCGATCACCAGCGGAATGGTGACCAGCCACAGCATGATCAGCAGCTTGATGCCGCTAACCCCCGAGACCCGCAAGATCACCAGTTCGTTGCGCTGCGCCAAGCCCGCCAGCGACAGGATGGCGCCAATCAGCAGCCCTATGGGAAGCAGATCGTACAAGCGCGCGGGCAATTGCAAGGCCTGCATGTAAAACAGGTTCGCCAGCGTGAACTTCTTGCCGACATCGTCAAGCTCTTCGATGAGGGCAAAAAAAGTGAACAGGCCGATCAACGCCAGCAGCACCACGGTGCTGGAACGGTAGATTTCGCGGGCAAGATAGCGGCGGGCGGTACGCATGAAGGCAGGCAAACTGGGCGTTCAGGCCCTAGCGTAAAACCACAAGCTTAACATTGGGTCACGCGACGGGCCGGTGTTTATTTCGGGATTTCCACCATGTGCATGCGCTTTTGGATGGTGCTGGTGCGCGAGCGCAGATAGGAAGTGTTGCCGTTGGCATCGTAATACGCGGGATTGGGCAGCATGGCCGCCAGCCGCGCCGCTTGATGCTGTGTCAGGCTGGCGGCACTGGTCTTGTAATAATGGCGTGCGGCCGCCTCCGCGCCAAAGGCCGTCTTGCCCCATTGGGCCACATTCAGGTAAAGCTCAAGTATGCGTCGTTTGCTCATTACCATTTCTATCATGTAGGCCAGCACCAGTTCCTGGCCCTTGCGCCAATACGAGCGCGAACTGGAAAGAAATAGGTTCTTGGCCAACTGCTGGGTAATGGTGGAGCCGCCCCGCCGCTTGGCTGCGCCGCTCGCGGCCTGCTTGCGGTTGTATTCCCACGCCTTGCGGATGGCATCCCATTCCACACCTTCATGGCCGGTGAAGTTCGCGTCTTCCGAGGCGACCACCGCGCGCTTCAGGTTGTTGCTGATCTTCTCGTAGGGGATCCACTGATGCTGCAGATTGGCGTCCGGATTGGACAGGCGCAATTCGGCAATGGTGGCCTTCATGAACGCGCTGCTGTTCGGGTTGCGCACGCTTAGCCACAACACCATGACGAAAAGGCCAAACTGGTATAGCAGCAGGGCGGTGAGCCCAAGCAGCAGTGCCGCGCCGACGGCCTTGGTTTTATTGATTCTTCTGGCAACCATGGCCTAAGTATAAAGAAGCGCGTCGCGCAACTTGTGCAAGACCGGTTCGATATCGGGAGCCACGCCATGCCAGATGGCGAAACTGGCGGCTGCCTGCCCCACCAGCATGCCAATCCCATCGACGGCGCGCCCCGCGCCCTGTTGCCGTGCCTGCTGCATGAACGCGGTAGGCTCCGGGCCGTAGACCATGTCATAGGCCAGGGCATCCTGCGCGTAAAGACCCTCGGGCAGGTCTGGGGCGGTATTGGCCAGACTGCTGGAGGTGGCGTTAATGACGACATCCCAGTTTTGGCCGGCGTCTTCCAGGCCGCCGGCCTGCACACGAGCTGCGAGCTCCGGCATGGCGCGGGACACTACGTCGTGCAACTGGCCGGCTCGTGCCGGGTTCCGGTTGGCGATGCGCAGGGCCGCGCATCCCGCCAACAGCAAAGGCTGCATGACCCCTCTTGCCGCGCCGCCCGCACCCACCAGCAATACCCGCCGCCCTTGCAGCGAGTACCCCAATCTTTCCAGGTCGCTCAGCAAACCGACGCCATCGGTGTTGCACGCATGCAGTTCGCCCTCGTGCATCCACAACGTATTGGCGGCGCCCGCCACGCTGGCCCGCTGGCTAAGATGCCCGCTGGCCAGTGCGCAGGCCTGTTCCTTGAACGGAACCGTGACATTCAGCCCCTTGCCCCCGGCACGGAAGAAGTCCTCGACCGTGGCGGTGAAGCCTTCCAGCGGCGCGAGGATGGCTTCGTACTCAAGCTCGATGCCAGTCTGCCGCGCGAACTCCCGATGTATGAAAGGAGATCGGCTTTGCGCGATGGGGTTGCCGATGACGCCGTAGCGATGGGTGGTGGCGAGCACGTTCACGGACTATTGAGTTTCCAGGGTTTGGTTCACGAAATGCCAGGTGCGCGTGATGGCCAGCACATCCATGTTGGCGGCCATGGTCGGTGGCAGGGGCGCGAAGGGCGCGGCCAACTGCACAATGCGGGCTGCGGCCAGGTTCAGTATGGCGTGCGGCGACGGCCGGTCGATCTCGACCTTTTCCAGCGTGCCGTCGCGGCGTATGTATACCGTCAGTTGCAGGCTGCCGTAGACCTTGCCGCGGGCTTCATCCGGGTAGTGCTCCGTGCCGAGCAATTCAATTTTCTTACGCCAGGCTTCGACATATTCGGCGTAGTCCACGGCCTTGGTCGATGGGCCGGTGAACTGGCGCCGGGGCCGCTCGTTGTAGCGTTCTATCCGTTCGCGCAGCGCGCTGATCTGTGCATTGACCACCAGGCTTTCCTGATGGCGTTCGTCAGCGCCGGGATCGCTCGAGCGCTCGAATAGATCGGGTTGCTTGCGCTCTGGGCGGGTCTTTTGCTCGGAAACCACTTGGGTGTAGAGCCGCTGCTGTTCGACCTCGAGCTCTTCCTGGCGCTTGCGCAAGGCCGCCAGCACGATCTCGTCGGCAGATTCGGCCGCCGTGCGCGGCAAGGGCGAAGAGGCCTGCCCCGTTGCAGCCGTACCGCCGCCATTGATCTGTTCCTGTGCAAGCATTTTTGGTTGCAGCGGGGGCGCTTCAGTACGGGCGTTTACCAGCGTGACCTCCAAGGCTTCAAGCGGAGGCACGGGCTGGGGCGGAGCGACCAGGCGCAAACTGAGCACGGCGGCGTGTATCGCCAGCGACAATACAAGAGCGATGCGCAGGTAGTCGCTGCGCACCCGCGGCCAGCGTGCGTCGGAAAGCGGGGAAGGGTCGCGTTCCATAGTCCGTGCTGGCTAGTCGGTAATGACTTCGCGCAGTCGACAGTCCAGCTCGAGCGCAAGCTCGTCATAACCGAGTATGTCGAGGGTGACCGCCTGGCCACGCTCCAGCTCGGGCAGAGACGCGACGCGGGTGACAAAGGGCGCGCAATCCAGCCGAACCAGGTCATCGCGGATGACACTGCCCTGTACGGTTTTCATATCGTGTTGCTGCAGCCAGCGCATGCACCAGTAGCGCTCCATGGCCGATTGGTACTCGCTCCATGCGCTGTACTGGGCGTCGAAGGCGCCAATGATGGCAAAAAGATCGGCATCCTTGGGCTTGAAGGGCGCCACCAGTCGTGCCGACACGCCATGTTCCGCCGTCGCCAGTATTTGCCACTGATTGACCAGGTCCACATACCGGCGCAAGGGGGAAGTCGACCATGCATATTGGGGGACACCGATGGCCTCATGGGGCAGGGCATGGGTAGACATGCGGACCCGGCCAGTTTGCTGTGAGCGGTATATGCCGGGTACGCCATGCTTTGCCAGCAGGCCGCCCCAAACGTTGTTGGCCAGTATCATGTATTCGGCCACCAGGCGGTCCAGCGGCGCATTGCGGCGCCGAGGCACCAAACGCACCGGCGTGTCCGGATCGTCATGCGGACCCTCCAGGACAAACGAATACTCCACGCGGTTGTTGTTTTCCGGTTTGCCACGTACCTGGTCGCGAGCTGCGCACAAGTGCATGGCCATGCGCCATAGTGGTCGCAGCCATTCACCGTAAGGCAGATCGCCCTGCGCGTCGGCCAGGGCTTCGTCAGTCACTGCCTCGTCCAGCAGGTTGTGCCTGAGGTTTTCGCGCACTTGTATGCGTTCAAGACGGGTCTGTGAAGACAGGATTTCGCCGGTTGCCAGGTTGGCCTCTATATATAGAGACAGGGCGGGGCGGATATGCCCGGCGTCCAGCGAGAAGCTGCCTATGAGCTCATCGGGCAGCATGGGGATCTTCAACCCCGGTATATACACGGTAGACATTCTGCCGCGCGCCAGGTGATCCAGTTCGCTGTCGCGTGTGACGGCCAGGCCCGGCGCGGCAATGTGGATGCCGATGGTGGCCATGTCGCCATCGTGCAGCACGACCGACAAGGCGTCATCCACTTCAGTCGTGGTGGTGTCATCCATGGAATAGGCCACGACGTCATTCAGCGGCAGATGCTCATACGCATTTGCTACTTGCACTGGGCCGAACTGCGTGCCACGTGGAAAATATTGCGACAGGAAGCGATGCTGGTGCAGCGCCAGCGCATGCGGCCAGGCACCCAGCGACAGCAGCAGTTTTTCCGGGCTGGTGTTGCTTTGCGCGACGGCCGCCTCGAAGGCCTTCCATTGCTGCGAGTTCTTGTCCGGCTTGGTCAACAGCGTATCGGCTACTTCGGCGATCGCTGCAGGCAGTTCGCCGGCCACCATCTGGTCCACCCATTGCTGCTGTTGTTCCGCCTGCTTGCGCTTCTTCTCGATAGCGGCCAATGCCGCCGCGAGGATCTCTGGCGGTGCAGGTCGGTAACAGCCTTTGCCGCGACGGTGAAAGTAGGCGGGCGCGGCGTTCAAGGCGAAAATCAGCGCGGCCTTCTCAGGTGCGCTGGGTGGGTGACCAAAATATTCTTCCGCAAAGGCTGCCGCTTCGAACTCCTCTTGTGGCGCGCATTCCCAAAGAAAATCCACATCCAGGGCCTGGGCCAGGGCGTTGCCTTGCTCCAGCAATTGGGCCGGTGACGGCTGGTCGAAACTGAACAGTACGCTGGCGTTCTTTATTTTGCTGCGCTTGCCCGATTCGGACTCCACCTGCATGGTGGAGTCGCTCTGCGAAAATATCTTTTCCGCCTTGAAATTTCCGCTGTCTTCGTAAAGAACGTACATAGTTTTCCGTGGGGATACGGGCCTTGTGCCCGTATGGTTGTGTTGGCTAGCCGGGGCTCAGGGCAAATGCCAGGACATCCGGTAGCCATTGTTCGAAATCGGTCAGTCCGTGGTCGCCGCCTTCCAGTATGCGGCCCTGGCAACCGTCGAACCAATCTGCCATTTCCTGCCAATCGAGGACTTCGTCGCCTTTCGCGGCAAGAAGGTAATAGCGCTCGGGATGGGCAGGCCGGCCCACGGCCATTTCAGCCAGCTCGTCCACATATTCGGGCAGGAAGGTAAAAAGATCGTCGGAATGATACATGCTGTGCTCACCCACTTGGGTGGCAAGGTCGCGCGCGGCGTGGACGACCGGGTTCAGCAGCACCGCCCGGCACCGCCAGTCTTCGGCCAGGCAAGTGGCGTAATAGCCGCCCAGCGAAGAGCCCATGATGACCAGATCTTTATTGGGTGCAAGGCCTTGGTCGCGTATGGCTTGCTCGATCAGGTGGTTGGCCAACGCCATGGCGCGGGCAGGGCTGGCGGGCAATTGGGGACACCGCCATTGATCGGCAAGGCCGCGTTCCTGCATGGCTTGCGCCATGAGCGCAGCTTTATGGGATTTGGGCGATGAACGAAAACCGTGCAGGTACAGGATCATGGGGATCTTCCGGTGATGGGCTCAGGCAGCCTGGGTTTGCAATTGTTGCAGCAGCTTCTGGTGCACGCCGCCAAAGCCGCCATTGCTCATGACGAGAATGGCATCGCCGGGTTGCGCCGCGCGTCCGATAGCCAGCACCATTTTATCCAGATCGTCGTAGGCAGAGGCGCGGCCGTTAAGCGGAGCCAGGACTATGGCCGGATCCCAGCCCAGGGCGTGCTTGCCCTGGGCGGCGCCAAAGCAAAACACAAGATCGGCCGCCTCCAGCGCCTGAGGTAGCCTGGCGGCCATGGTGCCCAGCTTCATGGTGTTGGAGCGTGGTTCCAGGACCGCGATAATCCGGCCCCGGCCCACTTGTTTGCGCAGGCCGGCCAGCGTCGTGGCGATAGCCGTGGGGTGGTGGGCAAAGTCATCGTATACCGCAATATCTTGCACGGTACCGCGCAGCTCCATGCGTCGTTTCACCCCCTGAAATGCCGACAGCGCTGCGATGGCGGTCGGCAGTGGTACATGCACGTGCTCGGCAGCCGCCACGGCCGCCAGCGCATTCATTTGATTATGCTCGCCGGTCAGATCCCACTGAACCGTGCCAGCCGTGGCGCCGTCGCAGCGCAGCTCAAAATGCGAGGGGTGCGCACTGGCGACGGCCTGCCACCGTCCGCCGGGCCCGAAGCGTTCAACAGGGGTCCAGCAGCCTTTGTCGAGCACCCGGTCCAGCGCCTGACAGCCGGCCGGCAACAAGATGCGGCCACCGGACGGAATGGTCCGGACCAAGTGATGAAACTGGGTTTCTATGGCGGCCAGGTCGGGGAAGATGTCGGCGTGATCGAACTCGAGGTTATGTAATATGGCGGTGCGCGGCCGATAGTGCACGAACTTGGACCGTTTATCGAAGAAGGCCGTGTCGTATTCGTCCGCCTCGATAACGAAGAACCGGCTGGCGGCGTCGTGACGAGCGGACACCTTCAGGTCGGTGGCGATGCCGCCGATGAGAAAACCGGGCTCCAGCCCGGCGTACTGCAGTATCCAGGCCAGCATGGCGCTGGTGGTGGTTTTGCCATGGGTGCCCGCCACGGCCAGCACGTGCCGCCCATTCAGGATGTTTTCACCCAGCCACTGGGGGCCTGATATAAAGGGCTGGCCCTGATCGAGTATGGCTTCCATCAAGGGGTTGCCGCGCGTAACCACGTTGCCCACCACGAACAAGTCGGGCTTCAGGCTTAACTGGTCGGCCTCGTAGCCCTCGACCAGGCGTATGCCCTGTTCTTCAAGCTGCGTGCTCATGGGGGGATAAACGCCGGCGTCGCAGCCCGTTACGGTGTGGCCTGCCGCACGGGCGATCAGCGCCAGCCCACCCATGAACGTGCCGCAAATGCCCAGTATATGTAGATGCATGTGGATCCTCCGGCACTTATTGTAGTCAGTTCGAGGGCTGCCGCCCCGGTTAGAAACGCGAGTGCGCCGATGCTATCATGGGCTTGAGATGCTTACTCCCTGGACTGTATATCTATGAAACGGCGAGACTTCCTGCGCCAGGCTGCGGTGCTTGCAGCCGGCGTGGCGGCGCTACCCTGGCCCGCAACGGCGGCCGCGGCAAGTGCCCTGCCTCCTCACCCCTTTTACGGCAACGCCTTCCCCGATACGCAAGGCCGCTCCGTCGGGCTGGACAGCTATCTTGGCAAGCCCATGGTGCTGAACTTCTGGGCCACTTGGTGTCCGCCCTGCGTGAAGGAAATGCCCGACCTGGATGCCTTGCATAACAAATACCCTTCTATTCATTTTGTGGGCTTGGCCGTCGATACGACCAAAAACGTTCTGACGTTCCAGGAAAAGGTGCAGGTTTCCTATCCGCTGCTGGTCGCCGGCCACGGCGGCATCAAGCTGATGCGCGATCTGGGCAACAAGCAGGGTGGCCTGCCTTTTACCGTCGTGTTCAACGGAAATGGCCGAATTACCGAAAGCATCCTGGGTCAGATAAAACCGGCCGAACTTGATGCCTTGCTTGCCACCCTTGCATAGGCTGGAGCCTGCTTGCGCCAGGGTTTGCCTACCGGCCGATCAGTCGGCGTTAATGGACAAATACCGCCATTTAGCGTAAAAAGGCGGTCTGTCTTCACAAAAATTTCGCAATGGCGCAGCACATCCTGGTTTTGCACGGCCCCAATCTGAATCTGCTCGGCACACGCGAGCCAGAGGTCTACGGGCGGCATACTTTGGCAGACATCAACCAGCGTTTACAGCAAATTGCCGCCGATAATGGTGCGCAATGCGCGACGTTTCAAAGTAATCACGAAGGCGGGCTCGTCGATCGCATCCAGGCTGCCAGTCAGGACCAGACCGATTTCATCATTATCAATGCTGCAGCCTATACGCATACCAGCGTTGCGCTGCGGGATGCCTTGGCAGGCGTGGACATTCCCTATGTCGAAGTGCATTTGTCCAACGTCCACCAGCGGGAAAGTTTTCGTCACCACTCGTACCTGGCCGACAAGGCACGGGGAGTCATTACGGGGCTCGGGCCATACGGTTACGAGGCCGCCCTCTGTTTTGCCTTGGCAAACTAGCGCCTGATCATTTCTTTTAACCTTAATCATTCACATTCATTCTGTGCGCCGGCAACAGAGTAATGTCACGGGAAGTTGGTATGGACCTCAGAAAACTTAAAACCTTGATCGACCTGGTAGCAGAGTCGGGGATTGCCGAACTGGAGATCACCGAAGGCGAAGGCAAGGTAAGAATCGTCAAATTCTCGCAAAGCCTGCAACCGGTCGCGTATGCGCCCGAACCCGCGCCTGCGCCGGCAGCGGCAGCTCCTGTGGCGCCTGCCGCTGCGCCCGTGCCTGCAGGCCATGCCGTCAAGGCTCCCATGGTCGGAACCTTCTATCGCGCGCCCAATCCGGGCGCGTCGCCGTTTGTGGAAGTCGGTCAGGCGGTCAAAGAAGGCGAGCCCTTGTGCATCATCGAGGCCATGAAGCTTCTCAACGAGATCGAAGCCGACAAGTCAGGCGTGATCAAGGAAATCCTGGTCGAAAATGGCGAGCCGGTCGAGTACGGTCAACCTTTGTTTGTGATCGGCTGACATGTTCGAAAAAATCCTCATTGCCAACCGTGGCGAGATCGCCTTGCGTATCCAGCGCGCTTGTCGCGAGCTGGGCATCAAGACGGTTGTCGTCCATTCTGAAGCCGACCGCGATGCCAAGTACGTGCGTCTGGCGGACGAGTCGGTGTGTATAGGGCCAGCTCCCGCGCGCGACAGCTATCTGAATATGCCGGCGATTATCTCGGCGGCCGAGGTCACTGACTCCGAAGCCATCCATCCGGGTTACGGCTTCCTCGCCGAGAACGCCGACTTCGCCGAGCGCGTCGAGAAAAGCGGCTTTGTGTTCATCGGACCGCGTCCCGAATCCATCCGGGCCATGGGCGACAAAGTCTGCGCAAAACGCGCCATGATAGAAGCCGGCGTGCCGGTCGTGCCAGGCTCTGAAGGCGCGCTGACGGAAGATCCCGAAGAGATCATGCAAACCGCACGCGATGTCGGCTATCCCGTCATCATCAAGGCGGCCGGTGGCGGTGGCGGTCGCGGCATGCGCGTCGTCTACACCGAAGCGGCACTGTTGAGCGCTGTGGCCATGACTCGTAATGAAGCCGGTGCCGCCTTCAATAATCCCGAAGTCTATATGGAGAAGTTCCTCGAGAACCCTCGCCATATCGAGATTCAGGTGCTTGCAGATGGGGGCCGCCACGCTGTCTGGCTGGGCGAGCGCGACTGCTCCATGCAGCGACGCCACCAGAAGGTCATAGAAGAGGCCCCTGCACCTGGCATCGCACGCCGCCTGATCGAACGCATCGGCGAGCGCTGTGCGGAAGCCTGCCGCAAAATGGGTTACCGCGGCGCGGGAACCTTCGAGTTCCTGTACGAGAATGGCGAGTTCTTCTTTATCGAGATGAACACCCGCATACAGGTCGAACATACCGTGACCGAAATGATCACCGGCATCGACCTGGTGCAGCAGCAAATCCTGATTGCCGCCGGCGAGAAGTTCACCTTGCGCCAGCGCGACATCCAGTTTCGCGGGCACGCCATCGAGTGCCGCATCAATGCCGAAGACGCGTTCAAGTTCACGCCCAGCCCCGGCCGCATTACCAACTGGCATACGCCGGGCGGTCCGGGCGTGCGCATGGATTCGCATGTGTTCACCGGCTACATGGTGCCGCCCAATTACGACTCCATGATTGCCAAGCTCATCACCTATGGCGACACGCGCAAACAGGCGATTGCCCGCATGGAGATCGCCTTGTCGGAAATGGTCGTAGAAGGCGTACAGACCAATATTCCACTGCACCGCGAGCTCATGCAGGATGCCCGTTTCATTGAAGGCGGCACCAGCATTCATTACCTCGAACACAAGCTGTCGCAGCGACCTTAGGTCGGTACAGTCTTATGCGCGAACTCGTGTTGACATGCCCAGAGGCGCAGGCCGAGGCATTATCTGATGCCTTGCTGGATGCCGGCGCGCTGTCCGTATCGGTAGAGGATGCCGACGGAGACACCGGCGCCGAGCGCCCCCTTTTTGGCGAGCCCGGCCTTGAGCCAGAGGTTCAAGCCTGGCATCGCAATCATATTGTGGCTTTGCTGCCCGATGGACTCGACCCCGCGCAGATGCTGGAGCAGATCCGTGCGGCCGGCATCGACGATATTCCACCAGGTGACTGGTCCATACGCGAGGTCCCGGATGCCGATTGGGTAAGGCTTACGCAGTCGCAGTTTCCACCCATACAGGTCGGAAGCCGTATCTGGATCGTGCCCAGCTGGCATCGCGAGCATCCCGATGTCCCGCCCGGCGAAGGAATGATCCATATTGAACTGGACCCGGGCCTGGCCTTTGGCACGGGCAGTCATCCTACGACGCACTTGTGCCTGGAATGGCTGGCGGCGAACTCCCCGGTCGGGCAGTCGGTGCTCGACTATGGTTGCGGTTCGGGTATTTTGGCGATCGCGGCCCAGCTGTTGGGCGCGCGCAGTACCGACGCGGTCGACATCGACGAGCAGGCGGTGGAGGCGACCCGGTACAATGCACAGGTAAACAGGGTGCAGGTCAATGCCATGCTGCCCGATCAATTGTCCGACGGGCAGTTCCAAGTCGTGGTGGCCAACATTCTGTCCAATCCGCTCAAGGTGCTGGCCCCCATGCTCGCCAATCGCGTGGCCCCCGGTGGGCGCCTGGCTTTGTCCGGCATACTGGAGCGACAGGCGGAAGAGGTCGCTCAGGCTTATGCACCCTGGCTCAAAATGAGCGTGTGGCAGGCGCGCGAGGGCTGGGTCTGCCTGCACGGCACTGCACACTAGGCTTATGGATCTGACCACGCGCTGCCCAGAATGCGGCACAACGTTCAAGGCAACCCTTGCGCAACTGCAACTGCGCAAGGGCTATATCCGTTGCGTGCACTGTGCCCATATCTTCGACGGCTACGAAGCGGTGGTTCCGAACCAGCCTGAGCCTGCTCCGGAGGCTGCGCCAGAAGCAGCGCCAGAAGCAGCGCCAGCACCCAGATCCCAGTTACCCCATGTGCTGCGGACTCGACCGGCGGCCAACGAAGGCCAGGGAACGGTGGCTGCTCGGCCCGCGCCCACCGGGCATACGGTGGGCGCCGATGCGCCGCTGCCAGCCAGCGCCGACGAGGCCCGCTTCACGATCTCTACGCGTGCCCATACCTTGGCACATGCAAAGCCAGACCCCGTCCTTCATGTGGATACGCCGCTGGTGGCAAGCAGGCCCGAGCCCGCCATTGGGCACGGCGGACCGCAGCCCGTATCCGACATAGCCGCGCGCAGCGCTTCGATCTACATGGAGCCGCGTCGCGATCCCGTGGGCCCCCGCAACCCTCGTGTGGCGCTCAACCCGGACTATGATGATCACCGCTCGGACCGTGGCGCGCTGCTGCGTTTGTTCTGGACAGTGCTGGTCGTCGTCGGCATGTTGGTATTGGCGGGGCAACTGACTTATATATATAGGGCGCAGCTGGCCAATAACATGCCGGTCCTAAGGCCGGTACTCGAGCGCGCCTGCGTCAAGCTGCAATGCCAGGTGCCGTATTCGCGGCAGATAGATCAGATCTCCATCATGAGCTCGGCATTGCGTGCCGGGCCACGTGCGCCTGGTGCATCTGCCGGCGCTGCGGACACGGCGGGAACAACCGGGGCGGCGGTGCCGGCCGCAACTGATACCATGAGCCTACACTTCACGCTGCGCAATATGTATGACAAGCCGCAGGAGTGGCCCACTTTGCAGTTGGATCTAACCGACTTCTCGGGCACCCGCGTGGTTCGCAAGAACCTGCCGCCGGAAGCGTATCTGACGCCGGAGGACCTGCAGCGCCCCTTCCCGGCGGGAAGCGAATTGACCAGCACGGTACCCGTGGCGCTGAATGGCGTGAAGGTCAATGGTTTTCAACTCGAGAAGTTTTTTCAATAAGGAAAGGCATGTCTGACAAGGTTCTGATTTGCGGATCAGTGGCATTCGATACTATTGCGGTCTTCGAAGGGCACTTCAAGGATCACATACTGGCGGACAACATCCAGTCGCTCAGCGTCTCGTTTTTCGTACCCACGATGCGCAAGGAATACGGCGGCTGCGCGGGCAATATTGCGTATAACCTGCAGTTGCTGGGTGGCAGCCCCGTGCCGGTGGGCACGGTCGGATCAGACGCCGCCGACTATATCGTTTATATGCAGCAATTGGGTATAGACACCAGCATGGTTCGCGTGCTGGCCGACATGTACACGCCGCAGTGTTTCATTACGACGGACCTGGACAACAACCAGATCGCTTCATTTCACCCCGGCGCCATGACGCGGTCCGCCGAGAACGATATTACCGGGCACAATGCGGCCTGGGCGATCGTGGCCCCCGATGCCAAGGAAGGCATGTTTGCACATGCGCGGCGCTTGCACGCCCAAGGCATCCCCTTTGTCTTTGACCTGGGGCAGGCCATGCCACTGTTCTCGGGCGATGACATCAACGAGATGCTGCAACTGGCGCAGATTTTTACCGCCAACGACTATGAAGCCAGCGTGGTCGAGCAGCGTACCGGACGCAAGATGGCCGACATCGCACAGGGCATGCGGGCGATCGTAGTCACGCAGGGCGCCGCAGGCGCCATCCTTTACACCGAGGGCTCGCAAACCCATATCCCACCCGTCGCGGCAACCGAAGTGGTTGACCCAACCGGTTGCGGCGACGCCCACCGGGCGGGCCTGTTGTACGGCTTGACACAAAATTGGGGTTTGGCCGATGCATGTCGCTTGGCGAACGTGATGGGTAGCTTTAAAATTGCATCACGGGGTCCGCAAAACCATCGCCCGACCCGTGCCGAAATCGGTCTCGCCCTGAATCATCACTATGGTGTCGATTTATTAGCTTGAACCCGAACCGGCAAGCGGCTTGCTAACACAGCGGCAAGCTTTATCCCTCAAGGAGTCCCACATGAATTCATCTACTATGCAGCGTCCGGGCGGACGTTCCCCGAGAATCCTGGCGATGGCGGTTGTGGTCAGCGCCATGGCCGTACTGGCCGGTTGCGCAAACGACAACGCATCATCGTCGGTGTACAGCTATGGGCAGGCACAGCGCGAGCAGGTCGTTCGCCTGGGCACGGTCGAAGCCGTACGCTCGGTCACTATCCAAAAAGACAAAACCAGCGGAGCCGGCGTATTGGCTGGCGGCGCCCTGGGCGGTGTTGCCGGTAGCTCCATCGGTGGCGGGCGGGGCAATGTCCTGGCCACGATCGGCGGCGGCATACTGGGCGCCGTTGCGGGTAACGCGGTCGAAAATCAGGTTGGCAAAACACAGGGCCTGGAAATCACCGTGCGTCTGGACAACGGCGAAACCCGCGTCATCGCGCAAGCGGCTGACGTCGCAGTCAGCGCAGGTCAGCGCGTACGCCTCATCAGCGGTAACGGACCAACGCGCGTCGTGCCCATGTAAGCCAAATTGCAACGCAGAAAATACGCTGCCTCGGCAGCGTATTTTTTTTGGGCGCGTTCTACATGCCGAACATCGAGTACGAGAAGTGTTGCAGGAACATCATGGCCAGCTGCGCAATAACCAGCAGCACCAGCGGCGACAAGTCCAGGCCGCCCAGATTGGGCAGTATGCGGCGGATGGGATCGAGCAAGGGCGCAGTCAGGGTATGCAGCACGGGCATGACCGGCGCCAGCGGGTTGACCCACGACAGCACTGCCTGGATCAGTGTCATCCACAGGATCACATTGAAGGTCCATTTCAGCATCGTCAGGACAGCCGCCAATAGTGCCGGCAATATCGCTTGTAGCGGCGGCAGTTGGCCGCTAAATATTGTCCAGGTCAAGAGCAGCAATACCAGCGCCGTCAGCCAGCACGCCAGCAAGGTGGGCCAATCGACGCGGTTGCCCGGGCCGACAAACCGGCGCAAAGGTTGGACCAGCCAGTCGGTGATACGCAGTACTGCTTGCGAGTAGGGGTTGAATGGGTGCAACCGTATCGCGTAGATCCAGGCGCGGATAATCAGTGCGATCCCGAACAGGGAGAACACGATGTTGATGACGAAGTGCAGGGCATCGCTGAACATGGCTGGCGGGATCGGGGTGATTTCAGAAGCGACATTGTCGCATGCCTGTAGGGGCGGCGAAAGTTGCTTCATGGAAGCAAACAGCCGCCCAATAAAAAACTGCCCGAGACGATCGGGCAGCAAGTATAGCCATCATGCTTTACAGACAGTGCTTGCCGCTATCGACGGCAAGCACTGAAGGTTAAGGACGGCCGCCGGTGGGGAAGGGCCACGAAGCGGCAGGGTTGATGGTTTTCTTGTTGGCTGGTGCCGCCGTTGCAGCCTTGGTGGCCTGAGCCGCCGACTTCACGTTGGCTTTCTTGGGCGCTGCCTTCTTGGGAGCCGCCTTCTTGGCTACGGTTTTGTCGGCTGCCGGCGCTGCCGTTTTGGCGGGCGCGGCTTTGGCTGGAGCCTTCTTGGCTGCTGCTTTCTTTGCGGGTGCTTTCTTGGCTACCGCCTTTTTGGCAACTGCTTTCTTGGCTGGCGCTTTCTTAGCTGGCGCTTTCTTGGCGACGGCCTTCTTTGCTACCGCTTTTTTGGCGACTGCCTTTTTAGCGGGTGCTTTCTTGGCTACGGTTTGTTTAGCAACGGCTTTCTTTGCGGGAGCCTTTTTGGCGACGGCTTTTTTAGCGACTGCTTTTTTAGCAACTGCCTTTTTGGCTGGCGCTTTCTTGGCTACGGTTTTCTTGGCAACAGCTTTCTTGGCTACCGCCTTTTTAGCGACTGCTTTTTTGGCTACCGTTTTCTTGGCCGGTGCTTTTTTGGCAACTGCTTTCTTGGCGGGTGCTGCCTTCTTTACTGCTGCCTTTTTCGCGGGCGCCGTTTTTTTGGCGACTGCTTTTTTGCTTGCAGCGGTGGACTTCTTGGCAGGTGCAGCTTTTTTGACTGCGGTTGTTTTCTTTACAGCAACTTTCTTAGCGGGTGTAGCCTTCTTGGCGGGTGCAGCTTTTTTGGTAGCCGCTTTCTTGGCGGCCTTTTTGGCTGTTGCCATAGTAATGCTCCTTGAGATCGAATCGTAGAGAACGTCCACCCATTTGATATGGCCCCCACGAAAGGGTGCGACCCATCTCAAATGGCGCAAGCGTGCGAAGCACTATGTGCTTCGCACGCCTAGAGTCTAACGTAAGCTCATACTCTCTTCCAAGCATTATTCCCAGCTTAAGGCACCACCTGTTTGATATTCGATGACTCGTGTCTCAAAAAAGTTGCGTTCCTTTTTCAGATCGATCATCTCGGCCATCCATGGGAAGGGATTTTCTTCTTGCGCAAAGAGCGGTTCAAGACCAATTTGCTGGCATCGACGATTGGCAATAAAACGCAAATATGATTTGAACATCGATGCGTTCAAACCCAACACGCCGCGAGGCATGGTGTCTTCAGCGTAAGCATATTCAAGGTCTACAGCGCGTTTGAAGAGTTCGCGCATCTCTTCGCGAAACTCGGCCGTCCACAAATGTGGGTTCTCGAGCTTGATGGTATTGATCAGGTCGATGCCGAAATTGCAGTGCATGGATTCGTCGCGCAGTATGTACATGTACTGCTCGGCTGCACCCGTCATTTTGTTCTGACGACCCAACGCAAGTATTTGCGTAAAACCAACATAAAAGAACAAGCCTTCCATCAGGCATGCAAAAACAATCAAGGATTTAAGCAGTGTCTGGTCGGCTGCAGGGGTGCCGGTTTGGAAGTGCGGGTCGGCAATCGCGTTGATGAACGGGATGAGGAATTCATCTTTGGCGCGTATGGATGGCACTTCGTTGTACGCGTTGAAGATCTCGGACTCGTCCAGGTCGAGGCTTTCCACGATGTACTGATAGGCGTGGGTATGGATGGCCTCTTCGAATGCCTGACGCAATAGAAACTGGCGGCACTCTGGTGCCGTGATGTGGCGATAGGTGCCCAACACAATGTTGTTGGCCGCCAGGGAATCCGCGGTAACGAAGAAACCCAGATTGCGCTTGACGATGCGACGCTCGTCTTCAGTGAGCCCGGTGGGGTTCTTCCAAAGTGAGATGTCGCGCGACATGTTGATCTCTTGCGGCATCCAGTGGTTCGCGCAAGTGGCGAGGTATTTTTCCCAGGCCCATTTGTACTTGAATGGCACCAGCTGGTTGACGTCGGTCTTGCCATTGATGATGCGCTTGTCCGCAGCGCGCACACGGCCGGCGGTGTCTGCAGTGGTGCCCCCGGCTTGCTGGATGGGCGGCATGGCGCTGTCGGTCATGTTGTGCTGCGCGCGCGTGGCTGCCTGCCCCTGGTCAGGGGTGGGCGTTGCAGTTTGTGTGGCAGGGGTGTCTTCCCAATTCAACATAATAAGTTCCCGTATTAAATTATTGGCAGGCTTCGCATTCTTCAAAGCCTTCGTCACCGGGGCGCATCATGCAAGCGTCCCCGACGAACTCGGCTTCGGGCAATGCGGGTACCGATGGCGCGGCCGCTACTTGTGCAGCGGGACTGGATTCGCCCATGGAGACAGCATTGAGCTCGCCTCCGCGGCCCGTGGATTTCTCGGCATTGGTTGCGCCGATGGACCGAAGGTAATACGTGGTCTTCAGGCCGCGCACCCAGGCCAGCTTGTAGATGTCGTCCAGCTTCTTGCCCGAGACGCCCGCCATGAATATGTTCAGCGACTGGGCCTGGTCTATCCATTTGGAGCGGCGCGCTGCGCATTCAACCACCCAGGTTGGGTCGACTTCGAAAGCCGTGGCGTAGAGCTCGCGCAGCTCGTCGGGGATGCGATCGATGCGAGCCAGGCTGCCATCGAAATACTTCAGGTCGGCAACCATGACTTCGTCCCACAGCTTGCGCGACTTCAGGTCACGTACCAGGTAGTCGTTGACCACGGTAAATTCGCCCGACAGGTTGGACTTGACGTACAGGTTGCGGTAGTTGGGTTCGATGCAGGGCGACACACCAATAATGTTCGATATGGTGGCCGTTGGCGCAATGGCAACGCAGTTGGAGTTGCGCATGCCGTACTGCTTGATATGACCGCGCAGCGACTCCCAGTCCAGCGTGCTGCTGTCGTCAACTTCGACGTAGCCGCCGCGTTCGTCACGCAGCATGGCCAGTGTGTCCTGGGGCAGGATGCCGCGATCCCACAAGGACCCCTTGAAGCTGGCATAGGCGCCGCGCTCGGCGGCCAGTTTGCTGGAAGCCCAGTAAGCGTAATAGCAGGCGGCTTCCATGGAGCGGTCCGAGAACTCGACGGCGGCATCCGATGCAAACGGCACGCGCATCATGTGCAGGCAATCCTGGAAGCCCATGACGCCCATACCGACCGGGCGATGACGCACGTTGGAGTTGCGTGCTTTGGGCACGGCGTAGTAGTTGATGTCGATGACGTTATCAAGCATGCGCATGGCGATGCCGATCGTGCGCTCGAGCTTTTCGTGGTCCAGCACGTACTGGCCGCTGGCGTCTTGTTTCAGGTGGGCGGCAAGGTTGATCGAGCCCAGGTTGCACACGGCGATCTCGGTGTCGCTGGTGTTCAGCGTGATCTCAGTGCACAGGTTGGAGCTGTGCACGACACCGACGTGCTGTTGCGGCGAGCGGATGTTGCACGGGTCCTTGAAGGTGATCCAGGGGTGGCCGGTTTCGAACAGCATGGAAAGCATCTTGCGCCACAGGGCGTTGGCCGGGATCTTCTTGAACAAGGGCATTTCGCCGCGTGCGACTTTCTCTTCGTAGCCGATGTAGGCTTCTTCGAATTCGCGACCGTACTTGTCATGCAGGTCGGGCACGTCGGATGGCGAGAACAGCGTCCATTCGCCGTTTTCCATGACCCGCTTCATGAACAGATCAGGCACCCAGTTAGCGGTGTTCATGTCGTGCGTGCGACGGCGTTCGTCGCCGGTGTTCTTGCGCAGCTCGAGGAACTCTTCGATGTCCAGGTGCCAGCTTTCCAGGTAGGCGCAGACCGCGCCCTTGCGCTTGCCGCCCTGATTGACCGCGACGGCGGTGTCGTTGACCACCTTCAGGAAGGGTACGACGCCCTGGCTCTCGCCATTGGTGCCCTTGATGTGGCTGCGCAGTGCGCGAACGGGCGTCCAGTCGTTGCCCAGCCCGCCGGCGTACTTGGCGAGCAGCGCGTTCTCCTTGATCGCCTCGTAGATGCCGTCGAGGTCGTCGGCGACGGTGGTCAGGTAGCACGAGGACAATTGCGAGCGCTGGGTCCCGGCATTGAAAAGGGTCGGCGTCGAGCTCATGAAGTCGAAGCTCGACAGCAACTGGT
>JADKLW010000145.1_pt1 | contig 38664 bp, 41 predicted proteins | sample 8641881 | NCBI WGS metagenome assembly JADKLW01 (sample SAMN16272185, study PRJNA661076) | feces metagenome | isolation source: fecal sample from diarrhoea affected cattle B | host: Bos taurus | place: South Africa: Lokaleng Village, Mahikeng | collected 2019-09 | reverse complement strand
AACGAGGTGCTTTATTGCGGATAGGACGGGGTCGGGAATACGGGGGCAAGACCAAACACACCCTAGCCGTGGAATACGCTTGTTTTCAGGCATAAACCATGCTGCAATGCTTATTCGATCAAGGCTTTTAGCTACTTTTTTAGTACAAACTATTAGAGCGCATGCGGCTCAGGGTTAGTGCTGCGCTGCAGCATAAAAAGCCTTTCTAAAATGGACAGGCCAGCCGGCACCGCTTTTCACACCTAGATTTCACGCGCAGCGAGGAACCCACGATGACAGAACAAGACCACACCAGCTCCTCCGCCTCATCCAATTCTTCGACTTTGCAGCGTGTCATCAAAAAGTACCCCAACCGCCGCCTGTATGACACGGCCACTTCAACGTACATCACGCTGACAGAAGTTAAACAACTGGTGATGGAGCGCGAGCCTATCGTCGTCAAAGACGCCAAAACCGGCGAAGACCTCACGCGTGCCATCTTCCTGCAAATCATTTTGGAAGAAGAAGCCGGCGGGGCCCCCATGTTTACCGAAGCCATGCTGGCCAATACCATCCGCTTTTACGGTCACACCATGCAGGGCCACATGGGCAGCTTTATCGAGAAAAACGTGCAAATGTTCACCGATTTCCAGACCAAGATGGCCGAGCAGGGCGGGGTCGACGCATGGGCCAAAATGCTGCAAATGCCCAACCCGCTCATGCCTGCGAGCTACACCGAACAAGTGCAAAAAATGCAAGAACAAATGCAAAAGCAAACCGAGCAGATGATGGGCATGTTCGGTATCAAGCGATAAGCAGCGAGCGGGGTTCACCCCACCTCACCAGCGCGGGCCTCAAGGTCCGTTTTTTATGTCCGCGCTGGGCTATGCCGCAGCCTTGGCGCACAAACAAGTGGGGCTGGCTAAAATCAAGGCTTGATTTCGCCGGCCGGGCACCTAGTCCCGCCTGCAGGCCCTGCGCAGCTGGCGCAATCCCCCCACACGAACTCACACCATGACAACCGAAAACAGCGCCCCCAAGGTGGGCTTTGTGTCTTTGGGATGCCCCAAAGCACTGACTGACTCCGAACTGATCCTCACGCAGCTCAGCGCTGAGGGCTACCAAACCTCCAAGACCTTCGAAGGCGCGGATCTGGTGATCGTTAACACCTGCGGCTTTATCGACGACGCTGTCAGGGAAAGTCTGGACACCATCGGCGAGGCGCTGGCGGCCAACGGCAAGGTGATCGTTACTGGCTGCCTGGGTGCCAAAGCTGGCAAAGAAGGCGGCAGCTCCATGGTGGCAGAGATTCACCCCAGCGTGCTGGCCGTGACCGGCCCCCACGCCACGCAAGAGGTGATGGATGCGGTGCACACCCACTTGCCCAAGCCGCACGATCCCTTTACGGATCTGGTGCCGGGCAGCTTTGGTGAGGCAGGCATCAAGCTCACACCCAAGCATTACGCGTACCTGAAGATCTCCGAAGGCTGCAACCACCGCTGTACCTTCTGCATCATCCCATCCATGCGCGGCGATCTGGTCTCGCGCCCGATTGGCGATGTACTCAAAGAAGCCAAGGCATTGTTCGAAGGCGGCGTCAAGGAACTGCTGGTCATTAGTCAAGACACCTCAGCCTACGGCGTGGACGTCAAATACCGCACAGGTTTCTGGGACGGCACACCGGTCAAGACCCGCATGCTGGAGCTGGCCGATGAGCTGGGCAAGCTGGCCCAACAACACGGCGCATGGGTGCGCATGCATTATGTGTACCCGTATCCAACGGTCGATGCCGTGCTGCCCTTGATGGCAGAAGGCAAAATTTTGCCTTACCTCGATGTGCCGCTGCAGCACAGCCACCCCGATGTTTTGAAGCGTATGAAGCGCCCCGCATCGGGCGAAAAGAACCTGGACCGTATCCGTGAATGGCGCAAGATTTGCCCAGAACTTGTGATCCGCTCCACCTTCATCGCAGGTTTTCCGGGTGAGACGGAAGAAGAGTTTGAGCACCTGCTGGACTTTATCCGCGAAGCCGAGATCGACCGCGCAGGCTGCTTTGCTTACAGCCCCGTCGAAGGCGCGACCGCCAACGAGTTGCCCGGCATGCTGCCGCTGGAAGTGCGCGAGGCCCGCCGCGCACGCTTCATGGCTGTGGCCGAAGAAGTCTCCACCCAGCGCCTGCAGCGCCGCGTGGGCCAAGTCATGAAGGTTTTGGTCGACAAGGCTGTGGGTCTGGGCAAAAAGGGCGGTGTTGGCCGCACTTATGCTGACGCACCTGAGATTGATGGTGTTGTACACATCCAGCCGCCTGAAAAGGCCAGCAAGACGTACAAAACTGGCGACCTGATTTCCGTGCGCATCTTGGGCGTGCAAGGCCACGACTTGGTGGGTATCCCGGTTTAAGCCGGTTGCTTGTTACCGGGGTACTTCTCAGTGAGAAATTGTGGGATGTATCCCAGCAAGACTCGCTGAGGTTCCTTCTCGGAATCGCCATCGTAAAAAAGGAGCCGTTGATGGAACGGCTCCTTTTTTTATTCCACAGTTCTTGTTGCTCGACGTGGGGTCGTTGCACATGCCGTTGCCCGCGCCAATCAGGGCGGCGCATTCATGCGCGAATTACTTCAAACTCAACACCCATTGCGCCAGCTTTTGGGCGTCGGCTTCGCTGATCTGATTGTTGGCCGGCATGGGCACGGGGCCCCAAACGCCACTGCCGCCTTTGACGATTTTGGCAGCTAGCTTGTTGACGGCGTCAGACTGACCGGAATATTTAGTGGCAACGTCTTTGTAAGAAGGGCCGACCAATTTCTTTTCGACAGCGTGACAGGCCATGCAATTTTTGGAAGCAGCCAAGGCTTGATCCGCCATGGCGGGTGTGACTGCTGTGAAAGCCAACGCAATCGTGATCATGGAACGCTTCATTGCTACACTTTCCAAAAAATGTGGGGAAGAGATGTCGTTACGCCCATTGTAGAGGCAGGGGGTAAACGGCGTTGATAGCTCGTGTGAACGTTGGGTGAAGAGGGGAAACAATCATGTGGCTTTTAACTGCGGCAGCTTTGCTGGCGCTGCTAAAACTGTTGGCGCAAGTGGGACTGGTTGATGTGGGCGGTATATCTGCACTGTCGTGGTGGTGGGCGGTGGGGGCTTTTGCGCTAACGGCCGGGTGGTTTGCCTATGCCGATTATTCAGGGCTGAGCAGCCGTAAAGCGATGCAAGAAATGGAACGCATCAAAAACCAGCGTTTGGAAAAGCAGCGTGAACTGCTGGGCACCAAGCGCAAGCGTTGATGGCAGCTTTCGTTAACGGCGAAGGCTCGCTGCTGGTGTCAATAGGTTGTGCCTTGGGTGGTGGCCAAGCATGCTGGGACATAATGTTTGGATAGGCTTTTGCCGGCCTTGAGACATTTTTGCAATCCAACAAATAGCTCCACCATGCCTGTTTATCGTTCCAAGACTTCTACTGGCGGCCGCAATATGGCCGGTGCTCGCGCCCTGTGGCGTGCCACGGGCATGAAAGATGGCGACTTTGACAAGCCCATCATTGCGATTGCCAACTCGTTCACGCAGTTTGTGCCCGGCCACGTGCACTTGAAAGACATGGGCCAGCTGGTGGCGCGCGAGATTGAAAAAGCTGGCGGCGTGGCCAAAGAGTTCAACACCATCGCAGTCGATGACGGCATTGCCATGGGCCACGACGGCATGCTGTATTCGCTGCCCAGCCGCGATTTGATTGCCGATTCGGTCGAATACATGGTCAACGCCCACTGCGCCGACGCGCTGGTGTGCATCTCCAACTGCGACAAGATCACGCCCGGTATGCTGATGGCCGCCATGCGCCTGAACATTCCGGTGATCTTTGTCTCTGGCGGCCCGATGGAAGCGGGCAAGACAAAATTAGCCAACCCCGACACCAAGGTCATCGAGTTCAAAAAGCTCGATCTGGTTGATGCCATGGTGATTGCTGCCGATGATCGCTACACCGATGAAGAAGTGGCGCAGGTGGAGCGCTCGGCGTGCCCCACTTGCGGTTCGTGCTCGGGCATGTTCACCGCCAACTCCATGAACTGCCTGACCGAGGCGCTGGGCCTGTCCCTGCCGGGCAACGGCACCGTGGTGGCTACCCACTCCGACCGCGAAGAATTGTTCCTGACCGCTGGTCGCCGCATTGTGGAGCTGGCGCGCGACTACTACGAGAACGACAACGAGCGCGTGCTGCCGCGTGCTGTCGGCTTCAAGGCGTTTGAGAACGCGATCACGCTGGACATCGCCATGGGCGGCTCCACCAACACCATCTTGCACCTGCTGGCGATTGCCAAAGAGGCCGAGATTGACTTCACTATGGCCGACATCGACCGCCTCTCGCGCGTCGTGCCCCAGCTGTGCAAAGTGGCGCCCAACACCCAGAAGTACCATATCGAAGACGTGCACCGCGCAGGCGGCATCATGGCCATCCTGGGTGAGCTGGCGCGCGCCGGCAAGCTGCACACCGATGTGCCCACGGTTTACGGCGCCAGCATGGCCGAGGCGCTGGCCCATTGGGATATCACCGTGTCGCAAGACGCCGCCGTCAAGCATTTTTACCTGGCAGGCCCCGCCGGCATTCCCACGCAAACCGCGTTCAGCCAAAGCACCCGCTGGCCCAGCCTGGATCTGGACCGCGCCAATGGCTGCATTCGCTCTTATGAGCACGCCTTCAGCAAGGAAGGCGGCCTGGCCGTGCTGACCGGCAACATTGCGGTGGACGGCTGCGTGGTCAAGTCGGCCGGCGTGGACGAATCGATTTTGGTGTTTGAAGGCACTGCCCACGTGACCGAATCGCAAGACGAAGCCGTGGCCAACATCTTGGCCGACAAGGTCAAGGCCGGCGACATCGTCATCGTTCGCTACGAAGGCCCCAAGGGCGGCCCCGGCATGCAGGAAATGCTCTACCCCACCAGCTACATCAAGTCCAAGGGTCTGGGCAAAGCGTGCGCGTTGCTCACCGATGGCCGCTTCTCGGGCGGTACCTCGGGTCTGTCGATTGGCCACTGCTCGCCCGAGGCGGCTGCCGGTGGCGCGATTGGTCTGGTGCAAAACGGCGACCGCATTCGCATTGATATTCCGAATCGCACGATCAACGCTTTGGTGAGCGATGAAGAGTTGGCCCGTCGCCGCGAAGTGCAAAACGTCAAGGGCTGGAAGCCTGCGCAGCCGCGTCCACGCAAGGTATCGGCAGCGCTGAAGGCTTATGCGATGTTGGTGACGTCTGCAGATACCGGTGCAGTGCGCGACTTGTCGAAGCTGGAAGATTATTAAAAGCATAGCTATTGGCCGTTGTCTATAAAGGGCTTGAGGGTGTAATTACTCTCAAGCCCTTTGTTTTGTTAGGCTAGTAGCTCGCTTTTTTAATGGCTTATGGGTGTGCTGGCGCACCGCGAAAGGATGCTCGATGATTTGCTTTTTGCCTTTACGCCGCAAGCTGCTGGCGTTGTGCTCTGGCCTGCTTTGCGCCGCAGCTGCAATGCCCACATCTGCATGGGCACAGGCTTCTGGGCATACGTTCCCCAGCAAACCTATCAAGCTGATCGTGCCTTTTGCGGCAGGTGGCTCCACCGACATCGTCGCGCGTTTGGTGGCAGATGCGATGCAGCGGGAGCTGGGCCAGACCGTGTTGGTAGAAAACAAGGCCGGTGCTGGCGGCATGATTGGCACCGAGACCGTGGTGCACGCGCCAGCCGATGGTTACACGCTGGGCCTGGGCTCTATCAGCAGTCTGGCGGTGAACCCAGTGGTGCTTAAAGCAGCGCGCGTGCGGCCGCTGCGTGACTTGCAGATGGTGGTGCCACTGGCCTCGATTGCCTCGGTGTTTTCCGTGCCACCCAGCTTGGGTGTGCAGGACTTTGCGCAGTTTGTTGCCACAGCGCGTGCGAACGGCGATGCATGGACGGCGGGCTCCTCGGGCGTAGGTTCAATTGGCCATGTGATTTTGGAGGCCATGAATGCAGAGTGGGGCCTGCAGTTGCGCCATATTCCATTTAAAGGCATGGGCCCCGTGGTCAATAGCGCCTTGGCGGGGCAAACGCAGGTACTCAGTGACCAGTTCCCGTCGTCTGCGCCCCATGTGCAGGCCGGGCGGCTGGTGCCATTTGCAGTCGCCGCCGAGCGGCGCTTACCCAGCCTGCCCGACGTGCCAACGCTGGCAGAGTTGGGCTACCCAGCGTTAAACGATCTGGCCATTACCTGGTTTGGTCTGGTTGCGCCTGCCGGTACGCCCGCCGCCGTGGTGCAACGTCTGAATGCTGCCGCCAACCATGCGCTGCAGCAAAGCGTTTTGCGCGAGCGGTTGGCACAACTGGGAGTGACGCCTATGGGAGGCACAGCGCAGGATTTGCAGCACATGGTGGAGCAAACCACAGCCCAAGTGCAGATGCTGGTGCGTCAGCGCGGCATTACCGATGGCAGTGAGTAGGGCATAAAAAAGCGCCTGCAAACAGGCGCTTAATATCGGGCTGGCAAGCGTTATGCGGCCATGCCGATCTGCGCTTGCAGGTAATTGGGCAGGCCGATTTTTTCGATCAGGCCCAGCTGCTTTTCCAGCCAATAGGCGTGATCTTCTTCGGTATCTTTAAGCTGGGCCAGCAGCAGATCGCGGCTTTGATAATCACCATGGCGTTCGCACAAATGCATGGCGGCACGCAGATTGTCGCGCACGGCGTATTCCACTTCCAGGTCGCGGCGCAGCATTTCTTCGACGGTATTGCCAGCTTCAAAAGGGTGCGCACGCATATCAGGCTTGCCGCCCAAAAAAAGGATGCGGCGCAAGATGACATCCGCATGCAGAGTCTCTTCTTCCATCTCATGGGCAATGCGTGCAAAAAGGCGCATGAAGCCCTGGTCTTCATACTGGCGCGAATGGATGAAGTACTGGTCACGTGCAGCCAGCTCGCCACGCAGCAGTTCTTTGAGACAATCGATGACTTCGGGGTGGCCTTGCATAGTGTGGTTGAAAATATAAGTTGCAGTGCCAGTGAGTATGTCTGTTAAGCACGTCACTTGGTGCACAGCCTGGTATAGAAACCTTGTCGAACGCTTTGCATGCGTGCGCAACGCAGAATCATTCGCGATTGCTTGGAATGTTACATGCGTGCCATGTGTTACATACTGGCTGCGGCACAATGCAAACCATGCTGATGTACCCACACATTGATCCGGTAGCCCTGCAAATAGGGCCGATAGCTATCCATTGGTATGGCTTGACCTATTTGGCCGCATTTGGCCTTTTTTTGTGGCTAGGGACACGCCGGTTAAAACACCCACCTTTTTCGAATTTGACCGGTAGCGCTGTGTGGAACCGGCGGGACGTAGAAGACCTGCTTTTTTGCGGTGTGGTGGGCGTCATTATTGGCGGGCGTTTGGGATATTGCCTGTTCTATAAACCTGCTTATTACCTCAGCCATCCGCTGGAAATTTTTGCGGTGTGGGAAGGCGGCATGAGTTTCCATGGCGGTTTGCTGGGTGTCATCGTCGCCATGTTGTGGTTTGCTTATTCGCGCAAACGATCTTGGTTGCAGGTCGCGGATTTCGTCGCACCTTGCGTACCGACGGGCTTGGCAGCAGGGCGGATTGGCAACTTTATCAATGGCGAGTTATGGGGGCGTTTCTCCAGTCCTGACTTGCCATGGGGCATGGTCTTTCCCCAAAGTGGCTCCATGCTGCCGCGCCATCCTTCGCAGATCTACCAGTTTTTGCTGGAAGGTTTGCTGCTGTTTGTGCTGCTGTGGCTGTATGCGCGCAAAGAACGCAAGCCAGGGCAGGTGGCCGCAGCATTCACGGTGGGTTACGGCTTGTTCCGCTTCATTGCAGAATATTTCCGTGAGCCTGATGCGTATTTGGGCTTGCTGTCCATGGGCATGAGTATGGGGCAGTGGCTGTGTCTGCCCATGATGCTGGCCGGTGCTGGCCTGTGGGTGTGGGCCGAACGCCGTAAAGTGTGATTGCCTGTGAAACCACGCATACATCCTGTCATTCAACCCGTCTTGAGCCCAGACCCACGCCGAGCTTTTCTGCAGTCGCTGATGGCGTTGGCGGTCACCTCACCTGTTTGGGCGCAGAACAAAAGCAGCCATCACAAAGCCTGGCCCATTAAACCGGTGAACGTGGTCGTGCCTTTTCCGGCGGGTGGAGCAAGCGCCATACTGGGCAAGCACTTGGCGACGGCTTTTGAACGCCTTACCCACCAGAGCATGCGCCTGGATTACCGAGGCGGCTCAGGTGGTTTGTTTGGCTCCAGCTACGCGGCCAGTACCCCCGCAGATGGATACCACATGCTGATTGGCGGCAGCCATCTCACGAAGATGCGAGCTTTGTTGCCCGATGCAGACTTCGACTTGCTCGAAGACCTGACGCCTTTGGCATTGCTCGCGTACATGCCGCAGGTTGTCGTAGTCAATCCTTCGAAAATGCGTGCACGCACGATCATGGAATGGCAGGCAGAGTTGCGGCGCAAACCGCGCCGTTTCCGGATGGGGTCGGCTGGCGTAGGCTCATCGAGTCACATTGCTGCCGAAATTCTGCGATCGCAACAAGAACTGAACTTTGAATTTGTGCACTTTCGGGGCTCAGGACCGGCTTTGCAAGATTTGTTGGCAGGCTCCGTTGATACGATGTTGGACAGCCTTGTTTCATGCCTGCCCCATGTCCGTAGCGGACATTTAAAAGCATTAATGGTGTCGGGCGCCCAGCGACAGGCAGTGCTGCCTGACGTCCCCTGTGCGGCTGAGCTAGGAATAGATTCTCTCGATAGCTTGGCGTGGTATGGGCTATTTGCTCCGAAAAATATTAGTGAATCGCTTCGGCAGAGCATCCTGACTGTGCTCAAACAACTCGGCGACGACCAAGTCTTTCTACAGGTCTATGAATCGATCGGGGTGGAGTGGGGGGGAATTTATGGGGAAGAGTTCGCGGCGATGGTCGGTGCTCAAACACAGGAATGGGCGCAGCGTCTGAAAGCGCTTGGGTTTAAGAACATTCAACTGAAAGACGCAGAAGAGGTATGAGCGTGCTTGAATGGGTGAAGCCAACCTGGCCGTAATCCAGTAGTGAGCAGCCGCGTTTTTAGAAAAACGCAACCCAAAGGGTTGAGGTGCCGAGGATGGAACTAAAAAGAGACCTGATAGGTCTCTTTGCGAAGTGATGCAGGGGGTGCTTAGCGCAGAACGAGTACGGGCACTTTAGAGTGCGTTAGTACATGCTGCGTTTCACTTCCCAGCAAGAGTCGCTTGATGCCTTTGCGGCCATGCGAAGCCATGACGATCAGATCAGCATTTTGCTTTTCAGCTGCCGACATGATGGACTCTGCAATCAGATCAGACTTCGCAATACTGGTTTTGACAGTAACACCTTCACTTTTGCCCTGTACCTTGATTTTGTTGAGCACTTCCTGCGCTTGTTCAGCCCACTGGGCTTCGATGCGCTTGATTTCTGTGTTGTCAACCGTTGCCCCGCCTTCAAGATAGCTACGAGGGTAGCGAGGCACCACTTTGAGTGCAACAACAGTTGCACCTGTCATTTTCGCCAGCGCTAGGGAGTGCTCCACGGCTTTGTCGGAAAGCGCTGAGCCGTCAGTGGCAACAAGGATGCGTTCGTACATTTTTATCTCCTCATGTGAAATGAATATCAATGGATAAAGCATAGAGGAGGCTTGCAGTTTACTCTTGATGTAAGTCAATGTGATGGCTGGCGTGTGTCGATACGCTTGCCCACATGTCCTCACCTACTCCGCAGTCGTTTCTTGTGCAGGGGAATGCCGCTTTCTCGGAGCCCCTCCCTTCCATATCAAACCACATTCACTTATTGGACGATCCTTTAGAGTGGGACAGCTTTGGTCGTCCTGCGGAGCCAGAGCTGGCGAATCACCTCCAGGGTTTTGATCCATTTAATGTGCCTGTTTGGGATTCGCACTTTGCATTAAACGGAATGCATTGCTCCACTTGCGCATTAACTATTGAAGATGCACTTCGTGCTACTCCAGGGGTAATCAAAGCCGAGGTGAGCGCTGCAGCGCGCCGGGCGCGTGTGGTGTGGAGACCTCAAGAAGTACTGCCGTCCAAATTGCTGGAAATCGTGCGTGAATTAGGGTACGAAGCATTGCCCGCGAAAGACTCAGCGAGCCGTGAGTTGAATCAAGCGCTTAACCGCAAAGCATTGTGGCGCTGGCTCTTGGCAACGTTTTGCATGATGCAGGTAATGATGTATGCATGGCCGGCATATGAGGCGCAAGCAGGCGATCTGTCCATGGAGATGGAGCGTTTGTTGCGATGGGCATCTTGGGTTATCTGCATACCCATGCTCATCTTTGCATGCGGGCCATTTTTTTCTGGTGCATGGCGCGATGTTTGCCATCGACGAGTGAGTATGGACTTGCCCGTAGCGCTGGGCATGCTGCTCACTTTCGTTGTCAGTACGTTGGGAACTTTTGATCCAGAAGGGATTTTTGGCCAGGAAGTTTTCTTTGACTCCTTGACGATGTTTGTGTGTTTTCTTCTTACCGGGCGTTGGTTAGAAATAAGGTTGCGCGACAGAACAGCGGGGGCATTAGATGCAGTGATGAACCGTTTGCCTGATAGCGTCGAGCGTGTTTCAGCAAATGGGAAGTATGAGCGTGTAGCTCTTCGCCATATCAAGGTTGGAGACCTTGTTCGCGTATTGCCAGGAGAGGCATTTTCTGTCGACGGAAATATTGAACGTGGCCGCACCCAAGCTGATGAAGCACTGTTAACTGGTGAGTCAAAACCTGTTGCACGTGGAATTGGGGATGCGGTAACTGCGGGAAGTTACAACCTGACAGCGACTGTTGACGTTCGCGTAGATAGGGTAGGCGCGCAAACTAAATTTGCTCAGATTGTTGATTTGATGGAAAGCGCCTCCACCCAAAAACCGCGCCTTGCACAGCTGGCAGACAAGGTCGCAGGACCATTTCTCATCGCTGTGATTGGACTAGCAGCAGCCGCTGCTATCTACTGGTGGCCAACAGACCCCGGCCGTGCGTTGATGGTCGCTGCTGCGGTTCTGATCGTGACCTGCCCATGCGCCCTCTCTCTAGCAACGCCAGTGGCTATGCTGACCGCAGCAGGAACATTGGCACGTCACGGTGTATTGGTTCGCAATCTCCAAGGTCTTGAGAATTTAGCTTCTATCGATACCCTGATTTTTGACAAAACAGGTACTTTGACTTGTGATGGCATTCAGGTCTCAGAGATGCAAACAATTGAGGCTGCAGATGGCGCTTTATGGCAAAGCTTGGCAGCAGCTTTGGCGCAACACTCCATTCATCCGGTATCAAAAGCCGTGGCGTCGTTTGGCGCTCAAAGCGTACTAGCTTGGAACGTGCTGTCGGTCGAAGAGGTAAGTGGCAAAGGTTTGCGCGCTCTGGTCAAGCGCATGCATGCCGATATCGCTTCGTTAGAGCCAATTTGGGTGCGCCTGGGGTCATGCAGTTTTACGCAGTCTGAGCGTTTTTCGATCCAAACCCAGGCCGTCTATTTGTCCCAAGAGACTGCGCATGGAACTTCGCTGCCCTTAGCCGTCTTCAAGCTGAATGAAGTGTTGAGGCCAGATGCCGCATTCGTTGTTAAAGGATTGAAACAATCGGGTATTGACGTGCAATTGATGTCTGGTGATGAGCCGCAGGCTGTGGCAAACATTGCCAACGCTGTTGGAATTGCACAAGGCCATGCCCAATTTACGCCTGCAGCCAAACTAACCGCCATGCGTGTGCTTCAAGAACAGGGCGCAAAAGTCGCAATGGTTGGTGATGGGCTCAATGATGGCCCTGTGCTTGCAGGTGCAGACGTATCTTTTGCTTTTGGGCGTGCGGTGCCCCTAGCCCGAGCGCGATCAGACTTTGTTGTACTCAGCGACGACCTGGATTTGGTGCTTGGGGCTGTGCATTTTGCGCGGAAAACGCTACGAATAGTACGCCAAAACTTGGCTTGGGCGGCGGCTTACAACGCCGTTTCTGTCCCCTTTGCCTTGGCCGGATTAATGCCGGCTTGGCTGGCGGGTTTGGGAATGGCGCTGAGCTCTTTATTGGTTGTGCTCAATGCCGCGCGATTAGCTCGAAAGCTGTCAGCAGATACCAAAAAAATATCTTTGACGAATATTCCCGCAAGTCAGCTTGTAACGGGTTTGCAAGTCCATTAAAGGCCAGCTGCGATGGACATTCTTTATCTTCTGGTTCCTTTATCTGTCGTGCTCGTCTTAGTCATTGCAGGCGCGCTTTGGTGGGCTGTTTATCGCGGCCAATTTGAAAGCGTGGAGCAAGAGGCTGAACGCATTCTTCGAGACGATTGATGTTTGTCAACAATGCAAAAACCATAACAGTGAACACTTTCGTCTGCATATTAAGAGGTGCCCGATGGATACTCTAAAAACCACTACTGCACACTACAGCGATACCGTAGTCCGGCAGTTTTCTATCATGGCCGTTGTGTGGGGGGTTATAGGCATGTTGGTCGGCGTTTTGATCGCCGCTCAATTAGCTTGGCCTGAACTCAACTTCGGTATTTCTTGGCTTAGCTTTGGCCGCTTGCGTCCATTGCACACTAATGCGGTGATTTTTGCGTTCGGCGGATGCGCCTTGTTCGCTACCAGTTACTACGTGGTACAGCGAACCTGCCAGACCACCCTGTTTCTGCCGAAGTTGGCGGCCTTCACTTTTTGGGGCTGGCAGCTGGTGATTCTGGCTGCGGTCGTTTCTTTACCTTTGGGCTTCACCTCTGGCAAAGAATACGCCGAACTGGAATGGCCCATCGACATCTTGATCACCCTGGTATGGGTGTCTTATGCCATCGTCTTTTTTGGCACTGTCGGTACTCGTAAAGTCAAGCACATTTACGTGGCTAACTGGTTCTTTGGCGCTTTCATCATTGCTGTAGCGCTGCTGCACGTTGTGAATAGCGCAGCCATTCCTGCTGGTCTGATGAAGAGCTACTCTGCATACGCTGGTGTGCAAGATGCCATGGTGCAATGGTGGTACGGCCACAATGCGGTGGGCTTTTTCTTGACGGCTGGATTCTTGGGCATGATGTACTACTTCGTGCCCAAGCAAGCAGGTCGTCCGGTGTACTCGTACCGTCTGTCGATCGTGCACTTTTGGGCGCTGATCTTCACCTACATGTGGGCGGGCCCTCACCACCTGCATTACACCGCTTTGCCTGATTGGACGCAGTCCGTGGGCATGGTGTTCTCGCTGATTCTGTTAGCCCCGTCTTGGGGCGGCATGATTAACGGTGTGATGACATTGTCTGGCGCATGGCACAAGTTGCGCGAAGATCCCATCTTGCGCTTCCTGATCGTGTCTCTGTCGTTCTACGGCATGTCCACCTTCGAAGGTCCCATGATGGCGATCAAGACGGTCAATGCACTGTCTCACTACACCGACTGGACCGTAGGTCACGTTCACTCTGGTGCTTTAGGCTGGGTAGGCCTGATCACCATGGGCTCGCTGTACTACCTGATCCCCCGTTTATTCGGTAAAACCGAAATGCACTCCAAGTCAGCCATTGAGCTGCACTTTTGGATGGCCACCATCGGCATCGTGCTGTACATCGCGGCGATGTGGATCTCTGGCGTGATGCAAGGCCTGATGTGGCGCGCTGTGAATGCAGACGGTACTTTGACCTATACCTTCGTTGAAAGCGTGAAGGCCTCCTACCCCTTCTACGTGATCCGCATGATCGGCGGTCTGCTGTACTTGATCGGTATGCTGATCATGGCTTGGAACGTTATGAAGACAGTGGCTTCGGGTCGCTCTGTGAAGGTGGCAGTGCCTGCCGTTAACCCTGCTCACGCCTAAGTACGAGGAGCCAAAAATGTCTGCAAATAACGATAAAGCCTCTAAAGGCTTCACCCACGAAAAAGTCGAAACCAGCAATTTTTTGATGATCGTTCTGATCTTGCTGGTGATCGCAGTGGGTGGCCTGGTGGAAATTGTTCCCCTGTTTTTTCAAAAATCGACCACTGAGGCGGTGCAAGGCGTGGAGCCTTACCAACCCCTGCAATTGATGGGGCGTGATGTCTACATCCGTGAAGGTTGCTACAACTGCCACTCACAGATGATCCGTCCGTTTCGTGCAGAAACCATGCGCTATGGTCACTATTCGGTAGCTGGTGAGTTCGTTTACGACCACCCCTTCCAATGGGGATCCAAGCGCACAGGTCCTGACTTGCACCGTGTGGGCGGTAAATACAGCGATGAATGGCACCGTATTCACTTGAACAATCCACGTGACGTCGTGCCTGAGTCCAATATGCCTGAGTACCCTTGGCTGGAAAAGAGCGCAGTGGATCACACCGTAGTGGCTCAGCGCATGACCGCGCTACGCACAGTCGGGGTGCCTTATACCGACGAGCAAATCGCTGGTGCTGCTGAGCAAGTTAAGGGTAAGACCGAAATGGAAGCAGTCATTGCTTACCTGCAAGGTCTTGGTACCGCACTGAAATAAAGGAGTTGGCTATGGATATCACCACCATGCGTATCGGTGCCACCTTGATCTCGATGGCGCTTTTCATCGGTATCTGGTGGTGGGCCTATGCCCGCCGTAATCAGGACCGTTTCGATGAAGCGGCGCAGCTGCCGTTTCAACAAGACTGATTTCTCCACCAGAACGAGAACATCTCATGAGCGATTTCGTAAATAACTTCTGGTCGGTTTACATCGCTGGCATTACTGTGGTGGGCATTCTTGCCTGCTTCGTAATGCTGATCGTTACTGCCCGTAAAAAGGTAGTTTCGGACAGCGACAACACAACCGGCCACGTGTGGGACGAAGACCTGCGCGAATTGAACAACCCTATGCCACGTTGGTGGGTATGGATGTTTGTCATCACCTTGGTCTTTAGCCTGTTGTATTTGCTGGCTTACCCTGGTCTGGGTGCTTACGCTGGCAAGATGCAATGGAGCCAAGTAGGCGCTTACGAGGCAGAAGTTCAAAAGGCTAATGCTGAGTTGGAGCCTTTGTATGCACGCTTTACGGCGATGAGCACGCAAGAAGTTGCGAGCGACAACCAAGCTAAAGCAATTGGCGAGCGTTTGTTCATGAACAACTGCGCGCAGTGCCACGGCTCTGACGCTCGCGGTAGCAAGAGCTTCCCTAACTTAGCCGATGCTGACTGGCTGCACGGCGGGGAGCCCGATAACATCAAGCAAAGCATTACCCATGGCCGTATGGCCATGATGCCTCCCCAGGCAGAAGTGGTAGGAAGTGCTGATGACGTCCGCAATTTGGCCCACTATGTATTGAGCTTGTCTGGCAGCCCTCATGATTCTTTGAAAGCATCATTGGGCAAGTCCAAATTCACCGCCTGTGCAGCTTGCCATGGCATGGATGCCAAGGGCAACGCAATGTTGGGTGCTCCCAATTTGACAGACGACGTCTGGTTGCATGGTTGGGGTGAGCAGGCTATCGTGGACATTATCAACAACGGCAAGATGAACGAAATGCCTGCACAGGACAAGAAATTGACGCCTGCGCAAATCGACGTTCTGACTGCTTATGTTTGGGGCTTGTCGAACAAGCCCGGAACAGCCAACTGATCGTCGTAACGATTGCAAAGGCGGCACTGTGTGCCGCCTTTTTCTTTGGTGCGATTTAGGGAGTGCGAGTCATGAGTTCCGAGCAAAAAAAGCCGCAAAAAATCATTCCTATCAAAGCGGAAGGCCAAGAGAACACCGTATCGTTTTACGAAGCGCATAAGAAAATCTATCCACGCTCCATCAGCGGTAGGTTTATGAAATGGCGCTGGGCCATGGTGTGGCTGACGCAGCTGCTGTTTTATGGGTTGCCTTGGCTGGAATGGGGTCAGCGCCAAATGGTCTTGTTTGACCTCGGCACACGCCGTTTCTATCTGTTTGGCTATGTGCTGTATCCGCAAGACTTCATCTATCTGACGGGGTTGCTGATCATCAGCGCGTTAGCACTGTTCCTGTTTACTGCGGTAGCAGGGCGTCTGTGGTGTGGTTTCACCTGTCCGCAAACGGTTTATACAGAAATATTTATGTGGATTGAGCACAAGGTAGAAGGTGACCGCAGTGCTCGTATTCGTTTGGACCAGTCCGGCTGGTCCGCTGAGAAGATCTGGAAAAAAGCGTTAAAGCAATTTTTGTGGATTGCCTTTGCACTCTGGACGGGTTTTACCTTTGTTGGTTACTTTGTGCCGATTCGAGAGCTAGGAGGAGAATTGTTGGCTGTTGAAGGTGGTTGGCAAATCTTCTGGGTGCTGTTTTATGGGTTTGCGACTTACGGTAATGCGGGCTATCTGCGTGAGCAAGTCTGCAAATACATGTGCCCCTACGCGCGTTTTCAAAGTGCAATGTTCGACAAAGACACACTGGTCGTCAGCTACGACACCCAGCGGGGTGAAAATCGTGGCCCCCGTAAAAAAGGTGTGGACTATCAAGCCCAAGGCCTGGGTGATTGCATTGATTGCAAGCTGTGCGTGCAAGTGTGCCCCGTCGGAATTGATATTCGTGATGGATTGCAGTACGAATGCATTGGTTGCGGGCTGTGCGTAGATGCGTGCAATAACGTCATGGACAACATGCATTACCCGCGTGGTCTGATTCGTTTTACAACAGAAAATGCAGTGGTAAAAAGGTGGAGCAGCGCCCAAATCTTGCGGCGCATTGCACGCCCTCGCGTACTGATTTACGGCGTAGTCTTGCTTGCTTTGTCTGCCGCCATGGTGTTCAGCATGGCAGTGCGTGAACCCCTGAAAGTCGATGTCATTCGTGATCGCGCATCACTGGCACGCATTGCGTCTGGTGGCAAACTTGAAAATGTTTACCGCCTGCAAGTCATGAATGCAACCGAAGCCCTGCAAAAGTACGAAGTAACTGTGACAGGGATGCAGGGCATTGAACTGGTTGAAGGACAGGTGGTAGAGGTGGATGCCGCACAGACGCGTGGTCTGGCGGTGCGAGTGCAAATTCCCTATGGAAGTGCTGCTGCTGGTTCCCATCCCATTGAGTTTGAAATAACAGCGCAAAGCGGCCAAGGGCATGTGCTGGAGAAGTCTGTTTTCTTGGTGCCGCGCTAAGAAAGTAGTGTTTTTACAGTGTGCGGGCTTCGGCCTGCACACGAGGTTTGTTGAACAGTGAGTGTGGTATGTCACAGATTGCAAAGAAACAGGAATCAAGGTCAGGGCCATGGTGGAAATATGGCCACGTATGGTTGGTATTGGCAGGACCAGCAATTGTGGTGGTGGCCGGAATTGTTACAGCCGTCATCGCCATCAACGGAGCCGACCCTGTAGTCGCTGATGATTACTATCAAAAGGGACTCAATATCAATCAAGAGTTGCGTAATGCTGAAAAGAGCTTGGCGCCTGCTGGCACCGCCCGCAACCACACGACAACGCCAGATAAAGACTTGCCAGATCTGGCTCCCAGGTAAGCAAGAAAAATAAGCATAGCAGTTCGCCCTTGATAATCAAAGATTTCAGCATCTAATAATATGGAAATCATTTGTAGATAAGGGCGATAAGCTATAGTTTTTATTGGGTGTTTGTCCCACGTCCTAGTACGTGGGCTATTCCTCACAATGTGTGCATTACTTCACCGAAAGGAGTGCACATGTGGACTAAGCGCTTGATGTGGATTGTTTGGCCAGCATTCTTGGCTGCAGGTGTGATGGAGATGCTTGTGTTTGCCGCATTTGACCCACAAGACATGCGCTGGTTAGGCCAAGGCGTGGAGTTGTCTCGCACCAGTATCTATAGCTTGGCATTTTTTGCGTTTTGGGCGGTATTTATCGCTGCAGGGTATTTGACTGCATTACTTTCCATTCCTTCTGATGAAGTTAATACCTATCCCTCACTGCAATGATGCTTATAGATTGAGACGCAAAATTTTTGTGTTTGTGAATTCCAGCGGCGTGAAACTAAAACAATAAAACCTCCCGCAGCCAATTGGCTAGGGAGGTTTTATTGTTATTTTAATCAGGTGATTTTTATTTATTACAGACAGGTTGCTGGCTGTTCACTAAGCGCTGCAAAGCTGCAGTATCCAGAATGCGTACATGGCGCTGTTTGACTTCTACCATGCCTTCTTCTACAAACTTGGAAAAGGTGCGGCTCACTGTTTCAAGCTTCAGACCCAAATAGCTGCCTATTTCTTCACGAGTCATCCGCAGCACCAGTTCTTGGGATGAAAAGCCTCTGGTATGCAGGCGTTGCACCAAATTCAAAATAAAAGCGGCTAAGCGCTCTTCAGCCCGCATGCTCCCCAGCAAGAGCATGACACCGTGCTCGCGCACGATCTCGCGGCTCATCACTTTGTGCACGTGACTTTGCAATGCAGTGACTTCTCGCGAAAGCTCTTCCAGACCATCGAAGGGCATGACGCAAACTTCAGCATCTTCAAGTGCCACGGCATCACAGGTGTGGTGGTCATGAACGATGCCATCCAAGCCAATAATTTCACCCGCCATCTGAAAGCCGGTGACCTGATCGCGGCCATCTTCAGTTGCCACACAAGTTTTAAAAAAACCTGTACGAATCGCATAGAGGGAGGTGAAGGTTTCACCATTGCGAAATAAAGTACCTCCGCGTTTAACCTTGCGGCGAGTGGCAACAATCTCGTCAATGCGCTGCAGTTGCTGCTCGTTGAGACCAACGGGCATGCAAAGTTCGCGCAGGTTGCAGTTGGAACAGGAAACTTTAATGGTGGGGTGGGTCATGTGCTCGGACATCCAGTCAAACCAAAGACATTCGTGGACGTGATGCGTTGAATAGGTAAAAGAAAAAATTGCCTGAGATGAATCGTATCGTATCGGATGATTTGCATCAAATTGTGGCATGGGTGTTGCAGCGGTGTCTTGATTCAAGTCAAGTTCTTGGGCTGCTGTCTGGTGCACAGTGTGGCAATCAAGGAAAACAACTTCATGACTGCCGTCACCCCCGAGCTTTTGCGTCGCTATGACGTACCAGGACCACGCTATACCTCTTATCCAACCGCAGACCGGTTTGTAGAGGCTTTTGGATCCAACGACTATATCTTGGCATTGCAGCAACGCAAAGTTGCGTCGGCCTTAAAAGTGCAGCCAATGTCGCTGTACGTGCACATTCCTTTTTGTGAATCGCTGTGTTACTACTGCGCCTGCAACAAGATTGTGACGAAGCACCATGAGCGCGCGGCCACCTATATGCGCTATTTGGAGCGTGAAATTGATCTGCATGTGGAGCACTGCGGACATGGCCAGATGGTGAGTCAGTTCCACGCTGGCGGCGGCACACCCACTTTTCTTTCCGATAAAGAACTGCGTCAGTTGTGGCAGATGCTGCGCGAGCGTTTCACTTTTGATCCCGCTGGGGAGTACTCTATCGAGGTCGATCCTCGGACAGTGAGTTTGGATCGTTTGGAATTTTTGAAGAGTTTGGGCTTTAACCGCCTGAGCTTTGGAGTGCAGGATTTCGACCCAGATGTGCAAAAAGCGGTTCACCGGGAGCAACCGGCAGAACAAGTTTTCGCCTTGGTTGAAGGTGCCAGAAACATGGGTTTCCAGTCCATTAACGTGGATTTGATCTATGGCTTACCTAAACAAAACGCAGCGTCATTTGCGCGCACTTTGCAGCAAGTGGCCCAACTCAAGCCAGATCGCATTGCCTTGTATGCTTATGCACATTTGCCCGAGCGGTTCAAGCCCCAGCGTCGAATTTTGAGTGCAGATCTACCCTCGGCTCCAGACAAGGTCAGCATGCTCTCGTCCGCGATTGCCAGCTTTATGGATGCAGGCTATGTATATGTAGGCATGGACCACTTTGCTTTACCTGACGATGCATTAGCGATCGCCAAACGGCAAGGTAGATTGCATCGCAACTTTCAAGGCTACAGCACGCAACCTGATTGTGACCTTATTGCGCTAGGCGTATCCGCGATTGGGCGTGTGGGCGCTACCTACAGCCAAAATGCCAAGACTCTGGAGGATTACTACGATCTGATTGATCAAGGTCGTTTACCGGTGGTGCGTGGCTTGGCATTAACGCGTGATGATTTGGTGCGCAGGGCGGTGATCATGTCGATTATGTGCCAAGGGGAGGTTTTGTTTGAGCCCATTAATAGCGCATGGTTGATCGACTTCAAGCAGTATTTCGCAGCGGAAATTCAAGCGCTTCAAGCGCAGCAGGAAGAACAGTTGGTCGAAATTTTGGACGACTGCATCAAAGTGACTGCCAAAGGCTGGTTCTTTGTCCGAGGAGTGGCTTTAATTTTTGACCGATACCTGCAACTGGATCGAAATCGAGCAAGGTTTTCCCGGATTATCTAATCTGCATGGCTCTGTCTTTTCTCTGGACTGCATTCTTTATGGGGCTCGTGGGTGGGCCCCATTGCTTGGCGATGTGTGCGGCACCTTGCCATGCGATTACGCAGGGCACCACCTCCTTCACACTTTCAAACGTACAGTCCGGCCCATTGAAAGCAAGACTTCAGTGCCTTCATAGTTTGCTGTTCCAGGGGGGGAGACTGTTGGGTTATGGCCTTTTGGGTGGGATAGCTGCCCAAGCAATGGAGCAAGTGGCCTGGTTTTCGGATCGGACTTCAGTCCTGCATCCCCTTTGGGTGCTTATGCATTTGGGAATTTTGGCTTGGGGCTTGCTGATGGTATTTCAGGGCCAGCAGCCACAGTGGTTAGAGCAAGCGGGACGCCATATCTGGGCAAAAGTACAGCCTTTATTACGCGTGCGCGGAGGCGCGCTTTATGCCGGCATGGCTTGGGCACTTATGCCTTGTGGTTTGCTGTACTCCGCAGTGCTGGTGGCTGCATTGAGCGGCGGTGCGCTACCAGGAGCACTCAGCATGGTCGCATTTGGTTTGGGCGGGGCGATGTGGTTGCTGGCTGCGCCACATGCATGGCGCTGGCTTAGTGGCCGCGTCAGTCAATTGCGTGCTGAATGGGGCGCGCGTGCTGCTGGTCTGATGCTGGTCGCTGTCTCACTTTGGGCACTGTGGATGGATCTGATCTACACGCCCTCGCTGTGGTGTCGCTAAAGCACGCCAAGCGGCACAAATAGGGGTAGCAAACTAGTGCTGCGTAGCAAGGACGGTTTAGGGGTGGAAGTGACTGGCAGAGTTGCCAAGAGAAGAAGGTGTCTGCAAAACCACCAAGCCTTCAACCTGAACCGGGGGTTCAGGTGGGCGAGAGCAACCTAGCGTTGGGTTCATCTGACGCGAGACGATCACGCTTGCTAGGCAATATATCAAGCCCGTGCTCAATGAGCATTGGTTCAAGGTAATATAAAGCCCGGCGGATTGCAGACAACAATAATTCTACAGAGCTTCGCCGATGATTTGGGGCAATGACTGCGGATTGTCATTGTCAGGTGTCATGGTATTGGCGTCCGTTAATGCCAGCTCTTGCGCAGGCTGGTCGTTAACGGCTTGAGCTGGCATGAACAATTCAGCTTCCCCCGAAGCGCCAGCCTCGAACTCTTTTGTTTCGAGAGTCGGGCTAGCCACAGCACAGCCAAGCTTCGTATTCATTTCGTGCGCTGTATGCAAAGCCGCATCAAGACGCGCAATCAACACTTGGGCGGCGGTGGATTCATATGCCGCCTGCTCTTCCAATTTGATCAAACGTAGCGCGTCAGCTTCGGAATCGATAGAAGGATCACTGGAGGCTTGTAAAGCACCGACCTGCAATTGAAGCTCTTGGAGCTGGCGACGCAATTCCAAGTTTTCATAAGCCAGATTGACGGCCAGCAATACGCCGACACGCTCCCGTGAGCGTAGTTTGCTGGAGTTGCGAATGCGCTGGAACTGGCTGTCTACAAGCTCTGCGGCTTCCCGAAGCAGTGTTTCTTGTCCGCTAGGGCAAGTCAGTACGTAGTCCTGGTGAAGGATGTTGACTTCAATGTGACTCATGGCGCTTCCAGATTGGCGGGGAGTCGCTCAATCAGCGCATCCACGCGTGCGCGTGCTGCTTTGAGGCGCGAGTGGAGCGAATTGCGCTCGCGCTGGAGGTCATCAAGCTGCGCTACGAGTTGGCGATTGGTGTGCTGTAACTCCTCGTGTTGTGCGAGAAGTTGTTCCACACGTTCTGCGAGAACGTCAAAAGGGGAAAGTGTAGTCATGAGCTTTTGTAATTGTAGGACGAGCGTCTTGTATTGAAATGCAATTTCTCCATATAAGTGGTGATGACGGCACTTATCCGGCGTTGTCTGACAGTTCGGGGTGATAGGAGCGAAGGATTGGTGGCGTGCGCGCCCTGTGCTGTTGGCAGGAATTAATTGGGGCTTTGCGATTGCGCGTTACCCCGTGTCGGTCATGAGGATGGCTTCGTCTCGCTAGAATCTTGGTTGTTGGTGCTCGCAGCTTGGTTCGCAAGTCTGCAGTTCAACGGGAAGCAGGGCGAATTGGCTTTTTCTTTAGCTGATTCCAGCCTGCGCTGCCCCCGCAACGGTGAGTTCTTGGTGCATAGCATGTGCCCACGCCATCTCTGAAGCCACTGAATACCTTGAACAAGTATTTGGGAAGGCTTTGGCGTTGATGAACCAGCCCGGATACCGGCCAACACAGGTGTACCTGCTCTACAGGTGCTTTTGCCCATTGCTGGCGGGGAGGCTGGCACGGGTGGACTTGTCCCGGTCAACGGGGGGGAATAGCCAACTTTCATGCATAAAAAGTTGGCAGAACTCCGACCCCTGAGATTGAACACTATGACTATTTCTTCTTTTGCAGACAGCGGTGCTTGGCCTGCATTCCTTCTTGGCGGACAAAAAAGCGGCAAGACGCGCACAGCAGAGCAGCTTGCGCGCAATTGGCTGGAGGCCGATGCGCAGCACGAGGCTGTTTATCTGGCGACAGGTCAGGCTTGGGATGCTGAGATGCGCCAGCGCATTGCGCGCCACCAACAAGACCGCACTGCGCGTGTTCCGGGTATGCGTACGGTGGAGGCGCCTTTGCAACTGGCGCAAGCATTGCAAACTTACAGCCAGCCTCATACCTTGCTGGTGGTGGATTGTTTGACCCTGTGGCTGACCAATTGGATGATGCCTGCGGAGGAATCTGAGTCAAAACAGGCTCAAACCCTTGACTGGCAAGGGCAGCGTGCTCTGTTTTTAAATGTTCTGGCTCAATGTCCCGGCCCTGTCGTGGTGGTGGGCAACGAGATTGGCCTGGGTGTTATTCCCATGGGCACGCAAGTGCGCCAGTTTGTTGATGCCTTGGGTGTGTTGAACCAAGACGTTGCACGGGTGTGCAGCAAGGTGACGTTGATGGCTGCGGGCTTGCCGTTGCAACTCAAATGAAGGCGAGATTTTTTCAGCACCTGTGTGTCGCCACAGGCTTGTGGTGGGCCATGGGGGCCATGGGGGCCGTTTGGGCGAGCAGCGCCGCAGCGATGCTGGATGATCGCGGCCGCGTAGTGGCCAGCGAACAAGCGCCGCAGCGCATCGTGAGTTTGCTGCCTTCACTCACTGAAACTGTGTGTGCGCTGGGAGCTTGCGACAAGCTGGTTGGCATTGACCGCCATTCCAATTGGCCCGAGGCAACGCTGCGCCATGTGCCCAAAGTCGGTGGCGGGCTGGATCCGCACATTGAAGCCATCGTGGCGCTGCGGCCCGATGTGGTGCTGCTTTCTAATTCGTCCAAGCTGGCGCAGCGTTTAGAAAGCTTGGGGTTGCGTACCGTGGTGCTGGAACCACGCACGCTGGCCGATGTGCAGCGCGTTTTGCTGGCGGTGGGTGAGTTGCTGCACTTGCCGCCATCTTCTGGTGCGCAACAGGTGTGGCAAGCCATGCAAAAGGGAATGGCTGCGCAGGTGCAGTCTTTGCCTGCAGGCATTGCGGGTGGCACGGTTTACTTTGAAGTAAGCCGTGGGCCATTTGCTGCCGGGCCGTCCTCGTTTTTGGGGGAGATTCTCACCAGCATGGGAATGAAGAATGTGGTGCCTGAGCACATGAGCCCTTTTCCCCGTTTGAACCCTGAGTTTGTGGTGCGTGCCCAGCCGGATGTCATTTTGCTGGGCAATGAGAGCATGCAGGGCACGAGCCAGTATCCAGGCTGGCACACATTGGTGGCGGTGCGCGAAAAACACGTATGCCAGTTCGATGCGGCCGCTTCAGACATATTGGTGCGCCCGGGGCCGCGCATGGAGGAGACGGCTCGTCTCATCGCACGTTGCCTGGCGGAAAAAGCGCCACGCCGAGGTGACGGTGCTTGAGCAGGGCGCGGCGGTGACCGCGACCGCAACAGCACTGCTGAACGCCGGGTTACAGCGCAGTCGCTGGCTGGCTTTAGGGCTTGTGCTGATAACAGCCGCCTTGCTGGTAGTGGGCGTGATGGTGGGCAGCACTGGGTTTGAAAGTCTGCGACGCTTATATACAGACCCCATTGCGCAACAAATTATTTGGGAGATCCGCATGCCGCGCACTTTGGGCGCTTGGCTGGCTGGCGCGCTGCTGGCGTTAGCGGGTGCGGTGGCGCAGGGGCTATTTCGCAATCCGCTGGCCGACCCGTATTTGCTGGGCAGCGCCTCTGGGGCGGCCCTGGGTGCAGCGCTTGCCATGGTGCTGGCAGGCAGCACGGGCATGGGCATGGCGTGGATTGAGCGTCTGGGCATGACCGGAATGGCCTTTATGGGCGCTGCCGTTGCCGTCATGCTGACCTTGCTGTTGGCGCAGGGGGTGCAAAACACGCTGCGTTTGCTGCTGGCAGGTGTGGTGGTGGGGGTGGTGCTGGGCGCTTTGCGCGATGTGCTGGAACTGGGCTACCCGGACATTTTGCAATCTATGAAGGCTTTTGGTTTGGGCAGTACGGCATTTGTGGGCTGGGCTGCATGCGCCTTGATGGCGGGCGTGTGGGCCTTGTGTGTCATGGTGGCGTGGATGCTTTCGCGTGTTCTGGATGGCTTGACCCTGGGTGAGGCGACCGCCAACAGCCTGGGTTTGCCACTGGCACCGATGCGCATGGGCTTGATTGCCGTCATGGCCCTGGCTACGGGGGCTGCGGTGGCGCAGACCGGGTTGATTGCTTTTGTGGGCTTGGCGGCGCCACATTTGGTGCGCAGCATCTGCCATGTGGGCCAAGGCCGCAGCCTGTGGCTGTCGACCATGATGGGCGGCGTGCTCCTGCTGGCGGCTGATGTTTTAGCGCGAGGGTTGATTGCGCCCCAAGAGCTTCCCGTGGGTGTGCTCACGGCACTGGTCGGCGGTAGCTATTTGCTGTGGCTGATGCACCGCCGCAACCAGGATGCTGGCAGGGGGCGTGGATGGTAGAGAAAAACATAGCGCTCAGCGCCCACCAGATCAGCGTAAAAGGCGGAAATCGGCCCATATTAAAGTCGCTAGACCTGGCACTGCCTCAGGCGCGCTGGACTGCGATTGTGGGCCCCAACGGGGCGGGCAAATCCACCTTGCTCAAAGTGCTGGCGGGGTTGTGGCCAGGGCAATCGATGGAATCCGTGCATTTGCTGGGCCAGCCGTTAAGCGCGTGGGCGCCCAAAGCACGGGCGCAAACTTTGGCATGGATGGGGCAAAACGAAGTCGCATCGCAAGACCTGACCAGTTATGACATCGCCATGTTGGGCCGCTTGCCGCACCGGGCATGGCTGGCAGCACCCTCAGCGCAAGACCACGCGGTGGTGCAGCAGGCATTGCACACCACCCAAGCGTGGGCATGGCAGCACCGACCTTTGGCACAGCTGTCTGGTGGCGAACGCCAACGCGTTTTGCTGGCGCGTGCATTGGCTGTACAGGCGCAGATTCTGCTGATGGACGAACCTTTGGCCAATTTGGACCCCCCATACCAGACCGACTGGCTGCACACCGTGCGTGATCTGGTGGCACAAGGCACGACCGTGGTCAGTGTTTTGCATGAACTGGTCATTGCACTGCAGGCCGATGAATTGGTGGTGATGCAAGCGGGCCGGGTGATGCACCAAGGCCCTTGCAGTGACCCCGCAACGCGTGAGGCATTGGAGGCTGTGTTTGAGCATCGGGTACAAGTGCGTGAAGTCGATGGCATATGGACGGCACTGCCCCGTTGGAACCGCTGATCGGGACATGCGCAATCAATCAGAAAGAATCCCCGCATGAGCGCAAATGAATCGCCCAAAACTGAGCACTACCAGACCATTGCTGCGGAGCCATTTACGCAAATGGAACGCAACGCGGTGTACCGCGCTATCTATGAGCGGCGTGACATGCGCCACTTTGCCGGTGGTACGGTGAGCGATGAGGTGTTGCTGCGCTTGTTACGTGCTGCGCACCATGCGCCCAGCGTGGGGTTGATGCAGCCTTGGCGCTTTATCCGCGTGCGTGATCGCGCCGTGCGCGAAGGCATGCATGCCTTGGTAGAGCAAGAGCGCGTGCTGACGGCGCAGGCCTTGGGGGTGCGCGCTGAGGATTTCATGAAGCTCAAAGTGCAGGGTGTGCTCGAAGCTGCGGAAGTGCTGGTGCTGGCAATGCCGCCGGGGCGTGAAGCACATGTGTTTGGCCGGCGCACCATGCCGGAAATGGATGTGGCATCGGCAGCGTGCGCGATTGAAAACCTCTGGCTGGCCGCGCGCGCCGAAGGTCTGGGGATGGGCTGGGTGTCGATTTATGACCCCCATGCATTGGCGCAATTCATGCAGATGCCAGCCGGTAGCTATCCCTTGGCGGTGCTGTGTTTGGGCCCGGTGGATGCTTACTATGCCCAGCCCATGCTGCAGCAAGAAAAATGGGCTTCCCGCGCCCCCTTGGAAGACATGTTGTTCGATGAGCAATGGGGGCAAAAAGCCAAGATGGCGCTGCCTGATGACACTGCATGATGCGGATTAAGGATTTATCCGTAAATTAAGTACAATCCAGCCCTGAGCCGACCTTGGCTCGGTGCTGGACAGGCAGATGGCCAAAACTCATGCCCACTCGTGGGAAGTGACCGATGAATTCTGGGCTCGGGTGCAACCCCTGATTCCTCAGCCAGTGCGTGACCCGAACAAGCAATACCTGCGCAGTGCAGGAGCGGGCCGCCCGCCGAAGGCACCACGCCTGGTCTTCGAGGCCATCGTGTACGTGCTCAGGACGGGCTGCCAATGGAAGGCCTTGCCAGCCGAGCGCTTTGGCAGTGCCAGCGCGGTGCATCAGAAGTTCATGCACTGGTCCAAAGCTGGGTTCTTTGAGGCGCTGTGGAAGGCGGGTCTGGCCGAGTACGACGAACTCGAAGGCATTGCCTGGCGTTGGCAAAGTATCGACGGGGCCATGTTCAAGGCGCCGCTGGCGTAAGAAGCCGTTGGCCGCAATCCTACGGATCGGGGGAAAAAACGGCAGCAAGCGCCATCTGCTGGTGGACGGGCGTGGCGTCCCGTTATCGCTCGTCGTGACGGGGGCCAACACACACGACGTGACGCAGATTGAAGCAGTGCTTGATGCCATCGTGGTCAAGCGTCCCGCCCCAAAGCAGCGCCGCTCCAAGCACCTGTGCGCCGATGCGGGCTATCGTGGCAAAAGCGCCATGGCAGTGATTCTGGCCCACGGCTACATCCCGCATGTGGTCAGCCGAAAGAGCGAAGCGGCGCAAAAGAAACGCGCCCCAAACAAGAAAGCCCGCCGCTGGGTGGTAGAGGCGTGTCACGGCTGGTTCAACCGATTCAGGAAGCTGCTGGTGCGCTACGAAAAGCTTGAGCACACCTTTCTGGCGCTCAATCACCTGGCGGCGGCCATCATCGCTCTGCGCAAGATTGAGTTTCCTGCCAATATTATTTACGGATAAATCCTAAGTGAGCATCTGCTCTCGTGTAAGCCTCAGACTTCACTGCTTGGTGTGATGCGCTGATAGGGATTTCTGCGGCAATTTGCGATGCTGAACGCATTGTCTTTTTGATCTAAGGAGAATGCCTCATGAAACTGCAATGGAAAAATTCTGTCCGCGCTAGCCTGTGTGCCGCCGCCGTTTTGGGTGCCGGTTGGGCGCAGGCTCAAACCCCAGCAGCTCCAGTGCATCCCGCCATGCCTACTGCGCAGCACCAAGGCGAGGCACACCACCATACGGGCAAGAAGGCACACCATCCTCACCACAGAGGCAACTCCAACAAATACGCCTCGCCGGATCAGCATGAAGCTGCCGCTGTGGGCCAGGAGCGTCGCCAAGGCAAGGGGCCAAGCAATCCGCCCCAAGCCAATCAACTGACTGAATTTCAGCGCAACGCGTTGCGACGTTGCGAAGTTTTCAAAACCAATGACGACCGCGCAGCCTGCGTAGAGCGGGTGCGCCAGCCCCAGATTTCTGGAAGCATTGCCGGCGGTGGCGTCATTCGTGAATACACCCAAACCATTCAAGTTTCACCGACTGAAGCACCTGCGCAGTATCAAAGCCCGCAGCATGTGCCGCAGCAAAATCACATGATGCACCCTCCAGTTCAGCCCATTCGTCCGCAATAAGCGAGCTAGCAAGCACCACCCACCCGGCCTGGCCGGGTTTTTTTACGCCGATTCGCAGCTGTGAGGCAGGCATACTTGGCGCAGCGCACAGGCGCTTTTTTTGTTTGTAGAGAGGTGGTTGTATGTCCGCGCTGATTCCTGAGGTTGTTTCCATCCACGATGTGGCTTTTTCTGCCCATGTGCAAGCCTTGCTGGATGACAAAACCAAGCCCGTGGGCTCACTGGGTATGCTGGAACAACTGGCCCATCGCATTGCCTGCATTCTGGGTACGGATGCGCCGGTTTTAGACGCGCCGCAGATGGTGGTTTTTGCGGCCGACCACGGCTTGGCAGCGCGTGGCGTTTCAGCCTACCCGGTGGATGTGACGTGGCAAATGGTGGAGAACTTCATGGCCGGTGGTGCAGCAGTGAGCGTGCTGGCGCGCCAGCACGGTATTGCCCTGAATGTGGTGGATTGCGGTGTGGCGCGAGATTTTGCGGTGCGAGAGCAAGACCCGCACGACAAATTGCCCAAGGCGGGTGTGCCGCGTTTGTGGCGCCGCAAGGTGGCCTATGGCACGCAAGATTGCAGCCAAGGCTGGGCAATGACAGAGGCCGAGTGCGCATTGGCCCTTCGCAATGGCATTGAACTGGTGAAAAAGCTGCCCGGCAATGCCTTGCTGCTGGGCGAGATGGGGATTGGCAATACGTCCACAGCTTCGCTGTTGCTGGCGAAGTTGTGCGGCATCTCGGTGGCTGAAGTTACGGGCATGGGCACAGGGCTGGATGCCGAGGGCATTCAACGCAAAGTGGCGGTGTTGCAGCAAGTGCTGCAAACGCACCAGGATGTGACCGAGCCCTTGCAAGTGCTGGCCGCCATGGGCGGGCTGGAGGTGGCCACCATGGTGGGTGCCGTGCTGCAGGCCGCAGCGCAGCGGCGCGTGATTGTGGTGGATGGTTTCATCACCTCGGCAGCGGTGTTGCTGGCCAGCCGCTTGCAGCCTGCGGTGCTGGAGCGCTGTGTGTATGCGCATTGCTCCGGTGAGCCCGGCCACCGTTTGATGCTGCAAGCTTTGCAAGCGCAGGCCTTGCTGGACTGGCAGCTGCGCTTGGGTGAAGGTTCGGGCGCAGCCACCGTCTGGCCTTTGCTGCCAGCGGCTTGCGCCATCTTGCGTGAAATGGCCAGTTTTGCGACAGCGGGTGTGGCGACGAAAGCTGCGTCATAAAAAAATAGGAGCTACTTGCCGTTGACAGCTCTCACTTTGCGAGGTGAAACACCTTCAAAGTGAAGTTCTACATGGGCAAGCAGCTCCTTTTTTTAGATTTAGTCGAGGCGAATGGTGGGGCGCAAGCGGGAGTTCATCAAATCCACCAGCCACAGTAAACCGCCGCGCCAAAAGCCATACAGGCGCGCCTGGTGCGAACGGTACAGCCAGATGTGGCTGAGCATGGCCAAGCGGCCTTTGATGACACCGCCGTTGAACAATCCAAATTTGCCCAGCGAGCCGTAAGCGTCGTAATGGGCCAGCGAAACTAGTGCCCCAAAGTCTCGGTAGGCAAAGCCTTTGCCCGCATAGGGCTGGCGGCTGGCCAGCACTTTGGGCAGCAACTCAATCAGATATTGCGCTTGCTGGTGTGCCACCTGGGCAGTGGGGGGCAGCGGCTGGGTTTGCCCCGGCAGGGTGTAGCTGGCGCAATCGCCCACGGCGTAAATATCGGGGTCGGCAGTCTGCAGGTCGTCATTGACGATCAACTGGTTACCGCGTGTGGTCGGCAGCCCCAGCGTGGACAGAAAATCCGGCGCCTTCACGCCAGCGGCCCACACGCTCAAACCTGCGGGCACCAGCTCTTGGCCGTCCAGCACCAGGCCGTCGGCACAGGCAGCTTGCACTTTGCGATTGACCAGCACTTGAACGCCGAGCTTCTCCAGGCGCTTTTGCGTGGCAATTGAAATCTCTTCGGGAAAGCTGGGCAGAATGCGCCCGCCCGCTTCAATCAGCACGATGCGGAATTTGGCCGCCTTGCCCAGTGCACCATAGGCTTCGGCACTTTCGGACAGCTGCACCAGCTCTGCCGCCAGCTCCACGCCCGTCGCCCCGGCACCGACGATGGCCACTTGCAGGGTCTCGCCTTCCGTCATGCCGCGCAGCATGCGCAGGCGGATTTCCTGGTTGAAGTCATCGGCCTTGCGGCGCGAATCGATCATGTAGCAGTGCTCCAGCACGCCGGGCGTGCCAAAGTCATTAGCACCGCTGCCCACTGCAATCACCAGTTTGTCGTAGCCAATGCGGCGCGCCGGAACCACCTCGCAGCCGTCTTCCGAAATGATGGGGTCCAGCACGATTTCCTTGGCGGCACGGTCCAGTTGTGACATGGCTCCGGGCTGGTAGGCAAAGTGCGCGTCGGTGGCTTGCGCTAGGTAAGTGGTTTGCTGCTGCGCCAGATCGCGCGTGCCTGCTGCAATGGTGTGCAACATGGGCTTCCAGACGTGGGCGGAATCGGCATCGACCAGAGTGACCGAAGCAATGTGGGAGTCTCCCAGCTTGCCCAATGCAGAGGCAATCTCCAAACCTGCGACGCCGCCGCCGACTATCAGCACCCGCGCTGCTTGCACTTGCACTTGTTCTTGAACACCCATTCCTGATTCCTCGCCTGTGATGTGAAATGTTTTGGCTGCGTTGCAAATCATTGCAAGCGGGCGATTGTGAATCCTTTTTTGATAGCGCAAGGCCCTTGCCCTATCTGGGCTTTCTTGCAATTTATGTCTTACATGAGAGCGCTATGCAATGCGTAGCTGGCAACCAAACAGCCATGCGATCTGGCGTGGCGTGTGCGCAGCCACAGCCGCAATGCAGCCCCTATCTCCATGAAGTGTGTTGGGGTATAGGCCCCTGCGGTGTGGGTCAATGCGCCAGATTTAAGTCGTACGAGCCAGTGCCAGGGTCGCGGTGGCTTGTAAGCCGGTATTTCGCCCGGCAAGGCCGCGATTGCGCAGCTCCAGTGCGCCGCCCAAGGCTTGCACAATTTCCATGCAGATCGCCAGGCCCAAGCCGGAGCCGTTGCGGCTGTCTCCGGCAGAAAAGGGCTCGTACAGGCGCTCCAGCAGCTCGGCGGGCAGGCCCGGGCCCTGGTCGGTGATGTGCAAGCTCGCTTGGGCGGGCGCGCTTTGCACTGCGGTGGGCTGCAGCACCACCAGCAGGCTGCTGCCCAAAGGTGCGTGGCGAATGGCGTTGTGCAGCAGGTTGCGCACCAATTCACGCAGCATCCATTCGTGCGCTTGCACCGGCGTGGGGATGTCGGCCTGCAGCTCAAAATCCAGCAATTTATCGGCAATCAGCGGGGCCAGATCCAGCGCAACTTCGCGCACGATGGCATCCCAGGCCGTGACAGGTGCTTCGTGCTGGCGCATTTGCTCCACCTTGGCCAAGGACAGCATCTGGTTGGCCAGCTGGGTCGCGCGGTCTACGGTGGCTTCAATTTCTTGCAGCGCTTCTTGCGCCGGCAAGTCACCACGGCGTGCCGATTGCACTTGCACTTTCAACACGGCCAGCGGGGTGCGCAACTGGTGAGAGGCATCGCGTACAAACCGCTTTTGGTAGGTCAGCAGCAGGCGCAAGCGTTCCATAACGCGGTTCATGCCATCCATGAGCGGTTGCAATTCGCGCGGCACCGAGGTGAGGTGGATGGGGCGCAACTCATTGGAGGTGCGCTGCCCCATGGCATCGCCCACCTCGCGCACGGGGCGCGTGACACGCTGAACGACAATCAGCACAGTGCCCGCGATGAGCAGCAACAGCACACCGTGTTGCCAGATGGTTTCTGTCAGCAAGCGCCAGGCAGGGTTGCGGCGCAGCTGCAAGGTTTCTGCCACCTGAATGACGGCCATGCCGCGCCCCGTGGCGCTGGCTACGGGTTGCAAAAGCACGGCAATGCGCACGGGCTGATCGCGAAACGTGCTGTCGTAAAAATCAACCAAAGCCGCAAACGGTGGCTGTGCTGGTATCTGGCCTTGCCAGGCCGGCAAGTCTTCAAAGCCAGAAATCAGCGCACCGTTCATGCTGGAGACGCGGTAGTACATGCGCGTTTGCGTGTCGGCTTCAAACGCTTCCAGAGCAGAGTAGGGCACTGTGGCCTCAATGTGTGCGTGCTCGTCATAGCCTTCCACAGTGAGTTGCTCGCTGATGGTTTTGGCAGAAGCCAGCAGGCTGCGGTCATAGGCGGTGTGCAGCACTTCGAGGGAGGAGCCGTAGTCCCACCAGATGTTGAAGGTAATACAGGCCGTGACGGGCAGCAAAATGCCTGTGAGTAATTGCCTTCTCAAAGACCAGGTGCGGGAGGCAGGCTGCATGGGCATCGTCAAAGCGTGGTGGTGGCTGAAGTGGGTTTGAGCAGGTAGCCCAGTCCGCGCAGCGTCACCAGGTCAATGCCCGTGCCCGCCAGTTTTTTGCGCAGCCGGTAGACCACCACCTCAATGGCCTCGTACTTCACCTCCACTTCACCGGGAAAGACCAGTTCATACAGCCGCTCTTTGGCCAGTGCCTGACCGGGGCGTGCCAGCAGGGCCAGCATCAATGCCCGCTCACGGGGGGTGAAGTCCATGGCTTCGCCCAAGTGGTACACCGCTCCACTGCTGCGATCAAGGCGCAAGGTGCCAAAAACGGTGTCTTGGGTGGAGGCTGCCGCTGTCGCTGGGTGCGGTGAGCGCCGCACCAGGGCGCGCAGCCGCGCTTCCAGTTCATCCAGATCAAAAGGCTTGGCCAGATAGTCATCAGCACCCGCATTGAGGCCGAGCACGCGGTCGCCCACCGTGCCGCGCGCCGTGAGAATCAGCACTGGGGTGATCGAACGCTGGGCGCGCATGCTCTCCAAAACCTGCAAGCCGTCCAGCCCCGGCAAGCTGAGGTCCAGCACCACCGCATCAGGCTGCAGACTTTGCCACTGGAGAACCGCCTGCAGTCCATCTGCACACATGCTCACTTGCATGCCACGGCGCGTGAGGGCGCGCTCCAGGCTGGCGCGCATGGCTGTATCGTCTTCCACCAAAAGAATATGCATGGCGCGCACATTAGCACTGCACAGGGCGCTGCCATCGGCGCCGGGGTGCGGGTTTTCACGGTGCTGGCAGGACAGCCAATTGACAGCGCTGTCCCGCATCATGCGGGTCAAGCAGTCCAGGCCACGGCTTGCACAGCCCATCCTGACAATCCATACCTACACAGGAGACGATGCATGCGACGCGATACCTTTTTAAAGAGCATGGCAGCCATGGCCGCTGCCGGTTTACTGCCCCAGGCCAGCTGGGCGCAACAAGCCATTGCCATGAAGATGATGCTGCCCGCCAACCCGGGTGGCGGTTGGGACAGCACCGGCCGTGCCCTGGGCAAGGCTTTGCAAGATGCCGGTGTGGCCTCTTCCGTCACTTACGACAACAAGGGCGGCGCAGCCGGTGCCATTGGACTGGCGCAGTTTGTCAATGGCAGCAAGAACGATCCCAACGCCATGATGGTGATGGGCGCCGTCATGCTGGGCGGCATCATTACGGGCAAGCCTCCGGTGACGCTCAAGCAAGTCACGCCCTTGGCCCGCATTACCAGCGAATACAACGTGTTTGTGCTGCCGGCCAATTCGCCGTTCAAGAACATGGGCGAAGTTGTGGCGCAGCTCAAAAAAGACCCTGGCAGCGTCAAATGGGGCGGCGGCTCGCGGGGTTCCACCGAACACATTGCAGCGGCCATGATTGCCAAAGCGGTGGGTGTAGACCCCGCCAAGATCAACTATGTGGCGTTTCGCGGAGGCGGGGAGGCCATTTCGGCCATCTTGGGCGGCAACGTCACCATTGGTGGCAGCGGCCTGAGCGAGTTTGCCGAGTACATCGCCACCGGCAAGATGACGCCCATCGGTGTGACTTCACCCGAGCGCCTGGCTTCGCTGGATACGCCCACGCTCAAAGAGCAAGGCATTGACGTGGAAATTGGCAACTGGCGCGGCGTCTACGGCGCTCCCGGCTTGTCGAAGTCCCAGCGCGATGAACTGGTCGCCAAGTTAGAAAAAGCCACCAAGAGCGCGGCGTGGCAAGAGGCGCTCAAGAAAAATGACTGGACGCCTGCATGGCTGGCGGGCGACGAATTCGCCAGCTTTGTCGACAAGGAGTTCGCCAGCCTGCAAGACACCATGACCCGCGCAGGCATGGTGTAAGGCGCAGCAGGCCCAAGCCACTGCGCAGTGGTTTGCTTTATTGATAGCTGCTAGCCCTTTATTTATAAGGGCTAGCGCCCTATTTTCTTCATAAAGGAGCTCTGCATGTCTGAGAGCTTTCAAGCGGCACCCGAGTCTCGGCAAGTGTCTAGTGCTGTGCCGTCTGCCCGCTGGCAAGCGGCTGTGGGTGCCGGTGTCATCATCGTTGCCATTGGGCTGGCCATTGGTGCCAGCATGATCCCGGGTGATGCCGGTTACAGCGGCGTGGGTGCGAGCTTTTTACCGTGGCTGTGCGCCGTGGTGCTGGCGCTCTGCGGCGCTTGGCTGATCTGGGAAGCCTTGACCGGCGGCTATCGCCAAGCGGGAGAGCCCGGCGGCAGCGCGCAGGCGGATGTGGGCTCTTTTGTCTGGGTGTCTGCGGGCTTGCTGCTCAACGCAGGATTGATTGAGCATGTGGGCTTTATTGTCAGTTGCACCCTGTGCTTTACCCTGGCCGTGCAGGGACTGCGCCGCTCGCAAGGCCAGGCCAACACCCTGAGCGGTAAAGCGTTGGGCAAAGACGCGTTGATTGGGCTGGCAATTGCTGCGCCTGTGTTCTGGATGTTCACCCAGTTTTTGGCCATCAGCCTGCCGGGCCTGACAGAAACGGGGTGGCTGTGATGGAAATTTTTGACGCATTGATGCAAGGCTTTGCCACGGCGGTGACGCCGGTCAACCTGCTGTGGGCGTTGCTGGGGTGCGCTTTGGGCACAGCTGTTGGCGTGTTGCCAGGCATTGGCCCGGCGGTGGCGGTGGCAATGCTGCTGCCCATTACCGCGAAAGTAGAGATCACGGCCTCCATGATCTTTTTCTCCGGCATTTACTACGGCGCAATGTATGGCGGCTCGACCACGTCGATTCTGCTGAACACGCCCGGTGAAACTGCCAGCATGGTCACGGCCATGGAAGGCAACAAAATGGCCAAGAGCGGTCGCGCAGGCGCGGCCCTGGCTACGGCGGCCATCGGCTCTTTTCTGGCCGGTACGGTCGCGACAGTCATCGTCACGCTGTTTGCACCCACGGTGGCTGAGTTTGCCGTCAAGCTGGGCCCGCCCGAATACTTCATGCTCATGGTGCTGGCGTTCACGACGGTCAGCGCTGTGCTCGGCCAAAGCAGCTTGCGCGGCATGACGTCGCTGTTCGTAGGCCTGGGTCTGGGCTGCATCGGCATGGACCAGATCACCGGCGCGGCGCGTTACACCGGCGGCAAGATGGAGTTGATGGATGGCATCGACATTGTGCTGGTGGCGGTCGGCCTGTTCGCGGTGGCTGAAGTGCTGTATGCCGCCCTGTATGAAGGCAAGGTCGTGCCCTCGCAGAACAAAGTTACCAGGGTACATATGACGGCGCGCGACTGGAAGCGCTCCATCCCCGCATGGCTGCGCGGCACGGCTATCGGCGCGCCATTTGGCTGCATTCCTGCGGGCGGCACGGAAATCCCGACCTTTCTGAGCTATGCCACCGAGAAAAAACTGGCCAAGGGCGACAACAAGGCGGAGTTTGGTCACCAAGGCGCCATCGAAGGCGTGGCCGGCCCGGAAGCGGCCAACAACGCCACCGTAACGGCTGCGCTGATTCCGCTGCTCACCTTGGGCATTCCCACCAGCAATACCACCGCAGTGTTGTTGGGCGCATTCCAGAATTACGGTATCAACCCTGGCCCGCAGTTGTTTACCAGTGCTGGTGCCTTGGTCTGGGCGCTGATTGCTTCGCTGTACATCGGTAACTTGATGCTGCTGGTGCTGAACCTGCCCATGGTGGGGCTCTGGGTCAAACTGCTCAAAATTCCACGTCCGCAGCTGTATGCGGGGATCTTGATCTTTGCCACAGTCGGTGCCTATGGCATGCGCCAGAGCACCTTCGATTTGTTCTTGCTCTACGGCATTGGCCTGCTGGGCGTGTTGATGCGCCGCTTTGACTTTCCCACGGCCCCTGTGGTGGTGGGCATGATTTTGGGCCCCTTGGCAGAAGCACAGTTGCGCAATGCGGTAGCCATTGGGGAGGGCAGCTTCATGATTTTCCTGCAGCGGCCCATGTCGTTGACGCTGGTCATCGTCGTGCTGCTCATGCTGATTTTGCCGCGCATGCTGCAGCACTGGGCTGCCAAGCGCGATGCCCGCAATGTGCCACTGGCCAATTAGTCTGGCTTGCCCCTTTGCAGCGACTTGCGCGCTGCAGGGGCTTCGGTTTTTGGTTGAAAGTCGCAATAGGGGCTGACGAGGCATTCCCAGCAGCGCGGCTTGCGCGCCTGGCAGACATAGCGGCCCAGCAAGATCAGCCAGTGGTGCGAATCCACCGCAAATTCGGCAGGTACGCGCTGCAGCAGTTGCTGCTCGACTTGCAGCGGGTTGTTGCCCGGCGCCAGCCCGGTGCGGTTGCTCACGCGAAAGATGTGGGTATCCACCGCCATGGTCGGCTGGCCAAAACCCACATTGAGCACCACATTGGCGGTCTTGCGGCCCACGCCGGGCAGCTCTTCCAGCGCTTCGCGGGTGCTAGGCACGACGCCGCCGTGCTTGTCCACCAAGATGCGGCAAGCTGCCATCAAGTGCCTGGCTTTGCTGCGGTACAGGCCAATGGTCTTGATGTAGCTCTCCAGCCCTTCCAGACCCAGATCCAGAATGGCCTGCGGCGTATTGGCCACGGGAAACAGCTTGCGCGTGGCCTTGTTCACACCGACATCGGTGGCCTGTGCCGACAGCAGTACGGCGGCCAGCAACTCAAAGTGGGAGCTGTACTCCAGCTCGGTTTCGGGGTGGGGGTTAGCGTCGCGCAGGACGGAGAAAAAAGGCGTGATCTCTGATTTTTTCATGGGGGCCAAGGTAAAGCAGGGCTTGATTTTCCACCAAGCCCTGCGTTTCGTGCCCGGCACGGATTTGAATTACAAATCGAGCTGATAACTCAAAGTCAGGCTGTAGCGCAGTTTTTTGTCGGGGTTGTAAGGGCTGGGGTCGCCCAGCGGCTTGGAGGCCGACACATCCAGTGCGTAGTAACGACTGTCACTAAGTCGTACCCCTAAGCTCGTGGATTTGAGCGTTTGCCCTTTCAAGCCCTCGGTATGGAACCAGGTTTTAGCCTGTTCATATTTGACATAGGGCTCCCAGCTTTTGAGCCACTTCCCGGACTCTATGGGGAAGAATCGATTGACTTCTATGCTGGCTCCCAAACCTTGGTCGCCCGCAGCCTCGCCGCTGCGATAGCCGCGTGCGTAACGGCTGCCGCCAAATGAAACACGCTCTGAGACTGGCAGCGCATCGGGGGAAAGCTGGCCCCCAACGCCCAAGGCAGCACCCATTAAGTTGGTGAATCTCCAACGCAAAGCGTAATCAAACGACAGGCGTGTGAATTCAAAATTTGCTGGGTTGTCATTGAGAGGCAGATTCAAGTTGGTGCGGCGTACGGGGCCTGCTCCGAATGCATCCAGGCCACGGGTCAGCGTGGTAGTGAGGCTTTGCATCGACTGCGCATCAGAACGTTGCCAAATGCCATGCAGTTGTAATCCACGCACTTTTTCAATGTCGTCAATAGCCAAGTTAAAGCCCGGATAGAAATATTCTTTCTCATAATCCAGGCCAAAAACCCCTGCGCCTATCAGCGTCGAAGTCTTTGACGTCAAGACCAGTGGATGCATTACCGTGACATCTAGCTTGCGTTGGTGCGTCAGATCTTCCAAAAAACCGTCGTTGAAGTTATCCCGTCCTTTGAAGTCTGAATAGCCCAAGCGCAGTGTGGTGCCTTGTGCGTTGAGCCATTGATTCACGGTCGCTGAGACGTAGCGTTCTTGGCTAGGTTTTTCGAGCAGGCCTGAAAGCTGCACTTGGGAGCCTTCCCACAGCGGGTCGTTGAGCGTCAAAGTACCAATCGCTTTGGAGTCTCCCTGGCGCAAATCGGCAGACACGTTAAACACGAGCGGTTTACGGTCAATCTGTAGCTTTAAGGGTGTCGCTCCATCTGTTGTGGCAGGCAAAGAGGCAGTGGCAACCACTTTAAGATTTTCCATGCGGGACAGCAGCTAGGTCTGCCGCTCAAACGTCGCTTTATCCCGTGGTTTTGCATCCAGGATAGGCTGGACGATTTCG
>JADKLW010000013.1_pt4 | contig 38970 bp, 34 predicted proteins | sample 8641881 | NCBI WGS metagenome assembly JADKLW01 (sample SAMN16272185, study PRJNA661076) | feces metagenome | isolation source: fecal sample from diarrhoea affected cattle B | host: Bos taurus | place: South Africa: Lokaleng Village, Mahikeng | collected 2019-09 | reverse complement strand
TGGGATGTAGGATTTGGGATTTGGGATGTGGGATATGGAAAATTTATTGGCAGACGCTAATCAATGATTAGCTGATAGCTGTCCGTAAGAAATGAAAACAATATAAGAACTGAAAATATGGAATTCGAATCAATTTTATTGCCGGGAATAGATGCAAAGAGACCGCTTGTGATTGCCGGTCCTTGCAGTGCCGAGACGGAAGAGCAGGTGATGACCACGGCCAGGCAGCTGGCGGCTGTGGGTGTGAAGATATACCGGGCCGGGGTATGGAAGCCCAGAACGAAACCGGGTGGCTTTGAGGGGGTAGGCAGCCCCGCACTGAAGTGGATGATGCAGGCCGAGAAGGAAACAGGCATGTATATGGCCACCGAGGTCGCTACCGAGAAGCATGTGTATGAAGCGTTGAAATATGGTGTTGATATCTTGTGGATTGGTGCCCGCACGGCTGCAAACCCTTTCGCTGTGCAGGAGATTGCCGATACGCTGAAGGGTGTGGATATCCCCATTTTGATCAAAAACCCGGTCAACCCCGACCTCGAGTTGTGGGTTGGTGCACTGGAGCGATTGTACAACGCGGGAATAAAGCGGCTGGGAGTGATTCACAGGGGCTTCAGCACAACGGATAAGACGATCTACCGAAACATACCACAATGGCATATCCCCATTGAGCTCAAACGACGTTTTCCCACACTGCCCATGCTGTGTGACCCGAGCCATATCGGCGGCGACCGCAATCTGATCTTCAAGCTGAGCCAGCAGGCGATGGATCTGAACTATTCAGGCCTGATCATTGAGTCGCACTGTTCACCCGATGATGCCTGGAGCGACAAGGCACAGCAGATCACACCTGCCGTCCTCAAGGAGATCCTCGAAACGATCGTCATACGCAACACGGTGCAGACCACCGAAGATCTCTCCGTCCTGCGCGATCAGATAGATGATCTCGATAATGAGCTGCTGCAGCTGCTTGCCAAGCGCATGCGTGTATCGAGGGAGATAGGACACTATAAGCTGGAGCATGATATGCCGATCCTGCAGACACAACGTTATGATCAGATATTGACAGACCGTGCCTACCAGGGTGAACGGATGGAGATGTCGGGCGATTTTGTCAAAAAAGTGCTTGAGTCTATTCACTCCGAGTCGGTACGTCAGCAGATGGTGGTGATGGACAAATCGAAAAAGTAACAACCAGAAGAGAGGAAGATGAAAATATTAATTCTCGGAGCAGGCAAGATGGGATCATTCTTTGCCGATGTGCTCAGTTTCGATCATGAGGTGGCAGTGCTGGATACCGATCCACTGAAACTCCGCTTTATCTACAACACACTACGGATGACCGACCCGGGTGAAGTGAAGGAATTTGCGCCGGAGCTGGTGATCAATGCAGCCACACTTAAATACACGATTCCTGCATTCGAGAAGGTGTTGCCTTATCTTCCCGAAACATGCATTCTGAGTGATATCGCCTCGGTGAAAACAGGACTGGAGGAGTTTTACAGGGAACGCACCCGTCCCTTTGTCTCCACGCACCCCATGTTTGGTCCTACCTTTGCCAGCCTGAGCGATTTAAGTACGCAGAGTGCCATCATCATCTCGGAATCGTCCCATTTGGGAAAGGTCTTTTTCAGAGATCTCTATCAGGGACTTAAACTGAATGTGTTTGAATATTCCTTTCGCAAGCATGATGAAACCATCGCCTATTCACTCTCAATTCCCTTTGCTTCCACGCTGGTGTTCGCCTCGGTGATGAAGCATCAGGATGCACCGGGTACCACCTTCAAGAAGCATATGCACATCGCACAGGGGCTGCTCTCGGAGGATGATTTCCTGCTTACCGAGATACTCTTCAATCCATACACCTCTGAGCAGGTAGAGCAAATACGGAAGAAACTGAGGGAGCTTCTCGATATTATCGGTGAGAAGGATTCTGAACGGATGAAACACTTCCTGACAGAGGTGAGGGAGAATATACGCTAGAGCGATCTGTTTTCGCTTACCCGCTGGTTCACTTATTACCCCATGAAGCGTCATGGACCTTGTGAGGCCTATTGCTCAGGGTTCGGTGTATATTCGGATGATCCTTGCATCATTGTTCGGACGACTCTTACCATCGACAGGCAAGGCGGCGATCTTGTCAATCACCTCCAGCCCTTCGGTCACCTCACCGAAGACGGTGTATTCCCCATCCAGATGATGAGCCCCTCCAATGGAGGAGTAAGCCTGTTTCAATCCATCGGGAAAGAAAAATTTGCCGGGTGCCACCTCGAAGAGTGAGTCTACTACTGCCAGCACGGAATCCAGCAGCGCATTGAACCCCTGTGGATCACTCACCTTCAACCTTGCCAGCTCTTCCTTGTGGGGTGAGTAGTGAGTGCGAATAAGCTGGTTCTTTATCGGGACATTGACACTCATCTCCATGCTATCAAGACGCCCTTCAGTGTACTCTTTTCCATGTACGATATAGAGCTGAGAAGCATCCGATTTTTTCTGCGGATTTTCATCATTACCCTTTCTGGGAGCTGCCAGGGCTCCTTTCTTATGGAACCTGTTTTCGCGAAACTCAGGCATCAGCTCCATATCTGTGCGCCCTCCACCTATCTCTGCACCGGCAGGAGCATTGCGGGAGTCCTGTGCGCCTCCCTGAATCACGAAGTTCTTTACCACCCGGTGAAATAGCGTCCCGTTGAAATAACCCTGTTTGATCAGCTTGAGATAATGATCGTTATGCACAGGCGTGTCATCGTACAACATCGCTTTCATGGTGCCATAGTTGGTCTCGATCACGATGGTGGGGTATTTTGTCTGGGCCTGTGACACTGCGACAGCAGTAAAAAGGATGAATAAGAGTATCCGGCTCTTTTTTAGTTTCATTGTCGTAATATTTCTGTGTTGGTTTCCTATTGTAACCTGTTACTTTTTGCTTACCGCTTACCGCTTACATTTTCTACTTACTACTTACTACTTACTACTTACCACTTACTTACTGCTTACCGCTTACAGCTTACCACTTACTGCTTACCGCTTATCGCTTATCGCTTACAGCTTACCGCTAACCACTTATCGCTTACAGCTTATAACTTACCATTTACCGCTGATGGCTGACTACTGATCACTGACCGCTAATTCGGAGCCTTCTTGTAGAGGTAAAATGCAATGACGATGAATATGATATTAGGTATCCATGCAGCGATGAACGGACTCATTCCTCCTTTTACGGCGAATGTTGAGCTGACAGTCATGAAAAGAATGTACCCCATGCTCAGCACCAGTCCAATTCCAATATTGAGTCCCATACCCCCTTTTACTTTTCGTGCCGCAAGTGAAGCACCGATGATGGTGAGAATAAAAGCTGAAAATACTGACGCAATGCGTGAATGATACTCAATCTGGAATGCCTGTATATTGCCCATTCCTCTTTCAATCTGGCTACGCACATAATGGCGCAGCTGGGGAGAGGTCATCCTTTGCTGATCTGTTTTAGCAATGATGAAATCGTCCGGAACAATCCGTAATGTGGTATCTATTGATGATCCCTTGGTGATTGTTTCTTTCAGACCATCAAAATCCCGAACCTGGTAATTATTGATGGTCCAATGATAGGCTGAGTCGTAACGAATGGAATGAGCTGTAAGCCGTGAGACCAGTTGCAGGCTGTCGAAATGATCTATCGAGAAATTGTATCCTATTTTGCTCGCCATATCAAAGTTACCAAAGTAGACAATGGTTCCCGGTCCCACCTTGAACTGAATATCGCGGTCTCCCACTTTCTTCTTTCGCAGATCAACGAAGTTTTGCTCAAATTCAATACGTGTGGCATTGGCGGGAGGGATCAGATAACTCCCGAACACAAAGGTGAAGAGTGCGATCACCAATGCTGAAATCATGTAGGGCTTCATTAATCGCTGGAAGCTGATACCATTGGAGAGGATGGCTGTGATCTCTGAATTGTTCGCCATCTTCGATGTGAAAAAGATGACGGCGAGGAAAACAAAAAGCGGACTGAACAGATTGGTATAGAAAGGAATGAAGTTTAGGTAATAATCGAAAATGATATCATTCAACGAAGCGTTGTTCGTCATGAATTTATCAATCTTCTCATTGATGTCAAAAACCACCGCGATCGAGATAATCAGGACGATCATAAAAATATAGGTACCCAGGAACTTCTTGATGATGTACCGGTCCATACGCTTCAGCGTCAGAAAATCGTTGCCTCTCTTCATAACCTTCTTGTCACATTTTCAATCATCATCGGTTTCCATGATGAGAAATCACCCGCGATGATATGTTTCCTTGCCTCCTTCACCAGCCATACATAAAATGCCAGATTGTGGATAGAGGCGATCTGTAAACCCAATATTTCGTTCACGTTGATCAGATGACGCAGGTAGGCTTTGCTGTAAAGCCTGTCTACAAACGATTCACCCTCCTCTTCAATAGGGGAGAAATCATCTTTCCACCGTTCGTTGCGCATGTTCATAATACCCTGTTTCGTGAAGATCTGACCATTGCGTCCATTCCGTGTCGGCATGATGCAGTCGAACATATCCACCCCCCGTTCAATCGCTTCCAGGATGTTCTCCGGTTTACCTACACCCATCAGGTAGCGGGGCTTATCTTTTGGTAGGATCTCGTTCACCAGCTCCACCATCTCATACATCTTCTCAGTAGGTTCTCCCACGGCCAGCCCGCCTATAGCATTACCTTCAGCTCCTATGGAGGCTACATTCTCCGCTGCGCGGCGACGCAGGTCGGGATAGACGCATCCCTGAACAATTGGGAAGAGCGCCTGGCTGTGTCCGTAGGGGCACTCCGTCTCACGGAATTGGACAACACAGCGCTCAAGCCACCGCTCTGTGAGGCCGAGCGATTTCTCAGCGTATGCGTAGTCGGCATCACCCGGTGTACACTCATCGAACGCCATCATGATATCCGCCCCGATGATACGTTGAATGTCAATCACTTTCTCGGGAGTGAAGAAATGTCTTGACCCATCGATATGTGATTGAAAAACAGCTCCTTCCTCGGTCAGCTTCCGGTTCTCAGTGAGGGAAAAGACCTGAAAGCCACCACTGTCGGTCAGCATCGGTTTGTTCCAGCTGTTGAACCTGTGCAGGCCGCCGGCCTGCTGCAGGATATCCAGCCCGGGACGCAGATAGAGGTGATAGGTGTTGCCAAGAATAATCTCAGCACCGATATCCTCCTTCAATTCGTTGATGTGTACAGCCTTCACGCTGCCAACGGTGCCCACAGGCATGAAAACGGGTGTCCCCACCTCACCGTGGTCGGTAGTGATTACTCCCGCTCTCGCGTTCGACCGCGGGTCTGTATGTAATAGCTGGAAATCCAAATTGTATCGTTCTCCTTGAGTTTAACCGCAAAGATAAAGTTTTTGCCGTTACAAACAGAGTTGTAACTGTATAAAAATAGTTAGGAGGAGAAGAAATTGAAACAGAATGAGTGGACGATAATTAGTTATTACACGAAGAAAATCGTATTTTTGCACTGTTTAGACATTTTATTATATCACCCATTCGTTATGTTAATTTTGAATATGCATCAGTGGATGCATCTGTCCGTAGCGAATTGAATACTTATTTGTAATCATTATGGAAAAAAAACCGGAGCTGATGCTAAGGAAGCCTGAATGGCTAAAGATCTCACTGCCCCAGGGAAAGGAGTACCTGGATGTGAAAGAGGTAATTGCTAAGAAAAAACTACATACCATCTGTGTGAGTGGCAAATGTCCTAACCTGGCTGAGTGCTGGGGAAGGGGAACAGCCACTTTTATGATACTGGGTGAAATTTGTACCCGTTCGTGTCGTTTCTGCAACGTGAAGACGGGTACACCGCTGGGTGTGGACTGGGATGAACCTGACAGGCTGGCAGCGACCATCGAGAAGATGAACCTGAGGCATGTGGTGCTGACAAGTGTGGACAGGGATGATCTGGATGATGGGGGTGCTGAATTGTGGTCCCGGACCGTGAGACGGGTAAAGGATAAAGCACCGCAGGTGACCATCGAGACGCTTATTCCCGATTTCAACGGGCAGGAAGAACTAATTCTCAAGGTGATTGATTCCGGCCCCAATATTGTATCACATAACATGGAGACGGTAAGGCGCTTAACCCCCAAGGTGCGGAGCAGGGCAAAGTATGATATCAGTCTTCAAACGTTGGAGATCATAGCCCGGAGTGGTAAGGTGAAAGCCAAATCGGGCCTGATGGTCGGACTGGGTGAGACAGAGGAGGAGATCATCCAAACGATGGATGATCTTATCGGTGTGGGTTGCAGGGTGCTCACCATAGGGCAGTATCTCCAGCCTACAAGGAAACATCTGACGGTGAAAGAGTATGTGACCGTTGAACAGTTCGAAAAATATAAAACCATTGGCCTTGAGAAAGGATTTCAGTTTGTGGAGAGTGGACCGCTGGTACGCTCCTCCTATCATGCTGAGAAACATATCTGATATAAAAACATGAGCAGGAAAGTAATCTTTGAAGATCTTGGACGTATCCGATACAGGGAAGCATGGGATTACCAGGAGAAGTTGTTCGACGCTGTGATACGTGATAAGCTAGATAAGAGAGAGGAGAAAAACCAATATTTACTCTTTTGTGAGCACGAACATGTATATACGATAGGAAAGAGCGGCAACAGACAGAACCTGCTTATCGCCCGGAGCGTCTGCGAGAGCAAGCAAATCGACCTGCATGAGATTGACCGGGGAGGTGATATCACCTACCACGGTCCGGGACAGCTGGTGGTCTATCCGATCATTGACCTGGAAGCATTTCATATTGGGATTAAAAAGTATATCTCGCTGTTGGAGGATGTGGTGATTGCAACGCTCAGAGAGTACAATATCGAAGGTGAAAAAGATGAGAAAGCCATGGGGGTCTGGATTGATCCGGCCCATCCGGCGAAAGCACGTAAGATCTGTGCGATAGGCGTTCGTGCAAGCAGGTTCGTCACCATGCACGGGCTGGCACTGAACGTCAACAGTGATCTCTCCTACTTCAATTACATCAATCCATGTGGCTTCACCGACAGGGGCGTCACGTCGTTAGGGAAAGAGCTGGGCAGAGAAATAGACCTCAGTGAGGTGTCGTTCAGGATGAAACACCATTTTCATCATCTTTTCGGAATGGTGTTCAGTTAGTTTAGCGGAATGATGAATGGTCGGTTATATGGAATGTTGAAAAGTCAGGAATGTGCACCGGTGAGCGTTCAGACATGCGGAAGAGTGCTGATGGATAAACCGGGTCAGGATCAATTGCATTCAACTTCCCCTGCTTAAACATTTTTAACTGCGTTTCCACCGAAAACCAATTTAACATTTCTATTTTTGTATCTCGTAAAAAGAATCCAAATTTAACAGTCAGAAAAATATGAGCCAAGTAGTCGATATTAAAGAGTTAAACGAGAGGATAGAGCAGAAAAGCACTTTCGTTCAAACGCTGGTCACAGGAATGAACAGAGTGATCGTAGGACAGAAGCACCTTGTGGAATCTCTACTCATCGGACTGTTGTCCGACGGGCATATTTTGCTGGAAGGTGTGCCCGGGTTGGCAAAAACGCTGGCAATCAAAACACTGGCTCAGTTGATTGATGCCGACTACAGTCGTATTCAGTTTACCCCCGACCTGTTGCCTGCTGACGTGATTGGGACGATGATCTACAGCCAGCGGAAAGAAGAATTCCTGGTAAAACACGGACCTATATTTGCCAACTTCATATTGGCAGATGAGATTAACCGCGCCCCCGCCAAGGTACAGAGTGCTTTGCTCGAGGCGATGCAGGAGCGTCAGGTGACCATCGGTGAAAAAACCTATCCCCTGCCCAGTCCCTTTCTCGTGATGGCTACGCAGAATCCCATCGAGCAGGAGGGTACCTACCCTCTTCCCGAAGCACAGGTGGACAGGTTCATGCTGAAGGTGGTCATCTCCTATCCAACAAAGGAAGAAGAGAAACAAATCATCAATCAGAATATATTTGAACCGTTAACCATTGATCGTCCGGTAATCTCCACACAGGAGATTCTGGAAGCACGCAAGGTGGTACGTGAAGTCTATATCGATGAGAAAATAAGCAAATACATCGTGGACATTGTGTTTGCCACCCGTTATCCCGATCAATTCGGCATGGCAGGCCTGAAGGAGATGATCGGATTTGGAGCATCACCACGTGCCTCCATCAACCTGGCGCTGGCTGCAAGGGCTTTTGCCTTTATCAAACGTCGCGGCTATGTGGTGCCGGAAGATATCCGTGCTGTTTGTCATGATGTGCTTCGACACCGCATAGGACTCACTTATGAGGCCGAAGCCAACAACCTGACTTCGGAAGAGATCATCAGTGAGATCCTCAACAAGGTGGAAGTACCTTAAAACGACAATCCACTCAACGAAAGATTCAGTTCACTCATTTAAATTATTTGCCCTGATAAGAGGGTTTGGCATTCAATGGAAACGACCGAACTATTAAAAAAAGTACGACACATCGAGATTAAAGCACGGGGACTCTCACGAAATATTTTCGCCGGAGAGTACCACTCTGCCTTTAAAGGACGTGGGATGGCTTTCTCAGAGGTTCGGGAGTATCAGTATGGCGATGATATGCGTGATATTGACTGGAATGTGACAGCGCGCTATAACCGCCCCTACGTGAAGATATTTGAGGAGGAGCGTGAGCTGACGGTGATGCTGATGATCGACCTGTCGGAGAGTCTGGGTTTCGGTTCCAGGTCTGTCCTCAAGCGCGATATGGTGGCTGAGATTGCTGCAACACTGGCGTTTTCAGCGATGCAGAACAATGATAAGATAGGTGTGATCTTCTTCACCGACAAGATTGAGAAATTTATTCCTCCCAAAAAAGGAAAAAAACATATCCTTTTCATTATTCGTGAGATTCTGGGATTCCAGCCTGAAAGCAATGGTACGGACCTGAACATGGCACTTCGTTATATGACCAACGCAATCAAAAAACGCTCTACTGCTTTTCTTATTTCTGACTTCATCGACCCGGGTAATTATAAAAAAGCACTTCAGATAGCCAACAGTAAGCATGATATGGTCGCAGTACAGGTTTATGATCAGCTGAGCACTGAGCTGATCCCGGTGGGCCTCATGAAAGTGAATGATCCGGAAACAGGCGAGGAGCGGTGGATTAACACCTCCTCCGTGAAGGTGAGAGAGGTATATCATAACTGGTGGAACAGCCTCCAGATAAATATGAACAATGCTTTCAGACAAAGTGGCGTTGACAGTGTCTCCGTTTCTACAGAGAGCGATTATGTGAAATCATTGCTGCAACTATTCCAACAAAGAAGGTAACAATGACAATGAACAGACCACATATCACTTTTTCAGGCAGAGCTGCGATGATTGCTCTTTTCATCATTTCAATTGCACCCTTATCTGCTCAGCGTGCCTCGGTGCATGCCACCGTGCAGCCCACGGAGATCATGATCGGGGAGCAGGCATTGATCAACCTGAAGGTGATCACACCTAAAGATAAAGCCATTCAGTTTCCGGTGTATGAGAAGGAGATCATCCCCGGTATTGAAGTGATCACCATGTTGACACCCGATACTACCATCGAGAACAATGTGATGACACTCAATTTCAAGTATGTGATCACCTCTTTCGACTCCACGCTCTATCATGTGCCCCATATGTCCGTATTCGACGGAACAGATACTCTCTTCTCCAACTCCTTCGGACTCAAAGTGACCTCACCCCAGCTGTCAGACTCTACACTGGCCTACCTGGAGAAGATAAATAAGGGAGAGACCGATTCAATTGATTTCAACCAGCTCCAGCTGAATGATATCAAATCAGTGCGTAAGGCTCCGTTTGTCTGGACCGATTATCTGTGGTTGCTCTGGATTGTGCTGGGCATCATGTTGATCATTGCTGTGATTGGCGTGGTAATCTATCTGGTGCTGATGAAAAAGAAAAAAGGATATTTCTTCAAGCCACCCGTCATATTGCCGGCACATGTACGTGCTGTCAGGGAGCTTGATAAACTGAAGGAGGAGAAGATATGGCTGCAGGGAAGAGAGAAAGAGTTTTACAGCAGGCTGACCGATATCCTTCGCCGCTATATCCACGAAAGAGAGGGATTTAACGCCATGGAGATGACATCAGGTGAGATATTGAATGAGATTCGTAAAGTGTCGGATGTGGATTCGGTATATGATAATCTGAAACAGATTCTTTCTACCTCCGACCTGGTGAAGTTTGCCAGGTACAAACCTTATCCCGATGAAAACGACCTGAGTATGGTGAATGCCTATTTCTTTGTGAACCAGACCAGAGAACCTGATCCTGTGATCGCAGAGAAGGATAAAGATGAAAATGATAACAATCAGACATTGGAAAAGAGTGTCGTTAAGCGTGATTAACCATGGAATTTTTGCATCCTGAATATCTCTATCTGTCACTGCTGCTTATCCCTCTGGTTGTGTGGTACGTGGTGCGGCTGTCGAAAGCGCAGGCTTCGTTCAAGCTGGCCTCAGCCCATGCTTTTAAGGGGATGAAGCCCGATTTCAGGGTCTATATGCGCCATTTTCCGTTTCTGTTGCGATTGATCTCGATTGCTCTGATGATCGTCGTCATTGCCCGTCCGCAAGCATTAAGCAGTTGGGAAGAAACAGAGACACAGGGAATTGACATCGTCATGGCGCTCGACGTCTCCGGATCGATGTTGTCACAGGATCTGCAACCCGACCGTCTGCAGGCAGCGAAAAAGGTGGCGGCAGAGTTCATTACCGATCGCATTAACGACAATATAGGACTGGTGATCTTTGCAGGTGAGAGCTTCACGCAGTGCCCCCTCACGACCGATCACAAGGTGTTGCTGAACCTGTTGAACGAGATCAATTTCGGGATGATAGAGGATGGTACAGCCATCGGCCTCGGACTGGCTACGTCGGTAAACAGATTGAAGGAGAGTGACTCTGACTCACGCGTGGTGATCCTGCTGACTGACGGCACCAACAACAGCGGGCAGATAGCTCCACTCACCGCCGCCGATCTGGCACGCTCCTACGGTATACGCGTCTACACGGTGGGTGTGGGTACCAAGGGTATGGCACCTACACCGGTAAACACACCCTACGGTATAAGGATGCAGAACATGCCGGTGGATATTGATGAGAAGACACTCACTGAGATTGCTGCGATGACTGGTGGTCAATATTTTCGCGCACAGGATACCGAAGGGCTCCGCCAGGTGTATGATGAGATTGATGAGATGGAGAAATACCTTATCAGCGTGCAGAACGTCACCCGCCGACGGGAGTTGTTCCTTCCCTTTGCCTTGCTGGCACTGGGTCTGGTACTGCTTGAATTGTTACTGAGAAGAAGCTGGCTGAGAAACATACCCTGATATGCTTCACTCTAGCCCTGCATCAGCGGGGGGGATATTGAATTGATAAGAAAATGAGATTTAGAGACAATAGATAATGTTTAGATTCGGAAATCCGGAATATTTATGGTTGTTGATTGCCTTGCCTTTGTTGCTGGCAGTTTACATATACCTCAACATCAGAAAGCGTAAGGATGTGCAAAAGATGGGCCGTCTTTCCACGCTCAAGATGATGATGCCCGAGTTATCACTGAAACGTTCCTATCTGAAGTTCTGGCTTATTTTCGGAGCTTTGGTAGCCGGGATCTTTCTGATTGCCCGCCCTCAGTTCGGCACGAAGGTGGAGACGGTGGAAAAGGAGGGTATTGAGCTGGTGATCGCCATTGATGTCTCCAATTCGATGCTCGCACGCGATGTATCTCCCAACAGGCTGGCACGTGCCAAGCAGATACTGTCGAGATTGATTGATCTGCGCAGGAACGACAAGGTGGCATTGATTGTCTTTGCAGGTGAAGCCTATGTGCAGATGCCGCTTACTTCCGACACCCAGTCAGCAAAAATATTCCTTAACACCATCGACCCGGAGCTCGTTCCTATTCAGGGTACAGCCATAGGGCAGGCCATCAGCCTGGGGATGAGTTGTTTCTCAAGCGATAAGGAGATAAGTAAAGCGATGGTGATTATTACCGATGGTGAAGACCATGAGGGGAACGCTGCGGGGGTAGCTGCTGAGGCGGCAAAGGCAGGTGTGATGATTAACATTGTGGGCATAGGCTCACCCGACGGTTCACCTGTGCCGGTAGATGAGTATAGCAACAACTTTATGGCAGATAATGAAGGGAATGTGGTTGTCTCCCGTCTGAACGAACAGGTGAGCATGGAAATAGCAGAAAGCGGTGAAGGTCTTTACATCCGTGCCGACAACTCCAACACGGCTATGCGTGCGCTGGAGGCTCAGCTTGATCAACTTGAAACAGGCAAGTCCACCTCTCTCTCCTATTCCGAATATGATGAGAAATTTCCACTGTTAGGCTTGTTTATACTGGCGATCCTTTTATTAGAGATACTTATTTACGACAAGAAGAACCGGTTATTCAGAAATGTGAGGTTATTCAAATGAAGAGATACCTGATGAAATATTGCTTGTTTATGCTGATGATGGTGCTGATACCGTTATCGGTTACCGCACAGAAAGATGTACGGAAGAACATCCGCAAAGGAAACAAAGTGTATAGTGAACAGAAATATTCCGACGCAGCTTCTTTCTACGAAAAAGCGGTGGAAGAGAATCCCTCCTCAAAAGAGGCAAACTTTAACCTGGGTAACACGTTGTACAAACAGAAAGAGTGGGACAGCACCATAGAGCAGTACAACCACTTTATCTCACTGGAACAGGAGAACCCGCTGGAGGCAGCTGCGGGATGGCACAATATTGGCAATGCCATGCTGCAGAAGAAAGAGCTGCAGAAATCGATGGAGGCCTACAAGATGGCCCTGCGACTGAACCCTCAGGACAATGAGACCCGTTACAACCTGGCAACAGTGCAGAAGATGATTCAGGATGAAGAGGATCAACAGGATCAGGGGGAGGGTGAGCAGGAGCAACAGGAACAGGAACAGGAACAACAGCAGGATCAGCAGCCACAACAGCAGAATCCGCAGGATCAGGAACAGCGTGCTGAACAACCGGATCAACCCGAACAGATGTCGCGTGACAACGCCCGTCAGCTGCTGCAGGCTATCGAGCAGGATGAACAGCAGACACAGGAGAAAGTGCAGCAGATAAAAGCGCAGGAAAGAGAACAACAGGCAGAAGATAACAAGAGGAAGAATAAAAACTGGTAAGCGCTCAGCAGTATATGAAACAGACAGAGAACATACGCATACTCCTACTACTCCTGGTTGTGCTACTTACAGGTAGCTTGACGAGGGCGGTTGCTCAGGTGACCTTTAAAGCATCAGCCCCCGCATCGGTGGTGGAGGGAGAACAATTCAGGTTAAGTTATGTGCTGAACAGGGAGGGACGGGATCTGCGACTGCCCGATATCACCGGTTTCGACCTTCTGTTCGGACCAAGCACCTCCACAAGTTACAGCCAGCAGACAATCAACGGAAAGACCACCTCCGAGAGCTCCGTGACCTATACCTACATCCTGATGGCTAAGAAAGCAGGTACCTTCACTCTCCCCCCTGCATCGATCACTGTAGAAGGAAGCAACTATAAGTCCAACACATTGCAGATAAAGGTGCTCCCCCCCGATGAAGCTTCAGCGAATACGCCCGCTGCTCCCGGCAAGACAGAGGAACGTGCTTCCACCGGTTCAGGAACGGCTACTGTATCCACCGGCGATGCATTTATCAGAGCCATCCTCTCAAAAAACAGCATTTATGAACAGGAAGGATTTACTGTTACCTTCCGGTTGTACACTACACTCAATGTGGTTAACTACGGCAAGATACAGTTTCCCGAATTCGAGGGATTTATGGTGGAAGAGGTGGATGTTCCCATGAATCAGCAGTTGCAGATGGAACGGTACAACGGTAGGAACTATTATACTGCAGATCTGCGCAAGACGTTACTCTTTCCGCAGCGGGCAGGCGAGATAACCATACCGGCCGGAAGCCTTGAGATGGTGTTCTCTGTTCCCTCAGGAAGAAAAGTATCCACTTTCTTCGGCTCGCAGGAGGTAATGGTTGACGTGAAGAAAGCATTGAGGACCAACCCTCTCTCGGTGAATGTGAAGCCTCTCCCTGCTGACAGGCCGGCGAGTTATTCCAACGCTGTGGGATCTTTTACCCTTAAACCGGTCATCAGTACCACAGAGACGAAAGCGAATGAAGCCATCACACTGAAGCTCGAGATCTCCGGAACAGGTAACATGAAGCTTATCCGCAATCCCGAGGTGGCTTTTCCCGGCAATTTTGAGGTGTATGATCCTACGGTGAATAACTCATTCAATGTAACCACCAATGGCCTCACAGGCATAAGAAGCGTGGAATACATGGCTATACCGCGTTATGAAGGGGATTATACCATTCCCCCCGTGGAGTTCACCTTCTTTGATCTGAATACAAACAGCTATAAAACACTTACCACTCCCGAATATAATCTCCGTATAGCCAAAGGTGACCCGGCCAGTGCGGCAGCAAGCAATTACGTAAATCGTCAGGATGTGAAGGTGGAGCAGGACATTCGTTTCCTTAAAACAGGGGAACCCTCCTATCTCTCCCGGAGCAATTTCTTTACCGGCTCACTCAATTACTGGCTTTGGTATGTGATTCCCTTTCTTGTGCTGGTCATCTACTATCTCTTTAACAGGAAGCAGGCACGGGAGAATGCCAATGTGGCCCTTATGCGTACCAGGAAAGCCAATAAAACAGCTGCCAGGCGACTGAAAGCAGCCGGGAGATATCTCAAGGAGCATGACAACGAACATTTTTATGATGAGGTGCTCCGCGCACTGTGGGGCTATTTCAGTGACAAGCTATCTATCCCCCTGGCTGAGCTGTCAAAAAACAATATTGAGTCTGAGTTGTCGGTATACGGTATCAGCGATCAGCTTGCCGGCAGGTTCATGCATATCCTGGACAGTTGTGAATTTGCGCGATATGCCCCTGCAGAAAGTGATACGGAAATGGACCGTCTCTATCATGATACTGTGGAGGCTATTGGAGAAATGGAAAACAGACTAAAGAAAAAACAGCGCCTATGAAATTGCTTCACCATCTATTCATTGTTCTGATCCTTTTCTTCTGTTCACATGGGGTACTGCTGGCACAGGAGACAACGGATACTGTTTTTGAGAAAACAGCAGAGACCGGATCACCCTCCTCAGGCACTCTCACGGAGAGCTTGTCAGCGTCAGCAGCTGCAGCATACCGACAGCAGGACTACAAAAGAAGTGCAGAGCTATACGAAACGCTTGTTTCGCAAAGTATTGAGAGTGACATGGTCTCATCTGAAATATACTACAATCTTGGAAATGCCTATTTCAGGGATAATCAATTGGGAAAAGCGATCCTAAACTATGAGAGAGCACTGCTTCTCGATCCGGGTGATGGTGATATACGGCATAATCTGCGCTTTGCCCGCAACAGAACGGAAGATCGTATCGATGCTGCAGGCAATCTTTTTTTTACCAACTGGTTTATGGCTGTAAGAAATATCTATAGCTCCAACAGGTGGGCTGCCATTGGGATTGTACTCTTTCTTCTTCTGCTGGTATGCGTGGCTGTCTTTCTGTTTGTGCGTTACCTCTGGGCAAGAAAAACCGCATTCTACTGCGGCATTGTGCTGTTTCTTCTGGTGATTGTAACAAACATCTTTGCTTTCAGTCAGAAAAGAGAACGATTAGAGAGAGAATCAGCCATAGTGATGACGGGGGCAGTGATGGTGAAAGCCTCACCCGATCAGAACAGCAATCAACTGTTCGAGCTTCATGAAGGAACAAAAGTAAAAATCAGAAACAGTGACAGTAACTGGTACGAGATTGAAATTGCCAACGGAAGTGTGGGCTGGCTATCTCAGGAGACGGTGGAGATAATTTGAAAACATATGAAAGAAGCTGTAGAGCGTATTCTTCCCCTTGAACGAGATCTTTTTTTTGCATTGAATGGCAGTGACTCCCTGTTCCTCGATCAGATGATGTGGACCATCAGCGGCAGGTTTGTATGGATACCCCTGTTTCTGTTTATCCTGTTTCTGTTTTTCTACAAAACACCACGCAAGGAAGCATTCCTGGTAACCTTCTTCTTTATCCTTCTCTTTGTGCTGAGCGACCAGGTCTCTTCCTCTCTCTTCAAGCCTCTGTTTGAGCGTTTTCGTCCTACTCATCACCCCGATTTCAGTGAGCTTGTGGATATAGTGAACGGCTACAGGGGCGGCAAGTATGGTTTTATTTCGGGGCATGCCACGAACAGTTTCGGGTTGGCTGTATTCCTTTCCCTGGTATTCAAACATCGCTGTGTGACCTTTTTTGCCCTGTTCTGGGCCATTTTAAACAGTTATACACGCATCTACCTGGGTGTGCATTTCATATCTGATATCCTGGCAGGAATGATCGCAGGCACACTGTTGGCCGTTCTTCTCTATGCCTTCTACATATGGGTCAGAGAGAAGTTATTTCATCCCGAACCATCATTGAAAAGAATACCCTATTCTCCGAAGCATGGGTTGCTATTGTCGTCGTTTATACCTGTTTACATTCTTCTTTTGATTGTTTTCTCGCCGTTACTTGCTTCGCTGCCTCATTGATAAAAACAGGAAGAAAAGAAACAGCATATTTTCATAATTATTATATGGAAATAGTTTGGAATATCTTTTTTTTTACGTAAGTTTAGGGCATCAATTAAATTCTAAACATATTATCAACATTAAAATAAATGGCCATGGCAAGAACAATTACCTTTAATGATTTAAGAGAGCTGAAAGATAAACTCCCCGATGGTAGTATCCACCAAATAGCAACGGAATTGGAGATGAAACCGGAGACCGTGAGAAATTATTTTGGTGGGTACAATTACAAAGAAGGCAAGAGTGTAGGTATACATATTGAACCTGGTCCCAATGGTGGTATTGTTGTTCTCGACGATACCACTATTTTCGATAAAGCACTGAAGATTCTTGGTCTTGATGATTATCCCGTACCTGATTCAGTTGAAACAGAAGAAGTATAGTAAATTAACCAAAACCCAGTTATTGTATGCGAAGATGCTCTTAATTGGGTTTTTCTTTGAGCTAACCTAATACATTTACAAAACAGTGAAGTAGTTGTCTAAAAAAAATAATGAATATGTCAAAAGATCATAAGCAGCAGGATGCACACGATGAGAAAATGGTCACCGTTGCCATTCATACGTATGAGAAAGCGCACATTTTGAAATCGATCCTTGAGTCGGAAGGGATACCCGCTGTCATCCATGGCATCAAGATGATTCAGCCTGTTGTACCCGGCAATGTGCGTGTGAGAATCAACGAGAGTGACCTTCCCCGGGCATTGCAGATTATTGAGAAAGTGGACTTCACCTCTAAAATGGAAGATGAACTGATAGAGACAAGAAAAGAGGTGTTGATACCTGTCGACTTCTCCGATTATTCTCTCACAGCCTGTGAGTTCGGGTTTCGTCTGGCAAATGATCTCGATTGCAAGGTGAAGCTGTTGCATGCCTTCTTTACACCATTCTATCCAGCCTCGGTACCGTTCGGTGACTCATTCACCCTGCAGGCTACCGATAAGGATATCTATAAGGATGTGAAGGCCAAAACGGAAAAAGAGATGGCAATCCTGGTGAGTAAAATTGAGAATGAGATCTCTGCGGGATCATTACCCAATGTTTCTTATAAGACAGCCCTGGTGGAAGGACTCCCTGAAGAAGAGATTATCTCCTATTCAAAGAAAATGAAGCCAACAGCAATTGTCATGGGTACAAGAGGAAGAAATGCCAAAGATCTGGATCTGATCGGGAGCGTCACGGCCGAGGTGATGGAGGGATGCCGGACCCCTATTTTTGCTATTCCTGTAGGTACTACTTTAAAAGGGCTCTCAGAAATGAAGAGAATAGTATTTATGACTAATTTTCAGGAGCGTGAGTTCAAAGCCTTCGACATCATGATGAAATTTCTGAAACCTTATCCACTGAAGATATATCTTGCCCATATCGCCAAGAAAGAGGATGTATGGAATGAAATAAAACTATCGGGTATACAGAAGCGGTTTGCTGAATTGTATCCTCAGTTGCAAACAGAGTATAAACTGATAGATCAGAATGAAGGGTTGGAGGAATCACTTGAGAAGTTCGTCAATGAAAACAGTATTGACCTGATTTCACTTTCAAGCTCCCGCAGGAATATCTTTGCCAGGATGTTTAATCCGGGCATCGCACGAAGGATGTTATTTCACTCCGATACACCGCTGCTGGTGATAAAAGGAATGTAATGTTCTCCGCTGAAATGCAACAAAAAAAAGGATCTCTTATGAGACCCTTTTTTTTGTACTTTGCACTGCTTATTGTATGCCCAGCTTGGTCTTCACCTGTGGTGTAATGTTCACTGCCGATGGGTTAACATATACAATAGGTGATTGTTGGGTAGAGACATCAAAAACAAAGGTGTAGCTGTTTTCATCTCCAACCGCCTTGATGGCATCAGCAATTTTTTTATTCAGAGGCTCCAGAAGCTGCTGCTGTAATTGCTGCATCTCCTGCTGGCTATTCTGTACATAGACCTGGTATCTCTCCTGAATCTGCGCCAGTTGCTTCTGCTGATCCTGTTGTACTGTCTGTGAAGTGGAGCTGGCTTTTTCAAACTCTTCCGCTTTTTTGTTGAACTCATCTACCAGTGCCTGTCCGTTTTTAGAAATCTCTTCCTGTTTAGTGGATAGTTGAGTCTCAATACCTGCCAGCTCGGGCATGGCAGCAAAGATCTCCTGGGAGTTTAGATATGCAAGTTTAGCATTCTGTGCGACAGCGGCTATAGGGGCCAGTGCAATAAAAAAGATCAATAATTTTTTTAACATGATTCTATTTGTAATTTATTATTTATAATTCAGTGAAAAAACAGGCTACAAAGATAATCTATTTATATTTAATACCCTAACCTTGAAAGTATCTGGTCGCTGATATCTATGCTCGGCGAGGCGAAAATGATCGATGTGGCGGAGGCTCTGTCGACAACAATGGTGTATCCGTTTTCAGTGGAGATCTCTTTCACTGCCTCATAGATATTATCCTGAATAGGTTTGATCAGTCTCTCCTGCTGCTGGAACAGTTCGCCCTGGGGACCGAAGTATTGATTCCTGAGCTCCTGGATAGTATTTTCTTTGGCTACGATTTCGTTCTCCCGTTTCGTTTTTTCATTGCCTGCAAGGAACACCAGGTCGGCCTGGTACTTCTTGTACATTGCATCTACAGCTTCCACCTCTTTATCCACGGCACTCTGCCATTGTTGGGAGAGTGTTTCCATCTGCTTGTTGGCGCTTTCGTAAGCGGGTATTTTCTCAAGGATGTACTCCATATCAATCAGTGCATACCGCTGAGCATAGCTGCTGCCAATGGTCAATGCCATAAATAACCCGATAAAAAATAATGTTTTCTTCATACGATTTTCTATTTATACATTTGGTTGTACGCAACGAGCATACATCATTAACCCTGCGGGAAGTAAGATCATGCTCGTTTCATCCAATTAATTATTATTCTGTTAATAGAGACACGATAATCGGTGAATCGTTTAGCACAGTATCAATAAATAATGTTAAAAGAGATCGAATGTCAGTGATGCTTCATTCATTCCGTCGGTTACTTCGTTAGAATTCCTGACCGATGATAAAGTGGAACTGACTTCCTCCTCGTTTTCTGCTTCCTGTACCAAACACTGTATCAAAACCGTATGCCCAGTCGATACCCATCAACCCGATCATGGGAAGGAAGATACGTGCACCCACGCCTGCAGAACGCTTCAGATCGAACGGATTCAGATCACTCACATTCAACCAGGCATTACCTGCTTCCAGAAAAGCTACTCCGTAAATTGTGGAGTTGGGCTCCAGGATAAAGGGATAGCGCAATTCTACACCAAGACGTGTATAAGCACGTGCCTGCTGTGCAATAGAGTTATTCTCATAGCCTCGTAACGCCACATTTTCTGTAGCGAAGGAGTTGGAATATCCGCTCATTCCGTCCCCACCGACGTCGAATGTTTCGAAGGGTGTAAGCTTGTTAGAGTTATAGTGACCCAATACTCCAAACTCAACTCTGGTTGCAATCACCGGTGTCCGTGTTACCGTGGAAAGCGGCGTGAAGGTGCGGATTTTCAGTTTCCATTTATGATATTCATTCCATTTATATTTTTCAGGATTACTGTAGGCGAGACTCTCATAATTCTTACCATCCCATAATGAGAAAGGAGGTGTAGCACTGACGCTTAATGTGAATTGCGAGCCTGTTCTGGTATAGATAGGATTATCTGTTGATACGCGCGATAAGGTGAACCCGAGAGTTACACTGTTACTTATCCCCGTCTGGAAGGGAAACTGATTCCACGACCAGTTTTTAAGTCCATAACGCTGGTATCCCAACTCAGCCATGAACTGGAAGTAATCATCAGGCCACTCAAGTCGTTTTCCGTATCCCAATGAAAGGCCAAGCATACTGAATACCTGATTGGGATCAGCCGCATACTCAGCCATGTCCTGATAACCGCCGCCATAACCTCCACCGCCGTAACCGCCGTAACCGCCGTAACCGCCGTAACCGCCATAACCGCCATAGCCGCCATAGCCGGACATATAAGGATTCATATAGCTGTTTTGTGAATAATATTCACTGTTGAGACCGGTATAGCGTGAATAGTATGCACTCAATGAGAGGTTGTTCGGTCTTTTTCCTCCAAACCAGGGTTCCATAAACTGGAACTGATAGGATTGATAGTAGCGGCCGTTAGTTTGTGCACTCAATACGAGCGTCTGTCCCTCACCCTGGGGAATAATACCTCTGTGCATGGAGGGATTGAGCAGGTTCTGCAAAGAGAAGTTATTCAGTTTCAGACTTAGTTTTCCTACAAGGCCGGTAACACCCCAGCCGGCAGAGAATTCAATCTGGTCGTTTCCTTTGGATGTCAGCGGATAAGTGATGTCCACCGTTCCATCTTCAGGATTGGGTGTGATACCTCCCGAGATGTCAGCAGAGAGCGCCTCAGGGTCAAAGTGACCTGTTTGTGCAATCTCCCTCACTGAGCGTAACAGATCCTCCTTGCTGAACACTGCACCCGGCTTTGTTCTAAGTTCTCTGCGGATGACATCTTCATATAAACGATCGTTCCCCTGAATGGTAACCCTTTTGATGGTTGCCTTGGGTCCTTCCACCACACGAAGTTCCAGATCCACAGAGTCACCTTCAATATTTATCTCTACAGGATCGATGTTGGAGAAAAGATAACCATTGTTCTGATAGAGGTTCACCGCTGCATCTTCATCTGAGAGTAATCTGTCCTGCAGTTTCTTCTGGTTGTAGACATCACCCGGAGCCATATTGAGCAGCTGCCCTAATCGTGCGGAGGCATACTGCGTATTACCTACCCAGTTCACGGAACGTATATAGTACAGAGGCCCCTCCTCCAATAAAATCTCAATGTTGACTGTTTTCTCATCATGTTTATAAACCGAGTCGCGGATAATCTCCGCATCACGATAACCCTCTTCCTGATATTTGGTGATGATGTTTCTCTTGTCTTCTTCGTAAAGATCTTCCACAAACTTTTTCGCACGGAAGATATTTTTGATCTTTCCCTTCTCGTTGGTCTTTTTCATCGCCCATTTAAGCTTACCATCCGAGAGTGCTTCATTCCCTTCAATCTGTATGCTGTTGACCTTCAGCTTCTCTTTCTTGTCGACAGTGATCTCCAGAAATACCTGATTTTTCTGGGTGCTGTCGGGACGCTGAAAAATGGTCACCTCAGCTTCGCCAAAACCTTTATCATCGTAAAAGCTTTTGATCATGACCTCGGCCCTGTCAATCTGAGGTGGTGTGATCTGGTTACCTTTCACGAAACCGATCTTCTCCTCTATATCCTCCTGCTCACTCTTCTTCATCCCGAAGTAGTGAATATCTGCTACCCGCGGCCGGTCGGTAAGACGTATCTCCAGCCAGACACTGTCGCCAACCACGTTGGTCTGCAATATTTTCACATCTGAGAACAGTCCCTGACGCCAGAATCTTTTCAGGGCATTTGTGATATCATCACCGGGGATCTGTATCTCCTGACCTTTTTTCAGCTCGGAAAAACCAACAAGTACAAACTTCTGGTCCTCATACATCGTGCCCTCCACACCCGTCACATCAATGTCGGCGATATAGTATTTTTTGGGTGATGCGGTATAGTTCACACTCAGATCACCCGCTACCTCAGGGGGTATGGTGTCATTGGTTTGTGCCAGGGAAACTGCCTGTGATAGTATAATTAATAATAGAAGTAAATGGAATGTTTTCTTCAACATTGTGATATTTTTCTTTTCTCTTACTGTCTGTTGTGCAGTGTAGACCCGTTATTGTTCAAATTAAATCTGTTCGCTTATTTTGCCGTATCGCCTCTCGCGGCCCTGGTAGTCAATTATCGCCTTATAGAGCTCTTCTTCACCAAAATCGGGCCAAAAGGTATCCGTAAAATAAAATTCCGCATAAGCACATTGCCACAAAAGGAAATTACTGATCCTTTGTTCTCCTCCTGTCCTTATAAGCAAATCGGGATCGGGGAGACCGTTGGTGGTAAGATACCTGCTAATGGTTTTTTCATTTATATCTTTTTCCTGTAAAATACCTTTGGTAAAGTCACAGGTTATTTTCCTTGCTGCTTCAGCTATCTCCCATTTCGAGGAATAACTTAGGGCAAGTACCAGGGTGAGCCTCTCTCCTTTTGCTGTTTCACGGATACACCCCTCAAGTGTCTCACGCACATTCCCTGGTAAGCGCTCAATATCACCAATGTATGCAATCCTGACTCCGTTTTTAATCAAATCAGCTGTTTCCCTGGTGATGGCATATACCATCAAATCCATCAAACCATTCACCTCCTCTGAGGGACGATTCCAGTTTTCAGTAGAAAAAGCGTAAAGTGTGAGGTATTGAATGGATGATTTGGAAGCAGCTTCCACTACCTTCCTGATAGCACTTACACCCTCTCTGTGTCCTTCGCTTCTCTCCAGCCCTCTGGCTCTGGCCCAGCGTCCGTTGCCGTCCATGATGATGGCTATATGGCAGGGAAGACGATTATAATCAAGTTTGTCAATTAACGACATCTCTTTAGCGGCTTAATTTTTAGTTGCCATGACAGGGATCTTCTCGTACTCCGAAGTCCCATGTCAGGTAAATCATTGTGATTGAATACCAGTCCTTGTTTTTCATCAGGCTGCTACCGATGCCGAAAGGATTATTTAAGTTCCATTCCGGGGTATGTCGGGTAACATCGAAATCGTCTCCAAACAGTTTCCGCATTGAAAACTCAAAACCGATATTCATCCTCTCTTTTATTTTATACTTGAACCCAACTCCAAAGGGTATGTTGGCGTTCAAAAACTCATTTTCTCCTGTGGCATAGGTGATACCGGCACCGGCAAACAGGTAAGGAGTGTATGGTCTTGTCCCTAAATAAGCGTACTTATCACTGTAGGGGAAAAAGTTGAACTCCAGTTGTGTGCCCAGTTCTGCAAAGGTACGATGAAATGCTGATTGTTGTCCAAAGGGGAAGTTATTGGCTGAAACTTCTGTGTTTCCTGAGACGTTTCCCGCCAGTAGGTTTGCTTTCAACGCCCAGTGGAAGCTGAAGTTGTACCTTGCCAACAGAGCTCCTGTGATTCCCGGATTGAGGTAGATCATATTTTTATTGGCATCACCCATGTACACCGAACTACCTGCAGCACCTCCAATCTCATATTTATACTCCTGAGCGTTAAGGGTTGACGAGCATGTGATAAGTAATAACAGAGCTGCTAAAAAAGAGAGCTTATATGTTTCCTTTAGCATTTTCATTCTTTATTCCTGATTTTGTGGGTACTTTCTATTGTAACGCTAAATCAGAGAATAAATTATCACAGTCATGACGAATAACGGACAGAACGTTTAAATACCTGAATATTTATTGAGTCTTCCTCTCCATACATCAATTAGTTGAGTCTGGGTTACAGATATTCCGCCGAATATCCATATATAATTATCTGCATCAGTAATAACCGATGCATCTGTTCTTTTAGTAAAGTCTGACGGGAAGAGTTGATTCACCTCCGTCTCAATCCAATCCAGTCCGGAGTTGTCTGAATAAAGCAGTATGTTTTTCTCCGGCGATACAGTCATCAGATAGGGTTTATTATCATAAAAGAAAAGGTTGCTTCCCTCCAATGAGATTGATTGTGGGATTCTTGAAGGAATATATGTGATTTCCCCGCTTTTTCTCTGAAGTATCCAGATCGTATTGTTGGGAGTATGGTCAGCTTTTATTCCTCCGGATAAAAGGATGTATTTGATCGAGAAAGAATTGAGATCGTCTATCTTCGCAGCTGAGAATTCTTTTACCGGCATAATCTCAGGTAAGTTGTTCATCAGGGTCATAGCAGTGAAATCTGCTGTCTCTGCAAACTTAAGCGTGTCGTTGTGGTCTACAGCGATCAGTATTTTACCACCGGTGGCAGAAGGTAGTTCGCCGTATATTGCCTTCACGCTGTAGGGTGTGCTGACAGGCTCCCAGTTAACGGCGTCGCTCGATTGATAGACTGTTTCCAGCGCTTCATCAAGCAGGAAAACAGCATTATCTGACGCTACAGGCGATGAAAGGTCGACGGTGGGAGGCAGACCGGTCACATTCACCGTATTCCAGTTCACACCATCAGTTGCAAGTGTGGTAATTGCTTTTATATCCGTACCTGTCTGCCAGTAGGTGATAAACAGGTTGTTGAATGCTATGGTCGTTTGTGACTCTACCGGTTGCGGGATGTGGTTTTGTTGTCTTCTCTCCCAGGATAGAATATAGGGATCCTGCTGGTGTATGTTCAGCTCAAAGAGATATGATTTCGTTGTTTCTCCGTCGGGAGCGGTAGTGGTTATTTTTCTCAACCTGTTCACATCAACTGAATCTGATTGTATCCATACAAAAGGACTGTCGGGCTCCAGGGGCTCCAGGTTAAGCATTATCTGAGCAAAAGAACCGGTCGAACTCTGCCCTCTGATATTAAGCAAAACGCTGTCAACCTGAAATTGAAAGGGTAATGGTTCTTTGTTGAATATTTTTCCGTTTATCTGATCAATGGTAAACTGTGTTGTGGATAAAAGGTTCGATGTGTCAGCTCTGGAGGTCAAGGAGATTGCATAAATCTGTGCATTGGGTGAATACTCAAAGTTCTCTTCTGAAGAATTAAGGCAAGAGGAAAAGAGCAACAGTTTCATGACAAGCACCGATGCCAGGAGGTAATATTTAGATCTCATTTGTTTCAAAAATATTGTACAGCACGTTTAAGATATGCAAAAGTAGAAAGATTTTTCGCTATAACCATATTAAAATGAATATTTAAAGAATATTTCGACTTATTTTACTCTTTATATAAAATTGAACTGAATCTAAATATTTTTTAGTATCTGTTATTTCACCTTGTATATCAGGTGCTTTTACTCCTGAAAGGAGTCTCTTCCCTGACCTCTCTATAAACGCTTCATCCCATAATGCTGTGTCAATGAACGATGACAACAGTTTTGCCCCTCCTTCCACTAAAAGAGAGTGGATCCCCTCAATGTAGAGTGAGTCAAGTATTTGTGTATTTGTATCTTTAGAGAAGTCAATAACGATATGTTTGGTCTGTTTATATTGCCATGAACTATCCGGTACTGAAGCTGTGAAAATGATGGTCGGTGTTGTTCCATCGAACAATGCTGCACCCGGCGGAATCCTGTTTTCCCTGTCAATCACGATTCTTGTCGGATGCGTACCAAACCACTTCCTGGATGTTAGCTGAGGGTTGTCAAGCAGCGCCGTGTTGGTGCCCACGATGATTCCCTGCACCTGGGTGCGGAATTTGTGTACGATACTGTGCGTGATGCTGTTGGATATTCTGACAGGACTCTTCCCCTCAAGTGATGTGCGGTGTAGATCCATGAATCCATCCATGCTTTGCGCCCATTTTAAAATTATATATGGTCTGTTACAGAGATGATTCACAAAGAAGATTCTGTTCTGCTCACGGGCTTCACCGGCAAGCATACCTACGGAAACATCGATGCCGCTCTTTCTCATCATTTCTATTCCCTTGCCTGCTACCTTCGGATTGGGATCTGTGACGGCCACCACTACACGGGGTATCTCCCTGGAGATAATCAGTTCAGCACATGGAGGTGTATGACCATGATGGGCACAAGGTTCAAGTGATACATACATGGTCGATGCCGTTAGCAATGACTTGTCTTTGACGGAAGCGATAGCGTTCACCTCGGCATGGGCCGTTCCATGCTGCCGGTGGTATCCTTCACCAATGATCCTGTTGTTGTGCACAATGACAGCTCCCACCATAGGGTTTGGGTTTGTAAAACCTTCCCCCTTGCGGGCCAGTTGAATACATCGCTGCATATATATCGGATTTAGCGTCATTTTTTTTATCTTTGTTCTGTCAAGCATCGGCCTGATCAATTGGCTGATACTTCAGGTGAAACATCATCATTCAATATGCAACTCATAGGCATGCAGCATCTAACACAATATATCAGGCAGGAACTGGAGGAAGTATATACCACGCCGGAGATATCGGTTCTCAACCGGTTAATTCTCGGAGAGATAAACGACTCCGCCACTGCTTGCCTTACTGAAGACAAATTTAGTAATTTATCCGGTTTACAGGCCCGTAAGCTGGCAGATATTCTCTCCAGATTGAAAAAGGGTGAACCTTACCAGTATGTGTTCGGGAAGAGTGAGTTCTATGGTATCGAGTTCAGGGTAACCCCTGATGTGCTTATCCCCCGTCCTGAAACTGAGGAGCTTGTGGAGTGGATCCTCTCTGAAAACAGAGTGGCCGACAGGATTCTGGATATTGGAACGGGTAGCGGCTGTATCGCTGTTACCTTAGGTAAAAAAATGCCGGGGGCAGCTATTCATGCATGGGATATATCGGACGGTGCTCTCAGGGTAGCGGCTGAGAATGCAGCCTACAATGGGGTGGTGGTTCACTTTACAAGACGCGATATACTGCACTCCTTTGCTCCTGAGTCTACTTTTGATGTGATCGTGAGTAATCCGCCCTATGTCATGGAGTCTGAAAAGATGACCATGGAAGAGAATGTCCTTCATTATGAGCCCCACGAAGCTCTTTTTGTGCCGGATAATGACCCGCTTCTATTCTACAAACGTATTGCCGAAGTGGCGCTTGAGATGCTTAATGAAGGAGGGAGACTTTATTTCGAAGTCAATAGGGCAAAAGGGGAATTGATCTGTGTGATGCTTCGAAAAACAGGATATGTGGATGTGGAGTTAAGAAAAGATATCTCCGGCAATTTCCGGATGATTAGGGCTTTAAAACCAGGTGACCATGGATAAGCCGCGAAGGACAATCACCGAGGAACAGGCTTTCGCCCGCCTGGCACGCATCTGCGCACAGAAAGAGTACTGCTGTTTCGATGTGAGAAGGAAGCTTATGAGAATGAATATTACTGATCAGACGGCGGAGAGAATTATCGGCAGGCTTTTGAAGGGTAAGTTCATTGATGAGGAACGTTTTGCCAGATGTTATATTCATGATAAATTGCGCTTCAACAAGTGGGGGAAGAAGAAAATTGAACTCTCGCTGCGGCAGAAACAGCTGCCGGCAGAGCTGATAGCCGCTGTTTTTACTCAATTCCCGGAAGTATCACTCAGCGAGTCGCTGCTTCCGTTACTGGAGAAGAAAAGAAAGAGCATCACCGGAAGATCGGAATATGAGAAGAACGGTAAACTAATAAGATATGCGCTGGGCAGAGGGTTCTCAATGAGAGAGATTATGACCTGCATGAGAAGAATGGACCTTGATGAACTGCCCGATGAGTAGTAATGGACTGTTGAATGAATTCTCCTATCTTTTTTTTCCGAATGTATGTGCGGTTTGCGGTGAGGAGTTGCTCCAAACAGAAGAGAGCATATGCCTGAGATGCCTGTATAAACTACCAAGAACTCATAATTTCAGTGAAGAGGAGAATAGTGCCGAAAAGTTGATGGCAGGAAGAATACCGTTTGAAAGGATTGCTACTTTTTGTGTCTATGCAAAGGGAGGTATGCTGCCTCCATTGATACATCAGCTAAAATATCATCATAAACCTGCCATAGGTGAGCTGTTGGGTCGTCTTTACGGTGAGGATCTGCGGGGGAGTGATTTCCTGAAGCCTGTAGATATGATTGTTCCCGTACCGTTACATCCAAGGAAAGAGAAAAGTCGAGGCTATAACCAGGCTGTAATGATCGCGCAGGGTATGTCGGATACAACATCCCTCCCACTGTCAGTGGGTAATCTGGTACGGGTGGTATACAATCCCACGCAGACGAAACGTACCAGGACACAACGTTGGGAGAATGTGAGAGATATCTTTAAAGTGAAAGAACCACAGTCTTTCGCCGGTAAACATCTTTTGCTGGTGGATGATGTGATCACCACCGGTTCCACGCTCGAAGCCTGCGGGGTGGCATTGCATGCATGTGATCATGTGAAAGTAAGCATAGCTACACTGGGGGAAGTTTTTTGATTACATTTTTTGGTAATTAACCTGTTATTAATTTTGAAAAATGTATTTTTGTGATTAATATGCGAAATAGTCAATAAAAGGTATGAAGACAGTAAAGAAATTAACGGCTGAGAAACTCCTCAAGATCAAAGCGATCAAGTTACAACCCACCAACCCTTTCACCTGGGCTTCCGGATGGAAATCACCCATATATTGCGACAACCGTAAGCTTATGTCCTATCCTGCTACACGCAATTTCCTGAAAATTGAGTTTGCCCGTATCATCCTGGAGAAGTATCCTCAGACCGATGCGATTGCGGGTGTTGCTACAGGAGCAATAGCCCCGGGTGTACTTGTAGCTGATTTGCTTGGTTTACCCTTTGTCTATATCCGTTCCACACCTAAAGATCACGGTCTGGAAAACCTGATCGAAGGAGATCTGAAACCGAAACAGAAAGTGATCGTGATTGAGGACCTTGTCTCTACGGGTGGCAGCAGTCTGAAGGCTGTTGAGGCCATACGTCGTGATGGATCGGATGTGCTGGGTATGTTGGCTATATTTACATATGGATTACCACAGGCCATTAACAATATGCATGAATCGAGGGTTGAGCTTACCACGCTCTGTGATTACGATGCTATTTTAGATGAAGCATTGCTGACGGACTATATAGATGAGTCGGAACTGAAAACCTTGCAGGATTGGCGCAGAGAACCTGAAAGCTGGGGTCAAACACCTAAAAAAGAGAGGAGATGACCGAGTTTGTAAGTGATGTAAAAACGATACTCTTTAATGATGCCGTCGTGTACCGTGTGCTCTCCGATCCGCGCAAGCTGGAGCTTGTGAAAGAACGCATTCCGGAAGATAAAATCAAGGATTTTACCTTTGATGAGGAGAGTATCTCCTTTCGTGTCGATCCTATAGGAGAGGTACGGTTCCTCGTGGTGGAACGTGAACTGAATAAACTGGTGAAATTCAAATCGGAGAAACTGCCATTCGATGTTTTTTTATGGATACAGCTGGTATCCAAAGCAGAAAAAGATACAAGATTACGCATGACACTGCAAGCCGACCTGAACCCTTTTATCAAGGGGATGGTTGAAAAACAGATGAAAGAAACTGTCGATAAAATATCAGATGCACTATCACAGTTGCCTTACGACCGGTTATAAAACAGTCCGTCAATACAACCATGCCGGGCATCAGACAGGATCGCTGGCTAATTGCTTCTTACATTCAGCCGGGCTGTTTCACCTTCGTTCATCGTCACTGCCACAAAGCCATCCTCATTCAATAAATCCTTTCCGTTCAACTGTACCGCTGATGCATATGCAGGTACTTTCAACCTGAAGGTATTGGTTGTCGTTGCTTTCAGCGTGAGCGCAACCACCTTTTTATTTATCCACACCGCATCCACCTCAGCACCTCCGCGCACACGCAATCCTTTAAAGTTTCCCTCAGCCCAGTTATCGGGTAATGCTGGCAGCAGATGGATATAGCCATCCTGACTCTGAAGAAGCATCTCGGCGATGCCTGCCGTACCGCCAAGGTTGCCATCAATCTGGAAGGGGGGATGGGCACAGAACAGGTTGGGATAGGTGCCGGCACCACTCTTCATCTTTATCTCACTACCACCGGTAGGCTCAAGCAGGCTTTTCAGGAGCTTGTAAGCCCTGTTACCATCATGCAGGCGCGCCCAGAAATTCACCTTCCAGGCACGGGACCAGCCGGTACCTTCATCGCCACGACGGTTGAGGGTGTGGCGTGCTGCTTCAGCCAGTGCGGGTGTGGTGACGGGTGATATCTGGTTGGAAGGGTGCAGGCCATAGAGGTGAGACACATGCCTGTGTTCTGGATCTTCCTCAACATAATCCTCCAGCCACTCCTGCAGGTAGCCTTCTTCACTGATCTGCATAGGTGGAAGCCTTGTCAGGGCCTCTTCTATGGCAGCGGTGGTCTCATCTTCAATCTCCAGTATCTCTGCTGCAGAGAGGATGTTGGTGAAGAGCTCTCTGATGATCTGACCATCCATGGTAGGTCCCATACACACATAGATGGGATCATTGCTCCCGGGCAGATAAAAGCCGTTTTCGGGAGATGACGAGGGGGCGGTCACCAGCCATCCGTTGTTGGGCTCACTTATCATGCTACTTAGAAAGTAACGGGCTGCACCCACGAGTGTGGGATAGACCGATTCAAGGTATGCTTTATCCTGTGTGAAAGCGTAGTGTTCCCACAGATGCGCACAGAGCCATGCTCCCCCCGTGTTGGTAGCACCCCAGGACGCATGCTCTCCCGGTGCGGTGAATCTCCACGGGTTGGTCATCATATGGGCAACCCATCCCTCTGCACCATAAAAGGTGGAGGCTGTAGCCTCTCCCGATGGCACGAGCGACTGCGTGTAGCCAATCAGCGGTTTGTGCAGCTCCGACAGGTTGCACACTTCAGCAGGCCAGTAGTTCATTTGCAGGTTGATGTTAAGGTGATAATCACCATTCCAGGGTGTCTGCAGCTGATTTGTCCATAGTCCCTGCAGGTTGAGCGGCATACTCTCATCATTGGTGCCACTGATCATCAGATAACGCCCGTATTGAAAGTAAAGTGCCGCAAAAGCAGGGTCATCATTTGTTTGAAAAGCAGTTAAACGTGCGTCTGTGGGGGTGATGTTATCCTGTTCACCCAGGTTCAGTTCTACCCGGTTGAATTGCTCGCTGTAGGCAGTGGTATGCTCCTTCTTTAATTGGATGTATGGGTGTTCTTTTGCACCCGCAAGCAGATCGACTACCGTGGAGAGGTGGTCCTTATCGACCATGTCGGTGGAGGTGGAGATAAGTATCATCACTTCATCTGCCTCAGAAACGGTCAGTGATTTATTGGATGATGTAAGTCTCCCTCCACTGTTCACAATCTCCATCTTCGTACAGTAGCGCACCCCGCTATCACGGTCGTGACCATCATTCAATTGTCCTTCCATCCAGATACTGTTCTCTTTCACCGTGACGGCTGCCCGCTCAGGACGGCTTAGTTCCACCGCGAAGGAGACAGATTGTTTCTTGTCGGCCGATATTCTTATAACCAGCAGGTCGTGACTATGTGAGGCCAGGTATTCACGGGTGTAGGTTGTGTTGCCCATGCTGAATTGCGTCGTGGCCACAGCTTCGTTAAGGGAGAGTGTGCGCACATAGTCGGTGATGGTGTCCCCCGCCGGATAGGAGTAGGCGATATGCATGTCACCCAACAACTGGAAGCTGCCGTAAGGGGCATCCTTGCCGTTGCCGTAGGCAGATCCCTCACCTCCGCAACGGAAGTGGTCGTACATCATCCTCTGTGCCTCAAGATTCCTGCCGGCAAGCAGCAGCTCCCGGATCTGCGGCAGATAATTGAGTGCTTCAGGATTGAGTGCTTCAGGATCTTCACTACCCGACCACATGGTGATATCGTTCAGTAGAATATGTTCAGTGTAGACAGCTCCATCGGGCATCATGCCTATGCGTCCGTTACCCAGGGGAAGGGTCTCTTCCCAGGTGCCGGCAGGTGTGTGATAGCGTAATGCCAGCTCCTGAGCAGGCTGGGGTCTGTTGCAGGATAGCAATGCTGTTGCCGCGAAAGCAAGAGAAAAAAATGTTCTTTTCATATTCCTGTGGTTGTAATCAGATAATAATTTGTAATGGTGTAATCTACTCAATCAAAAAGGTCTCTCTAAGCCTGATGTCATCCGATGCCGCTCCGATCATCAGTGTAAACACTCCCGGTTCAGTTACTCTTTGCATCTGCCGGTTATAAAGTGCCAGATCATCAATTTTCAGTGTAAAGGTTATTGTTTTTGATGCTCCCTTTTGGATATGAATACGCCGGAAATCCTTCAGCTGAATGGGAGGTGTGACTACCGAGCTCTGGTTGTCACCCACATAGAGTTGTACCACCTCATCACCATCCATATTGCCGGCATTGGTGATCGTGCATGTGACTTTTACCTGTTCCTTTTCAACATGGATGGTGAGATCACTATAGTGGTAATGCGTATAACTGAGGCCATAACCGAAAGCATAGAGAGGAGAGCTGCTGCCATCGATATACGCCGCCTGTCGTCCCAGTGAGTAGTAGACCGGCAGTTGCCCCACAGACCGGGGTACGGAAACAGGGAGCCTGCCGGCAGGATTATACTCACCGAAAAGGATATCTGCGATGGCATGACCACCCTCCTGTCCGGGATACCATGCCGTCAGTAGCGCATCTGCCTTTTGCGCAGCGTTGTTCATATTGAGCGGCCTGCCCTGGATATAGATCACGATAAGCGGCTTGCCTGTGTGGGCAAGCGCATTGAGCAACTTCTCCTGGTCACCCAGCAGATGGAGCGTGCTCCGGTCATAACCCTCTCCCGAATCCATGTCGGAGAGGATATCCTCCCCGCCGGTGGCGACAGTGGCGGCTCCGGTCTCTAAATACTCGGTTTTAAAATCGCGGGCGCTCGACCCTCCCACCACCAATACCACTACATCAGACGCCTGGGCTATCTCTACCGCCTCATCGATGTTGCTTTGGGTGGTATCTCTGATGGCGCATCCTTTGGCGTAACGTACCACCGTGTGTGGGGCTGCCGCGTTCCTGATACCGTCAAGCAGGGTCACAATATTGTCCCTATCCTGCGGAGCAGTGTAGTCGCCCAGCTGGTTGTATATATTATCAGCATTGGGACCAACCACCGCTATGGTCCTTATCTTCCCTGAAAGTGGCAATAGACCGTTTTCATTCTTTAGCAGGACGGTTCCCTGACGGGCTACCTCACGTGCAATCTGTTTATGCTTATCGCTTCTTACAAAACGAGCGGCCTGCGAGGGATCGACATAGGGATCTTCGAACAGACCCATCTCGAACTTCAGCCGTAGAATATTCATGACGGAACGGTCTATATCCTCCATCGAGATCAGATGATCTTCAAGTGCCTGCTTCAGGTTTCTTCCGTAGGCATTCCCTCCCAGATCGATATCCACGCCTGCCTGTAAAGCCATGGCGGCGGCATGTCTCACATCAGGGGCCACACGGTGGGTGCCGGCTATACCCTCGATGCTGCCCAGGTCGGAGAAGACAAATCCCTGAAAACCCCACCGGTCGCGCAGCAGCTCCTTCAGCAGGAAGCTGCTGGCGGTAGTAGGAACGCCGTCGATGGCGTTGTAGGAGGTCATGATGCTCATGGCACCCGCATCGATGGCCATACGGAATGGCTCCAGGTGATCGCTGAAGAGCTCCCGCAGTCCGATGCTTGCTTTCTGTCCGTTATGGCCGCCCGAAGGGATGCCATACGCAGCAAAATGCTTCAGGGTGGAGTAGAGCTGATGGTTGCTCTGAGGATCATCACCCTGCAGCCCCCGTACAAAGTGACTGCCCAGAATACCTGTCAATAGAGGGTCCTCGCCGAAGGTCTCTTCCATCCTCGACCAGCGCGGCTCCCTGGCTACATCGAGTATAGGCCCGTAACCTATATGTGCTCCCTGCAGGCTTGCCTCCAGCCCTATAGCCGCTGCCATCTCCCTTATCAGTCGCCTGTTGAAGGTGCCCGCCTGTGCCAGTGAGGTGGGGAAGACGGTGGTGCCTATGGCCATATGCCCGTGGGGACACTCTTCGGCAAAGAAGAGAGGGATACCCAGGCGGGTCTCCTCCAGTGCATATCGCTGCAGTGCATTGAGTGCTTCCGCTGCCAGCTCAGGGTTGAGACCTGTCTGCAGTGTCTTCTCTGTCCAGGGGTCAGCACGCAGTGTTGCCCAGAAGCTCCCCGGTGGCATCTGTTGCATCCGCTCCTTAAACTGTTGCGAGGGTTTCACGCTCGTCGCATCTTTTTTATGGTACATCTCCCAACCCGTGGGGGCGCAGAGCTGACCGATCTTCTCCACCGTTGTCATCCTGGCAAGCAGGTCGGCCACCCGCTCTTCGGTGGCGACCGATGCATTTTTGTAGCGAGGTTGTGCCAGGGTAAGTTGAGCTGCCATCAAGAGGCAGCAGGTGCCAATAATTGAAATTTTCATATGTATATCGTTACAAAAAATCGAGTTCTCCGATTGCCAATGATTTCCCATCCCCTGCAATCCCTGTAGCTTCAATACGGATATATCGGGTTGTTACGGGTTGATGAAATTGATATGTTCTGGGTGTGGGGTCATTGATCAGGTTGCCGAACAGAAAGCTCTCCACCGTTTCCCACTGTTCGCCGTCTACACTTACCTGCAGGATTCCTTGTGCCATCATCCCCTCACCATGAACGGTTTGCGGGGTGTAGACCAACGCACTCAACTGCTGTTCCGACCCCAGGTCAATGGCAATATAGTGCGGTACGGCATCCTTCTCCGACTGCCAGTAGGTGTGGCGGTTACTATCGAAGGCCATTGTTGCAGCATGTCTCTGCTGCTGGCTGCTTGCCCCGAGCAAGGTCCACTCTTTTTTAATGATCCCGAAAGTTTCCTGATGTACCGCTCCCTTCATGTCGTTCGTAAACGAGACTGCTTTCAGCTCGTTATGTTCAACGCTTACCGGCTGGGTGTATCTGATGGATGCTTGCGTCGGCTCACTGCCGTCGAGCGTGTAGAATATCTCATACCCTGCATTCAGGTTGCCGGCAGCATTCTCACCATGCGGGTTCCAGTTGAAGTCGGCCTGCCGCGGTTCGATGGTGACCATACCCTCCTTATCGCGTGTAAAGGAGAGCTGTGGTGGCCGCGTTTGATAATAATGTGCAGAAACATGGCTGATGGCCGGATCAAGCCTCGAGGCTGTCACACGCAGGCGGATCTTCATTGTGGTCACCTCCGGAAATCGAAGGATCCGTTTGTAGCCGATGTTGGTTGCTGTGGCTATCTCCTGCCACCGGTTTCCTATCCATGCATCCACAGCATGTGCCTCCACCCGTTCACTGTGTGTGGCGATTGCCTCCTGCAGCATCAGGCGGTTGATTTTCACGGGAGCAGACAGCGTCAGGATCAATTCACGCGAGCCCTCTTCCAGTAGGATGTATGTATCGGGATTGCCGTCCAGCAGCTCTGCCGGGCCTTCGGCATCCCGTAGCAGATCCAGATCATAGGTGCCCCTTATCCGTTTGCCTGTCTCTTCCAGGGCAGCCACATCTGCAGGTGAGAACCTCCCTTCCCTGTTGGGAGGAATGTTGAGCAGGAAGGTAGAGTTTCCACCGACGGAACGTTCGTAGATGTCAAACAGATCGTCGGCGCTACGTACCTTCTGATGAGTATCGTCGCGGTAGAACCATCCTTCACGGATGGAGGTGTTGGTTTCAGCCTGCTGGTAGTGCAGGTATTTCGCCTGATAAAGCATCTCACGGGAGCCGAGATCATATTCCGTCCGGTCGGGGAAGTATGACGTGGTGTCCGGATCATCGGGATAAGTGATCACGTTCCACTCTGTTTTTCGGGTTGCTCCCGCCTCATTGCCACACCACCGGATATCTTCACGGCCGAAAATTACAGCTTTGGGAGCCAGGGTGCGGATTATTTTCTTCCATGCCGGATAGTTATAGGTCTGTCCTCCCTTTCTCTTGGGGTGTGCCCCGTCGAACCATACTTCATGAATCTCCCCGTATTCGGTCAGGATCTCGAAGAGCTGGTTCAGGAAATATTCGTTGTAGTCATCCACATTGAACGTGAAGGTGGTTTTATTGCTGAAGGGGCGACCGGGCACCTGACGGGGGATCGTACGTTGACTATAGTTGCTGAGGTTGCCGTAGAGCCCTTCCGGATGCTCAATCTGATGTAAGTCAGCCGGTGACAGGTAGACGCCCAGCTTCAGACCATATTTCCTGCATGATTCCGACAGTTCTCTGAGAACATCCCCTTTTCCGTTCCGATAATTTGTGGACATAATACCGTGTGGGGTATAACGACTCTGCCACAGCACAAAGCCATCATGATGTTTTACAGTAAGGATAACCATTTTCATCCCGGCAGCTTTCATCGCACTGCACCACTGATCGGTATCGAGGTCCTTCAGGTCAAAAACCGCAGGATCCTCCATACCGTTGCCCCATTCCAGCCGGGTGAAAGTGTTTGGCCCGAAGTGAACAAAAGCGATGAACTCGTTTCTGAGTGCCTCCATCTGATTTTCTGATGGGACCACATGCGCTGCTTTCGCAATAATCAGTTCTTTACTGTCGCCCTCATCTATCCTGATCGTATTGGCAGGTACGATGGCTTGTTGTGCCGAGGTCAAGAACGACAACAATACAATTGAAGAGGTAAGCAGGGATATCCTTTTTAGCATAGTTGTTATTTATAGGTATCTGATGGGATTGTTTAAAAAGCATCAATTCCACAATTATTCTTTCTGAAAAGAAAAAACCAGTGGCATCCTATCTCTGTTTTGGATAACAGGTAAATAGATACGGGTCTTACCGCCGATCATCTGCCATTTCACCTGTTTCTTTGTTTGTAAAAGGGTTATCTTACTTCCTTTAGCCGGTCTGTTCCCTTCCCATTCAATGAAAGTTGTTTGTTCATCCTGATTGGCAGGAATGTAATGAGCATAAAGCGTCTGGCTGTTTTTAGCGGCAGTAAACCATACATTTCCACTTTGGTAATGGGGTGTGATGTGGGTGCCATAAATCCCTCTCCCGTTTTTATCAAGCCAGTCACCCACTTCTCCCAGTATCTCCTCTACCTCGGGCTGAATGATACCCTGGGGTGTGGGACCTACACCCAGCAGGAGGTTACCTCCCTTGGCTGCCACTTCAATGAGAAGCGCAATCACTTCACCGGCAGTTTTGAATTTTGCGTCGGGTATCCATCCCCAGTCACTGCTTAATGGGATACAACTTTCCCAGGGGTAGGAGAGCTGTGCAGCAGGAATAGATCGCTCCGGTGTCTGGTAGTTTTCAAATTTGCCGCGGATGGTGCGGTCAACCATAAGTATGTCCGGTTGATTTTCTCTTACCATGCCGGCAATCTTCTCCATATCAATATCCTGTCGCGGAGGGGCAACCCATCCGCCGTCGAGCCAGAGAATGTCTATATCTCCATAGTGGGTCATCAACTCCTCAATCTGGTTGTAGGTGAACTGTTTGAACTTCTCCCAACGCTGCGGGTGTCTCTCTATCCTGTAGTTGACACTTCTGTTGGGGGTGGCATAATAATCCCACCAGTAATTCTGGTTATGCCAGTCGGGTTTGGAGAAATAGGCACCGACCATAAAATCTTTTTGCCGGAAAGCATCGAACACAAACCTGGCTACGTCTGCCCTGGGATGATTTGCGAATGGGCCCTGAGCGATAGAGAAATCGGATTCTTTTGTGTCGAACATACTGAATCCGTCATGATGCTTGGTAGTGAAGATGGCATATTTCATCCCTGCCTGTTGCATTACAGTGCTCCACTGGTCCGGGTCAAAATCAACCGGGTTAAACTGCTCTTTCAGTCCCCAGTACCATCTTTTATACGCTTCATATTTCATCATGCTGTCGCGGGGTATCCAGTCTACATCTTCCGAACAGATTGACCAGGACTCAACAATACCGGGAACGGAATACAATCCCCAGTGAAAAAGCACCCCGAACTTAAGATCCTGCCAGCTCCCGAGCTTTGCTAATACGGATTCTTCCTCGGGCCACATATATCCATCAGACTGCTCATGGACGAACCCTTGCTGGGAATAGAGCATTATAGTGAATAGTAACCCACATATGACAATCTGCAGTTTTTTTAATGGTAGCTTCATCTCTTTTTCAATCTTAGTTAATTCTCAAAGGATACTTCTCTTATGTGCTTTGGTGCCATACCATGCCACCACCATAAAGCTTATCAGTGGCAGTATGAAGGAGGCATTCACCGCGGGGAGGTGATCGCCGATGGTGCCCATATCGATGATACTTGCCTGTAACGGGGGAAGAATGGACCCGCCTAAGATTGCCATGATCAGCCCCGCCGCCCCAAATTTGGCATCCTCGCCCATACCTTTTAATGCAATGCCATAAATGGTGGGAAACATGAGCGACATGCAAGCAGACACAGCAACTAAACTATATAATCCCCAGATATTCGGGATGAAGATGACACCGAGCGTAAGTATAGCTGCGGTGAGGGCAAAGGTGCGTAACATCTTGCCCGGGTTGAAGAACTTCATCAGATAGGTTGCGAGAAAACGGCTTACACAGAAAATGGCCATTGCCGCAATATTATGTTTCTGTGACATCACCTCCGCTGCCTGCTCTCCCATACCCTGTGCCATGAAAATGCGTGTGCCGTACTGAATGATGAAGGTCCAGCACATGATTTGTGCCCCTACATAAAAGAACTGGGCTATCACTCCCTCGCGATAATTGGGTACAGACAGGATTCGTCTGATGGTGGCACCGAAGTGGAACTCTTTATCCTTGTCGCCGTTCCCGGGCATC
>JADKLW010000144.1_pt1 | contig 39044 bp, 33 predicted proteins | sample 8641881 | NCBI WGS metagenome assembly JADKLW01 (sample SAMN16272185, study PRJNA661076) | feces metagenome | isolation source: fecal sample from diarrhoea affected cattle B | host: Bos taurus | place: South Africa: Lokaleng Village, Mahikeng | collected 2019-09 | reverse complement strand
TTAACAATGGAGAAGAAGGACAATAAAACAATCAAATCAAACGGACAAGGAGCAACACCTTTCGCACAAACATATTTTCACGGGACAAAAGCAGACCTGAAAATTGGCGACTTAATAGAAGTTGGTTTTAACTCTAACTACGGACAGCAGGAAAACGCAAAATATATCTTTTTGACAGGGACTTTAGACGCTGCAATTTGGGGACCTGAACTTGCATTTAATGACGGACGAGAAAGAATTTATTTAGTTGAGCCAACAAGTGAAATAGAAAATGACCCAGATCTGACCGACAAGAAATATCTAGGAAACCCAACTCAATCTTTCCGCTCAACTCAACCTTTTAGAGTTGTTGGAGAAGTAACCGTTTGGCAAGGACACCCAGCAGAACAAGTAAAGACAATGAAAGAACATCTTAAAAAATTGCAAGAGCAAGGCATTAATTCTCTAAATGACTAACTAATCAGCAGTATGACAGAAGATCAATTAAAAAATCATTTTCAGGAGATTGAAGACAACTTCAACAAAGCCGTTATTACAAACGACATTAACGAAATCAAAAAATATATAACAAGCGATTGGGTTTTGGTTGACAGCCAAGGCGGAATAATACCACAAGAAAGATTTTTCAGCGTTCTTGAACAGGGCTTGTTATCACATTCAACAATGACAAAAGAGATATTAAGAGTAAAAATCTATGGAGACATTGCATTGGTTACCGGGCGTGGACAAAATACAGGGACTTGGCAAGGACAACCAATGGAAGCTGACGAATGGGTTACTGACATTTACAAAAAGGAAAATGAAAAGTGGCTTTGTGTATTGACACATTTAACACCAGTAAAAAAATAGTTTAACAATGGTATCAATAGAAGCGTTTAGGAAAATAGCACTTTCGTTTCCAGAAGTAACAGAAGAACCCCATTTTGAAAAAACTTCATTCATGGTAAAGAAGAAAATATTTGCGACCTATGATGATATAAACAAAAGGGCTTGCATAAAGCTATCTGAAATTTACCAAGACGTTTTTGCTTCGGCTGACCGAACAACTATTTATCCTGTTGACAACAAATGGGGTAAACAAGGTTGGACAATGATAGAAATGAAAAAAGTGAAAAAAGACTTGTTTACAGATGCATTGACAACTGCTTATTGTGAAGTGGCACCAGTGAAGCTTGCTGAACAGGTAAGGCAAAAAAATAGTGACTGATTATGAATTCAAATGACAAAGTTATACTTGAAAAATTATCAGTAAACGATGCAAATATCTTTTACAGTTTGTATGCAAATCCGCATTTGTCTGGAGATTTTGATGAAAGTTCATTTTTACAAAATGAAACGCCAACACATTTCACTGAACGTATTATTACAAGCTGCAAATATATTTTCACAATCAGACCTAAAGACAATCCCGAATTAATCATTGGCGATTGTGCCTTGCACCATTGGAACCAACAAAAAAGAGAAATTGAAATTGGAGGTTCACTACTTCCAAAATATTGGGGAAAAGGATATATGCAAGCTGCATTCGAACTATTGATAATAATTGCAAAAAAGGAACTAAGAGTTGAAGCTTTATTAGGTCAAACAAAAACAAGTAATATTAAAGCCATTCGGTTTTCTGAAAAAATGGGTTTTGTAAAGCATCAAATAGACGGGCAAGCTACCATAATGAGAAAAGAAATTTGAAAAGTCCGTTGAACGGATAACTCTTGAAACAAAGACTTATCTTGTCCACGACATTTTTCATTTTGCAGTTGAGAAAAATTTAGGATATACGAACGGTTTTGGGGTATGTTATCGCAGGGGTATACATTCAGCGCACTGTTCGGGGTAAAACTCTACACCAAATGGTATTTGAACTCAAAGAATCAGATAGAGTATGATAGTATTGAGTTCTTTTCAGATGGATATTTCAACAATGCTTTTGTTGGGATTTGGGGAAGCTATTCAAATGGGAATAGTAAAATTTGTAATTGGGATGATTATAGAGTTCCGAATGCAAATAAAGACTTCGATATTGGAGTTGGTGAATTTAATGTGTCTGAAAAATACTGGAATAAAGGTTGGTTAGACATTGCCCTGAAAAATCAAGCCCCAAATCACGCCATTAAACGAAGTAAATGGAGCCAGTTGCCAACAGCGTTTAGCTTCACAAATGCAGACTAAAAGTAAGACTCAAATGTTCACAAGATACTGCCATACGGGATATACAAGACTTAATTTATATCGAAATGTGAAATATAAACAAATAATATATACCTTTGATTCTTAATATCATTAGTGCAAACTATGAAAAATAATATTCAAAATCCATCCTTTTTACATGATTCACCTTGCGCCTCCCATTCAGGGCTAAACTGGTTATTCTTACTTTTAATAGCATCATTTTTAGTTTCTTGTGAGTTTGAGAGCGATAAAGAGTTTTTTCGCGAGTTAGAAAAACCGGGTGAAATAATGATTGGCTTAGATCTGGCAGGCGTTAGACCCGGTGATCCTATCTATATTTATGATGATACAAAGCTTTATTTTAATTTGAGTAATTCAGGTAAGAAATTACTAGATCAGGAGATAATGATAAATGGTCAGATACTGTATTTAACAGGGGGAGATTATATTACTATTATTAAAGACAATCTGATAAAAGGAGGTTCTAATAGTCTAAAAATGACTTTCAGAATTAAAACTGGTTCAGGTAGTCTTGCTGATCTTGTGAATGCCGAGTTTTATGAAGGTGTGTTCGATTTTATTCTGGTTCCGGTAGATAACGCTTTTGATCTTGGTGTAAGGGATGGTATTACAAATGAAGGTTATTTTGAACTTAAATGGGATAAACCCTCATTTGAGCAATTGGATATTGAGAGCTACGAAATAAAGTTCAAGGATTTTAGAGGTGATAATAAAATTATAACTTTAGATGGAAGTGCTACCTCATTTGTTGATAAGGACTTTGTTGAGGGGTACAGATCTTACAGTATATCGATGAAATTTGCTGATGGTAAGATAGAGGATAAAGTTGTATATTATAATATGAGTTATAGTGGTATAACCAGCGATGATATAAAGATTGAGTTTAATGATCTTGAATCAACTACTATAGAATGGCTACCTAATAAGTACAGATGTAAATATTTTATATTGCATAATAGAAATGACTTGGCAGTGGCATCTGTTTCTTTTGATTCTCCTGTAGTAAGATTGCAAGCATCGGTTTTTCCAGAGGAGAGTGGATTTTATACTGTGATTGTTGCGCCTGACGATATGGATGTTTCTGAGATTTCTTATTCATCTGGTGGTATTGAAAAGTTTTATGAATATAAAGCCCCGGCAAGTAAATTAGCTATGGCTGTGGATAGCTATAGTATTGAAGATATGCTCATTTATGGTCGCGAGGGTATTGCTCTTAAAGTTGGTGATGCACGAACATTAGAGACCATTAAAGTGTATGAATCGCCCTATTTTGAGAATATGACGTCTGTTTCTGTTTCTCCAAACAGTGATAAGTTGTTATTATTTATTGGTTATGATTGGGGTTTTAACAGAGAGAACAAGGTATTACTTTATGGTAACAAGAATGATTTATTGGGTGTGCCAGCCGTGATAGACACTCCTAAAGCTAATGGTAGATATAAGAGAATTGATCTGATTAGTGACGATCTTATTTTTATCGAGAGCTCGCTTGATGAAGATGGAGTTAATACTAATCTTATTCTTGTTAGTGCAATAAATGGTGAGGTTGTAGAGAGTATTGCAACAAATATATATAATAATATCGATTTGTCGTACGACGGAAAGAGAATTGCTGTAACCGACAGGGCAGGGTTTAAGGTTAATATATATGATTTAACCGATCAGGGCTTTAAGTTATTTAAGTCAATACCGCTGAATCCCTTTTATAATCCCGATGATCTGTTGTTTTGTAAAATTAATCCTCAAAACCGAGATCAAATAGTCTTTTGGTCTACAACTGCACGCAGGGTATTGGTGTTGGATATAGCATCTGAAAAATCAGAATTTATTGATGGAAGCTTTGAAGGGATTGATCCGTTTACCGGAAGAATATTTAGTTTTGATGCCGAATGGAATAACAATAAGTTCATGAATGTTTATAATAATTCGGATATTAATTTACCTGCATTTAGTTTCAGAGCACATACATATGGTTTAACTGCAATAAATGATTTCGTTTTGATGTATCAGAGTAGTACTAATATTTCAAAATATTTTAAATAATGAAAAGAGTATTTTTGGCTGTTTTCTTTTGTATTGCTATATTCAGCTTGCAGGCGCAATTCAGATTCGATTATCATGCTTCTTATGCTACATATAATATGAATGATATGAAAGGTCTTATGAATTCAATAAAAATAAGTGAGCCTTTTAAGAATCTTGGATTAGAAATAGTAGATAATTTCCCTGCTTATATTGCCCACTCAGTTAATATTGGGTATAGAGTAAATAATCATGAATTTGGAATTAAAAGTGGATTCTACACAACAGGAGGAAAATTATCAGTTGCCGATTATTCTGGAAAAATAAGCACTACGCTTATTGCAAATGGATATAGAGAGGGAGTTTATTATAGGAATTATTTCTTTACATCTTCTATAGAGGATGTAGATAAAGGGTTGAAGGATAGATTCTCTTTGTGGGGCGAAGTCTCGCCGGCATTAATAATATCTACATTAAAAATGAAAACAGTTGTTTCGGATGTGGATTTTAATGAGGTTATGGAAGAACCACAGTACAATGAGAACGCATATGCTCTGCTAATTCAGATAGGTGGTAAATATTATGTAACAAAGAATATCAGTTTTGATGTTGCAACCGGGTATGACCTCTCCTTTGGTGGTAATTACGAAAACCTTATTGGTTCGCCACGACCTGATTGGAGCGGATTTAGGCTGAGTGGAGGTCTAGGTTTTTCTTTTTAATAGATGTATCCTATCATATAATTGCAAAATCTATCAAAAACATGTTGTATAACATATAAATTGTTGTATCTTTGTATCGATTTAAAAAGCAAGCGTGTTGTTTTGAATCATATAAGGTTATCAAAAATATACTGAATTAGGTTCTTAATGAACGGTTGTTGATAAATCATAAGTTTAATTTTAAAGAAAGGAAATATTATGACAATCAAAAGCCTATCAAAAGATGAAATTTTGGGTCAGATTAAATATCTGGAACAAAATATTTCTAAAGGATCTGTGTATCGTACAAATAGATTAAACAGAATCCGTAGTTTGAGAGCAAGTTTGCGTTTTGCAAGCTAAGATCTTTCTAAAGATCTAAAAAATTAGAGCAGAAAGCAGGAAAGGCCTGCAAGTATGCTGATGAAATGTAAATAGAGGCTGCCCATAAGGCGGCTTTTTTTGTTTAACCACCATGAGAGATTTCTACATATAATTTAAGTCCATTTGTTTTTGTCATTATTTTAGTAAATTATGCCATTAAGTATGATATTTATATATCTTTGTGCCGTATTATATCATAAAGTAAAATAAAATATGGAATTACTGTCTACAAGATTATTGGCCCTTTCGCCTTCAGAGACATTTGCGATGGCCCAAAAAAGCAATGAGCTAAAAGCTCAGGGATTTGATGTTATTAATATGAGTGTGGGAGAGCCCGACTTCTATACACCTGATCATATAAAAGAAGCTGCTAAAAAAGCGGTAGAAGATAATTTTTCATTTTATTCGCCGGTAGCAGGATTTCAAGATCTAAAAAAGGCTATCTGTGAGAAACTCCAAAGAGAAAATAATTTAGAATATACACCTGCACAAATTGTTGTGTCGGGAGGAGCAAAACAGTCGTTATGCAACGTTATCCTCTCTATAATTGATAAAGATGACGAGGTTATAATTCCTTCACCTTACTGGGTAAGTTATCCGGAGATGGTGAAACTGGCTGAAGGGAAATCTGTTTATGTTCATGCTGGCATAGAGCAGGATTTTAAGATTACACCTCAGCAGCTTGAAGAGGCTATAACTCCTAAAACCAAAGCACTGATTTTGTGCTCACCTTCAAATCCTACTGGTAGTGTTTATACAAAAAATGAGTTGGCTGCACTTGCTGCTGTAATAGAGAAGCATCAAAATGTATATATAATTGCTGATGAGATTTATGAGCATATTAATTATATAGGTGAACATGAGTCGATTGCACAATTCACTAAAATATTTGATAGGGTAGTAATTGTTAATGGAGTTTCAAAAGGTTATGCAATGACTGGCTGGAGAATTGGTTGGATTGCAGCACCTCAGCTGATAGCTTCGGCTTGCACCATGCTTCAGGGGCAGTACACATCCGGACCTTCTTCAATCTCACAAAAAGCTGCGCTTGCAGCGTATACTGGCGACCAGTCGTGCGTTGGCGAAATGAGGACTGCATTTGAAAGACGTCGTAGTCTTATTGTTGATTTGCTGAGAGAAATTCCTGGACTAAATGTTAATAACCCAATGGGGGCATTTTATGTTTTCCCCGAATGCAAGAGTTATCTTGGTAAATCTTTTAATGGAAAAACTATTGAAACAGCAACTGATGTTGCCATGTATCTGCTTGAAGAAGCTCATGTAGCTTGTGTTGGTGGCGATGCGTTTGGTGCACCTGGTTGTATCAGATTTTCATACGCTACCTCAGATGACAATATCAAAAAAGCAATTGCAAGGGTTAAAACAGCTTTAGAGAAATTAGTGTAGGAGGTAAGTTCTTAAAACCTAGCTTCAATAACAACAGGGAAGTGGTCAGAAGGGAAACGTCCATATTGCATATCATTTAGTACTCCATACTTTTCGACCTTGATGTTTGGTGTAACCCAAATATAATCTATTCGGTTGTTCATCGGGGCATCAAGGCGAAATGAGTTGAATGTACCAATTGTTCCGTATGGAGGATTCTTTGTTACATGGTATGAATCTAATAACACCTCAGAATTCATAAGAATTTGAATAGGCTCAGAGTCGGGAGTGGCATTAAAGTCGCCCGTAGCAAATAAGGGATAGTCTTTGGCTATCTCTTTTACTTTTTCTATAAGCATAAGAGAAGAGTTTTTGCGTGCTACTTCTCCTTCATGATCGTAGTGAGAATTGAAAACATAAAACTCTTTGCCGCTGCTAACTTCTTTAAATTTTGCCCATGAACATATTCGGTTACAGCATGTAGCGTCCCAACCTTTGCCTGGGGTTTCGGGAGTTTCGGAAAACCAGAAGTCGCCGTTTTCTAAAACTCTATATTTGTATTTATTGTATATAATAGCAGAATGTTCACCTTCATCCTTGCCATCGTCTCTTCCGGCACCAACATAAGCATATTGAGGAAGCTCAATTATCTGTTCTAGCTGATGCTTAAAACCCTCTTGTGTTCCTATTATATCCAGACCGTGAAAACTTATTAATCCCTTCACCATCTCTTTTCTGTTGGCCCAAGCATTTTCGACATCACCTGATGTGTCCATTCTTAAATTAAATGAAGCAACTTTGTGTGTTGTAAGATTGTTTTGTGCCGATAAACCTGATGTGGTAATCATTATGCATATTATTATAGTGCTTAATATATTTCTCATATAATTTTTATTTTGGAAATTAAATATATCACAAATATACTATTTTGTTGGACATTACAAACCCACTTAACTAATCTATCGATTGTCTTTTCTTATTTTATTACTACCTTTGCACACTAATTTTTACAGGGATTAATTTATTGAAGATGAGTAAAAAATTTCCGGAAAAGAGCAGTTTAGACCTTGCAGAAATAAATAGAGAGATACTGCGCGAATGGGACGAGAAAGATATATTTAAAAGAAGTCTCGAAGCACGCGAAGGTAACACACCATTTGTTTTTTATGAAGGTCCGCCATCGGCTAACGGAATGCCGGGTATACATCACGTTATTGCACGGTCTATTAAAGATATATTTTGTAGGTATAAAACTATGAAAGGCTTTTTGGTTAACCGAAAGGCCGGATGGGATACGCACGGATTGCCAGTTGAGCTGAGTGTTGAAAAAACACTTGGAATTACTAAGGAAGACATTGGCAAAAAAATTACTGTTGAAGAGTATAATGCTGCATGCCGTACCGAGGTTATGAAATATACCCGTGAGTGGGAAGATCTGACCAAAAAGATGGGTTACTGGGTTGATATGAGCGATCCTTATATCACTTATGACAATAGATACATAGAAACATTGTGGTATTTGCTAAAAGAGCTATACAACAAAAATTTTCTATACAAAGGATATTCCATACAGCCATACTCACCTGCTGCTGGTACTGGATTAAGTTCACACGAACTAAATCAGCCTGGTTGCTACCGTGATGTAACTGATACTACTTGTACTGCTCAATTTAAGATAATAGACCCATTAAATGAGTGGACGGGATTTGGAGAGGCTTTTCTTTTAGCATGGACCACAACTCCTTGGACTCTACCTTCTAATGTATTGCTTGCGGTTGGTAAGAATATTGATTATGTAGCTGTTGAGACATATAATCAGTATACAGGTATGCCAATTACAGTGGTGTTGGCAAAGAGTCTGATGGGGGCATATTTTTCTGAAAAAAATGCTGAACTTTCTTTTGATGATTATAAGAAAGGCGATAAAAATATCCCTTATCGGGTTTTAGATAAAATATGGAAGGGCTCAGAGCTTGAGGGTGTTAAGTATGAACAGTTGATGCCTTGGGTAAATGTCTCTGAAAATGCGTTTAAGGTAGTGACAGGCGATTTTGTGACTACTGAAGATGGTACAGGTATTGTACACATAGCGCCTACTTTTGGGGCCGACGACATGAAGATTGGAAAAGAGCATGATGTTGAAGGGTTGATGCTTACCGATAAAGATGGTAATAGAAGACCAATGGTTGACTTAACAGGTAAGTATTTTAAACTTGAAGAGTTGGATTCTGATTTTGTTGAAAATAACATGAATGCCAAGCTTTATGCAGAGTTTGCTGGTAGGTATGTAAAGAATCAATATGATGATACTCTTACCGAAGCCGATGCGACACTTGATGTTGATTTATCTGTAATGCTTAAGCTTCAAAACCGTGCTTTCAGAATTGAAAAGCAAGTTCACAATTATCCACATTGTTGGCGTACAGACAAACCTGTATTATACTATCCGTTGGATAGTTGGTTTGTTAAAACTACAGCTGCTCGTGAAAAAATGATTGAGCTTAATAATACTATAAACTGGAAGCCACAATCTACTGGAACCGGACGTTTTGGTAAATGGCTTGAGAACTTACAGGATTGGAACCTGAGCAGGAGCAGATATTGGGGTACACCACTGCCAATTTGGCGCACAGAAGATAGTAAAGAAGAGAAATGTATTGGTTCTGTTAAAGAGCTTTATGCTGAGATGCAAAAGTCGTTAGATGCAGGGTTTATGGCTGAATTACCTTGGAAAGATCTGGATTTGAATGATTACAAAGACTTAGAATACGACAAGATAGATTTGCATAGACCTTATGTGGATAACATTGTGCTGGTCTCGGAAAGTGGAAATCCCATGTATAGAGAATCTGATCTTATAGATGTGTGGTTTGATAGTGGGGCGATGCCATTTGCTCAAGTTTTCTATCCTCATCTTCCTGAAAATGAATTCAATAAAGTGTTTCCGGCTGAATTTATTGCAGAGGGGGTTGACCAGACAAGGGGTTGGTTTTATACTTTACACGCTTTAGCATCTATGGTGAAGGGGAGTGTAGCGTTTAAGAATGTTGTTTCGAACGGACTAGTGCTCGATAAGAATGGCAATAAAATGTCGAAACGACTTGGTAATGCGGTTGATCCATTTGAGACTATAGATAAGTATGGTTCTGATCCACTTCGCTGGTACATGATAACAAATGCTGCTCCATGGGAGAATCTTAAGTTTGATGTTGAGGGTATAGAGGAGGCTCGTAGGAAGTTCTTTGGAACATTATATAATACGTATTCTTTCTTTACACTTTATGCAAATGTTGATGGTTTCCGTAATCAATATCCGCAAATTGATATAGAAAAACGACCAGAGATTGATCGTTGGATAATTTCTTTATTAAACAGTTTGGTTCAGGAGGTTGATGAGGGTTATAAAAACTATGAGCCAACTAAAGCCGGACGTGCCATAGCAGATTTTGTAAATGACAATCTTAGTAATTGGTATGTAAGACTCAATCGCAAACGCTTTTGGGGTGGTGAAATGAGTGATGATAAGCTTTCTGCATATCAAACTCTTTATTATTGTTTGGTTACAATAACCAAACTTATGGCACCTATTGCACCATTTTATTCAGATAGGCTTTATCTAGATTTGACTTCTGTTACAGATGGAAGCAATAAGATGGATTCAGTTCATCTTGATGATTTTCCACAAGCTGATGAAGCGGTTATTGATAAACAACTAGAGGAGCAAATGTATTTGGCTCAAGCTGCATCATCAATTATACTTTCGTTAAGACGTAAAGTTAATATTAAGGTTCGTCAGCCTTTATCAAAGATTATGATACCTGTTGCAGACGATAAGCAGAAGATGAATATTGAAGCTGTAGAGCAATTAATATTGAACGAGGTAAATGTAAAAGAATTGTTGTTTGTAGATTCTGCTAATGAGATGCTTGTTAAGAGAGTGAAGCCCGACTTTAAAAAGCTTGGTCCTCGCTATGGTAAGATTATGAAACAGCTTGCTGTTATTATTCAAGAGATGGAAAACAGTGATATTAACAAGCTTGAAAGTAATGGTTCTTTCAACCTGAATGTAGGTGGTGAGGAAGTGGTGATTGGACTGGATGATGTTGAAGTAATTTCAGAAGATATTCCGGGTTGGCTTGTTGGAAATGAAGGCAGGCTCACTGTTGCTCTTGATATAACAATTACTGATGAATTACGCAAAGAGGGTATAGCCCGTGAGTTAGTAAATAGAATTCAAAATATCCGTAAAGCAAAGGATTTTGAGATTACTGATAGAGTGAAGGTTGAAATTTCATCTAATTCTAACATAGATAATGCAATTATCGACTATGATTCTTACATAAGAAATCAGGTTCTGGCCGATGAAATCATTATTGTAGAAGATGTTATGGAAGAGGAGATTGAAATTGATGATATGCATCTGACAATCAGTATATATAGAAAGAGTTGAGTTTTATTAGTATTATACCTATATTTGTGAAAGTTAAATGAACTGAACAATACGAATTATCGGTTGTTTTAACAGCACCTTTATTCCCTGGAGACATAAAGTAAAAAAATAAAATATGAGCAAAAAAACTAAGTATTCAGCCGAGGAATTGGAAGAATTCAGAGCTATTATTAATGAAAAATTAGATATTGCCCGTCAGGAATATGAAAACTATCGTGCCGCAGTAACAAATGCCGATGGCAATGATACTATTGACACATCTCCTACATACAAAGTGTTAGAGGAGGGTGCTTCTACTCTTTCAAAAGAAGAGGCTGGAAGATTGGCACAACGTCAAATGAAATTTATTCAAAATCTGCAGGCGGCATTGATACGTATCGAGAATGGAACTTATGGAGTATGTAGAGAAACAGGGATATTAATTCCTAAAGAACGCCTACGTGCCGTACCACACGCAACCTTAAGCATTGAAGCAAAATCTAGCAAAAAAAGATAATTTGTTTGATGGAAAACTCCTCATCTTCTTTTAAAAGTAGAAAAAAGACACTCGCAGCAGTTGCAGTAGTAACTATTGTACTGCTGATAGATCAGTTATCCAAAATTTGGATAAAGACCCATATGGAGCTTTATGAAATGTATGATATAACTGACTGGTTTAAAATATATTTTGTCGAAAATAACGGAATGGCTTTTGGAATTGAGGCAGGTGGGAAACTCTTTTTATCTATATTTCGTATTATTGCTGTTACATTTATTATCCTTTATATAAGGAAATTGGTTAAACTAGGATTCAAAAATAGTTTTATCTGTTGTGTGGCACTAATACTTGCAGGTGCTGCTGGCAATATTATTGATAGTATTTTCTACGGAGTAATATTCGAAGCGAGTTATCCAGGTCATATAGCATCATTTGTGCCATGGGGGCAGGGTTATTCAACATTACTGCATGGCAAAGTGGTTGATATGCTCTATTTCCCGTTATTTAGTGGCACTTTCCCCGATTGGATACCTTTTGTGGGAGGAGAAGAATTTCTTTTCTTTCGGTTTATCTTTAATATTGCCGATTCTGCTATCACAGTTGGTGTTATTCTACTTCTACTATTCTATCGTAAAACGCTCTCATACTCTCTACTATCAAAATCGGAGCGTGAAAAATATGACTTAGAACATCCGGAGAATATATTCTACAGTAAGGACAATAAAGTAAATTCATATAATAGTGTACCCTAGATTTGTTTCATATTATCTCCTACTCATTTTAATGAGTATTTTAATTACTTCTTGTCAGAACCGACCCAAAGAAGTATTGAAAAGGAAAAAGATGGAACAGATAATGTATGAAGTTTATGTTGCAGAAGCTACAATAGAAAACGATTATCGGAATTTCGACTCATCTGAAAAGAAAGAAGCTTATATCAACCAGGTATTTAAAATGAATGGGGTTACTCAAAGTCAATGGGATACATCTTTGTCGTGGTACTCAGATAGGATTGATCTCTATTTGAGAATGAATGATTCAGTGAAGTCTAGACTGAAACGTGAGCAATCTATCCTTGATACTGAAATAGCACAAATAAATATTCAAAATAATGATATGGGTGAAGCAGTTTATTCTGCATCATATATACCAAAAAACTTTTCTTTCAGATCTCTTGATATACAAAGAGATAGATTAAGATTTCGAATAGATTCAACTGAGATATCTGAAAATATAAAAGATAGCGTTTTCTCATTCGATTATAGTGTGTTAGGCGTAAACCCTTCATCGGTTTATACTCTTACCTCTTTAATTACACTGGTTTATTCAGATACTACAATTTACAATCCAAAGAAAATAACAGAAAACATAACTTATAGTACATCTATTGCAAAATACATTAACAATGATACACTAAAACAAATATTTGGATATATTCAGTTGGAAAATCCAACTGGTATAAATCCTAATATACAGTTATATAACATATCTATGAGTAATAAATAATTAAGTTATCTGTAAGAAATCCTTAAGATAAGTTAGTAAGTTTGTGAAATTAATGAGATCTAATATATAATTAATTTAACAGTTAACAATCATAACTAAATTCAAATGGAAAAAAAGAGAGTATACACCTTTGGTAACGGAGTAGCTGAAGGTCGTGCAGATATGAAAAACTTATTAGGTGGTAAAGGGGCAAACCTTGCGGAGATGAACTTAATTGGAGTGCCTGTTCCTCCGGGTTTTACTATTACTACTGAAGTATGTACAGAATATAACAAGCTTGGTAAAGATTATGTTATAAGTGTATTGAAGAGTGAAGTTGAGAATGCTATAAACAAAATTGAAGGTCTTACCGGTACTAAGTTTGGAGATAAGGACAATCCTTGTTTAGTATCTGTTCGCTCGGGTGCAAGAGTTTCTATGCCAGGTATGATGGATACCGTTTTGAACCTTGGATTGAATGATGATGCAGTTGAGGGTATTGCAAAGAAATCGGGTAACGAACGATTTGCCTGGGACTCTTACCGGCGATTTGTACAGATGTATGGAGATGTTGTTTTGGGCATGAAACCACAGAGCAAAGATGATATTGATCCTTTTGAGGAAATAATGGAAGAGATGAAGTCTTCAAAAGGAATTGAACTCGATAATGAGTTTACTACAGAAGACCTTAAAGAACTTGTTAGGAAATTTAAAGCTGCAGTTAAAGAAAATACAGGGAAAGATTTTCCTGTAAGTCCATGGGATCAGTTATGGGGTGCTGTATGTGCCGTTTTTGACAGTTGGATGAATGATCGTGCTAATCTCTACAGAAAAATGAACAACTTTTCTGATGAGTGGGGCACTGCAGTTAATGTTCAAGCTATGGTGTATGGAAACATGGGTAAAACATCTGGTACAGGTGTAGCATTTACCCGTGACTCAGCAACCGGTGAAGATATTTTTAATGGAGAGTACCTTATCGATGCACAGGGTGAAGATGTTGTTTCAGGTGTGCGCACTCCACAAGAAATAACCATTGAAGGTTCTCGTAGATGGGCGAAATTACAAGGTGTTTCAGAGGAAGAGCGTAAAAATAAATATCCATCTTTGGAAGAGGTGTTGCCTACATGTGCTCAGGAGCTGATTGAGGTTCAACAAAAACTGGAAGATTATTTTAAAGATATGCAGGATTTAGAATTTACTATTCAGGATGGTAAATTGTGGATTTTGCAGACTAGAGGAGGAAAACGTACGGGTGCCGCCATGATTAAGATTGCCATTGATTTGTTGCATGAAGGTTCTATTGATGAAAAAACAGTTTTAAAACGCTGTGATGCTGATAAGCTTGACGAATTGTTACACCCTGTGTTTGATACAAAAGCATTAGCTAATGCAAAACCTGTTACTCATGGTCTTCCTGCATCTCCAGGTGCTTCGGCAGGGCAGGTAGTTTTTCATGCTGATGATGCAGAGAATTGGGCAAAAAATGGCAAGGATGTTATTCTATGCCGTATAGAAACTTCCCCTGAAGATTTACGTGGAATGTCTTCTGCAAGAGGTATATTAACTGCACGCGGAGGTATGACTTCTCACGCTGCGGTTGTAGCTCGCGGAATGGGCAAGTGCTGTGTTTCTGCTGCCAATGATATGGTAATTGATTATAAAGCCCGAACGGTTACTATTAAGGGTAAAGTTTTTAATGAGGGCGATTGGCTTTCTCTTGACGGATCAACAGGTTATGTTTATGAAGGAAAAATTGCTACTCAGGACGCTGAAATTGATGATAATTTTAGAGAATTAATGTCGATTGCAGAAAAATATGCGCACATGGACGTTAGAACAAACGCCGACACTCCTAACGATGCTGAAGTTGCACGTAGCTTTGGAGCTAAAGGAATAGGACTTTGCCGTACCGAACACATGTTCTTTGAAGAAGATAAGATTGTTTCTATGCGTGAAATGATTCTTGCTAAAGATGAGGATGGCAGACGCGATGCGCTAAAAAAACTGTTACCATTACAGAAGAAAGATTTCATAGGTATTTTTAAAGCGATGGATGGACTACCTGTTACCATTCGTCTTCTTGATCCTCCATTACATGAATTTGTTCCTCACGATGAAAAAGGGCAGATGGAAATGGCAAAAGTTATGAATATCTCTTATAAAGATATCAACGAAAGAGTTGAGAGCTTAATGGAATCAAATCCAATGCTTGGTTTGCGTGGATGTCGTTTGGGTAACCTTTATCCCGAAATTACTGAAATGCAGACTCGCGCAATTATGGAAGCAGCTCTGGAATTGAAAAATGAAGGAATAACAGCTGTCCCTGAAATAATGGTTCCACTTACAGGTATTGTATATGAGTTTAAAGCTCAAAAAGAGATTATCGAAACTACTATAGCGAAAGTGTTTGCTGAGAATAACGACTCGGTTGAATATAAGATTGGTACAATGATTGAGATTCCACGTGCTGCTCTTACTGCACACAAAATTGCTGCAGAGGCCGACTTCTTCTCATTTGGTACTAATGACCTTACTCAGATGACATTTGGATATAGCCGTGATGACGTTGCTAAATTCCTTCCAATGTATATTGATAAGGGTATTTTGAAGCACGACCCATTTGCTGTAGTTGATCAGAATGGCGTGGGACAACTTGTGAGAATGGCTGTTCAGAAAGGTCGCGAAGTTAAACCTACTCTTAAATGTGGTATTTGTGGTGAGCATGGTGGTGAACCAGCATCAGTGAAGTTCTTTCACTCTGTTGGTCTTAATTACGTGTCTTGTTCTCCATTCCGTGTACCTATTGCTCGATTAGCCGCTGCTCAGGCTGCTATTGAAGGTTAATAATAACATAGATTTTTATAAGTTCTAGCAGAGACGCCGTGATGGGCGTCTCTGCGTTGTTATAACTACTTTTAACCATCGAGTTGTTTGGCTGTTATGGGTTTTATACCTACTTTTACAACTATATAATTGTTAAGTTGACTGTTCAAAAAATATTCTTATATGCGTCTATCAGTGAAGATTTTATTTTTTTTAATTTCATTATTTGTTTCTCATCAAGCTATATCTCAAAACAACATAATAGATGAGATTGTATGGGTTGTGGGAGACGAGGCTATACTTAAATCTGAAGTTGAGGAGTACCGGAAAGAGCTGCTTATGCAAAATCAGCGAATAGAAGGTGATCCTTATTGCTTTATTCCGGAGCAGTTGGCTATACAAAAACTATTTCTGGATCAGGCTAAGCTGGATAGTATAGTAGTGCAAGAATCAACAGTTAACAGGGAATTAGAATATTATGTGAATAATTATATCACATCAATTGGATCGGTTGAACGACTAGAAGAATATTTTGGAAAAAAGCTTTCTGCAATTAGAGAAGATTTGAGGAATCAGATTAGAGAACAGCAAATTATACAGGGTGTGCAACAAAAGCATTTTGGTAATATTCAATTGTCTCCATCTGAAATTAGGCAATACTACAATAATTTACCGCAGGATAGTCTGCCATTTATACAAACTACTCTTGAAGTGCAGATTATAACTGTAGAGCCCATAATTCCCCTTGCTGAGATAGATAAAGTGAAGTCTCAATTAAGAAATTATACTGAGCAAATAACAAGTGGTGAAACAGAGTTTTCTACATTAGCGTTGTTATATTCTGAAGATCCTTCTGCAATAAAAGGGGGAGAACTTGGGTTTATGCCTCGCTCGGGATTTGTTCCTGAATTTGCCAATGTTGCATTTGCTTTAAATGATCCATCTAAAGTTTCTAATGTAGTTGAATCTGAATATGGATTTCATATTATTCAGTTAATTGAGCGTCGTGGCGAGATGGCTAATTTTCGTCATATATTGATGAAGCCTAAGGTGCCAAAAGAATCACTTGATACTGCAATTGTAAGATTGGATTCTATACGCAATGGAATAATAGGAGGCAAGATTACCTTTGATGATGCGGCTAGTTATCTATCTGCAGATAAAGATACCCGTAACAATAAAGGTATTATGGTTAATAACTCTCAAATGAGTTCCAGCAGAGGAACCCCCCGTTTTGCACTTAATGAGCTAAATCAGGATATTGCAAAAATTGCTGGTGAAATGAAAGCTGGTGAAATATCTGAGCCCTTTTTAATGCTCAATGATAAAGGAAGGCAAGTAGCAGCAATGATTAAGATATCTAACAGAAACGAGGGTCATAAAGCAAATATAAATAACGATTATCAAGTAATAAAGCAGATGGCAGAAAATGCTCGTCAACAGAGTCTTGTGGATAAATGGCTTCAGGCAAAGATTGATAAAACTTATGTTAGAATCGATCCAGAATGGCGTAAATGTGAATTTAAATATGATGGATGGTTGAGATAGAAATTTTTGCCAAAACATATGAAAAAACTTCTATTACAGTTTATACGTGAAAGCACCCTTATTGTAAGTGTGCTTTTTGTCTTAATCTTAACTTTAAAAGCTGAGCCAAAACCTGTGCCTTTAGCTCAACAACCTCCTGTACAACAGCCGGACGTTCGAGTTGTAGAGATGAAACAAGCCGATCTTTGGAGTAAAAGAGAAGGTTTTGATGCAGAAGTGCTTACTGGAAATGTTATATTCTACCATGAAGGTGCTTATATGTACTGCGATAGTGCATACCTGTATCAGCAAAATAATTCATTTGAAGCTTTTAGTAATGTAACTATGGAACAGGGAGACACCATATTTGTATATGGCGATTACCTCTTCTATGATGGTAATACTCGTCTTGCACGTTTGAGAGATAATATCAGGATGGAAGATCAAACTGCTACTCTTTTTACAGATAGTCTCGATTACGATCGTATAGCAAATCTGGGCTATTATTTTGAAGGTGGAATGTTAGTTGATGAGGAAAACGAGCTTACATCTTATTGGGGGCAATATGCTCCTGATACTAAGGAGGCAGTTTTTAGTGATAGTGTGAAGTTGGTTAATGAGGATTACACAATATTTGCTGATACATTAAAGTATAACACTGAGACCAAAATTGCTGATCTTTTGGGACCCTCCAGAATTGTTTCGGACAGCGGTTATATTTATACAGATCGTGGTTGGTATAATACCTTAACTGAAGAGTCGCGTCTGTTTAATCGTTCTCAGGTATATAGCAACGATGGTAAGAAAGTGCTGATTGGAGATACCATTTTTTACAACCGCCTGTCAGGTGATGGAGAAGCTTTTGGAGATATGTATCTTGAAGATAAAGAGAGAAAAACTATCTTGAAAGGTAATTACGGGTATTATAATGAGCAGACTGGGTATGGTCTTGCAACAGACTCTGCTTTTGTGTTAGATTATTCGCAGATGGATAGTTTGTTTTTATATGGAGATACTTTAATTATGTCAACTGATTCTATATATAGAAACGTTAAAGCGTTTCATAATGTAAGGTTTTGGAGATCAGATATTCAAGGGGTTTCCGATTCGTTACATTATTCTTCGCGCGACTCAATGATTTATATGCTTGGTAATCCTGTTATTTGGAATGAGAGTAATCAGATACTTGGTTACCAAATAAATGTATATCTGAACGATTCGACGGTAGAAAAGGCTCATATAATTGATTATGCTTTAGCTATACAAGACAGAGGTGTTATGGATCAATACAACCAGTTGAGTGGTAAAGAAATGACTGCGTTTTTTAATAACGGAGAACTATATAATGTGCTTGTAGAGGGCAATGCGATGTCTCTCTATTATCTAGTAGAGGATGACGGTACAGTAATTGGACTAAATAAAACAGAAAGTCCCTATTTATCAATGGATATTGAAGAGGAGAAGCTTCAAAAACTTAAATTATGGCCTGCGACAACTGCTGTTACGACACCACTTCCTCAGTTATTGCCTGAACAAAAACGACTGGAGGGGTTTGTTTGGCTTGATTATCTTCGCCCATTGAATTCACTCGATATTTTCCGGCGTAACATAAGGGAAATAGGAGATGTAGATGAACAACCTCAAAGACGCTTTGAGCGCGAGGATGTTACTTTGTAATGAATATAAAAAATCATTAAGCTATGACAAAATTCTTTTTTTATAATAATCGAAAACCCCGTAAGTTTAATTATAAACCTATTCTTTTTGATCCAGATGAAGATGCAAGGAAGGAAAGATTGCAGAATAGGATCAATTCTGTTAAGCGAGAAATGGGTGTTTTATCGGAAGAGGAGGTGAAAGAGAAAAAAGACTTTAAAGCAGAATTTGTGTCACAAACTAAACATTTAAAAAAACGCCATGATAGGGTAGAAAGTGGAGGAAATTCATTTATATCAAATAATGGTATCCTTATTATATTTGTGATAATTCTAATTGCAGTTTTCTTTTTCTGGCTACTAAAATAATATTTTATCATGTCAGATATTATACATCTTTTACCTGATTCTATAGCTAATCAAATAGCTGCCGGTGAAGTAATTCAGCGTCCTGCATCTGTTGTAAAAGAACTAGTTGAGAACTCTATTGATGCAGGCGCAGAGCATATTCAGATATCTATTAAAGGAGCCGGTCGCAGCTTAATTCAAGTAACAGATGATGGTAAAGGTATGTCTCCAACAGATGCAAGAATGGCATTTGAGAGACATGCTACTTCAAAGATTAGAAATTCTGAAGACTTATTTTCGCTTACCACCATGGGGTTTAGAGGGGAGGCATTGCCTTCAATTGCTGCTATTTCACAATTAGAAGTAAAGAGTAGACAAAAAGAAGATGAGCTAGGCACACTTTTAATGATTTCTGGATCTAAATTAGAAAAGCAGGAACTTATTGCCTGTGGGGTGGGTACTTCAATTTCGGTAAAGAATATTTTCTTTAATGTTCCTGCCAGGAGAAAGTTTCTTAAATCAAATGAAACTGAAAGAAGAAATATATTCACTGAGCTTGAAAGAATAGCATTGGTGCATCCTGATATAGAGTTTGTAGTTATCGAAAATGATATTGAGACTCTTCGATTACCCAAATCGGGTTTAAAGCATCGCATAGCTCAACTTGAAGGTAGGAACATTATACAACAATTAATAGAGATCGAAGTCGAGACTACGCTGGGGAAAATTTATGGATATGTCTCACGTCCTGAATATGCAAAGAAGATAAAAGCTAATCAGTTTTTCTTTGTAAATAATCGTTATATTCGACACCCCTACTTTCACAGAGCTGTTGCAACTGCGTTTGAACAATTAATTTCTGCTAATGAGAAACCAAGTTATTTTATTTATTTTAAAGTAGATCCAGAAACACTGGATGTAAATATTCATCCCACCAAAACGGAGGTTAAGTTCGAAAATGAACAAGCACTTTGGCAAATACTTATGGTTACTATTAAGGAATCGTTGGGTAAATTCAACGCGGTTCCTACAATTGATTTTGATAGAGACGATGCGCCAGAGATACCTTTGTACAATCCTGCCGGTAATGTTTCGATGCCCAAAGTAAATTTAAATCCCTCATATAATCCGTTCAATAATCCTGCACAGGATATTCGACAGTCTGCAGCACCAAAGTTTGAATGGGAAAAACTTTATAAAGGCTTTGAAAATGAGAAGGATTTATTGGAAGATAATGTATTAGAGTTAGGACACTCTTCTCCATCTTTGTTTAAGTCTGATCATAGTATAGTAGAAACAGACCTTTTCCCGGAACATTATCAGTTTAAGCAAAAATATATACTTACATCTGTAAAATCAGGCTTAATGATAATTGATCAGCATAAAGCAAATGTAAGAATACTATTTGATAAATATCTAGAACAGATTAAAGAGAAAAGAGGTGTCTCTCAAAGAGTACTCTTTCCGGAGGTTATAGAACTTTCAATTACCGAGGCTACTGCATTGCCTTCATTAATGGATGATATTGAAGCACTGGGTTTTGAGCTAAATAATCTGGGTAATAATTGCTATGCAATTCAGGGCGTTCCCACTGAAATAGAAAATATTAACCCAACCGAATTAATACATTCTATTATCGGGAAAAGCATAGAAACAGGTAGTGATGTTAAATCTGAAGTACAAGAATCAATAGCATTATCTCTTGCCTTCTCAACAGCAATTCCATATGGTAGAACATTAACGGCAGATGAGATGTTGATTTTAGTAAATCAGTTGTTTGCAACTAGTGCACCTTCATTTACTCCTGAAGGGCAAAAAATAATTAGTCTGATAAGTGATAGTGAAATAGAAAAGAAAATGCATTAGAATTTACTTATTGTTCCATTGTTTAATATAAAAAGTTATATCTTATGAAATACACATTTTGTGGCAATAGCGGTTTGCAACTTCCGATAATATCTTTAGGATTGTGGCATAATTTTGGATTTGTCGATGATTATGATACTTCTCGAGAAATGATTAAATATGCATTTTCAGAGGGTGTTACACATTTCGATTTAGCAAATAATTATGGACCACCTCCCGGTTCAGCTGAGATTAACTTTGGGAAGATAATTAAAGAAGAACTTTCATCACACCGTGATGAAATGATTATATCATCTAAAGCTGGGCATCTTATGTGGGATGGTCCGTATGGAGATGGATCTTCAAGAAAATCAATTATAGCTAGTATCAACCAGAGCTTGAAGAGAACAGGACTTGAGTATTTTGATATTTTTTATACTCATAGGTATGATTCTGATACCCCTGTTGAAGAGACTATGCAGGCATTGGTTGATGTAGTAAGACAAGGGAAAGCGCTGTATGTCGGTATCTCTAAATATCCTCCTAAAGAGGCTTTAAAAGCGATGAAATATCTTAAAGATAGGGATGTGCCTTGTCTTATATTTCAAGATAAGTATAGCATGTTTAATCGTAAACCAGAAGAAAAAATATTAAAGTTAACTCGGGAGAATGGATCTGGTTTTATAGCATTTTCTCCTTTAGCACAAGGACTGCTAACTGATAAATACCTAAATGGAATTCTAAAAGAATCTCGTGCGGCAAATCCGAATGGATTTTTAAGAAAAGAGCAAGTTACTCCAGAATTGGTTGAAAAAGTGAAAGCGCTAAATGTAATAGCTATAGAACGAGGACAGACTATGGCTGAGATGGCTTTAGCATGGGCTTTAAGAGAAGTTGCGGTTACATCTCTTATTGTGGGAGCAAGAAATGTTCCACAACTGCAAGATAGTTTAAATGCTTTAAACAATTTATCGTTCACTGAAGAAGAGTTATCATTAATTGATTCAATACTTGATAGTGCTAAATTATGAGAAAATATATTCTCTCATTTATAATTCTAATCGTTTATTTGGTCTCTTGTGATGATCAAATACCTAGTTATAATATTCCTAATTCAGCTGTTAGCTTTAACCTGATGTTAAATAGTAGAGATAATATTTTAAAGAATGGGTTGGCTTATGTAACTTTTACAGAAAAAGACAGGCGTCTTGACAGTGATAGGTTTGGATATGGAGGACTGCTGGTTGTGACTGATAATACTGGTAGTGCAATTTACGCCTATGACCTTGCATGCCCTTATGAAGGAAAAAAGAATATTCTTATTGAACCCGGTGATATTGGGAAAGTAAAGTGTAATGAATGTAGATCTGTGTTTATAACTATTTATGGCAGCCAGATACCAGGAAGAGGGATGGTTGGGTTTGGCACTGCTGAGTCGGGACCTGCAGCAAAAGAGAGAATATCATTAAAATCTTATAATGTACTCCCACTTCAATATGGGGAGTTTAGAATTTTCAATTAAAACATACAGGTTATCTGAACAATTGCTCATATTTTGTGTTTATCATACTCACAAAATATTAACTAGGTGTTTTCTTTAAGATTTTCTATCACCTAAAAATTAAAAACATAAATGAGAAAAGTCTATACTTTTTCCTTCTTACTTATTATTGGTCTTATATTATCACAAATCCTACCCAACCTTTTAGGGGGTAATTACCCAACATTCAAAGAAGTTAACGATGCGCTTCTATATATATCATTAGCATTTATAATGATTAATGTGGGACGCGAATTCGAAATTAATAAAAAACAATGGAGTAGTTATACAATTGATTATGGTGTGGCAATGGGTGCAGCAGCCTTTCCATGGATATTTGTAGCCTTATATTATTTGTTTGCAGTTGCCCCACCAGAAATGCGTATATGGGAAAATGGTGATGCATGGAAAGAAACATTTCTTTTGAGTCGCTATGCAGCCCCTACTTCAGCTGGTATCCTCTTTACTATGCTTGCTGCAGCTGGTTTAAGATATACTTGGGTTTATAAGAAAGTGCAAGTTCTCGCAATATTTGATGATTTAGACACTATAATTCTTATGATTCCAATTCAGATTCTAATGATTGGAATGCGTTGGCAAATGTTTGTTATAATAATAGTAGCTATATTCTTAATTTGGTTGGGTTGGAAGAAGATGAACTCTTTTTCACTTCGCCAAGATTGGAAATCAATTATACTTTACTCAATTATTTTATTTATATTAATAGAGGTATTATACAGGCTAACTACACATCTTTATGGTAGTGCAGGAGGTATTCATATCGAGATTCTACTTCCAGCATTTATATTGGGTTTAGTTATGAAAAAAGATCACTCTATAGTTCCTGAACGACAGGAAGTGCTAGTAGCAGATTCAATATCTTATATTTTTATGTTACTTGTTGGAATAAGTATGCCACTTTTCATAGGTGTTGATTATAATGCTTTGGGCTTACTGACCTCTTCTGTTATAAATCAAATACCTATGCCGGGCTGGGATGTAATTCTTATACATGTTTTAATTGTTACTTTTATATCTAATGTTGGAAAGCTCTTTCCATTACTTTTCTACAGAGATAGAACATTGTCTGAAAGGCTAGCAGTTTCAATTGGTATGTTCACAAGGGGTGAAGTTGGTGCAGGAGTTTTATTTATTGCTTTAGGCTATCATTTGGGAGGAGTGTTATTAGTAGTATCAGTATTAGCGATGAGCTTAAACCTTCTCCTAACAGGAATATTCATAAGTTACGCTAAGAGATTAGCAATGGTTTCAACCAAGGATAGTATTGCTAATACTGAGTAAATATTGATTAAAAGAGTATTTTAAAGAAAAATTAGTCCATATTGATTATTTTCCCTCAAATTACTTTGTAAACTAGAGAAACTTTTCTACATTTGCAGTCGCAATTTCAAAACAGTGCTAGCGAGCATCTACTTTAACAAAGTAACATTTTGCGAGAATATTATGCAAAAGTAGCTCAGTTGGTAGAGCACAACCTTGCCTCAAAAAGGACAAAAGTAAACCCAACCTTGGCAAGGTAGTAAGCATAATTATTAATGGGTAACTAAACATATTGCGAAAGTAGCTCAGTTGGTAGAGCACAACCTTGCCAAGGTTGGGGTCGCGAGTTCGAGTCTCGTCTTTCGCTCTTTTTAACTTATTGGTGAGCGACATTTGAACGTCCCGCCTTGAACTAAAGGTCCGCTCGGATGGTGGAATGGTAGACACGCAAGACTTAAAATCTTGTGGCCATTATAGGCTGTGCGGGTTCAAGTCCCGCTCCGAGTACCAGTTTACAACCCTGACTGATTATATCAGTTGGGGTTTTTCTTTTTTGATATATCTAGTTTCTCTAGAGCTTTCTCTATATTGATACCATTTTGGAGAACGGGCATAAAAAGATCACCTTTCTTTTCGATTCTACTCAAAGAGTTTTTAATTGTAAAATCCTTAATTGAAAGATCATTTGTCAGTTCATCCCATTCTAGAGGCATAGAAATAGTAGCACCAGGTTTAGGTCTGGCACTATATACACTTGCCACAGTTTGCCCCTCTCTGTTTTGTAGATAATCAAGGTAAATTTTAGGTCCCCGTTTACTAAGACTCCTTTCTAGAGTAGTTGTTTTGGGTAATCTTATTTGCACCATCTGCATTAGCAAGTGAGCAAAATCTTTAACCTGTTCATATTCATAATTGCCACCCATTGGAACAAATATATGAATTCCGCTACTACCTGATGTTTTACAATAACCAGGAATATCTGCCATATCCAATATTTCCTTAGTTACCTCAGCTGCTTCTATAACCTGTTTAAAGCTGTTTTTGTCAGAAGGATCGAGGTCGATTATTAAATAGTCGGGTTTATTTGGTTCCTTTATCCTGTTACTCCATGGGTTAAGCTCAATACATCCTAAATTAATGAGGTATCCAAGTGTCTCTACATTATTGCAAACTATATAATCTATATCTCTATTACTCGATTCGGAGAATATTGAGATAGTCTCTACCCACGAAGGGGCATCTTTACCTGCATCTTTATGATAGAAGCCGGGTTTATTGATGCCATTAGGAAACCGGTGAAGCGATTGTGCACGATCTTTAAGATGAGGTAGAATATATTCACTAACAGAAAGGTAGTACTCTATTAGCTCCCCCTTAGAGATTTTCTCTTTTTCCCAATAAAGCTTATCAATATTGGTGAAATTCAAATCAATTTCTTCCGACTTAGCATTTTTATTTTCTTCCGTCTGAACATTCTTAGTTCCTTTTTTATTAGAATTGCTCTTCTCTGCATTTCCTTTAATAGCTGTCTTGTCTTTTGATTTTAAATCATCAATTGAGATATCTTCCCTAATCCCAATAAATACAGGATGTCTGAATCTCCCTTCTTTAGTTAACTGAGTATATTTAATAGTTGCTACTATATGGGGTTCAATCCAAGTAGGAGGCATATTGGTTTTAGGCTTTTCTTTAAAAGGCATTTCTTTGGTTTTATAAGGCTGTATAATTTCGAAAATCTGCTTCAGTGTCTTTTCACTGAAGCCCGTGCCTACATGTCCGGAGTATTGCAACTCACCATTTATAAACCTTCCGAGTATTAAAGAACCAAAATAGCCCCTAGAGCCTTTAGGTTCGGTATAGCCCACTATTACAGCTTCTTCGGATAGTTTGTTCTTTATTTTAAGCCAATTTTCACTTCTGTTTCCATCTATATATTTACTAGATTTCTTTTTAGCCATAACTCCCTCGATGTTTGATTTTTGTATTTCACTATAAAAATCTATGCCATTACCATCTATATGATCGCAATATTTTATACGTGGCGTTTCTATTAAAGCATCTTTTAATAACTCTTTTCTCTCTATAAGAGAGAGGTTTCTTGTGCTATGCCCATTTAAGTATAAGAGGTCGAACACTTGAAACATGACTAGTATATTTGGGTTTTCTGCAAAATGTTGCAACAACTGAAAGCTCGGAGTACCTTTTTCGTCAAATGCTACTATTTCGCCATCAATAATCATACTATGCTCTTGTTTCAATAAATCCTTCTGTATCTCAGGATATCTGTTCATAAATGATATTCCGTTACGTGAATATAGTTTCAGATTTTTATCATTACTTAAATCTGCTATTGCACGATAGCCGTCCCATTTAATTTCAAATAACCATTTATCATCATTAAATGGTTCTTTGCCCGATGTTGCCAACATTGGTTTGATATAATCGTTTAACTTAGTATTCTTTTTTGTAATTATTATAGAGTCTTTTATTGGGGCATCATTTAGTAAATGGTCTTCTGCATCATAACTTAATTCAACAGCATACTTATCTTTGTGTTTAATAAGAAGCCAGGCGTTTTCCTCTTTAGCAGTTTTCATCCTCACCAATGCAAACTCACCCTTAAGCTTTTCCCCATACATTATAATTTTAACATTGCCTTTTTTTAAACCTTCCAAAAGAATTGTTTCCTTGTCTTTGCCATCGATCTTATTAAGTGGCTCATATACACCCTTATCCCATATAGTTACTTCGCCAGCACCATAATTCCCTTTGGGTATTGTTCCTTCAAAGGAATGATAATCATATGGATGGTCTTCTACCATTATTGCAAGTCGCTTATCCGAAGGATTTAAAGAAGGACCTTTAGGAACAGCCCAACTTTTTAAAACTCCTTCCATTTCTAATCTAAAGTCGTAATGCAAATTTCGTGCATCGTGTCTTTGAATTACAAATATTAAAGCATCATCATCCAAGCCTTTTTCTTTCTTCGAAGACTTTTTATTCTGCTCAGGTTCCGAGGTTTTGCTGAAATCACGCTTGTTTTTATATTCTTCAAGTGGAGTCATGAAACATTCTTTTTATTTTTTTGAAGACTTGCTTTAAGTTTCTCCATTAAATCAACTGTTTTTATATCAACATCTTCAGTTTTAGTAACCTTAAGTGGTTTGCCTTTAGCTTTCTTATTAATTATTTTAAGAAGATCTGCATTGTACTGATCCTTAAATTGTTCTGTGTTAAAAGACTCGGAGTTCTGCTCAATTAGTGAAATGGCTAATTTTAATTCACCCGGTTTAGTTTTAGCCTTCGGAACTTTAAGTTCATCATACTCGCGCAGCTCCTCCGGAAATCGGATTTTATTTATTATAAGTAATTCCTTATATGGTTTTATAATACCCATTATCTCTTTGTTTCTTAAAACAAAAGTTCCTACACCAACCATTTTCGTCTTTTTTAGAGCTTCAAATAAAAGTGTATATGCATTCTCTCCATGTTTTTGTGGTTCTAAAAAATAGGGTGTTTCAAAATATACACTATCTATCTCTTCCTCTTTTACAAATTGTTCAATAGAGAATATTTTATTTTTCTCGGGACTGGCAGCTTCAAAATCTTCATCTTCAAGTATTATATATCTATCTTCAAGTTTATAACCCTTAACTATGTTTTCCCATTCTACTTCTTTGCCACTTTTCTCATTCACTCTCTTAAACTTTATGTTCGCTAGATCTCTTTTATCCAGCATATCAAGGTCTAGTGAACTACTCTCTGATGCTGAATATAGTTTAATAGGTATGTTTACTAATCCAAATCCAATTGCTCCATTCCAAATTGATCTCATATATCTGTATTTTTATAACTACCTTAATTGTCTGTGTAATAATTAAAACACAAATTGAGTGATTATAGTTCTGTGTATAAATATCTATGATAAAATGCAGTTTATTATAAACATTTTAAGTAATTTCGTGACTACTGACATATACTAGACTAAATAATATTAACAATAAAAACTAAAATTAAAATGAGCAACCTTGAAACATCGTACATGGGAATCCTTATAAAAAGTCCGGTTATATTAGGTGCCTGTGAATTGACATCAAAAACAGATGTTATTAAAAGAGCAGAACAAGAAGGAGTTGGCGCTGTGGTATATAAATCTATTTTTGAAGAACAAATTCAAATGGATAACCTGATGCATGATGAACTTTTGGAGGAGTATAACGATATACATGCCGAGATGCTTACAAATCATCCTAATATAGATCGTTCAGAAATTGAGCATTACCTTCATCAACTTAGAAAAGCTAAGGAAAGTTTATCTATTCCGGTTATTGCAAGTTTAAACGCTGTAAATGAGTCTTCTTGGATACGTTACGCTTCATTAATAGAAGAAACAGGTGTGGATGGCATAGAGCTAAATCTTTATCAAACACCCACTCGTTTCGATATAGATAGCAATGCAATTGAAAAACAACAAATAGAATTAGTCTCTAAAATTAAAAACAAGTTATCTATTCCAGTGAGTGTAAAATTAAGTCCAGATTACACCAATATACTACACTTCGCACATCAGCTAGATAATGCTGGAGTTGATGCTATGGTTATGTTTAACGCCTTTTTTCAGCCTGATATTAATATTGAGAAAGAGAAACATAAAAAATCTTTCAATTTAAGCAGGAGAGGCGATTATAAGAAATCTCTAAGATACGCAGGAATGCTGCATGGACGTATTGAGGCCGATATTTGCAGTAGTTTAGGTGTTTTTGATGGAGAGGATGCAATAAAACTACTTCTTTCGGGTGCTACATGTGTGCAGGTTGTAAGTGCCGTGTATAAGTATGGTACATCTGTAATTTCTGAAATTAACAAAGCAATTTCAGAATGGATGGAAAGAAAAAGCTATAACAACATTAGTGATTTTGAAGGAAAGTTATCAGATTCGGCTATAAATAAAAACGATAGTGTGCTTATATATAAAAGAGCACAGTATATTGATCTTTTACTAAATTCTGATACTGTTTTTGGCGAGAAGATATAAGTATGTCTTCATAAATTAAGGATAGATGTAAAATAGGGGAGCTTAATCTGGATACAGATATGGCTCCCTTTTTATATTTATTGCAGAAGGAAGTTAAAATCATCCTCATCAGAGAGTTCCAAAGGCTCTTGACCATACTTAAATACTCTGGCCTTTCTTTTACCAATTAAAGTTAAATCGTCGTTTTCAAGCAGAAGCATTGTTCCTTCACGAAGACCCACCACAGGTGTTTCTCTGTTTACTTCTATAAACTCATTTATACGCACTTCACGAGTTTCACCACCATGGTTTGCAGGGTTATCATCTAGATAATGGGGGTTTATTTGAAATGGCACCAGCTTTAGTGTTTTAAATTTAATTGGCTCTACAATAGGCATATCATTGGTTGTTTTTAACGATGGGCAAGCTATGTTTGAGCCCGCACTCCAGCCAATATATGGTGTGCCTTGCTTTACCTTTTTACGGATAACTTTCATTAAACCTTTTTCTTGAAGCATCTTTACTAGTTGCCATGTGTTACCTCCACCCACAATAATAGCATCTGAATTTTCAATTGCTTCTATAGGGTTTAAGAAACGATGTATACTTGTAACTTGATGGCCAATTTCTGCAAATCGATCGTTTACCTTTTTCTCGTATTCTTCAAAAGAAAAAGTTACTGCTGCATAAGGTATAAAAATGGCATTCTTTGATTTTTCGCCCAAAAAATCTTTTATATTATTCTTTGGATAATCCAAATAGTCTTCTCCCGGGTTAGTAGAATTGCTAATTAACAGTAGTCTCATCTTATTATTTTTTAAGTTGTGAAAATACAAATATAGAGAAATTTAGGCAAAAAATATTTTAATACTATGAATTGAGCTAAATTTGCATTCTATTAATTGTTGAGGAATAATGAAAGAGGTAATAAGAAAAATAAGAACCGACCTGAGGTTATCTATGAACGGTGCTGTTTCTTCCAGTATGCGCGATAAAGGCATTGACTATAGAATGAATTTTGGAGTAGGTATCCCTAGAATATATCAGATATCAGAAAAATATAAGCAAGATAAGGAATTGGCCGAAACTTTATGGAATGACGATGTTCGCGAATTAAAGATTTTAGCTACTTTGCTATATCCAATCAACCAATTTAACAAAGAATTGGCAATGAGCTGGATTGTAGAAATTAATGACCAGGAGCTACGAGAGCAACTTTGTAAGAATCTATTACAGAACCTGATATATGCCAATGAGCTTGTTGAGGAAAGCATTAAAAACAGCATTGATTATATTCGCTCTACCGGCTATTGGTTGTTTGCAAGACTGTGTATTACAAAAGCAGACACACTAGAAAAGATTAATTCTGATGAACTCCTTCACAATGCTATATCAGACCTTGATAGTCAATCAATGTTATTGCGCCAAGCAACTCTTAATGCGCTCAAATATTATGGTCGTATCTCCGATGAGAATGGAATTAGTGTATTGCAGAAAGTTTCGCACTTAGAGGGTTCAAAAAATCATGTAGAAAAAGAAATACTTAGTATACTTAAATTTGAATTTGGAGTGGACAGCTAACTTCACTCCAAATCAATTCAGTTTTTATAATTTCTCTTTATAAAAAACATAGATAATAATATATTAAATATCAGGAAGCCACCACCTCCTGCAAAGAAAACTCCTTTCCACTGCGGAAATATAATTAATGATGTTATTGATGCAATTGCCAGAATAGCAATAACAACCCATAAAACTGTAAGAACTTTTTTCTTTCTAGGCATACTGTTGATATTTTATTCAATTTTATCATTCATGATGATACGGTTCATTATTCAATATTGTCATTGCCCGATAAATCTGCTCTGCAAATAATAGTCTAACCATTTGATGCGTTAAAGTCATTTTAGAAAGTGAGAGTTTTTCCTTTGAAATAGCCACAATATCTTCAGAAAAGCCGTATGGTCCACCAATTAAAAATACCAAACGCTTTGAAACTGAAATCATTTTATTCTCGATATACTTTGCAAAATCTTTAGATGTTAGTTGTTTCCCTTTATCGTCAAGTAATACTATATAATCAGAAGGTTGCAGGCATTTCTTTATACTCTCTCCCTCCAATATTTTTTGTTCTTTTTCTGATAAATATTTACTCTTTTTTACATCCTGCAATGTGAATAATTCAACAGGTATATAATAGTTTATCCTCTTAATATATTCATCAATTAATTGTGAAATTAGCTTATTGTCGGTTTTGCCAACAGCTATAAGTAATATCTTCATATAATTAAACTACAAGATTTCTAATGTTTGATCGATATATCTTTGGGCCAAACAATTAATAACCGTTCAGTATTTACAAATATAGCAGATAAATTTGTAATTTTGCATAAATTATTTTTCGAAATTATTAACAAAACAGGTGTTCGGTTGTTTAAGTAGCTAGCAACCCTGTCTTTTATAAACACTAATTGATGGATGAAAAAAAACTGATAAGCAGCTTAGTGGAGTTGGCTTTTGCCGAAGATATAGGCGATGGAGATCATACAACATTATGCTGTATTCCTCCAACCGAGATAGGCTCATCGAAGCTAATAATTAAGGAAGACGGTATTCTTGCTGGTGTTGAAGTTGCCATTGGAGTATTTAATAAACTGGACTCAAATTTAAAAGTTGAGGTTTATATAAACGATGGGGCACAAGTAAAAAAAGGAGATGTAGCTTTTATAGTTAAGGGTAAAGTGCAATCCATCTTACAGGCAGAGCGACTTGTTCTAAATATTATGCAAAGAATGAGTGGTATAGCAACAGTTACTAGTAAGTATGTAAAAGAATTGGAGGGTACATCTGCTAAAGTTTTAGATACTCGTAAAACAACTCCAGGTATGCGTATTTTAGAGAAGCAAGCGGTGAAAATTGGTGGTGGAGTAAACCATAGAATAGGATTATTTGATATGATTCTACTCAAAGATAATCATGTAGATTTTGCCGGAGGCATAGAAAATGCTATACTTAGGGCCAAAGAGTATCTTGAGAATAATAAAAAGGATTTAAAAATTGAGATAGAGGTAAGAAGTCTAGAAGAACTTAGAGACGCGCTAGGAGTAGGTGGAGTAGATAGAATAATGCTTGATAATTTTAGTCCAGAAAAGACCAGGGAGGCTGTTAAAATAGTTAATGGTAAGGTGGAACTGGAATCGTCGGGTGGAATTAATTTCAATACAATACGCGAATACGCTTTAACAGGTGTTGATTATATATCAGTTGGTGCACTTACACACTCTGTTATGAGTTTAGACATGAGTCTCAAAGCAATTTAATTATAAAGGTTGTAAGTATTTATGAACGAAAATGAGGTGAAGCAAGATCTTCTTGATAGAAGATATATGAGAATGGCTTTTATATGGGCGGAGAACTCTTACTGTAAGCGAAGAAAAGTGGGATCACTTTTAGTAAAAGATAAAATGATTATTTCTGATGGATATAACGGTACTCCATCGGGATTTGAAAATATATGCGAAGATGAGGATAATGTAACAAAACCTTATGTATTGCATGCAGAAGCCAACGCTATAACTAAGGTTGCACGCTCAAATAACAGTAGTAATGGCGCAACTCTGTATGTGACCTCATCACCATGCATTGAGTGTGCAAAATTAATTATACAGGCAGGAATAAGTCGAGTTGTTTATTCAGATGCCTACAGGTTGAGCGATGGTGTTGAATTACTAAAAAGAGCTAAGATAGAGCTGGTTTCAGTAGAAACGAATTAAAAACGATAGAGGGAATTGATGAATTCAGAAAGTAGAAAAGGTACTTGGTTGCCCCTATGGATAGCAATAGGTATTGCGCTAGGAATATTTATTGGTAGTAAGTATGGTGTACTTGGCAGAACCGGCAAAGTTGATGGTTTTGGCAAGATGGGTGCAGTATTAAACTATGTACGAGAATCGTATGTAGATAGCGTAGATATGTATAATCTGGTTGAGGATGCATTACCCAATATATTGCAAGAGTTAGACCCTCACTCCGAGTATATATCTGCAGAAGACATGAAACGGGTAAACGAATCGCTTGAAGGACATTTTACCGGAATTGGCGTAAGCTTTTATGTCTTAAAAGATACAATAGTTGTTACAAGCATAGTTCCTGGCGGACCTTCTGAAGCAGCTGGAATAGCTCCTTGGGATAGAATTGTACTAGTAGATGATTCTGTTGTAGCGGGCAAGAGTATTAAAAATGAAGATGTACTTAAAAAACTACGAGGTGAGGGTGGAACTGAAGTAAAACTTGGTATTAAAGGGGCTGATAGCAGTGTGATTCATGATATTATTGTTACTCGTGGCAATATACCCACTAACAGTGTAAACGCTTCTTATATGCTTACTGATAAAATAGGATTTATTAAGCTAGGCACTAATTTTGGGTTCAACACCTTCAGTGAATTTATCTCTGCTATATCAAAACTAAAAAGCCAGGGTGCTAACTCATTTGTAATAGACCTGAGAGGAAATTCTGGCGGGTCGTTAGAGGTGGTTGTAGCAATGGTAAATGAGTTTTTGCAAAAAGGTGATTTAATTGTTTATGCAGAGGGACGTGATTTTCCAAGGACTGATAATTATGCTAATGGCTCTGGAATAAGCAAAGAGGATGACGTCGTTGTATTAATTGATGAGCTGAGTGCATCGGCAAGTGAAATCTTTGCAGGGGCAATTCAAGACCACGATAGAGGTTTAGTAATTGGAAGACGCTCTTTTGGAAAGGGTATTGTGCAAAGTCAAAGGCTATTTCCCGATGGTTCTGCAGTAAGGCTCACAGTTGCAAGATACTACACTGCTTCTGGCCGCTCTATTCAAAGAAAATACGAGAAGGGCAAATATGATGAGTATGAAATGGATGCTATAAACAGGTATCTAAAAGGTGATTATATTAATATAGATACTCTGTCAAACAACCTTACTCTGTATCAAACTCTGGGAAAAAGAGCAGTATATGGTGGAGATGGCATTATGCCCGATATTTTTATTCCTCGTGATACAGTTGGAGTGAACTCATATTTCAATACAGTTGTTAATAGTAGATTAGATGAACAATATGCAATGATATATTCAGATTCTAACCGAAAACAACTAAGTAGCTTCGAAACTTGGACTGAACTTTACAGGTATTTACGTCAACAGCCACTTTTGGTGAATTTAGTTAGTTTCGCAGATAATAATGGTGTGAGGATAAGACCATACTATATACAGGAGTCTAGCAATCTATTTGAGAAAAATTTACACGCTTATATTGTACGAAATTTCTTCGGTGAAGAAGCTTTCTGGGCAGCTTATTATAAGGATGACCCCCTGATTCATAAAGGGATTGAACTTATTGAAACAGGCAAAACAAAAAAAGAAAGTATTATAAATGAGGAATATAAGTAAGCCATTTTATTTGGTTAAACCATTAAAAAGTGAAATTTATTATACCTTTGTTCTCTAACACTATCGTAAAGTTATTCAAAGATTTATAAGCAGATGAGCAAAATTATTCAAAATTATTTAGCACGTAGAGTACTTTCAAGAACAGCTATTCTTGTTATAGATACATTAATGATTGTTTTTTCGTGCCTTTTAATGTATTTAATAGCATATGGTTTTGAAGGATTAACACAAGATGTCAGAAGAGACGGTACAACAGTATGTCTACTTCTAATATTCTTTAACACTATTGCTTTTGTGTCATTACGAACATTTAGTGGTATTCTGCGTTTTTCTTCTTTTACTGATTTACTCAGAATTGTATATGCATTAATTTTAGGTTACGCTGCAACATTAATTTCAATTGTAATTCTAATGAAATACAATGAAGTTTTTTATCTCTCTACTCAAACTTTTATTTCAATATTCTCTCTGAATACTTTTTTAATGATTTTCTCCAGGATTATTGTAAAAGAGGTATATGAAACAATAACAGGAAATAATATAAAGCCGGTTAATATTTTTATTTATGGAACCAAACAGGCAGGAATAAGTGTGGCAAAAGCATTAAAAGGAAATAATGAGTTTAAATATCGCGTATTGGGTTTTATATCTGACGAGAGTCACATGGTGGGCAAGGAGATAATGGGAGTTACCATACATGAGAATAACGATAATCTTTTCAGAATTCTTGAGAGTAAAGATGTAAGAACAATAATTGTTTCTCCACAAAAAATGGATGAAATTAAAAATTCAACACTATTATCCAATTTTGTCGATCATGATATTTCGCTACTTACAACTGTTCCAATAAATGAGTGGGATGGTTCATTAAAGAGTAGGGAGCAGATTAAAGATATACAAATAGAAGATTTGTTGCCTCGCGAGCCAATTAGAATTAATATGTTGGATATTGCGTCTAATATAGAAGGAAAGCGAGTAATGGTAACTGGTGCGGCTGGTTCCATTGGTAGTGAAATTGTAAGGCAGGTTGCATCTTTTAATCCCAATAGTATAATATTGATTGATCAGGCCGAAACTCCATTGCACGATCTATACCTAGAGTTGAATGAGAAATGGAAGTTTCTTAGAACAGAAATAGTGGTGGCAAGTGTAAGCAATCATTCCAGAATGGATAAAATATTTTCCAGAACACGGCCGCAGTACATTTTTCATGCAGCTGCATATAAACATGTACCAATGATGGAGGTTAATGTTTCTGAAGCTATACAAACCAATATTTTAGGAACTAAAGTAATATCCGATCTTGCAATAAAATATAATGCCAGTAAATTTGTAATGGTATCAACTGATAAAGCAGTTAACCCATCAAATATTATGGGTTGTTCAAAACGTATATGCGAAATATACGTGCAATCATTAGCTAAACATTTCGATAAAAATGAAGGAAAAAAGACTCAGTTTATTACCACACGCTTTGGTAATGTTTTAGGCTCAAATGGTTCGGTTATTCCTTTATTTAAAGAACAGATAAAACGAGGGGGACCAGTTACAGTTACACATCCCGAAATTATCAGATATTTCATGACTATACCCGAAGCTTGTCAGCTGGTACTCGAAGCAGGTGCTATGGGTAAAGGGGGTGAAATATTTATATTTGATATGGGCAAGCCGGTCAAGATAGTTGATTTGGCTAAAAGGATGATAAAACTATCGGGGTCTACAAAGGTTAAGATTGAGTTTACTGGACTGCGTAATGGAGAGAAGCTATATGAGGAGCTCTTAAATCAGGCTGAGCATACAAAACCTACACATCACGAGAAAATAATGATTGCCAATGTTCGTGAATATGAATATCAGGAGGTTATTCAAAAGATCGATTCACTTATAAGGTCATCATACGAATATGATGATATGAGAACTGTTAGGAAAATGAAGGAGCTAGTTCCAGAGTTTCAGAGCATTAACTCTCCATTTGAAACAGTTGACAGGGTATTGGAAAAAATTGCAAAGGAGTCTATTTAAAAAGACTCCTCTGTCATTAAATTACCCTGCATATCACATAACTTAGTGTAGTAACCATTTTGAGCATACAAAGTCTCGTGTTTCCCCGACTCTACGATTTCTCCATCTTTTAATACACAAATCTTATCGGCATTTTTTATTGTAGAAAGCCTGTGTGCAATAATAATAGTAGTACGATCCTTCATAAGTACATCTAATGCTTCTTGAACTAGTCTTTCTGAATCTGTATCGAGTGCAGAGGTTGCTTCATCCAGAATAAGAATTTCGGGATTCTTTAATATTGCTCTTGCAATACTAATTCTTTGTCTTTGCCCACCCGATAGCTTACCTCCACGATCGCCTATGTTTGTTAAGTAGCCTTTCTCAGTTGCCATTATAAATTCGTGTGCATTGGCCACTTTAGCTGCTTGAATGATTTGACTCTCGCTGGCCTCTTTAACACCAAATGCAATGTTGTTGTAAAATGTGTCATTAAAAAGAATGGGGTCTTGATTTACATTTCCCATCAGCGATCTTAACTCGTTTATCTTGAGGTCTTTTATGTTAGTGTCATCAATAAATATACCCCCTTTTTGTATATCATAGAATCTAGGTAAAATATCGGCCATTGTAGATTTACCCGAACCCGATTGACCAACCAGTGCTACTGTTTCCCCCTTTTCTATAGTAAGGTTCACTCCTTTTATAACCCAATCATTATTGTATTTAAACCAAACATCCTTATAATTGATGCTTTTGTTAAATGTTAATTTAATGGGCACATTAGGATCTGTAATAGTATTTTTGGCATCAAGAATTTTGTCAATCCTTTCCATTGATGCCAATCCACGTTGCACAGCATAAGCAGATCTGGAGAATTCTTTTGCAGGATTAATAATACTATAGAATATGGTAAGATAGTATATAAATGTGGCAGCGTCTATTATACTATTATTACCTAAGATAAGCGAACCTCCAAACCATAATACAATTGCAATTGTGATGGTTCCCAAAAGCTCGCTCATTGGATGTGCCAGTTGTTGTCTGCGCGAAATTCTGTTGGACATCCTTCTAAATTGGTTGCTTCCGTGATGAAATCGTTTAGAAATTTTGTCTTCAGCAACAAATGCTTTTATAATTCGTAGTCCACTTAGTGTTTCTTCCACTTGCGACATTAACTCACCCCATTTGTTTTGTGCTTCAAATGAACTTCTTTTGAGGTTTCTGCCAACTCTTCCCATTATAAATCCCATTATTGGAAGTACCACCAAAACAAATAGTGTAAGCTGCCAACTCAAAATTGTCATTGTTACCAGATATATAACAATGAGTATGGGATTTTTGAAAAGCATGTCTAACGAACTCATTACGGAGTTCTCAACCTCATTTACGTCTCCCGAAATTCTTGCTAATATATCTCCTTTTCTCTCTTCAGAAAAGAACCCCAGTGGTAAAGAGAGTATCTTGTCATTAATATTGTTTCTTATGTCTTTTACTACACCCGTGCGTATTGGAATTATAAAATATGAACCAAAGTATGCCGAAGCAGTTTTTAAAAGAGTCATTACTATTAAAGCAATAGCTAACATCATTAATGTATAACTGCCCCCATATGTCTCAATTAAAGATGTGACATACCAATTCACATTATTAAGGACTACATCAATAAATGCTTTGTCGGTACCTTTCCATGCTATAAATTCAAATGTTTGGGTGTTTACTTTAAATAATACCTGAAGAATTGGAATTATAGTGGCAAGTGAAAATACATTTAATACTGCAGTTAATAGATTAAAGATAAAAGCCAGTGAAACATATTTCTTATATGGTGGCAAAAATCTTTTTAAAATATGAATAATACCTCTCATTAATTGTAAAGTTTGAAATTTTGCGCAAGATACACATAAAATGTGATTTTATATTTACTGGCTCATGTTGAACTTACCTGGTATCAGTTAGACTGGTTATTCTGTACCAAGTCCCTGCTTATTCCCTACCAACTCTCAGTTAACACTGTATCAACTCTGTATTAACAATGTGTTGGAACAGGGTTGATACAGTGTTAATCAAGAGTTGGTAGGGAGAATGTACAGATAAAGTACAACGTGTATCGGCTTGAAATGGGTTTATAAAGATTGAAAACTCCAAAAAGGTGAATGAAAAAAATCATTCATAGAAATGCTTTTATATATAAAAACAGATGTTAGAGCGATTATTTTACTGTTTTCGGCTCAAAATGTGCTTTATTTATGAACTTAAATTGATGCTTAAATTTCCTCTTTTGCGCTAAATTTCATCAAAAGTGATTTTATTCAGAAAAAAGATGTTTTTTCTTCAATTTTTATATCCTTGATAATCATGCAGATGATGTTCTGCCTTGAAAAAACATCATTATTATTTGAAAATAACTTGTGGTTTTGTTTGCACGGTAAGAAATAACCTCTATCTTTGCACCCGCTTTTGGAAGGAACACTATCTGGAAGCAAAC
>JADKLW010000142.1_pt1 | contig 39143 bp, 47 predicted proteins | sample 8641881 | NCBI WGS metagenome assembly JADKLW01 (sample SAMN16272185, study PRJNA661076) | feces metagenome | isolation source: fecal sample from diarrhoea affected cattle B | host: Bos taurus | place: South Africa: Lokaleng Village, Mahikeng | collected 2019-09 | reverse complement strand
ATACCGGCGACCAATGCACCGAGTGCCACAACTTCACGATGGTGCGGAACGGCACGTGTTTGAAGTGCGATACGTGCGGGACGACAACAGGGTGTAGTTGAAACGTAAGTCGGTATGTGTGTGTCGCTGCTCATGAGGTTTGACCAGATTCCTGGCATCAGACGCAGAGAGGTGGGGCAAAGTTTGCCTCACCTCCTCAGGTTGGACGATCGCCATGGAGCAATGGGCCAAATCGGGACTTGCTTGGAGTGCGAGAGTTGAGGGACGACGACTGCCAGTGAGGCTATCTGAGGGGCGATTGTGACGCGCCCCATAGAATTTCCACTATTGAAGGGAGCGTTTCCATTCACGAACGGATAGCTTTTCCATAAACTCAAAAAGGCCCGGGACACCGGGCCTTTTCCTTTTCCAGGGAAGCTGACCGTACCGACGAGGTTGGAAGGGGCAGTCACTCGTTTGGCGAGCGGTCGACGAACCGAGGGACGTCCGCTCAGTGCTTCATCCAACAGGACGGCGGTTGTGCGCCCCATTCCCGCCGTTCATGCGCCTGCGCCGAGTTCCCAAGAGCGGACGCTCCGCATGATGGTCAGGGAAGGCTGCAGAGGGGTGGGGTGAAAATCGTCTGCGCTTGCCAAGTAGGTTCCAAAACTTCCGTAAGCAGCAGCGAGGTTCTTGTCATAGCCGCGGCACCTACTGGTGAAGCCCATGGATGTCGTCGGCAATCCGGGTGGATAATCGGATGGAACGCCGTGCATTCCGAGGATGATAAAGAAGCACCCAGCGGCACCCCTGTTCCCTAGTCGCCGAACCCGTGTTCCAGGCGCTCGATCGCAGCGTTGTACGCCCGCTCGAACGCCATGGATGCCTGTTGCTCGTAGGTCACGTATTCTGAGCTGGAGATGGCCTCAATGTAGGCGCTGCGCGTTTCCGCAGGATAACGGCCTAGAGTGGCTGCGAATACAAGGAAGGTATTCTCGGCATAGACCTCGGCAAACCCAGCTTCCCGGGCTTCCTCGACCCAGGACTGGGCGGATTCGACCCCTGCATAGGGGGCAGCAGCGACGTACATGGCGCGTAAATACCCCTCCACCAGCGTTTCGGCGCTCTCGGGCCCACGGTACTGCTTGAACAAGTCCGCCGCGATACCGGCAATGTCGGTGGGCAAGGCGGCGACCTCCTGTTCAAGGGAAGCGCGCTGCTGCGGATCATCGAGGTTCATGGACAACAGCGCATCGCTGATGCGATCGCGCTGGTCGCGGAAGTCAGAAATGTTGAATGCAGTAGCCGTCTCGACGACCGCAGGGGAGAGCGCCGGCGCGAGCGCCGCCAAGTAATCCTCCCTGACAGTTTCGGCATCGAAAGCCTCGTTCAGGGCACTCTGCCATGCCTGGGCTGCATCGGCAGGAAAACCATACTCGCTCGCCATGATCATGTGGAAGTCCTCTCGCAATCGGATGAGGGCGGCGACGTTGCTGTCCTGTGCTACGATGCTGGCCATGCGTTTGTCAGCGACCAGGGCTGCGCCGGGGATGATGCAGGAAACGTCGTAGCCTGCAACCTCCGGAGTGGCTGACGCCCCACCTTCTCCCACCGTAACCACCGACAATTCGGCAAACTGGCCGGAATAACCGAAGCTGCAATAGCCAAATCCTGTTCCCGAGCAGGACTGCACCTCGTAGATGCCCGCCGCTTTCAGCTCTTCGCTCCGCAAGTCCATCGGCTCGTCCGACAGGATGCCCAGAACCGGTCCCCAACCGGCGGATTCAAGTTCCTTGCGTGCCTCGGCAATCGGGCTTCCATAGATGTTTGGTACCGACGCCTTGCCGTCGCAAAACCGTTCAACCGTGGCCAGCTTGCGAAGGGAAACGGCGCCGCTTGTGTCAATGTGCATATCCGCAACCGGCTGAGGAAGAAAGTCGCCACTCCAGATCCGGACAGCGGTCTTCTCAAAGGCCTGGACGGTCCCGATGTGTGAGGTTGCATCCCTTTCGCTATAGACCAGCCAGCGCAGCTGGTCGCCGTCGAAAAGGCCCACATTGCCGTCGGTCATCTGGCAAGACCCGCTGGTGCCGGGTTCAAAACCACCGACGAAGCTCACCACATCCAGGCTACCAAGGGAGACCTCTCCGGTGACGACCCAGCCAAGGGCTTTCGCCACCTTCCCGCCTGCTGTGTGTGGCTCGACTGCCAGATGGTCACAGAACTCTGCGTTGACCGGTCGAGGTGGCGGTGGCAGCCGCGTCAGGGGGACCGTGACAAACCCATCCGGCTGCGAGGATGCGGAATCGGCTACGGCTCCGCTCACACTGACTGCGGTCCACAGCATCAATGCTGCTGCCGCGCTAACGAGGCGCTGTCTCATCGCTATTCTCCCATGCGAGGCGGTTCGGCCGGCGTTACCAAATCTCATTCTCGATCAGCACTACTAACTCCTGCCGCCCGTCGGCCGCCGCATCGACTTCGAAGCGCATCAACCTGAACAAGCCGAGGTAAAAGCCCCATTGGGTTCTGATGCGGATTTCGTCCGTGTTGGACCAGGTTTCGACTGCAATCATGGTGCGGCCATCAGGTTCGTACGCAGCGTTGAGCACTTCCCTGCGCTGCTGCCATTCTATGGCGGTCGCATCGATATCCGCCGCTTCTCCCGATGCGATGACGGGCGTGGGGAAGACTTGATCCGACACGGTCCCATACTGGTCTGACAGCACGAAGACCGAGCTCTGGCCGGTGTCGAGACTGCGGCAGGCAAACGCCACCATCAGCGCCGCGCGGGCTGCGGTTTCCTCACCCAGTCGCAGTTTGTAGCTCTCCGTCGGCGTGGCATCGGCCTCGCAAACGTCCGGCCGGCTCGCCTGATAATAAGAAATTGCTCGCTGGAGGGCTGCCTCTTGCCAGCCGTCTTCTTCCGCCTGACCAGAGCCTACGACCAGCAACGTTGCGATCACAACGGTTAACCGGAAGAGGATACCGCCTCCCCCACGCGGCGACCAGACTTCAGAATGCAAGGCAGCCACGGACTTGTCTCCTGATATTCCTGAGTGAGACGCCCCTAGCGGCCACGATATTGGTCTCACTGCCGAGAGTGCCGCAAAAACCACGTTCGGCCAAGAATTTGGTGCGGAGCGCCGTCCTATTGGCGAAACCAGCATGGAGGCTATCTTGCGACCGATCCTGACCACCAGCATTGCTGCAGCCATTGCGGTCTTAACGCTACTGCCTAGCGCCGCACAATCAGACCTGCTCGGCGTGCCGGGACCCATTGCCTTCGATGGCGAGAACTATGCCCTGGCGTGGACATCGCAACCGTCTGCCGGATACTTCAAGCAGGAATATTTGCCCAATGGGCAGGAAGCGGAAGTCTACCAGGACATGATCCTGGTAGAAGCCGTTTCGGGGGAACTGACGCCCATGGATGCAGCCGCGGCGCAGATTCAGCATCTTGAGGGACGCAAAGCCAGCGACCCGATGCTCAACTACGATCTGATCCAGAATGACGCCACGGGCGAGGTCCTGCTCGATTTTCTGATCAGTGACCTGCAGGCCAATCCGGCCATCGTCGAATGGAACGCCTATCGCTACCAGACTCTCGATGAGGGTAAAGGCGTTGCGCTCATCGGCATTAGTCGTCGCGGCTATGGCCAGGATGGGGCCACCAGCTTCATGACCGACCTCGGTGCAATGCGGAGCGAGACCATCAATGCCTTGGCTGGGCTTTCCTTCCCAACAATAACCGTCGCTCCATGAAGTCGACCGCCCCCTTCTCCACTTCATAGTTACACTTGCGCCTGGGGCGTTTGGCGTCGTCCTCGAGGCAAGAAGCGTGACGATGGTGGGGAGAACTATCCGGGCTGACCGGCTAGCGTTCTGAAGCCTACTCGATGTCACCAATATCCGCTGCCAACTCGAGAAAGTGTTGGCGGAGGCCTTCACAACGGCCGAGTATGTTCCTGTCGCGCCCGCGATCGAAAGCGGACCCCAGCGTCTCGATGATCTCACCCCGTCCGGTCTGGTAGCTGTAATATCGGAAGCCACGGCAATAGCCGGAGCCCTCGACGGGCCGGTCGCAGGTGAGATAGCTGCTGCCCTCGACGCCACCCGGGGCGATGCCGCAGCGAAAGCCTTCCGCGAGCAGTAACGGCAATTGCTGGTCGAGACTGGCATCGACCGGCACGAAACGCGCGAAGACGGCCGTGAGCCTATCCTCATCGGGCTCTTCAAGTAGCGCCTCGACCAGATCGCCTCTGGCGAGGGATTCCTCGTGGAAAACCAGCCCGTAGAGTGCGGCACCGGCAAGCCCGATTGCCGCAACGATCCCTATGGCCAATACCGTGCTGCGCATCACCACTACTCCCTTCGCTGGTTCTCGATCATAGGACGATCGACAAGGCTCAAGATTGGCTTTTTATCGAGCATGGGCTGGGAAAACCCAAGCACTTGGCCCATTCCGTCGTCCTATTACGCAACAAACCACGCCCAGACCTACCGACAGAGGGACCGGACCATGACAGCTTTATCTCATCTTGTACGTATCCGAGCCGGATTGACTGGCCTCTGCGTCGCGATTTGCCTACCGGTTATCGCCACCGCCGGCCAGTTGGACATCGAGCAGCGAGACAGCCAGCAGGTCGCAGCGGCGCTTGCCGACCATGTGGAGGCGATTATCGCCACAATGCAGGTCGAGCGCGAGCGTCTCGAAATTCGGATCAATCGCTGCGAGGGGGCACGGGGCGAAATGCGCGACGATGTCTACGCCGTCTGGGCAGGAGTCCGGCTCGTTGCCGAGCAGGATGATGCGGATCGAGTGCTTTTCGCGGTGCTCGACGACTGGCGGGAGCAGGGCTGGGAGATCACTCGGAATCGTGTGCTGGACAATGGCGGCGTCAACATCGCCTCCGTCGAGCCCGTGGCCGGCAATAGCCATAGCTTCGACTCCGGCTTCCAGCCCCATCCCGGTCGCTACATCGTCGGTTATTTCAGTTCGCCCTGCTTTCGGGACCCATCCGGCGCCCCCTCGTTCGGCCCCGTGGAGGTGAAGTGACGCTGGGGCCGTGGCGTAGCGGAACCCGTTGAAATGACATGGCCTTGCCGGCGCATCCCCGGAGTGCGGCTGGAGCGTCGCATCGCCGGCTGCCGTTTTTCCTTCTCACTCAACAAGGACCAAGAATGCTGGCCACGTGGAGAATGCCGTGCTGGAATTGACCGCTGATCAGAGTGCAATGCTCGCGGTAGTGCTCAAGAAGATGGGTACGGTCCTCGCTTGTTCCCCGCATGGGTGGGGGCGTCTCACCGCTCCAGAGGAGATCGTGTGGAGCGACCGGAAAGCCGGCGCGTGAGATGCCGCTCCAGGGGCACGGCTCCTGATAGCAGAGAATGTTGGTCCGACCGACCCGGAGGTCAGTGAAGCTGCGAACATCTTGGGAGGCCTCGTCCGACAGGGCGAGGGGCGCGACCAGCAGGCTGCAGCCCGCCGCGATGAAGGCCAGAAGCTGATGTTTCATGGCGAATGTTCCCGATAGTGGCAATGCAAGTAAGACGACCGGGCCCGGCGTGCATTGGGGAACTGGTTGTCAAAATCTTTTCTTGGTCTGGCCCAAGAGACTGCCCGTCAGCGGCGTCTTAAGGTCATCAGACGGACAGGACTCCATCAAACTCTGCTGAGTTGCATCTTGGCCGCCTTGATCCGGTCCAACGCGGCTCCCGTCCAAGCGCACGCACCACGGGAGGATAGAACCGTGGAGCTACACGCGCGGGCGCCAGACCTGCACGTCTCAGGAGACACCGATGGCCAACCGCTTCACCGATCTATTCGTCAGTCGCGAGTATCAGTTCAGCCTGGGTGTCGATGAGCAGGCGGGCTCGCGTTACCTGTCCACCCCCATCACCAAGAACGGCCTGCACCACCTGGCAGAGTACGAGGCGTACTATCGTATCGAAGCGGAAGAGTTCGCGCGCTTTCGTAACGATCCTGCTTCCGCTGTAGAGTTCATCGACACCTGCCGCAAGAACGGGCATCGGGATCGCCTGATCGGCTAGCTTGCTCGGAGGCGCTTTTCGACCTCGGCAATATCGGCTGCATCCCAGATCTGGTGGCTGAGCGCTGCCGAGAGCTCAAACCGCGGCCCCACCTCGATGAAGGCTTCCCACCGCTGCAAACCACCGACGCCCGATCGAATGGCCAGCACATCCTGTCCATTCCAATAGGTCAGCACAGCATTGGAAATACTCACCCGTTCATTGGCACCCTTGCGGCCTTCGACCAGTTGCTGCTCGAGGCCTTGGTCGTCGACATGATAAATCGCAAAGCGGTTATCGACATTGCGCACGCCCAGGCGCAGATCGCCGAACCTGGCGGGCTCAAGATCAGTAATCATGTCCAGATCGGCAGGCCGAAGGCCCTGCCTGGATACCATGTCCGTGCGAATGGGCCCGGTCTGTGCAGGCTCAGGCGCTGGTGCCGGGGGGGACAGCATGAACGCCGGCGAGAGCACGAAAGCAAGCACACAGGCGGTGGAGAAAAGCCCCGCGCCAAGGATGGCTTCCATCCAGGTGCGTCCGAAAAAGACGCGGCGGCCCGCAATCTGGCTGCCTGTCATCTGCACCGGCTGGCGGGCGAAAAGCTGCTGGGCTGCCGCAATGGTTTCCTGCATCCGGCCGAACGAAGGTTCCGGTATTGGCTCCTGCGGCAGCCGGCTCAGTGAATCGTGTGACACGGGGCGACTCATATCAGATCCCTCAGCGCCTTTCGGGCGTTGTGCAGGTGCCAGGCGACGGTGACCTTCTTGCATGACATGATGCGTGCGGCTTCTTCCTGACTAAGCTCTTCCCCGTGGACAAGAATAACGGCGTCACGCTGTTTTTCGGGAAGTGAACGCACGGCATTCCAGATATCTTCCACCGGCCGCTGCGCGTCTTGTTCGGCATCGACATGTTCAGATGCCAGCGCCGCCGCCCCGTCGACCAGCTTCTTGCGGCGCATCTGCGAGCGTAGGAAGTCGCGGGCAATGTTCATGGTGACACGGTAGAGCCAACTGGTGAAACTGGCGCGGCGATCGAAGCTGGACAGGCTGGTGGCAAGCCGGAGGCATACCGTCTGCGCGACGTCTTCAGCATCGCTCTTGTGGCCGAGCACACGGAAAGCGACGCGGAAGATGAAATGGTACTGGGAAGCAATGAGCCGGCTGAACGCCTGCTGGTCTCCGCGTTGGGCCCGGATCACCAGGCCCTCGACGTCCTGGCTTTCAGCCGTTGTCTCCTGCCTCAGCAAGATAGCCTCATTGGTCACCCGAACAAACGTTCAACACTCGCTTATGATAGCCAAAATCCTCATACTGCAAAGCCATGTCGCGGCCTTGGGCGCAAATCAGCTCTCATACGCCTCGAAATCTGATCGGGCACCAACAGGGTCGCGGCGCCATTCGTCCTATATGTATGAGCCACCCGAACCTTCCACACGAAGATACCTCCATGAAGTCATTTGCATCCGCCACCATGCTTACCGTGTTTTTCGGAGCCCTTATTGCTCCATCAGCGGCCACGGAAGACGACTATGAAGTCTGCATGGCAGACAGTGGTGGCGTGACAGTCGCCATGCTCGATTGCATCGGCACCGCCAGCGATCGGGCCCATATCCGCATGGATGCCATCCTTGACCAGCACCGCCCCCAGCTAACGCGTGAGGAAGCCCACGCTGTGAACGCTGCGCAGCGGGACTGGCACAGCTATCGGCAGTCAACATGTAGCACTGCAGCCACATTGTGGGGCGACGGCAGCTTCGCCGCCGTAATGCAGGCGGACTGTTGGTTGAAACTAACCTTGGAACGACTTGACTGGCTGCAAACCGTGTTAGCCCGATCAGACTAGCTTATTCACCCTCTTAATGGACCTGTCGAGGAGAAGTGCTATACCGACTTTATCCCGTCCGAAGCAGCGATGGTTGCTGGTGGCCGTGGCGCTCATGCTGGTTTCGGCGAGAATAGTGATGGCTTCTCCGAGCCAGGAGAAAGCTGCCACTATGTCGGAACCTCTGGAGCACCTTTCAGCGCAATTGCACAAGGCCATAGCTGGCGAGAACCTGGCAGAAGCGGAAGCTCTGCTTGCTGCCGGTGCAAATCCCAATTGGCTGGACCCTGGCGGGAAGACCGCCATGCACCGCGCCGCTTTTGCCGACAATCCGCAGTTTCTCGATCTGGTCCTTGCTCATGGTGGCGATCCCAACGCGCGAGGATTGGCGGGCACCACCCCGCTGGTTGACGCCATCCTGGCGAGATCCCACCCTCTTGAGAAAGTCGAGACGCTGCTGGCCGCGGGCGCCGATCCAAATTCAACTGATCCCAATGGCGGTACGCCGCTACACACAGCTGCCCGCGCGAACAATGGCAAAGCAATCCTTGCGCTTCTCAACGCCGGGGCTTCTCCCTTAACGGAAACGGGCGACGCAACCTTTCAGACATTTTATTTTGGCTATCCGCGCTCAATTCTCAACAACCGGGCGCTGGCAGAACGTCGCGAGGTGGTAAATTGGCTTCGGCAAAACGGCATCCCCGTCGACCCGCAGGCCGAAGCAGAGTAGCTCCCTGTTGATTGGCAATGGGCACCTGCAACGGAGCTTGCCCCGCCACCTTGATGGCTGCATGCGTCGTGGGCAATGACAAGGTGGCTGTCCGGCCAGGTGCCCGCCAATTGAAGGTCGAGCCCGCCTCCGAGACCAGCCATTATTGCTGAAGATGCCAAACCGCCCAGCCGGGCCGGCGCCAGCGATCCGAAAAGCGCCCTATTCAAGCAATTTGACGGGATTCGGCTCTCGACAAACCTACTGGGACTGCACCAATTGCGCGGCCTCCTGGCCAAGTCGGTAGGCTTCCTGGCTAAGCCACCGGTTGGCAGCGCGCAGACCATCTCGTTGCACGCGCCACTCGTATTCCGTCCGCAGCCGCGCCATGTGTCGTGCCTCAGGAGCCTGGGCCTCCGAGTCCATGTCGTCAGACTGCTGCCGCGGGTACCCGTCATCGTTGTTTGGCGCAGTCTGCTGCTGCAACAGCTGGTGCTGGTGCTGTTGAAAGGCGAAGCCGCCAGCATCAAAGGCAACTGCGGGTGAGGCCAGCGCTGCCGAGGCGATTAGCAGGGTCAATATGGAACGTGGCATCTGCATTCTCCAATTTGGGTCATTCTCACAGCTGGACGCCTGGCAATTGAGTACTCTTGGTCGCCTCACGCAGCCGAGGTGCAATTTCAATCCATCCGAAATTCACTGGAGGTTCTGGCACTGCGCTTGCATTCTCAAACTGCACGAGGCTCCTTTGCCAGCTGCACGACATTGGTTTTTGGTCACTCAGCCTTGCCGATTTGAAGGACTTCGACATAATGTCGGTATCTGATGAACGCATCGAAGGTGGAATTGCTGAGGCCGTCCGCGCTGGTGCCAGTCACGTTCAGGGTTGCGGCGCAGAGGCCCCCCGATGCTTCGATCGCAGCCTCTGCCACGTCACCCCGGAGATCCTCCGGCATGATATCAGCCAAGCGCTCGGCCATCTGTGCGGCAGCGCGGTCGGCCGTGGCGCAGTCGGGATACGTAAGTGAGATCAGAACGCCCGGTTGATCTCCCTGCGCGTCGGCGATGAAGCCCCCGAGATAGGAAGGAATGCCTTCCGTTCCAGGCTGCAGCTCGGCCTCTAGCTTCTCGCGCATTTCCTCGAGAGTTGGCCTCCCATTGAGCAGCATCTCTGTGTCTACGCCGCCGAGGCCCATGAGTGGGTTTACCAGCAGGGCCTGTACCAGCATCCCATCTCCAAGCGCCGCCTCGATACCGTCCAGGGCCGCACTCACGACTTCACTCTCGGCCATATTTGGTTCATCACGGAGCATCGCCTCGACCAGGCCTCGTGCTATCGACTGGACGATCGCATCTTCCTTGGCTGCAATAAAGGATCTATGGCGACCAGCGGATCGCCAGGGATCGAAAGACTCCACTTCGACAGGATCGCTGTCCACGTCTCCACGATTGCTGAGCATGCCTTCGATTTCAATGGCATCGAAGTCAGCGGCGTCAAGAGCTGCGATCGTGGACGTGGCAGTATCCTCGCTATCAAAGCCCCAGATGACAGGCTGAACGCTTGACCCTGCGAGATAACGGATGCTTGCCAGATCCACCAGGGATCTTTCGGCCCAATATTCGACGCTACGAGCCCGGAGCGCGACAAAATGCGGAAGCGCATCTCCGACTATTGCCCGTGCCGCTAGCGTCCGGTGGATACGCTCTCCACCCCCCAGCCTACGCAGCGCCGCGACGTCCACGAAGCTGAATTGAGCAGAGGGGATGTTCAGCAAGAATTTTGGCATCTTGGTCAAAGCGTCCCGAATAGATCCTACACCTTGAGCATGGGCGGCAACGCTGGCCATTAGAAAGATGACAAGGGCGGCTGCAATGTGCATGACTGGTTCTCCAAAGGTTCCTCTATAAGATTAGACGCTCGTGCCTGCCCAAGAATTGGCGAATAGCAATCCGCTTGGGATCGAACCGGAGTAAGAGGATTTGCGGTCCGCCGCCTAAGATGCGACCGATTCCACAGGTGGTGAACGTCCGCAATCCACATGCGGATGCCGAAGAGCAGCCTGACTGTTTGCGGCCCTTGCGCTCCCCTTCAGCTTTGCGCCGGTGGGTTCAACCGATCGTCGCAACACCTTTAATCTGAGAGGATGAGGAGGTGTCGCATAGTGACGTCACGGGTGTGGTTTACGGCAGAGCAGAAGGCCGAGCTCTGGGCTCGATGGAAGCAGGCCAGAGCATTTTGTCGATCTCGCGGGCGTTGGAGCGCAGGAACAAAGGTGGCGTTCAGCGGATCGTATCCGTCCATGGCGGCATTGCTCCATCAGCAAGGCGTAGAGCGGCTTGGACGCTCGTGGAAACGCCGGCCGATACGCTACAAAAGATGTGCAGTGACCAGTTGCACCCACCGCCTCAAGTCGATCGCTCAAAGGCTCCGGCGCGTTCTGTGACGCCTTATTGGGCTTGCGGCAATCTGCTTCCGGGACAAATCTAGCGGCCGCGTCTCAGCGGCTGTCTTCGGCGATCCTGCCATCTACCATGTAGATCTGTCGGCGGCAGCGGGCGGCGATCTTTTCGTCATGGGTGGAGATCAGGAAGCCTGTACCGTCGGACGTGTTGATATCGGTCAGCAACTGCATGACCCGGTCGGCGCTTTCCCGGTCGAGGTTCCCAGTCGGCTCGTCGGCGAGCACCAGTTCGGGCGCATTCATCAGGGAGCGGGCGACGGCGACGCGCTGTTTCTGCCCACCGGAAAGCTGGCTGGCAAGATAGTCGCGCCGGTCCGACAACCCGACGCGATCAAGCAGTTCTCCTCCTCGCGCCCGGTCTTCCCGCCGCTCCCGCCCATAGCGCGCGGCGGCCGGAAACATCACGTTTTCAAGCGCGGTGAAATCTGGCAGTAGCAGGTGCGCCTGGAACACGAAGCCGATATGACGGTTACGGAATTCGGTCAGCACCAGGTCGTCCGCCCCTACAAGGCTCTGGCCGAGAATACGCACCGATCCAGCGGTTGGGCGCATGAGGGTGCCAAGAATATTGAGCAGCGTCGACTTGCCTGAACCGGACGGACCGAGCAGAGCGACGAGCTCGCCCCGAGCGACCTCCATCTGCACGCCCTTGAGCACGCGGGCGACATTGTCGCCTTCTTCGTAGTTCTTGGTGAGCTCGTGCACTTCGACCAGTTGCCCGTCACTCATGGGCCGATTGCCTTGACCGGATCGATGCGAGAGGCCGCATAGGCTGGCCAGAGGGCGGCAGCAATCGCGCCGGCCAGCGTCAGGGCAATGGCCGCCCCATAGGCTCCCTGGCGGTAGTCAACGGGCAGCCCACCCCCGCTGGTCAATTCAGGCGGCGGAAAGGGCAGCAGCGAAAGGTAGCCAAGCCCTGCCCCGAGCAGCCCCCCGGCCAGGCCGATCAGCGCCCCCTGAATAACGAAGACGGTGACCACAAAGCCTCGGCTGGCCCCCATGGCCCGCATGATGCCGATTTCGCTCTGACGCCGATAGGTGGAGAGCAGGAGAGCGCTGGCGACGCCGATGATGATGGTGACGAGGGCAAAACCCTTGATGAGGTCGCCCGAGCGGGCCTGTGCGGTCAATCCCTCGAGTAGTTGCGCATTCTGGTCCTGCCAGGCTGTTGCCTTGAGGCCGGTTTGCGCCCGCAGCTCATCGGCCACGATGCGCGCCTGCTGCAGGTCATCGAGCTTGATATCGTAGCGCGACAGGCCCTCGGGGAGGTCGAGCAGCACGCGGGCCGCCCGGATGTTGAGATAGACGGCTGCATCGTCGACGGCGGCAAGGCCTAGCTCGAAAATGCCGCCGATGGTGATGGATTGCTCGACGTCGCGCTCGGAACGGATCACCAGCGACTGCCCAATGCCGATGCCGAGGGCTTCTGCCAGGCCGCTGCCGATCACGGCAGTTCCGAGCATTAGTTCACTCGAGCCGGCCACCAGATTGGACTCTATGTCGGCAATGGTCGAGATATCATTGGCCTCAAGTCCGGTGATCTGCACGGGCGCCACGGCCTCCCCCTTCACCATAAAGCCATTGCCGAGCAACTTGCCCACGACGACTGAAACATGCGGCGCGGTTTCGAGCACCGGAAGGTAAGCTTCGGCCGATTGCAGCGTTGGCCGCTGCTGGCTCGATTTGAGCACGGCCAGCAAGGTGCCGGGGGCTTCGTTCAGCAGAGCCGGATTGCGATCGGCCGGTTCGACAATAACATGTGCAATGCTGCCGACCGTGCGATCAATAAGCAGCACGGCAAGCCCGCCGATCAGGGCACTCATGAACACGAAGACATAGACGCCCACAGCCACGCCCAGAACGAGCAGCAGTGACTGGCCGCGCGTAGCCGTCAGATAGCGAATGGCGATCTTGATGCTGTAGAGCACCGCCTACTCCTCGACCGCGACGAGAGCCCCGTCGGCCTCGACCAGCTTGCTGTCAACGATCAGCATTTCTCCGCCCGAAAGCCCCTCGGTGACCATCAGCCGATCGGAGGGCCAATCGATATACTGCACGGGGGTTAGCACCGCCCTGCCATTTTCCGCCAGATAGACTGCGGGCTGCTCCGCATCGACCAGGGCTTCACGCGGGATGGTGATTGAATTGTCGCGTGCCTCGACCTCGATATTAAGCATCACCGTCAGGCCAACCGGCAGGTTGCGCTCGCCTGCCCCCGGCAGCGATACACGCACGAGGCGCCCGCCGGTGGACGCGTCGACCCTGGGCGAAACATAGATGACCTCTCCCTCAATCAAATCGGAATGGCCGGCTGGACGCGCCATGACGGGCAGTTCGCGGCGCATCTCAGAGGCGTAGAGTTCGTCGACACTCGCCTCGGCATGCAGGGTGGCCAGGTCGGCAATCAGGAAGAGCGGCGTCGAGCTGCTCACCACCTGCCCCGCATCGGCCCCCCGGCTCAAAATCGTGCCCTCGAACGGCGCCTTGACGACGTGTTGGGCAAGCAGGTCCTCGGCCTGATCGAGAAGCGAAATCAGGCGGTCGACCTCCTCCTGTGCCGTCGCCGCCGCCAAGCGCGCATCGTCGAGCGACCGTTGCGACACCGAAGCCGTCAGGGCCTCGGCGCGTTCGAGGTCCACCCGGGCCTTGTTGCGCTGTGCCTCGGCGCCGTTGAGCTGCAAGCGCGCCTGTTCCACCGTAGCGCGTTGCTGGGTATCGTCGATGACGAGCAGCGGCGTGCCCTCGGTGACCAGTTCTCCTTCGGCCGCAGCAACGCTCAGAATGCGCCCGGACACCGTGGAACTGATTTCGACCTGCTCGGCCGGCTTCACCCGGCCATTGATCGCCAGGACCCGGCTTGCGGGTCCTTCGGTGACGACCTCTACGCGGACGACTGTGGGCTTGGGCTCCCATGGACGGCTGAGGAAAAGCCAGCCCGCAGCGGTGACAAGCGCAGCCAGCAGGACAAGATACCAGAATGTCCGACGTCGCCGGCGCTTGGCGGCAAGGTTCTCGATGTCACTCAAACGAAATGCTCCGTCTATCTAACCTATCACACTATGCCCCCTCGGTCGACACGGCGAAGCACCGCTCGCCTTGGTGTCACTTCCCTCAGAAGGCTTTGCGAGCACTCAACTGGCAACTTCGAACAGAGACGGACGCATGACAGTGAAGGTACCTCAGTTATGCAGCGCTTCCGCATCTCTTCTGCTCGGCCGGCCGACCATCAGGTACGCAGACCTTAGCCTAAAGGTTTCAACGTCCCTGTTTGGGCCAAAGCGTGGTGACACCAGACCGATGGGACGCGGAGAGTCCTTGAGCTGATTGACCTGCACCACATTCAGTGTGATCTGCGCGAGCGCTCCGGATCGCAAGGGTAGTGAGTACAGCCCACAACCGTAAGAGCAGGTCCGCCTTTAGCGCCTCGGCGGGCTGAGCAGCGACTGGGCGGTGTACACTAGGATCGCCATGCCGATCGCGCCCGCTGCAGCAACGCCGATCAGAACGATCAGGTCGATGGGGCCGCCCAGGTCTGACGGGCTTGAGCTGGAAATGGCCATGAGGAGGGCAACCGCCGCAACGGCGCCCACAGGCATGGACAGTTGCGCCAGGAGGAACTTCCTCCAACTTACCGCGCGGTCCCGGACCAGGACGGCTATATAGGCCACGGTCACCAGCACTGCCGCCGAGACCAGTCCCCAGAACAGTGGCGCGCCGAACATCTCCTGGAAGACGGCGAACATGGTTTCAAGCGTAAGTTCCTGCATGTCGCCCTCCTCTAGGCGTGACCGGTCAGCATGGAGTTGTAGGTTGCCTTGAGCGCCACTTCCTTCATCAACCAGCTGATCCAGAGCTCCTCGAGAGGGGCAATGATGCCGGGGAAGGATGGAACAAGGTTATTCTTGTAGTCGAACTCGATCAGCATGGCCCGGCCGACGCGGGTAATCAGCGGACAGGAGGTATAGCCATCGTAGATGGCCGTACCCTCCCTGTCCTCGATGGCGGCGACGAGGTGGTCCTCGACCACCGGCACCTGCCATTTGACGCTGGCGGCCGTCTTGCCCTTGGGCACGCCGGCAACGTCGCCAAGGGCGAAGATTTCGGGATAGCGGAGGTGTCGCAGCGTCTGCTGGTCTGCTTCCACCCAGCCCTGGTCGGTCCACTTGTCGGCCCAGGACAGCCCGGACTGGCGCACGAAATCAGGCGCACGCTGGGGCGGTATGACATGGAGATAGTCGTATCCCATCTCCTGGGTGCCATCCTTGGTCTGGAAGGTGGCGATGCGGCGGGACGGATCGACGGCCGTCAGCACATGCGAATAGGCGGCCTCGATGTCGCGCTGACCAAAGAGCATGCGCACCTTTTCCGAGACGATGGGCACGCCGAACAAGGTGTCGTTCTGCGCCGCGTAGATGAATTTCGCCTTGCCCAGATTGCCCGCGCGTTCGGTCAGGTCATTGACGAGGAATGCGTGCTTGAGCGGCGCTCCCGCGCACTTCATTTCGGTTGCGGGGCGGGTAAAGATGGCCGTGCCACCCTCTTGGGTAAACCGCTGCGCAGCCTGCCAGGTCCGGGCCGCATATTCGGGCCCCGCATAAAGGGCGCCGATACCGTCCTTGCCCACCATATCGAGCGAGAAGCCCTCGATGGCGCCATGGTCGAGCACCAGACCGGGCGCGACGACGAGGTAGTCATAGCCGATGGTCTGTCCGCCCTCTGTCGAAACGGTCTTGCTGACCGGGTCAACCGCCATCACCGCTTCAGCGATCAGCGTGGCTTCCCGGGGCAGCCAGTCCGTCGTCTGGGAGACAACATAGCCGGGAGACTTGAGGCCGGCCGCCACCAGGGTCAGGCCGGGCTGATAGAGGTGCTCCCGACGCGGGTCGATGATGGTGATGCTGGCGCCGTCGAGGCGCCTGGCCAGGCGGTTGGCAAGCGCAGTGCCCGCGGCACCCGCGCCGATGATGACGATACGGGCATTGGTGCTGGTGCTCGGCTGTGCCTGGGCTACCCCGAGCGACAGGGCGGTCCCCGCCCCTGCAAGCGCGCCCAACTGCAAGAAATGTCTACGGTCCATGACGTGTCTTTCCCTCAACAATGCCCGCGCTATCTGCGGTTCCAGGGGTCGCAGCGGCGTGCCGCTACGACCCGGATTGCGATGCCCTACTGGGTCTTGGTCAGGCGCAGGTACGGACGAAGCTCGTTCCAGCCCTGTGGGTAGAGCGACTTTGCGTCGGCATTGGAAATCGAGGGCGGGATGATCGCGTCCTTGCCGGGCTGCCAGTCGGCCGGCATGGAGAGCCGCTTGCCGTCGCTGGTCTGCAGCGCCGTGATGGCCCGCAGGATTTCATCAAAATTGCGCCCGACGCTCATCGGGTAGGTCATGGTCAGGCGGACCTTCTTCTTCGGATCGATGATGAACACCGTGCGCACGGCTGCGGTCTCGCTCTCGGCCGGATGGATCATGCCGTAGAGCTTGGCGACCCGCAGGTCGGGATCGGCAATGATCGGGAAGCCCACATTTGTGGACTGGGTATCGTTGATGTCCCCGATCCACTTGAGATGTTCCTCGACCGTATCGGTGGACAGCCCGATGGGCTTGGTATCGAGCGCCGCGAAACGGTCGGCAAGCTGGGCCGTGCGGCCCATCTCGGTCGTGCAGACTGGCGTAAAGTCGGCCGGGTGGCTGAAAAAGAAGGCCCAGCTGTCACCGATCCAGTCGTGGAAGCTGATGGGACCCTTGGTGGTCTCGGCCTGGAAGTCAGGTGCGGTTTCACCGATCAGAACGCTCATTGCACTATCCTCTGCTGTTGTTGAAAAAGGTGGTCACGGGCTGGGCCGGCTGGCCCATGCCAGGATGTCGGCGCTCGACATCGCACCGGAGACGCGAGCAACTTCCTTGCCGCCGCGAAACAGGATCATGGTGGGAATGCCGCGGATGCCGAGCCGCCCCGCCAGTTCCTGATTCTCATCCGAGTTCAGTTTGACGAAGCGCATGTCCGGCTCTCCTCGGCGCGCCGCTTCCTCGTATTGTGGCGCCATCGCCCGGCAAGGACCGCACCAGGGCGCCCAGATGTCGACCACGACCGGAATGTCGGAGCGGGCGATCTGCTTTTCGAGCATGCTGGTGGACAGGTCCGCAGGCTGCCCATCAAAGAGCGGCACGCCGCATTTGCCGCAGCGACCTGCGGCGGCATCATTGTCCCTGGATATGCGGTTGGTGGCGCCGCATTGTGTGCATACGACATGGACCACGGCAGTCTCCCGAAGTTGAGCTATTGTTGCACGGCCTGGATATGGACTTTTTGATCTGGATCATGCCCTGCCGCCGATCGTGCCGACCGGATTGCCTCGATCGCCTGGTGCTGGCTGAAATGGGTGCTGCCGGACAGGTTGCGCAGGAAATCGGTCTCCCCCAGCCTGTCCATCACCGGACCCTTGATCTCGGACAGGTGCAGCCGGATTCCCAGGTCCTTGAGGCGATGCTCCACCGCCTCCAGGCTCTCGAGCGCCGACATGTCGATGAAGTTCACCGCCGAGCACATCAGCACCACATCCTTGAGGTCGGGATTTTCGGCCGCGAGGTTGGTGACGAGGTCTTCGAGGTAGCGGGCATTGGCGAAATAGAGGCTCTCGTCGATACGAATGGACAGAATGCCGGGGACAGTCTCGACCTGGTGCCGCTTCACGTTGCGAAAATGTTCGGTGCCCGGCACTTGGCCGACGACAGCGGCGTGCGGCTTGGATGAGCGATAAAGAAAGATCAGGATGGAGGCGCCGACACCCAGCGCGATCCCGACCTCGACGCCGAGCAGCAGCGTACCCGCCAGGGTTATCGCCACGGCGGCAAAGTCCGCCTTGGAATAGTTCCAGGCCCGCTTGAGCAAGGAGAAATCGACAAGCGTCAAAACGGCGAGGACGATGGTGGCGGCCAGCGTCGCCTTGGGCAGGACAGCAAGGAACGGCGTCAGCAACAGAGTGGCAACGGCGATGCCGATGGCCGTGAAGGCACCGGCAGCCGGGGTGGCTGCGCCGGCTTCGAAATTGACGACCGAGCGGGCAAAGCCGCCGGTGACCGAATATCCGCCACCCAGGCCGGCCGCGATATTGGAAGCACCCAGGCCGATCAGTTCCTGATTGGGGGAAATGCGCTCGCGGCGCTTGGCAGCCAGCGTCTGTGCCACGGAAATGGATTCGACAAAGCCGACGACGGAGATGATCAGAGCTGGCATCAGCAATTGCTGGATCGTGTCGAGGCTGAAGCTGGGCAGCGCCAGCAGGGGCAGACCCTGCGGCACGTCACCGACCAGGGCGACGCCCTTGTTGCCAAGATCGAGCAGCACGGCTAGCGCCATGGTCAGGAAGACAACAAGCACCGGGCCGGCGCGGACGATGACCGTGGCAATGCCGGCCGGAACGCCGAAACGCGCCAGCCAGTTCTTGAGATCGAGCCGGATCCACAGCAACAGGCCGAGCGCCAGCGCCCCAATGGCGGCGGTATAGAGGTTGATGGTGCCGATACTGTCGATGATCGACGACAGCAATCCCGGTAAGGCATGACCTTCGGTACTGATACCGAGCAGGCCGCCGACCTGGCTGGTGGCGATAATAATCCCGGAGGCCGTGATAAAGCCGGAGATGACCGGATGGGAGAGGAAATTAGCGATGAAGCCAAGGCGAAGCACCCCCATCAGGGTGAGCATGGCGCCCGAGAGCAGCGCCAGAATGATAGCTGCGCTGGCATAGTCGGCCGTCCCCTCCGCCGCCATGCGGCCGACTGCTGTCGCGGTCATCAGGGAAACCACGGCGACCGGCCCCACCGCCAGCGCCGAGGAAGTGCCGAAAATGGCATAGGCGACCAGCGGCAGGATCGACGCATAGAGACCTACTTCCGGCGGCAGCCCAGCGAGCAAGGCATAGGCCAGTGACTGCGGGATCAGCATGATCGTGACGATCAGCGCCGCCACCAGGTCGCTGGTGAAGGTCTGGCGGTTATAGCGGCTGCCCCAGTCAAGGATGGGGAAATAGGTCTTGAAGTTCATCGGTGTTCCAGGAGGGCCGGACGGCCCAGGTCAGCGAGAAAGCGTGGCGTACAGGCTGCCGGCGCGGGCACCGGAGCGGCAATAGCCGAGCATGGGCTTGGGCATCGTCTCCCAGGCCTGATGGAAGCGGATGATCTGTCCCTCGCCCAGCATGCCCGACACCGGGATATGGACGATCTGGAGACCCTCGGCTTCGGCGGCACGCGCCACCTCTTCGAAGCTGGGCTGGCCGGGCTCTTCATTGTCGGGCCGGGCACAGAGGATCGACTTGTAGCCGGCCGCTGAAACGGCCTTGATCTGCTCGGGGGTGATCTGGCCGGTCACGGCGAAATCGTCGCTTAGCTTGCGGGGGTTCATGGCACTGCCTTTTGGCTTGAGAAAAGAAAACATGGGTGTCTCGGCAATAGAGGACTGATCCTCCGCCACAATGGCGGAGGACGGTGGCGAACGGGTCAGATGACCAACCATTAGAGCCCGTTGAGCGGAACCTTGAGGAAGGTCTTGCCATCCTCATCCTTGGGCGGAAGCTGGCCGGCACGCATATTAACCTGCAGCGACGGGATGATGAGCTTGGGCATGGCCAAGGTCGCGTCCCGTTCCTCGCGCATCTTGACGAAGGCATCTTCGTCAGTGCCATGGCCGACATGGATATTGTGTTCGATCTCATCGCCCACCGTGGTTTCCCACTGGATGTCGCGGCCGTTCGGGCCGTAGTCGTGGCACATGAAGAGGCGCATTTCGCGCGGCAGGGCCAGGACACGCTGGATCGAGCGGTAGAGCGTGCGGGCATCGCCGCCGGGGAAGTCGGCACGGGCCGAGCCACCATCGGGCATGAACAGCGTATCGCCGACAAAGGCGGCATTGCCCACCACATGGGTCATGCAGGCGGGCGTGTGCCCGGGAGTGTGCATGACATGAGCGGTCAGGCCGCCGATCCGGTAGGTGTCGCCATCCTTGAAGAGACGGTCGAACTGGCTGCCATCCCGCTGGAATTCGGTGCCTTCGTTGAAGATCTTGCCGAAGGTATCCTGAACGATGGTGATGTTCTCGCCGATCCCCAGCTTGCCGCCGACCTTGGACTGGATATAGGGCGCGGCGGACAGATGATCGGCGTGAACGTGAGTCTCGATCAGCCATTCGACGGCAAGGCCATGCTCCTTGATGAAGGCGACGATCTTGTCTGCGCCGTCATAAGTGATGCGGCCGGCCGCGTAATCGATGTCCATCACGGAATCGACCACGGCGCAGGAGGACGAATTGGGATCCTTCACCACATAGGAAATGGTGTTGGTCGGCTCGTCGAAAAAGGCCGTTACCTCGGGCTTCACCGACAGATCGGGGGTGAATGGAATGGTGGTCATACTTGGCTCCTTCACAACAGGTTCAGGCGTTTTTCAGGCTACGCTGCTCGAGCGCGGCCCGGGCGGTACGAGCGGCAAATATTCCGACAAGCATCGAGCCGACAAAGGCCCATGCCGAAATCTCGCCCAGTCCCAGCGCGGGGATTGCGCCACCGGGACAGAAGCCGGAAATGCCCCAGCCGATGCCGAATATGGCCGAGCCGGCGATCAGCGGCACATCCAGCTTGCGGCTGGTGGGCAGGTGAAACCGGGTTTCACAGACCGGTTTGTCGCGGCGCAGCACGAGGCGATAGCCGACCGCGGTGACGGCCAGGGCCGATCCCATGACCAAAAGCAGGGACGGATCCCAGGTTCCGGCCACGTCGAAGAAGTTGAGCACCTTGGCGGGATTGGCCATGCCGGAAATGGCAATACCCGTGCCGAAGATCAGGCCGAAAATGCCGGCGAGCACGATGCGCTGCATCAGAAGCCTCCCAGGAGGTGACGGATGGCGAACACCGTGGCGACGGCCGCGACCATGAAAGTTGCGGTGGCGGCGATGGAACGCGGCGACAGGCGGGCCATGCCGCAGACGCCGTGGCCGGAGGTGCAACCCGAGGCCAGGAACACGCCGGCGCCGACCATAAGCCCGCTGATCACGATCCAGGGCGTGGGCACAGGTGACACGAAGCCGACGTCATAGCCGGACAGTGCCGTCAGCAGCGCCGGGGCGACAATGGCGCCCGACACGAAGGCGGCGCGCCAGGCCCAGTCGCTGGACACCGGGGGCAACAGACCTGACAGGATACCCGTCATGCCGGCGATGCGGCCATTGAAGGCCATGAGAAGAACGGCCGAGAGGCCGATCAGCGCGCCTCCGAGCAGTGCGCTAATGGGAGTGAAGTCAGTCATTGATCCGAACTTTGCAGGTGGAGATACCAAGGATCCGATAGAGCGGACAGAAGCGCACGACGGCGGTGGCAACCAGCACGAGGCCGATCAGCGCGGCGCCCCATTGCAGCAACGGGGTCCCCGCCAGGCCCAGACCGGGAACAAAAGCCGCAATGGCCAGGGCAAGGCCCAGCACGATACGGATGACGCGATCTGCCGAGCCGACATTTGTGTTCATCTCAACCTCCTTGAAATTGGTCGCCAAAACAGCGATAAGTTAATAGTTGTAAGTTCGTATATACGAGAATTCTAATATGATCAATATGGATCTTTCCAGAATGGAGCAGAATGCCGATCAGGCCAGCCAGCTCCTGACTGCCATGGCCAATCCCAAGCGTCTGCTGATCCTGTGCAACCTGCTTGATCAGGAACTCAATGTCAGCCAATTGGCGGAGCGGGTCAATCTGGCGCAGTCTCCCCTGTCCCAGCACCTCTCCAAGCTACGGGCATGGGGATTCGTAAAGACGCGCCGCGACGGCCAGCAGGTGAACTATTCCCTGCAATCGGACGATGTGCGCCAGGTGCTGTCCACGCTCTATGGCATATATTGCGCCGACTAGCGGCAGGTTGATCGCGAACGCGCTAGGCAGTCCCAGGTCAAGCAGGTTCAATCCTCATGCGAGATCGGTCAGCCTTGGTAATTCGGTTCTAGTGAGACAGCAGTATCGGCAGACGTACAGCTCGCAGGATCGATTGCGTTGCGCCTCCCAGGATGATCTCCTGCACGCGGTTGCGCCGGACTGCTCCCATGACAAGCAGGTCGGCGTCCTGGCTGATGGCTACCGCTTGCAAGATATCGCCGATTGGCGAAGTGCCGCGTGTTCTGGACAAATGCTGCGCCTTCACACCGCGGCGCAGTAGAAAGCTCTGAATGCCCGACAGGCCACCTGGATCGACAGTCTTGTCGTCGCCGACCGTAACGATCGACACGATATCGGCGCGCGTAAGGATCGTCATCGCATCGCGCAGCGCCCGGGCGGCAAATGAGCCACCATCCCACGCGACGACGACCTTCAATGGCGTTGACCGTATTTCGGCCACAGGCACGGCTGCCTCCTGGGGCGGAACAACCATGACCGGGCCACCCGAACCGAAGATGACCGCCTCTGCGTCGGCCCGCCGATGCGGATCGGCGCCATCCAGAACCAGGGCCGTCAGATCATGATACCGGGTGATCGGCAGCAGACAATCGATGAACGTCTCCGGGCCGCAGCGCAGCGCAGCGACTTCAAGCGGCAGTTCTAGGCTGGCAGCGCGTTCCTCAACCCATTTGCGCGCGTTTCCGGCTCGATCGCGATTGAGCGCTTCAACCTCCAAAGCCATGTGGGAGGCGCCCAGCAGCGCCTCACCCAAGGCGCTGTGAATGGGCGCTATCTCCACTTCCTGAACCAGCGCCTTCACCCTGGCACCGAGTCTGGCAGACAGGCTGAGCGCCCGCCCAAGCCCGACATTGGAGACGACATCGGGATAGGTTTTTATCGGAAGCAGGACGTCCATGGTCTGTGTCTCCTCTCGGGCATCGCCTGGGGGGACGCCCCCACTAGGGCCTCGCGATCCGAGCGGCAGTGTCAAGAGTACGGTCATAGACAACCGTAACGTTGATCGCGGCCCTCCTCTAGTAACGCTACGCCCGGCAAAGTGGTGCTGCTTTGATCTGGCTCAAATCCCAGCCGAGATTGCTGCGCTACTCTGCACCACGAAGGCCCAGCCGGATTCCGGCACGTTTCATTTGGTCCAGGGTTACCCGATCCGTGCAAACGTACCGGCGACAAGGCCAAAAAGGAGAACAAGATGTTGAGCGATGTACTGGTGCCGCTGCTGACCTATCCCGACGTGACGGCGGTGGATGTGGCGGCCATGCTGCCTGATTTCGTCGCCGGCTTTGCCGCTCATGTCACCTTCGTCCCTGTCGAGGTCGACGTGCCGGATCTGTCCAACCGGTGGGGTGCATCGCTGATCGCCCTGCCGCAGATGATTGCGGATGTGGAGGCCCGAAGCCGCCAGGCCGCCCACCAGCTCAAGCAGGCGACAATGGCCGCCAAGGGCTCAGTGACCATCCACCACCAGATGGTCCGGGTGGCGCTTGGACAGACCGGGCCGGCGCTCCTGCCATTCACCCGCTATCACGATTTGTGCCTGCTCCCGACGAGCGCGGGTTCTGCGGAGAAAGCCATGCTCGCCGAGACCATCATCTTTGGGTCCGGACGGCCGGTAATGCTGGTTCCCGAGCGCGATCTGGGCGCCTATGACCTAGGCGCGGTTGCCATCGGCTGGGATGGCGGCAGCTGCGCCAGCCGCGCCGTGTTTGATGCACTTCCGATCCTGGCAAAGGCGCGCACGGTCACCGTGCTGACCGCCTCCGACGACAAGCCGCAGGCCCCATCTTCGGTGCAACGCGTCATCGACTATCTTGGCAGGCACGGCATCACCGCGACGCATCGCGATACCCGTCTGCGGGATGGCGACATCGGCCACAGCCTCATGGCCAGCACAACCGAACTGGGCGCCGGACTGCTGGTCATGGGCGCCTATGGCCACAGTCGCCTGCGCGAATTCGTTTTTGGCGGCGCCACCAAAACGGTGCTGCAAGGCCCCACAGTGCCGGTATTGCTGTCGCACTAAGTGGTGGGCGAGGGGCTGTGCCGGAGCAGCAAGCCGCCGTCGTCGCCAGCTGAAGGCCCAGCTTTGACGGCTTTACAGACCGCAGGGGATGGCTAACCCTGAAGAACTCAGGCTGACCCGGAAATGGCTAGGTCGGCAAACGGGGGATGAACGTCTTGCCTTCAGCACTGCACGACCGCCTGAACATGGCCCTGTTGACAATCGCCCTGGCTGGGTTGGCCAGCGGATTAGTGCTGATGATGGCCGGGCAGGCGCCACTGGCCACACTGGCCTGGTCGGCCGGCGTACTTCCGGTCCTCGTCGCGCTGCTGGTGGAAATCGTGCGGAGCCTGGTAAAGGGCGAAGTGGGCCTTGATATCGTGGCTGCCCTGTCAATGTCGGCTGCCCTGTTCTTTGGCGAGACACTGGCGGCCGCCGTTGTCGCCTTGATGTATTCGGGCGGGACTTTCCTCGAGAGCTTTGCCGAGGGCCGCGCCCGTCGCGAAATGACCGACCTGCTCTCGCGCGTGCCGCGGACAGCGACAAGGCACCGCAACGGCGCGCTCGAAGAAATACCACTGGACGACATCCTGCCGGGCGACCTGCTGTTGATCCGGCAGGGCGATGTGGCGCCGGTGGATGGAACCGTGCAGAGCCAGCGCGCCATGCTGGACCAGTCGGCGCTAACGGGCGAATCCATGCCGGTGCGTCTGGACGATGGCGACGAGGTGATGAGCGGCTCGACCAATGCAGGCGACGCCTTCGACCTGCGGGTCACGCGGCGCGCTTCGGAAAGCACCTATGCCGGCATCGTCCGGTTGGTCGAGGCGGCGCAGACCTCAAAGGCGCCGATGGCGCGGCTGGCGGATCGCTACTCGCTGCTGTTCCTGGGCGTCACGGTCGTCATCGCCACTGCTGCATGGTGGTTGAGCGGCGATCCGATCCGCGCCGTGGCCGTGCTGGTGGTGGCAACCCCCTGTCCGCTGATCCTTGCCGTTCCGGTGGCTTTGGTAGCAGGTATGTCGCGCGCGGCCCATTATGGCGTGCTGATCAAGGGGGCAAAGCCGCTGGAAGCCCTGGCGCGCATAAAAGTCCTGGTGCTGGACAAGACGGGCACGCTGACCGATGGGCGCCCCCAGATCGTTGCTATCGAGCCGCTGGGGGCTGTGACGGCCGATGCGGTGCTTGCACTGGCCGCCTCCCTCGAACAGGCCTCCAAGCATCCGATGGCGCGGGCCATTGTCGGCGCCGCCCGCGCGCGGAGCGCTGTCCTCGAAATTCCTCAGCAGGTACTGGAAATCCCTGGCGAGGGCCTGGCCGGCATGGTTGGTCGCCACCAGGTGGTCGCGGGCAGCGCCGGCTTTGTCGCCGCGCGCATCGGCGCAGCGACGCCCGAAAGCCAGATCATGGCGGTAGGCTCGGCCCTCGTGGCGGTGGCCATCGACGGTCAGCTGACCGGGCATATCGTCATGGCCGATGCCCTGCGGGCTGGAACGCCGGGCTTGTTGGCGGGGCTGCGTGGCGTGGGAATTAGTCGTATCGTGCTGGCAACCGGCGATCGGCAGGCGGTGGCAGAAGCGGTCACCCAGGGCCTGGAGCTCGATGCCATCCACGCCGAGCTGACGCCAGACCAGAAGGTGGCGCTGGTGCTGGCTGAGCGTGAGCGTGGCCCCATTATGATGGTCGGCGACGGGGTCAACGATGCGCCGGCTCTCGCTGCCGCCGATGTGGGGGTGGCCATGGGTGCGCGCGGGGCGGCTGCATCGGCGGAAGCGGCCGATGTCGTGCTGTTGGTCGATCATCTTAATCGCCTGCTGCCCGGCGTCGAAATCGCGCAGGGCGCACGCCGGATTGCGCTGGAGAGCGTCGTGGCCGGCATTGGCCTGTCGGTGCTGGGGATGATTGCCGCCGCCTTTGGCTATCTGACGCCGGTGCAGGGGGCATTGCTGCAGGAAGCAATCGACGTGGCGGTTATTTTGAATGCGTTGCGGGCGCTGCGTATCACGCCCCGGTCATCCGCCTTGCCAATAGGAGAACCCAGAACATGAGATTGTTGTTGCGCGCCATGCTGCCCGTGCTTGTGGCCATGAGCAGTTTCGCCGTCGCGGGCCCAGGCGCCGCGCAGCCATATGATCCCGTGGAAATGGGACAGGAGCTGGTGGGCATGTACTGCGCGGACTGCCATGCCATCGCGGCCACTGGCCAGAGCCCGTTTCCGCCCGCGCCGCCGTTTCGGGAACTGCAGCTGCGCTATGATGTGGAATTGCTCAACGAGGCGCTGGTCGAAGGCCTGACGGCCCATCCGGACATGCCTGAATTCGAATTCGACCCCGAGCAGGCCGCCGCAATCATCGCCTATCTCAAGTCGTTCGAACCCTAAGGGCAGCGTCTGCCCTTGTTTTCAGACCAGTAGCTGCAGCATGCCGTAACCAGTTCTTTAGCGAGGAGAAGCCGATGTATACCCATATTTTGATCGCCACCGATGGTTCCGAACTGGCCGAGAAGGGCCTTGAACAGGGCCTGGCCCTGGCCAAGCCGCTCAATGCCAAAGTCACGGTGCTGTCCGTTTCAGAACCGCTGCGCCAGGACATGGCGAGTGCAGCGCGCATGGGCGGCATCGATGATCCCGTCACCGGCTATGACCAGCAGATAGAAGCGATCATGAAGGATCGGTTTGCCTCCATCGCGCAACGCGGCTCCGAATATGGCATTGCGGCCGAGCTTGCCCATGAGATCGACATCTCCCCTGCCGAGGCCATTGTCAGATACGCCAAGCTCAACGGCTGTGACCTGATCGTGATGTCCTCGCATGGCCGTCGTGGCGTGCAAAAGGTGTTGCTGGGCAGCCAGACATCGGAAGTGCTGGCGCATACCACCATCCCGGTGCTGGTCGTTCGCTAGGCAAGCGCCGGCGTGACGCCGCACGGCGATCCGATCCGGCCCGGTCGATCGGCCCCGTTGAAGCGATGCCTAGCCTGGCTCCCCAAGGCGCAACAGGAGAACCTTTTCGATGAGCAAACCGTCTGTGCCCCGGCACATCACGCTGGCGACCGACCTGAGTTCCCGCAGCGATCGCGCCTATGATCGTGCGATGGCGCTTGTCCGGGCCTGGCAGGCGCGGATCCAGATCGTTCATGCTGTCGAGGCGTTCCAATATACGTTCTGGAGCCAGGGGCCATCTTGGCGCCGCTCTAATCCAGTGGCGATCGCCCAGCGCAAACTGGCGCGTGAATATCCCGACTGGCCTGCGGTCGGCGCCTCACTGGTGGTCAAGAATGGCGATGCCTATGAACTGGTGACGGCGGCCGCGCGGGACCAGGCGTCCGAACTGGTGGTCACTGGCATCGCCCATGACGAGACCTACGGCGCCGACAAGCTGGGCCGGATGGTCGTCGAGCTGGTGCGAAACGGGCCGGCGCCAGTGCTGGTGGTCAAGCGACGGGGGCATAAGCCCTATGAGCGCATCGTCGTCGCCAGCGATCTATCGGAGGTGTCGCGGCAGGCGGTCGAGTTGGCGCTTGCGGCGTTTCCCAACGCTCAATTCACGGTGTTCCATGCCTTTGACCTCCCCTATAGGGGGCTGGTCGACGATATGGCCAATATCGAAAGGGACATGCGGGCGGCCGAAACGGAGCGGGCGCGGGACTGGCTCCGCGAGACAATCGGTTCCAGGCTAGATTCGGTGGAGGTTGTCGCCGAGATGGGTCCCATCGCCTCCAATGTCACGAAATATGTGGCCGACAAGCAGATCGAACTGGTTGTCGTGGGATCTTCGGGCCGCTCCGGCCTGGCCGCCGCCTTGGTTGGCAGTACGGCTGTCGAGATCCTTGAACAGGTCGATTGCGACGTTTTGGCGGTGCGCCAGCAGTGAGCCGGCGGCGCGCTGGAAGGGGCCGGCGGGTTCAGCGCGCCATTCCCGCAAGCTCGATCTCCAGAGCCCCGGACAGATCCACCGCGGAATCGTAGAGCAGTTCAAGCGCATAATGGGGGTTGTGAACGTAGATCGCGGCATCCGCCCCCACGAACTTCCAGTTATAGGCGGCCTTGAGCAGGCGCGGCGTCCAACTGGCATAGGCAACGGGCGCTCCATCGTTCTGGTCCGCCAGGCCATCGCCATTGTGATCGGCAAAGAAGTAGGGGTGATGCGCTGCATCGAAAACGATGGGCGTGCCGACAACCTCGCGGGCATAGTCGGCCATCAGTGTGAAGAGGCGCTTCCGATTGGCGGCAATGTCGACGGCGATACCCTGTTCGAGGTTGCCGCTGCCATCATAGCTCTGGCGCGAGATGCGAATATCATGCGACTCGCCCGTCTCGTGGCAGGTCAGGCAGGTTTCCTGGCTGACCGTCAGGTTGTGCGGCTCGTGGCAGGATATGCAGGTCGAGACCGGCCGCGCATGCACGAAGCGCGGCTCGTAGGTCTTTCCCGGATAGTGATAGCCCAGCGCCCCCGTACCGCCCAGCAGGCTGGCTGCGGCCGTGGCATAGTGCGGGTTGATGAAGCGCAGCTCGGCATCCACGACGTCTTCGGGGCGCTCGGCCACGGCCCTTTCAACGGTGACGCTGGCGGCGCGCCCCGAGTGGCAGGTCATGCAGGCTGCCTCGAACCCGCTAACCGGGTGTTGCTGGCCGGAGGGCAAGGTGACGTGGGTGACGGTCTGCAGTCCTGGGCTGTGGCAGGTATCGCAGTCGACGACGCCTCCGACGGGAATTGGCGATTGTGGCAGGCCCGGCTCGCTGCCGTCCAAGCCATGGAGCGAGCGGAATCCCGCGCCGGAATGGCAGGTGGCGCAGACAGGCGGAATCTCGCCCTCGTCATTCCAGTGCGCAAAAGATTCCGAGTGGGCATCGGCATGGCCCGAGCGCGCCCATTGCATGATTTCCTCGATATCAGGCGTGCGCGTCGGGCTCTGCGCGGAGGTGGCAACAACCGCGAAGATCAGAGGAATGCTGCCTGCCAGCAGAAAGTGTCGCATGCGCATCGGTCTTGCCCCTTCGCCTAACCCATGAAAGACTCGTCGGCAGGCAGCGGGTTGTCAAGCGAGCCCTTTGGAGGTTCGCCCAGCCGGCGCCGCATGCGGGGGAGTTAGGGACATATTTGGACTAGGACGGGGGCTCGCTATCCCCCTTGGTACGCCAAATCCCCTGCCGACGGAGCCTGAAACGCTCATAACGGACGCGGCCGGGCTGAGCGTCGACGCCCTTGCCGACCTTCGGGTCGAGCCGCTGGTCGCGCGCGGCGACCTGGTCAGGCAGGGCGCACCCGTGCTGCGAGACCGCCGCTATCCCGAATGCGTTATCACCGCGCCCATGGCCAGCCGCGTTACCGAACTCGAGATCGGCGCCGGGCGGCGGCTGGGCAGCATGGTGTTTTCTGCTGAGGAGCGGAAGGAACAGCACCGCTACGATACGCGCGCCGCCAGTGCGGATGTCGACGGCAAGGCTGGCGCCGATGCGCTGCGCGCACTCCTGCAGGAATCGGGCCTGTGGCGGCGCTTCACTGCCCGCCCCTTCGGTCGCGTTCCGACGGGCGAGGCCACGCCAGCAGCGATCTTCGTCATGGCGGTGGACACGCGCCCTCTCGCGGCCAATCCGCGCCTCGCTCTCGCCGCAGACAGCATGAAACCGCTCCAGTTGGGTCTGGCAGCGCTGGGCGTGCTCTGCGCGGGACCGGTGTTTTTCTGCCAGGACCGCGGACCCGACATGGCACCGGAAATGGAGCGCCTGCACATCATCCGCGTCGGCGACCTGCACCCGGCGGGCCTGGCCGGCCACCGAATTCTCGATCGGTTTCCCGCCCGCCTCGACCGGCAGGTCTGGGATATCGGCGTCGAAGATGTCATCGCCATCGGCACCTTGCTGGCAGAGGGTACCCTGCCCGCCACGCGGCTGGTGGCGGTGGCCGGGCCCGGGCTGCGCGCGAGCCGGCTGCTCCGTTGCCAGCCTGGCGCCGACCTGCGCGAGATCTGCTACCGATCGGTGAAGCCGGGACCCGCGGCCATCCTTTCCGGCTCGGTTCTCGACGGTGCCCAGGCGCGCTGGCTGGGCGAGAAGGATCGTCAGGTCACGGTGCTGCAGCGCCCCGACATGAAGCCGCAGCGGCACTGGCTGGAGGCCGCGCTGCGGCGCGCCTCGCGCCCCGAACCGATCATCGCCACCGCGGCGGTAGAGGAGGCCCTGGGCGGCTTCATGCCCGGAATGGCCCTGCTGCGGGCCCTGGCGGTCGGGGACGACGAAACCGCCGCTGAGCTGGGAGCCCTGTCGCTGGTCGAGGCGGACCTGGCCGTGGTGGACTATGTTACCGCCGCCGCCCCCCGATTCTCCGACCTGCTGCGTGCTGCACTTGACCGCATGGAGGCAAATACATGATGCGAGGCATCTGGAATCGCGAGACCGTGGCGGTGATCATTCTGGCAGCCGCGATCCCCGTGGCGGTCGCCTGGATCTGGCAGGAAGGCTCGGCCGGTGCCACACGACTGCTGTTCGCCATTGTCGTCGGCGGGGTATGGCAGGCCATATTCACAATGCTGCGGGCACAGCCGCCCAGCGCTTCGGGTATCGTCTCGGCGCTGCTCATCGCCATGCTGGCGCCCGAGGTCGGACCGTTCCAGTTCGTTCTGGGGGTCAGTTTCGGCTTCGTTTTCGGCGAACTGGTTTTCGGCGGCTGGGGCCGCAGCGTGCTGAGCCCTGCCGTGGTTGCCGTCGTGTTTCTCGGCTTCGGCTTCCCGCTGGCCGCCTGGCCGCCACTTGCGGTTCCGCTGGGTTGGGCGACCATACCGGCGGCGCTGCTGCTGCTCGCACTGGGTATCCTGCCCTGGCGGGTGCTGGCCGGCGCCCTGGTCGTGCTGGTTGTCGGCGGCGGATTCGGCCTTGATCTGCTGACGAGCGCGGTGACCGTTGTCCTGGTCCTACTGGTCTGCGATCCCGCGACCTGCGCGTCCACCGCATCGGGCCGCTGGCTCAATGGCGCCCTGTTCGGCGCGCTCATCGTGCTTTTTTCCGCGATGTGGGCGACCGCCCCAGTCCAGATCGCCGTCTCGGCGGCGCTTCTGACGGCGCTCACCACACCCCTACTGGACGAGATCGCCATCGCCATGTGGCGGGCGCTTCGGAGACATCGGCATGGCTAACCTGAACCCTTTTCGGCTTTGGCGCGGGCTTCTGGCACTGCCCAATGAGAGCCGCCCCAAGACCATTGCAATCGCCTTCCTAGTTTCGGCGATCTGTGCGGTGCTGGTCACGGGCGCAACCGTGATGCTGCGGCCGATACAGGCGCAGAACCGCGCCCTGGAACAGCAGGCCCGCCTCGAAGCCCTGCTGGCCGAAATACCCGGACTGACCCAGATTCTGGCCCAATCCGATGACATGACGCTTTCGACCGTGGTGGTGGATCTGCGCCGGGCCGAAGCGGCGCAGGACATAACGCCCGAAACCCTGCCGGGCGCCCTGGCGGACACAGCGAATTGGACACAGCTTTCCCCCCAGCAAGACATCGCCAATCTGGGAAGCAGCGCCAATCTCAAGCAGATCTACCTGCTGCGCGGGCCCGACGAACAGGTCAAACTCGTCATCCTGCCGGTAAGCGGCACCGGTTATGGCGGCCCGATCGAAGCCATGGTTGCCGTGGCCGATGACATGAACACGGTGGCGGGTCTTACCGTCCTCTCGCATGGGGAGACGCCGGGCCTGGGCGCGCGGATCACCGAGCCGGCCTGGCGGCAGCAGTTTTCCGGCAAGCGCATAGCCGATGACAGCGGGGCGGTGCGCCTGACCGTCGCGCGCGGTGGCGGCAGCAGCGAGTTCGAGGTCGATGCCATTACCGGAGCGACGCGTACCAGCACTGCCATGGCCAATATGCTGCAATTCTGGCTGGGGCCGCAGGGCTACGGCCCCCTGCTCCAGGCGATCCGGCGGGGAGAGTTCTGATGGCCGGCTGGACGACAGTCACCAACCCCATCCTGCGCCAGAACCCCGTCACCTTGCAGATCCTGGGCATCTGCTCGGCTTTGGCGGTGACCACGACCCTGGCCGCCGCCCTGACCATGGGCGCGGCATTGACCCTGGTCGTCGTCACTGCGGGCGCGACTATTAGCATGATCCGCGCGCACCTGCCTTCCTCGATCCGGCTGATCGTGCAAATCATCATCGTGGCTTCGCTGGTGATCGTGATCGACCAGTTCCTGCAGGCCTTCTTCTATGAGATGAGCCAGCGCCTGTCGGTCTTTGTCAGCCTGATCGCGACCAACTGCGTCGTGCTGGGCCGCACCGAATCCTTTGCCCTGCACAATCGGCCGCTTCCGGCGATGGCCGATGGCCTTGGCAATGGGCTGGGCTATTCGCTGGTGCTGGCGATTGTCGGCAGCGTGCGGGAACTGTTCGGCCAGGGCACGCTGCTGGGCTATGCGATCCTGCCGACTGTGGAACAGGGCGGCTGGTACGAACCGCTCAGCCTGATGCTGCTGGCGCCCAGCGCCTTTTTCCTCCTCGGCGGACTGGTCTGGGCCATCAGAAGCTGGCGCCGGGAGCAGATCGAGACGCCTGAATATAGCCTGGCACCGACACGGGATGCCGGCACATGACCGATCTCGCCGGCCTCTTCATCCGCTCAGCCTTCGTCGAGAACATGCCGCTGACGCTGTTCCTGGGGCTGTGCACCTTCCTCGCCCTGTCGCGGCGGCCGGGCACGGCGGTGGGACTGGGCGTTGCAGTCATCGTGGTGATGGGTGTCACGGTGCCGGTCAATCACCTGCTCTACCAGTTCGTACTGGCGCCGGGCGCCTGGACCTGGGCCGGCCTGCCCGATCTCGACCTAAGCTATCTGCGGCTGCTGACCTTCATCGGCGTGATTGCGGCAGCGGTGCAGCTGGTGGAAATGGTGATGGATCGTTATCTGCCCGCGCTCTTCAACACGTTCGGCGTGTTTCTCTCGCTGCTGGCGGTGCACTGCGCCATTCTCGGGGGGAGCCTGTTCATGGCGGATCGGCGTTATGACCTGGCCGAGAGCACGGTGTTCGGACTGGGTTCGGGCACCGGCTTTGCCTTGGCTGTCATCATGCTCTCGGCAATCCGGCGCCGGCTCGCCTATGCCGACCTGCCCGGCGGATTGCAGGGGCTGGGGATCGCCTTCATCCTTACCGGCATGATGTCGCTGGGCTTTTCTACTTTCGCCCAGGTGGCATTGCCATGATCGAGATCGCCCTGGGCAGCGCCCTCATCATTGGCCTGATCCTGGCGCTGGCGCTCGGCCTGCTTGCCGCCCGCTCTCGACTGGTGCCCGACGTAGCGCTGTCGGTGACCGTCAATGGCGGACAGGTGATTGCCGCCAAGCGTGGCGCCAAACTGCTCGAGGTCCTGCAGGGCGCCGATATTCCCGTTCCCGCAGCCTGCGGCGGGAGTGGCACATGCGGCCAATGCCGGGTTACCGCCACCGGGCCTGGGGCGGGGGAATTGCGGGCGACCGAGCGCGGGTTGCTTTCGGCCAGCGAACGGCGAGCCGATGTGCGCCTCGCCTGCCAGCTCAACCTGCGTGGCTCGGTCGAGGTTACCGTGGCGCCGGAGATCCTTTCCGCGGGGGCCTTTACCTGCAACGTCGCGAGCAACCGCATGCTGGCGCCGCTGATCCGCGAACTGGTGCTCGACCTGTCGGCCGGGCAGGATATCAATTTCCGCGCCGGCGGCTTCATGATGCTGACGGCACCGCCTTACGAGCGAGACTTCGCCCATCTCGAGATCGACGCCGAGCATGAACTTACCTGGTCGGTCGCCGGCTGGGAGGCGCTGCGCTCGCAAGTGTCGGAACGCACCAGCCGGGCCTATTCGCTGGCCAGCCGACCCCAGGACCGCGGGCAGCTTGTCTTCAATATCCGGTTGGCCGTGCCTCCAGCGGGGCAGGAAACCGAGATCCCGCCGGGAATTGTTTCGTCCTATCTGTTCGGGCTGAAGCGGGGCGACACGATTGAAGTCTCCGGGCCGTTCGGCGACTTCCATGTCCAGCCGAGCGAACGCCACATGATCTTTGTCGGGGGCGGCGTCGGCATGGCCCCGTTGCGGGCCATGATCCACGAGCAACTCGGGCTGGGCACCAGCCGAGCCATGTCCTACTTCTACGGTGCCCGCGCCCGCAACGATCTATTCTATCTCGACGAATTCGAGCATCTGGCGACGCGGCACCCGAACTTCGACTGGACCGTAGCGCTGTCCGATCCGGCCCCGGGGGACCGCTGGCATGGACCAACCGGCTTCATCCACCAGGTGTTGCGCGATGCGCTGCTCAAGCATCCGGCTCCCGAGGATTGCGAATACTACCTCTGCGGCCCGCCGGTCATGATTTCTGCGGTTCTGGCCACGCTCGACGAGCTCGGCGTTGAAGCGCATTCAATATTCAACGACGATTTCGGGAGCTAGGACATGTGGATGCGCAATCCCAACCGCCGCCTGGTTGTAACCATGGGACTTTCCGCGCTGGCCATGCCGGCACTTGCCCGCACACCGGCACCGACACAAAGCGTGACGGGTCCTGCATTCGGCACCCAGTGGCAGGTAACGCTGCGCGCCGAAGCTGACGCAGTCCGGCTGCGGGAGATGATCGAAACGCTGCTGGCGCGTATCGACATGGAACTGTCGCCCTGGCAGGCGGAGAGCGCGATCGGCCGCTTCAACCGGTTGCAGACAACGGATTGGTACCCTTCCGACCAGTCGGTCGTGACCGTCGCCAATGCAGCATTGTCGCTGTGCAGCGCCAGCGACGGCTGCTTCGACCCCTCGGTTGGCCCACTCGTCAACCAATGGGGCTTCGGGCCGATCACCGGCGAGCTGGGCACGGATCGGGGATTCGAGTTGAGCGAGGAGGCCCTGCGCAAGCGTCACCCCGGGCTCACGCTGGACCTTTGCGGGATCGCCAAGGGCTATGCACTGGATCGGCTGATCAGCCTGCTGCAGGGCGAGGGAGAAGGAGATTTCGTCGCCGATCTGGGCGGCGAGATCGCGGCACGCGGCAGCCATCCCAGCGGGCGAGGCTGGCAGGCGGCCGTCGAGGACCCGCGGCCTGACAGAGCCGGCGCGGCGGAAATTGTCGTCCTCGGCAACCGGGCCATCGCCACTTCGGGTGACAAGATCAACGCGTTTAATCTCGGTGCACGCCGCTTCAGTCACATAATCGATCCCGGCACCGGCGAGCCGGTCGCAACAAGCACGGCGTCGGTCTCGGTCATTGCGGGCGAGGCGATGATCGCCGATGGTTGGGCCACCGCGCTGATGGCTGCCGGCGAACGGGGGCCGGCTATGGCGGAACAAAATAGCCTCGATGCGCTGTTCCTGTTCCGGGATGGGCTGGGTGGAATAGAGCGCATTTCCACTCACCGCTTTGCCGCGCACATCGCCTGAGGGAGAAACGAATGGAGATGCTTTTCGCACCCGTCATCGTGTTCCTGGTGGCGCTCTGTCTTGGTCTCGGCCTTTTGCTGCGCGGGCGTCCGCTGCAATCATCCTGTGGCGGCATGAGTTGCCTGCCTGACGCGGCGCGCTGCGCGGGTTGTCCGAACAGGGGCCAGGGAGCGCCACGGAATGAGTGAAGCCATTGCAGGGATCATGCGCACCCAATACCTCACCCTGGAGGCCGATACGCCGATACGGCAGGCCGCGGGACTGCTGCATGCCAATAGCGAGGAGGCGGCACCTGTCGTCGACGCAGCGGGGGCACTGGTGGGAATACTGACCCAGAAGGACTGCTTTCGCCCGGCCATGATGGCCAGCTATTATCAGCAATGGCGCGGAACGGTCGGCGAGCAGATGAGCCATCCTGTTCGCACCATCGATGCAACGACCGACATCGTTGCCGCAGCGGAAATGTTCGCTTCCGAGCCGCACCGGTCCTTTCCCGTGCTGCAGTCGGGCCAGCTCGTTGGCATGCTCCGCCGCGACGACGTCCTAGGGCGACTGTTGCAACTCGGATAGCAGAATTTCCGATATTTGGCGGCTATAGGCGTTCAAGGATCAAGTAGTTTGCCAGATTAGCAATTCGGAAAGGGATGGCTGAGGCCAATGTCCACTTCCCCCAAATTGGGATTGAAAGCTGCCAGACCGCTTTCGTGAAGAGTTTCGGCTGCCGATAGGCGCCCGAAAGTCCCCGAAGACCGAACCTGCGAGCCACGGGCTGGGAGCTATGGGTGTTTCTGGATTTGGCCTGCTTGGGACCAGCACTGAGCAGGTGCGGGGGGCGATGCGGCTGGGGCGAACAGGTCGATGAAGCGGCCGATGCAAGGGCGCTTGCGGCGGCAGATGTGGCCCAGAACGGGTGCCATGACGGCCCGGCCATCGAGAGGCGCGCGATCTTCAGCAGGCCGCGACGGTGGTATCGCGGTCTGGGCCGATAATGGCTCATGCCGGGTCATGGGCGTTCTCCCGGTTTGACGCTGGTGCCGCCGGCGGTGCGCGCGGCTGGCACCAGGGCGCGAAGGTCTCGACGATGACCATGGTGCCGCCACAGCAGGGGCATGGTGGACGTGGATCGGCGGGCTCTTCGGCTGCCGGTTCCTCCTGTGGTGGCGCCACATCAAGCAGATCGCGGGCGAGTGCCAAAGCATGCTTGCGGGTGGCGCCGGCGAGCAGACCGTAGTGCCGGATGCGATGGAAGCCTCTGGGCAGAGTGTGCAGCAGGAAGCGGCGGATGAGCCAATGTGGGCGCACTACGCCGATCAGTTCAAAGGCATGTGCGTACAGTACAATACCAAGAAGCTATTGAGGCAATTGCCGCCCGAGGTGGACCCAGCGAGAATGCAGTACTCGGAGAAACCTCCAACGCTCCTCGAAGACAGCCAGTCGGCTGCGAGTAGAGCAAAAATGGCACTTTCGAGCAAAACCGTTCGTTGGTCTGGGGAGCGCGAGTGGCGCATTTTTAGACCCGAGGTTGGCACAGCCGAATACTCAGATATCTCCTGTGTTACCAAGATTTACTTGGGCTCAAGGATTTCTGAAGCGGACGAAAGGGCCGTTCGGACGATGGCACGGGTCCACAAGATTGCTGTCGTCAAAATGGTTATCAATGCTTATGCCATCAGCTTTTCTTCTACAGGCAAGCCATCCTGAGTTAGCAATTCACTCAATGACCTTGTGGGTTCGGCCACGTTGCCCCCTCACTCCCTCCCCTCCCGCACCACCTCCACCACCAACGTCCCCGCCGGCAGCGGCCGCAGCAGTTCCGCCTCCGGCTTGGTCAGAAACAGCCACGCCGCCCAGTCCTCGGGCTTGAGCACACACACCTGCCGGTCATGCACCGGCGCCACGTCCGGCCCCGGCTCCGTCGTCAGCATGGTGAAGCTCAGCGCGCCCTCCGCGTCCTCGCTCCACAGCCCGGCAATGCCCATGACCGCCGAATCCCGCAGCGCAAACCGGTGTTTGGTCTTGGGATATTTGCTGCCCGTGAACTCGAAGAATCCCGACAGCACCACGACGCAGCGCCGCGACTCGGCGAAGTTCCGGCCATCGGACTTGAAGTTGAACACCGGCCCGGCCTTGGGTCGCGGCGGCGGGAAGCCGAAGCGCATCGATACCAGCTCGACCCCATTGCCCGCCGCGCGCAGCACCGGCCCCAGATCGCCGATGCGGATATCGTCGGCAGCGATCAGCGTCGCGTCGTCAGGCGCCGCCAGTTCCAGCGCCGCGATCGCCCTGGCATAATCGGCGCGGCTCACATGCTGTTCGTAATCGTTGCACATGGCGTCAGCAAACCATGCCGGACACGCCGCCACAACCGGCGCGCCCGCCACCTGGCATCCATCCACACGGCCGGCGTCATGCGTCAGACGCCACGAGCATTGCCATGCCTACCCCGCGCTCGGCCCCGGCGCCTGGTCGAACCAGTCCTCGTCATGGGTGACGAAATCGGACACCACATTGTCGATGCTGGCGTGAACCAGCATCTCCGGCATCACCGCCCACACCGCCCGCATATGGTCGGTGTCCTCGTGCTCGCGATGCGCGGCCTCGCTGGCAAAGGCTTCGGCCAGCAGCATGCGATCCGGATGGTCAGGCAGCGGCAGCAGCTCGAAATAGTGGCAGCCGGGCTCGAGCCGGCTCTGTTCGGCATGGTCCCGCGTGGCGGCGAGAAAGGCCTCGCGCTGCCCCGGCTTGGCCGTCAGGTAACCCACGATCAGTTTCATCGCTTAACCCTCCCCGCATCAGCCAAGCATGGGCCCACCGCAGTTTCAACACTCCCAATGCCATTCCGGCGCAGGCCGCAATCCATGTCCATGGCGTGCCGCCGCATCCGGCGCCTGGATGCGCGCCGCCTGGATCCGGCCTGAGCCTGCCCTCGGCCGCAGCCGCAAGGCAGGGTGGCATTTCGGCGCGTCCGCATCCCGATGGCCTTGGCGCGCGTTACCAATCAAAACCAGAGGTCCCTCCCATGAACATCTCCGTCTTCGGCACCGGTGAAGTCGGCAGCGCCGTCGCCACCAGGCTCAAATCGCTGGGCCATGACGTGGTCTTCGGCTCCCGCGAGCCCGGCCCCGATCAGGACGGCATCACGGTGCTTGGCCACGCCGATGCCGCCGCCCACGGGGCCGTCGTGGTCAATGCGCTGCATGGCGAGCATGCCATGGCAACCCTGCCCGGCCTGAAGCTGGCGGGCAAGCTGCTGATCGATCTCGGCAACTGGCGATCGGCGGTTGATGGCCCGATCATCGAGACGCTGGGCGAGAGCCTGCAGCGGGCCCTGCCCGATACGCGCGTGGTCAAGGCGATGAACTTTCCCAGCGCCGCGCTCATGGGCCATCCCGAAAAGCTCGACGGCACCCATTCCGTCTTCCTCGCCGGCAATGACGGCGATGCCCGCGCCCAGGTGCAGGAGCTACTTGAAGCCTTCGGCTGGCGCGATATCATCGACCTGGGCGATCTCGGCGCCTGTCGCGCCATGGAGTCACTGGCCCCGCTGTGGATCCGACTCAACGACACGCTCGGCCATGTCTGGTTCAACCTGGCCCTGCTGCGCCGCGACTAGGCACATTCCCGATCTGTCCCTCCCCCTTCAGGGGGAGGTCAGGTGGGGTACGGGAGCCACGATATTACTCATCCCCGCAATGGCAGTGCACTAACCTCCTGCTGCCCCACCTAATTCTGCCGCCCGCGAAATACTTATCCCCTCCCCCGGCCCCCATGCGATGATGGCTGCATTCCCGCCATCACGCGGCCCCGACGCAGGGCC
>JADKLW010000081.1_pt3 | contig 39154 bp, 38 predicted proteins | sample 8641881 | NCBI WGS metagenome assembly JADKLW01 (sample SAMN16272185, study PRJNA661076) | feces metagenome | isolation source: fecal sample from diarrhoea affected cattle B | host: Bos taurus | place: South Africa: Lokaleng Village, Mahikeng | collected 2019-09 | reverse complement strand
GGGCGCCGAAGGAATTGGACATGGCGGTCAGGAAGGCCATGTTCTCGCCCCAGCCGGCCTTGCCGCGCAGACAGATGCCGTTGATGTCGTTGTCGCGGTCGGTCATGGCCCGGGCGGCTTCGCCGATGAATTCCCAGGTGGGGGCTTCCGGCATGGTGAGGCCGGCCTTTTCCATCAGATCCTTGCGATACATGATGAACGAGCTCTCGCCGTAGAAGGGGGCGGCATAGAGCTTGCCGTCGACCGAGAGGCCCTCGCGAATGGCGGGGAGGATATCGTCCACGTCATAGTCGGCATCGGCGGACAGCCCATCGAGGGGCTTGAGCCAGCCCTGCCGCGCCCAGATCGGGGCTTCATAGGTGCCGATGGTCATCACGTCATACTGGCCGCCATTGGTGGCGATGTCGGTGGTGACGTTCTGGCGCAGGGTATTTTCCTCCAGCACGACCCAGTTGAGTTCGATGCCGGTCTCTTCGGTGAAGGCCGAGGACAGGCCCTGCATGCGGATCATGTCGCCATTGTTGACCGTGGCGATGGTGAGCGTCTGCGCCGAGGCGGAAGCCGCCAGCGCAAGGGTGAACGCGCCCACGAGAATGGGTGTCAGTTTCATCGGTATCCTCCCAGTGGCCGAAACGAGCATTTGTTCCGGTAATGGGCAAATGTTCACATGTTATGCGGCTGAGTCAAGCGTGCCATGCGCCAGCTGGGGAAAGGCGGCGCTGCCGAGCCCTCGTCGGGTCGACGGAAAACCTGGAAATTGCAGAGGTTTGCTAGAGCGAGAGCAGACCTTCGGCGGTGCGCTCGTCGGTTATCAATCCGTTCACCAGGCGACGGTTGAGCGTGGCGCGAATACCGGGCATTTTGCGTTTTCCCATGGCGATTGCCACGACAAGCGAGCGCTCGCGGGAGGGAAGGGGCGCCGAGGCAACGCGATCATTGGTGAAGCCTTCGATCAGCCGGCCATCGGCATCGAAGGCCCAGCCGCATATCTCGCCGATGGCGCCGGCCTTCTGCAGGGCCTTGAGCTCGGCATCGGTGATGAAGCCATCGAGATAGAGCGGCGCATCGGGGCCGATATCGCCGACGCCGACAAAGGTCACGTCGGCCTTGGCCGCCAGCGCCAGGGTTTCGCGGATCATGGGCTGGGCATGCAGCAGTTCGCGCTCGCGGGCCGAGGAGGCGATGACGGGCAGCGGCATGGGAAAGCTGCGCGCCTTGACGGTATCGGCCATGTTGAAGATGACGTTGTAGTAGGCGGCGGAGCCATCCGGGGCGATGTTGCCGGTGAGCGAGACCACCTTGTGGCGGGCGCAATCCATGGGCATGAGCTGTTCGACCGCGGCCTTGAGCGTGCGTCCGGTGCCCACCGCCATGACGATGGGTTCGGCGCGCTTGAGCCAGCGCTCGATTTCGGCGGCCCCCGCTTCGGCAACCCCGATCGTGGTCGAATCACTGGCCGGATCGGAGGGGACGACTTCGACGAGATCGAGGGCGAAGCGGGACTGGAGACGGCTCGCCAGATCCATGCAACGGCCGATGGGATGATCGAGGCGCACCTTGATCAGGCCTTCGCTGACCGAAAGCGAGACGAGGCGCTGGGCGGACTGGCGGGAGATACCCAGCTTGGCGGCGATCTCCTCCTGGGTATTGCCGGCAACGTAGTAGAGCCAGCCGGCGCGGGCCGCGTCGTCGAGCCGGTTGTGGGAAGTGTCTATTCGCTGCGCCATGGACCGCCCTGGAAGTTCGGGCGGATTATTCGGCCATGCAGCGCGCTGCCGCAAGGCGTTTGTGTCAATCGGCGCCCTGGCGCCGGGCGAGCTGGCTCAGCGCTGCGCGGATGTCGCGCTCGGTATCCTTGAGGTGGACGCGCATGGCTTCGCCGGCAGTGCGGCCATTGCCGGCCTTGATGCAGTCGAGGATGCGCTGATGGGCGTCGATCGTGTCCTGCATGGTGTGGCCGCGCTGCTGGTGGCCGCGCCGGCTGATGAAGAACGCCTCGCGCAGGGGGCGCGCGAGGGCCTCGAACAGGAAGCCCAGGACACGGTTGCCGCTGGCGAGCGCCACGGCTTCATGGAAGCCGACATCATGAGTGTGGAAAGCCAGTTCCTGCTCGGGCGTGGTGGCCTCGCCGGGGGCGGCGGCGGTATCGCGCATGCCCTGCAACTCGCTCTCGATGGCGGCGATGCCGGCGCGCGGTGCCCGCTTGGCGGCCAGTGTCGCAGACTGCACTTCAAGCGCCAGCCGGACCTCGATGAGATCGAACAGGCCCTTGGAATCATAGCGGATGACGGAGGTGAGGAAATCGGCAAAGGCGGCGCCGTCGGGCTCGCGCACCACCGCCTTGCGGCCCTTGGCGATGACCAGCAGGCCGCGCCCCTCGAGCAGCTTGACCGCCTCGCGGATGGTGAGGCGGCTGACGTCATAGCGGGCGGCCAGTTCCGCCTCGCTGGGCAGGCTGGTGCCCGGGCTCATCTCGCCCAGAATTTGCTGCGCGAGGGCATCGGCGACGCTCAACGCGGCAGTGGGCTGGTCGACGTGGTAATCCGGCACTGATCCTCCAAGGTATCTGATACCTTTTGTGTGCCGGTGTCGGTGTACGATCTTTTCCGGGCACGTACCTCAAGGGCGAGGGCATGATAGCGGCGGATGGCGGCGGTCGCAATGACCCGGAAACCAAGCTGTATCGTTAATATTCAATCCTCGAAAAAAATCAAACGCGGCGGGAATGCGACTTTACACGGGTATCTGATTATCCTAGTTTCCGCGCCGTGGGCTTGGGAGGGCTCGCTGCCGGCTGCAGCAGCAAGCATGCTGGAGGATTTCCTGCACCAATACCGAGACGGCGCCCCGGGTGCTGCATCGCGATGTGCTTCCGCCAGCCGGGCAGCAAGCCTCCCCCTGACGACCATCAATAAACTTCGGAACTCGAAATACTAAAGGGAGTCGAGACGTGAAGATCATCAAGACGCTTGCCACCGTGCTGGCTGTCGGCGCCATGGCGCTGACCGCTTCCACCGCAGTGTTTGCCCAGGACAAGGGCGCAATCGGCATTGCCATGCCGACCCAGTCCTCGCTGCGCTGGATCTCGGACGGCAATGAGCTCAAGGCGGCTCTCGAAGCCAAGGGCTATTCCGTCGACCTGCAGTTCGCGGAAGACGACATCCCGAACCAGCTCGCCCAGATCGAGAACATGGTCACCAAGGGCGTCAAGGCGCTCGTGATCGGTTCGATCGACGGCACCACGCTCAGCGCCGTGCTGCAGCAGGCCGCCGATTCCGGCATCAAGGTCGTCGCCTATGACCGCCTGATCCGCGAAACCGAAAACGTTGACCTCTACACCACGTTCGACAACTTCCAGGTCGGCGTGCTGCAGGCGAACAGCCTGGTCAAGGGGCTCAAGGAACGCTTCCCCGACACCAAGCCGTGGAACGTGGAACTGTTCGGCGGTTCGCCGGACGACAACAACGCCTTCTTCTTCTACGATGGCGCCATGTCCGTCCTGCAGCCGATGATCGATGCCGGCGATATCGTGATCAAGTCCGGCCAGCAGGGCATGGACACTGTCGGTACCCTGCGTTGGGACGGTGCTGTTGCACAGGCCCGCATGGACAACATCCTGTCCGCCAACTACTCGGACGGTTCGCGCGTCGATGGCGTGCTGGCCCCTTATGATGGCCTGTCGCGCGGCATCATCTCCTCCCTGCGCGGCGTGGGCTATGGCTCGGCCGACCAGGCATGGCCTGTCATCACCGGCCAGGATGCGGAAGCTCCGTCGGTGAAGGCGATCGTTGCCGGCGAGCAGTACTCGACCGTCTACAAGGATACCCGCGAACTGGCCAAGACCACTGCCGACCTCGTCGACACGCTGGTTTCGGGCGGCACGCCGGAAAACCTCGACACCACCACCTATGACAATGGCGTCAAGGTTGTGCCGTCGGTGCTGCTGACCCCCTATGAAGTCGACGCGACCAACTATCAGGAACTGGTCATCGACTCGGGTTACATCAAGGCGGAAGACATCCAGTAAGCCAGAGCTTGCAGGAAAAAATGGGGCTCCGCGGCAACGCGGGGCCCTTTCCCGTCACCGGGGAGAAGCGCTAAAACACGATCCTGGTGAGCACGAGAAAGCGACGCATGAGCAATACTATTCTGGAGATGCGCGGCATCACCAAGACCTTCCCAGGCGTCAAGGCGCTGTCGGACGTCAACCTGGACGTGCGGGAAGGCGAAATCCACGCCATCGTGGGCGAGAATGGCGCCGGCAAATCCACCCTGATGAAGGTGCTGAGCGGGGTTTACCCCAGCGGCAGCTATGACGGCCAGATCATCTACAAGGGCGAAGAACAGCACTTCAAGTCGATCCGCGACAGCGAGCACAAGGGCATCGTCATCATCCACCAGGAGCTGGCACTGGTGCCGCTGCTCTCGATTGCCGAGAACATCTTCCTGGGCAATGAGCAGGCCAATGGCGGCGTGATCGACTGGGACGAGACCCGCGACGGTGCGCGCAAGCTGCTGCGCATGGTGGGCCTCTACGAGGACCCCGATACGCTGGTGACCAATATCGGCGTGGGCAAGCAGCAGCTGGTGGAAATCGCCAAGGCGCTCAGCAAGGAGGTCAAGCTCCTCATCCTCGACGAGCCGACGGCATCTTTGTCGGAAAAGGACAGTGCGGCCCTGCTGGACCTGCTGATGGAGTTCCGCAAGCAGGGCATCACCTCGATCCTGATCAGCCACAAGCTCAACGAGATCGCCAAGGTCGCCGACCGGATCACCGTTATCCGCGACGGGCGCAGCATCGAGACGCTGAACAAGGAAGATATCGCCGAGGACCGCATCATCACGCTGATGGTGGGGCGTTCGCTCGATGACCGCTATCCCGCCCGGCAGCCCCAGATCGGGGAGGTGGTGTTCGAGGTCAAGAACTGGAGCGTCTACCACCAGCAGCACCGCGACCGGCAGGTTATCAAGAACATCGACATCAATATCCGCAAGGGCGAAGTGGTGGGCATTGCCGGGCTGATGGGCTCGGGCCGTACCGAATTCGCCATGAGCGTGTTCGGCAAGTCCTATGGCCAGCGCATTTCGGGCGAGGTCTACCTGCACGGCAAGAAGGCCGATACGTCGACAGTGCAGCGGGCCGTGGCAAACGGCATTGCCTATGCCACCGAAGACCGCAAGACCTACGGCCTCAACCTCATCGACCACATCAAGCACAATGTGACGCTGGCCAATCTCGGGGGCGTCTCCAGGGCCGGCGTGATCGATGACATGACGGAAATGGACGTCGCCAACGACTATCGCCGCAAGACCAATATCCGCTCGTCGGGCGTCTATCAGGTCACCGGCAATCTCAGTGGCGGCAACCAGCAGAAGGTGGTGCTCTCCAAGTGGCTGTTTGCCAATCCAGACGTGCTGATCCTCGATGAGCCGACGCGCGGCATCGATGTCGGGGCCAAGTACGAAATCTACACCATCATCAACCAGCTCGCGGCGCAGGGCAAAGCAATCCTCGTCATCTCCTCGGAGATGCCGGAACTGCTTGGCATCACCGACCGCCTCTATGTAATGAACGAAGGCCGCATCGTTGGCGAAATGCCGACCAGCGAAGCCAGCCAGGAAAAGATCATGCGCGCAATCGTTCGCGCTGAAGGGAAGGCATCATGACCACCGAAACCGCCCCGTTGGGCCTCACTTCCACCGGCGAGCCGGCCAAGGCGCAGGAACTTACGATCTGGGGTGCGCTCCAGGCGAACCTGCGCGACTACGGCCTGCTGCTGGCACTGATCCTGATCATGCTGTTCTTCCAGTGGTCGACGGGCGGCGTGCTGTTCAAGCCGCTGAACCTGACCAATATCGTGCTGCAGAACAGCTACATCATCGTGATGGCGCTTGGCATGCTGCTGGTCATCGTGGCCGGCCATATCGACCTGTCGGTCGGCTCGGTGGCCGGCTTCGTCGGCGCGCTGGCGGCCATGCTGATGGTGGGCTGGAAGTTCCCGCCCGAATTTGCCTTTCTCGCCCATCCGCTGATCGCGGGCGCGATCTGCATCGTGGTTGGCGCGGCAATCGGCGCGGCGCAGGGCTATATCATCGCCTATCACCGCGTTCCGGCCTTCATCGTGACCCTGGCCGGCATGCTGATCTTCAAGGGCCTGTCGCTGGCCATCCTCGCCGGCAAGTCGGTTGGCCCGTTCCCGGCCGAGTTCCAGCTGCTGTCGGCCGGCTTCATCCCCGACATCATCGGACCGACCACGCTGGTCGAGGCCAGCGAAGGCGTGCAGCCGCTGGTGCTGCATACCACGACCATGGTCATAGCCATCCTGGCTGTCGTCGCCATGGTGTTCTTCGCTATTCGCGGCCGCGCCCGCCGCAAGGCGCGTGGCTATGAGACCGAGCCGTTCGCTCTGTTCGTGGTCAAGAACCTGGTGATCGCGGCGCTGGTGCTGTTCTTCAGCTATATGCTGGCGTCCTATCGCGGCCTGCCGAACGTGCTGGTGGTGATGGGCCTGCTGATCGCGGCATTCGTGTTCATCACCAAGCGCATGACGTTCGGCCGCCGCATCTATGCACTGGGTGGCAACCTCAAGGCGGCATCGCTTTCGGGCATCAAGACCGAGCGGATGACCTTCTATGTGTTCGCCATCATGGGTGCACTGGCGGCACTGGCCGGCATGATCTACGCGGCGCGCCTCAATTCGGCGACGCCGAAGGCGGGCCAGGGCCTCGAGCTCGACGTCATTGCAGCCGTCTTCATCGGCGGCGCCTCGGCGTTGGGTGGCGTCGGCGCGGTGGCGGGTGCGGTGATCGGTGCGTTCATCATGGGCGTGATGAACAACGGCATGTCGATCATGGGCATCAACATCGACCTGCAGCAGATGATCAAGGGCGTGGTGCTGCTGGCAGCCGTGTTCTTCGACCTCTACAACAAGAACCGCTCGGCCTGAGGCCGCACGCGATTGACGGACAAGGCCGCCGGGGAAACCCGGCGGTCTTTTTTTGGCCAACGCAGTCGCCACAGCATGAAAGGGCTCGCACCTGGCGCCCGAGTAGTGACAAGATGCGGGCATGGCAAAGCAGTTTCCCCAGCTCGAATCCCACCATCACCGCTTTATCGCAGCCCAGCACATGTTCTTCACGGCATCGGCAGCCGCGACAGGACACGTCAATATTTCGCCGCGCAGCACGGACATGTTTCGCGTGCTGGGCGACAATGCCGCGATGTATCTGGACCGGACGGGAAGCGGGAATGAGACGGCGGCCCATCTCAGGGCCGATGGCCGGCTGACCATCATGTTCTGCGCTGTCGCCGGTCCGCCGCTGATCATGCGCCTTTATGGGCAAGGCCGGGTGATCCATCGGGAGAGCGCGGAATATGCCGAGCTTCTGGCGCGCCATTTTGATGGTGACGCCCCGCTGGGAGCGCGGCAGATGATCCACCTCGACTTCGACCTGGTGCAGACTTCGTGTGGCTATGGGGTGCCGCTGTTCGAGTATCAGGATGAGCGACCGCAAATGGACGCATGGGCCGAGGCCAAGGGCGCCGAGGGGATCGAAGACTACTGGCGGCTGAAGAACCAGCAGAGTCTTGATGGGCTGCCGACGGGACTTTTCGATGCGCCGGAGAGCGCCGCTTCCTAAGCTGGCCGTGCCTTCAAGAACTGTTCGCCCTGACCGGTAGCGGCTCAGCCAAAAGGCCGCCGAGAAATCGGCGGCCCCTTCGCATGGGCTCAGTAGCTGACGGCTATGTCGAGTACCCAGGTGATGCCGAACCGGTCCTTGAGCATGCCGTAAAGTGGCGACCAGCCGGATGGCGCCAGAGGCTGGATCAGGGTGGCGCCTTCAGCCAGCCGGTTCCAGAGGGCGGTAAGCTCGTCGGCGTCGGTGCCGCGTATAGAGACGAAGAATGCGCTTTCGCCTGTGTCATACGGGCGGCCCGCGGGAACGTCGAAGGCCATGATGCGAAAACCCTCGGCGCTCTCGACATGTCCCCAAGCGACGTGCTCGGCCTCCTCTGGCGCGAAGCTGGGATAGGCCTGACTGTGGGTTATCAGCGCGGTCTCGCCGCCAAAGACCGACTGGTAGAAGGCCAGCGCCGCGCGGGCCTGGCCGCGGAAATTGAGGTGGGTGGTGGTGGCAATGCTCATGGCGATCTCCTTGCGTGTTCTGATGCGCCTGCTATAGCCGGGAGCAACTGCCAATTTCCGACAGTTGGATGCGATGGCCAGATCCGATCGATTGCTTCGCCTGTTGCAGGCCATGCGTGTGCTGCCGGCCCCGCTCACGGCAGCGCGGTTGGCGCAGGAGACCGGCGTTTCGCTGCGCTCGCTCTATCGCGACATCGACAGTCTGCGGGCAGCAGGCGCACGGATCGAGGGCGAGCGCGGCTATGGCTATCGGCTGACCGAGGATTTCGCGCTGCCGCCCCAGACCTTTGAGCGCATCGAGATCGAGGCGCTGGTCCTGGGGTTGAACGAGGTGCGGCATATGGGTGATCCGGCGCTGGCGAAGGCGGCAGGATCGGTGCTGGCCAAGGTTGCAGCCACGGTGCCGGATGAACGGGAACAGCAGATGTTTCACGCCATCTCGCAGGTCTACCGGCCCGAGACGCGCTACGTCATCGCCATCGACATGGACGTGATCAGGCAGAGCTGCTGGCAGGAGGAGGAGGTAGCCATTCGCTATGGGGACGAACATGGTGCGGTGACCGAGAGGGCGATACGTCCCCTGGCGCTGGCCTATTCGGAACGGGTGCTGGCGGTATTGGCCTGGTGCTGCCTGCGCCAGGATTTCCGCATCTTCCGGGCCGATCGCATCCAGGCGGCGGTGCGCACGGGCGCCAGCTTCCGGCCACAGCGGGCAGGCCTGCTGCGGACCTATCTGGAGCGGCTCAATAGCCGGCAGGCCTAGGCGCCGCTTGCCGGTGCTACTCGGCCGGCTCAGGGATGGCGCTGGCGGCGTCGAGCTCGCGTTCCAGGCGGGCTTCTTCCTCGGCCTTGGGCTTGCTGAAGCGGGCCAGCAGCAGGTAGGCGACGGGGGTCAGGTAAAGCGTCGATATCGCCGCGAAGCTGAGGCCGCCGACCATGACCCAGCCCAGCGCCGAGCGCGCTTCGGCGCCGGCGCCCCGGGCCAGGACCAGGGGCAGGCCGCCCAGAATGGTGGCGATCATGGTCATCATCACCGGCCGCAGGCGGATATTGGAGGCCTGCTCGATGGCCTCGGGCACCGAGAGGCCCTTGTCGCGCAGCTGGTTGGCGAACTCGACGATCAGAATTCCGTTCTTGGCCATGATGCCCACGACCAGGACCAGCCCGATCTGGCTGAAGATATTGAGGCTCCCTCCTGTCACCAGCAGTGCGTAGAGCGCTGCGGCCACGCCAAAGGGCACGGTGGTCATGACGATGATGGCGCTCCAGACGCTTTCGAACTGGGCGGCCAGCACCAGCAGGATGATGACCAGCGCGAAGCCGAATGTGAGGAAGAGTGCATTGTTGGCTTCGCCAATGGTGCGGGCTTCGGCCAGGGGCATGATCGAGACGCCTTCGGGCAGGACCGGGCGGGCCATGTCGAGCATTTCGTAATAGGCGTCGCCCAGCGCCAGCCCGCCGCTTTCAAGGCTGGCGGTAACCGGCACGGCGCGGCGCTGTTGCTCGCGCCGCAGCGAGGGGGGAACAGCGGATTCCTCTATCGTGGCGATGGTCGACATGGGCACGTAGCGGCCGTCGGCGGTGCGGATGAACAGGCTTTCGAGATCGCGCGGATCGTTGACCGGATTGCTGGTCGACACCATGCGCACGGTGTAGCTGGTGTCGTTGATGAAGATATTGCCGACATCGCTGCCATCGATCATGGCCTGCATGGTGGTGGCGAGGCCGTTGATATCGATGCCCAGGGCGTCGGCCCTGGTGCGGTCAACGGTGAGGGTAAGCTGGGGCTGGGTGGTGTCGAAACTGACATTGACGCGGCCGAAGCGGCCATCCTGCTCGAGCAGGCCGGCAATGCTCTGAGCGGTTTCGGCAAGCACGGTATAGTCGGAACCGACAACGGCGAATTGCAGGCCCGAGCCGCCGCCGCGGATGCCCAGGCTGTTGCCTTGGCCCACCGAGGCACGGACGGCGGGGACCTGGGCCATGAGGGCGGTAATGTCGGCGGCGATTTCCTGCTGGGAGCGCTCGCGCTCGCCCCAGGGCGCCAGCGTCAGGGTCATGAAACCGCCCGTGCCCCAGCCGGACAGCACGAAGATCGACTGCACTTCGCCATTGTCGACGAAGGGCTGCAGCATGGATTCGATCCGCGTCATCTGGGTGCGGACGTAGTCGAGGCTGACGGTATTGGGCGCCTGAATGCGCAGGGAAATCTGCGAGCGGTCCTCGGGCGGGGTGATCTCCTGGCGCAGGCTGCCATAGACGAAGTAGGACGAGGCGGCAAAGAGCAGGGCGATCAGCACCACGACGAAGGGATTGCGGAGCGCGACACGCAGGGTGACGCGGTAGACCCCGGCAAGGCCGCGACCCAGCGCGCCGATGGGGCCGCCATGCTGGTGGGGTGCATTGGCCCTGAGGAAGCGCGAGGCGATCATCGGGCCCATCGAGAGTGCCACCAGGGATGACAGCAGCACGGCGATGGCCAGGGTGAAGCCGAATTCGCGGAACAGCCGGCCGGTCTGGCCCTCGAGGAAGGAGAGGGGGATGAACACCGCCGCCAGGGTCAGGGTGGTGGCGACCACGGCAAAGAAGACTTCCTGCGTGCCCAGCACGGCGGCGGCGCGCGGCGGGGCGCCCATGGCCTTGCGGCGCACGATGTTCTCCAGCACCACGATGGCGTCGTCGACGACGAGGCCGGTGGCGAGAACAAGGGCCAGCAGGGTGATGATGTTGAGCGAGAAGCCGGCCAGGTAGATGCCGGCGACGGCACCGAGCAGGGCGACGGGCATGGCCAGCGCCGGCACGATGGTGGCGCGCCAGTCGAGCAGGAAGAGGAAGATGATCGCCACGACGACGACGAGCGAGACGCCGAGCGCGATCTGGACTTCGTGCAGGGCGCCTTCGATGAAGACGGCGTCATCGCTCGAAATGCGGACGTCGACGCCTTCGGGCAGGGTCTGGTTGAGCGTTTCCACCGCGGCGTGGACGCCTTCGGAAATCTCGATCGTATTGGACTGCGCCTGGCGCACGATGCCCAGGCCAATGCCCGGCTTGCCATCGGAGCGCAGCGAGGAGGTGCTGGCGGCCGCGTCGAAGACCACGGTGGCGACGTCGCCGAGCAGGGTCTTGTCGCGGATGACGATGCGCTCGAAATCGGCGGGCGTGGTGACCTCGGAAATGGCGCGGACCGAGATGTTCTGGTTGGGGCCGTTGATCGAGCCGGCGGGGGTATCGAAGGCAATGGTGGAGAGGGCGTTGCGCACATCGGCGACGGTGAGGCCCAAGCCGGCAAGCTTGAGGGGATCGACATCGACCTCGAAGGCCGTGGTGCGGGTGCCATAGACCTGGACCTCGGCGACGCCGTCGACGGCCCGCAGGCGCTCGGCGATGATGGTGTCGACCAGTTCGCTCAGCTCGGCGACGGGCAGTGTATCGGAGGTCACCGCGAGCTGGATCACGGCCTGTGCGTCGCTGTCGGCCTTGAAGATGGTGGGATCGTCGACGCCGTCGGGCAGGTTGCGGTTGATGCGGCTCAGGGCGTCGCGGACATCGGAGGTGGCGGTATCGAGATTGGTGCCGTCGGAAAATTCGAGCGTGACGCGGCTATTGCCGGTCGAGGAGCTGGAGGAGATCGCGGTCACGCCCTGAACGCGGGCGACGGCGCCCTCGACTACGGCAGTCACCTCACGGTCGACCGTCTCGGCAGCGGCGCCGGTAAAGCTGGTGGAGATGGAGAGGACCGGCTGCTCCACGCTGGGCAGTTCGCGCACTTCGGCGCCGAGCAGGGCGGCGAGGCCGGCGACCACGATCAGCGCGTTGACGACGACGGCCATGACCGGCCTGCGGACGAAGAGTGCCGCCAGGGTGCCGCCGCGTTCGTTCTTCTGGCTGATCGACATGGCTGCTGCTCCTAGGGCCGGCTGGCGGACTGGGCCGCGGCTTGGGCGCCGTCAGGGCCGCCGAGCAGGGTCACCTCGGCGCCTTCGCTGAGCTGGAGGATGCCCTCGGTGATGATGGCATCGCCCGCAGTGAGGTCTGCCCGGACCAGCACGCCATCGCTGTTGCGCTGCACGATTTCGGCCATGACGCGGGTGGCCCGACCCGCATCGTATTTCCAGACATAGGAGCCTTCGGCGGACCACAGGATCGCCAGCGGATTGACCGTTGGATATTGCTCGCCCGGGAAGCGCAGCGACACCGAAAGCGACATGCCGGCGCGAAGCATGCCGTCCTCATTGGGGATTTCGGCCTGGACCTGCAGGGTCCGGCTGGCGGAATCGATGCGGTTGTCGATCGCGCTGACCTCGCCCTCGAAGCTGCGGCCGCCAAGGGCAACGGCGCTGACCGTGACCGGGGCGCCAAGGCCGATGGCGGCGGCGTAGCGCTCGGGCACCCAGAAATCGACGAGGATGGAGGAGGTGTCCTCGATGGTCGTGACGGCGGTCTGGGCAGGAACATAGTTGCCGGGCGTGACGCGGATCAGCCCCACCGTGCCCGCAATGGGGCTGGCAATGGTGCGGCGAGCGAGAGCGACCTCGGCATTGCGCAGTTCCAGGTCGGCATTGGCGGCGGCCAGCTGCGCGGCGGTCAGGGCGGTGGTGGCGACCACGTTTGAACTGGCAAGGCCCTGGGTGCGGGCGAGGGTATTGTTGGCATCGTCGGCGGCGAGCCGGGCGCGGTCGAAGGCGATCTGCTCGGCCTCGGAATCGAGCCGCGCGATGATATCGCCCCGCTCAACCGTTTGGCCCGGGCGCACCAGCACTTCCGCCAGGGTGCCGCCGGCGGGCGACGATACGGTGACCGAGCTCGAGGCGGTACCTTCGCCAACGGCGCTGAGGGTATCGTTGATCGTGGCCAATGTTACCGGCGTGGTGACGACATTGGTCTGGCGGCTGGGCCCGCCGGGGCGACCGCCAGCGCGAGCCGGGCCGCCAGGACCACCGGGGCGGGGGGCCGCCTGTTCCGTGGCAGGTTGGGCGAAGGGCAGCGCGACGCCGTAGCTCGCCAGCGTGCTGGCAGCGCCAGGAGCGAAGATGATCCAGGCCGCCCCAGCGGCGAGAAGAACGACAAGGGATGCCACAAGCTGCCGGATCAAGCGCTGGACCTCAAGAAAAGCAATGAACAGGAACCGGCGAACCGGCGGTCGAGTGCCCAACAACTAGCAGCGCAAGGGCTTCAGCGACATTACAATGTTGTAAGGTCACAAAGCTATGAGGCGATCTCGGCATCCGGCCGGGCGCCCCATTCGGTCCAGGAACCGTCATAGACTGCGACCTCGTCTGCGCCCGCAAGTTGCAGCGCCAGAGCCAGCGTCGAGGCGGTGATGCCCGAGCCGCAGGAGGTGATGACGGGCTGGGCGAGGTCGATGCCGCGATCAGCAAAGAGCTGCATCAGCTCGGACGGGGGACGCATCTGGCCGTTGTCGGTCAGCAGGCTTACCGGCACGTTGAGGCTATTGGGAATGTGACCTCCACGCAGGCCAGCGCGGGGTTCGGGTACTTCAGCATGAAAACGCGGGGCCGGCCGGGCATCGGCGATCTGGGCCGCGCCGTCACGGCTGCGGTCACGCACCGTTTCGAACGTGGCCACCCGCGATGGATCGAAGCTGGTGCGGAAGGTCTGCGGCGGGCGGGAGACCAGGCCGGTCTCGGTCGGGCGGCGCTCGGCGCGCCATTTCGGTCCGCCGCCGGCAAGGATGCGAACATCGGGTGCGCCCATGGTGCGGAGGGTCCACCAGACGCGTGGCGCGGAAAACAGGCCAAGCTCGTCGTAGACGACGATGGTCATGCTGTCGGAAATGCCCAGCGCGCCGACCATGTGGGCGAAATCTGCTGGTGCCGGCAGCATATGGGGCAGGTCGGTGCTCGTGTCGGCGATGCCGTCGATATCGAAGAAGATTGCACCCGGGATATGGCCGGCGAGATACTCGGCCTGAGCGTTGCGGGCGGCATTGGGCATGTGCCAGCTGCCGTCGAGCACGACAAGATCGGGGTCGCTCAGATGGGCTGCGAGCCAGTCGGTGGAGACGAAGGGATTTTCCATGGTGCTCGATGCTTAGCACCAAGAGGTTGGTGCTGGCGAGGCTGATGGTGACCCGGTTCGCCGCGCCGGCATGGCACTGCGTTGGGTGTCACCTTGCCCCTGTTGCCAGGCGCCCAACGGCGGGATCAAATGCAGATCGACGAATCCCGAGGACTGCCAATGGCCTATGGCGTACACGCCTATGCGGATGATCCGCGCAATGCGACAATCCAGATCGCAGTGAATGACACACTGATGCCGCGCGACAAGGCCGTGGTCTCGGTGTTCGATTCCGGCTTCGTGCTGGGCGACGGCGTGTGGGAAGGACTGCGCCTGCACCAGGGCGGAATTCCGTTCCTGTGGGCGCATCTGGAGCGGCTCTACGAGGGTGCCAAGACGCTGGATTTCTCCATCGGGCTCACGCCTGAAGCGCTGGTCAAGCGCATCTTCGATTGCCTTGCGGCCAATGGCATGACCGACGGCGTGCATATACGCCTGATGGTGACGCGCGGCATCAAGGCGACGCCGTACCAGGACCCACGGGCAACGATCGGTGACGCCACCATCGTCATCATACCCGAATACAAGGCGCCATCGCCCAAGCCGGACGGGATATCTCTGTTTACCTCCACGATCCGGCGGACGGCGCCGGACATGCAAGACCAGAAGCTCAATTCCCACTCCAAGCTCAACTGTATCCAGGCCTGCATCCAGGCGGCGAAAGCGGGTGCCGACGAGGCGCTGATGCTCGATCCGCAGGGCTTTGTCGCCACCTGCAATTCAACGCATTTCTTCATCGTGCGGCGCGGCGAGTTGTGGACCTCGACCGGCGACTACTGCCTGGGCGGGATCACACGGGGCAACATCATCCGGGCGGCGGAACGTGCGGGGATCACCGTGCGGCAGAAGAATTTCTCGCTGACCGACGTCTATGGCGCGGACGAGGCCTTCGTGACGGGCACCTTCGCCGGACTGACGGCGGTGCGCGAGGTCGACGGGCGGGTGATGGGGCATCCGCTCACCGGGCCCGGGCCGATACCGGGGGAGATGACCTTGCGGCTACAGGGGCTCTATCGCGAGCTGATCGAGCAGGAGACCTACCGGCCATGAGTGATGCTGTCAGGCGGATTGCCATGTGGTCCGGGCCGCGCAACCTCTCGACCGCCATGATGCGCAGCTTCGGGTCGCGGGCCGATTGCGCGGTCAGCGACGAACCGTTCTATGCCGCCTATCTCAAGGCAACGGGGCTAGACCACCCGATGCGCGACGCGGTGCTGGCGAACCAGAGCCAGGACGCCGGCGCGGTGGCGGCGGCTATGCTGGGACCGGTGCCCGGCGGCAAGCCGGTCTGGTACCAGAAGCATATGAGCCATCACATGATCGATGGCTTTCCGCTCGATTGGCTGGACGGGGTGACCAGTGTCTTCCTGCTGCGCAGGCCCGAACGGGTGCTGGCCTCCTATGTTCAGAAGCGGGAGGACGTATCGCTGGCCGATATAGGCTTCGAAGGGCAGGCCAAGCTGTTCGAATATGTGGCAGACCGAACCGGGCGGGCACCCGTGGTGATCGAGGCGGAGGATGTGCGACGCGACCCGCGCGGTACGCTGAGCGCCCTCTGCGCGGCGATCGAGCTGCCGTTCGACCCGGCGATGCTGAAGTGGGCGGCGGGGCAGCATGAGGCCGACGGCGTCTGGGCGCCGCATTGGTATGGGGCGATCTTCAAGAGCACTGAATTTGCACCGCCCGATGCAGACAGGGTGGACTTGCCGTCGCATCTGCAGGTCATCGCTGCGGCGGCGCGGCCCTATTATGAGCGGATGCGGGCGTTCAAGATCGGTGGTTCGGCGTAGGGCGCCGGCGCCATCACAAGGCAAGGGCTTTAGGGCTTTGTTAACCATGAGGTCGCCTGATGGCCTGACGGCGGGTTGGCTGATTTGGGGACGGACATGGTGCAGGCTGCGCACATCATCACGGTGGGCAATGAGAAGGGTGGTTCGGGCAAATCGACCACGACGCTGCACCTCGCCGTCTACCTGCTGCATCAGGGCTATCGGGTCGCGACAATCGATGTCGACAGCCGGCAGCAGACGCTGACGCGCTATGTGCGCAACCGGCGCGCCAGCGTGGATACGAGCGGGCGCGATGTGCCCATGCCCAAGCATGTGCACCTGCCGACCGCCTGGGGTGACTCGATCCGCGAGAACCAGCAGGCGGAGCTTGATATTTTCAACCGGGCCATCGATGGGCTGCGGGGCGAGGTCGACTTCATCGTCATCGATACGCCGGGATTTGACGGCAACCTGGCGCGGCTCGCGCATGGCGCGGCCGATACGCTGATCACGCCGATCAATGACAGCATGATCGACTTGGACGTGCTGGCCAAGATCGACGTTGCCAGCGGCGAGCCGATCGAAACCAGCCCCTATTCGCGCAATGTGCAGAAAGCGCGCGCCGAGAGACAGGCCCAGACCGGGGTCGGTATCGACTGGGTGCTGGTGCGCAATCGCATTTCAAACCTGGGGTCGCGCAATGCCAGCCAGGTGCAGGATACCGTCGAGCGCCTGGCCCAGAGGCTGGGTTGCCGCGTTGCCAACGGGATTGCCGAACGCGTCATCTTCCGGTCGCTGTTTCCAATCGGCATGACGGTGTTCGATCCGCTCGAAGCCGACGTGCTGGGCGGGGCGCCGTCGATGTCGCATGTCAATGCGCGGCACGAATACCGCAGCCTGGTCGCAGCGTTGCGGCTGCCGACGCCCGCTGGCGCCAGTGAAGAACCGCTCCGCCGATCCGCCTAGCGGGCGGGGCCGGAGCTCTCGCGCAGAACCAGTTCAACGGGCCAGAGCTCGTGCACGTCCTCGACCGGCTTGCCGCCCAGGATCTGCAGGATCAGTTCGGCCACGCGCGTGCCCGCCTGGCCGATCGAGGAGCGGGTGGTGGACATGGACGGATACATGTTGTCGGCGTTGAGATAGGGAAAGACGTCGTCATGGGCGATCATGGAGACATCGCGCCCGAGGACAAGGCCGGCCTGGCGGATGGCGCGGAACACGCCCAAAGCCGTCATCATCGAGCCGGCGAGGAAAGCGGTGGGCGCCGGACGCAGTTCGAGCATGGCCTGGGCCAGCCGGAACGCAACTTCGTCGGTAAAGACCGAATTGCCCATCAGTGCGGGATCGAAGGCGACGCCGCGGGCGGAGAGGGCTGCGAGATAGCCGATCTCGCGATGTTCGGCGAAGGTGCGCCCCTTGATGCCGTTGAGCAGGGCAATGCGGCGGTGGCCGAGATCAAGCAGGTGGCTGGTGGCGCGCTCGATACCGCCGGTATTGTCGATGTCGAGCCAGGCAACGGGTTCGCCGATATTGGTGCGGCCATGCAGGACGAATGGAATTTTGAGGTCCATCAGCAGCTTGGCACGATCATCCACCAGTTGTGGCGAGTGCAGGATCATGGCATCGACCTTCTGGCTGGCGGCGATGCGACGATAGGCAGCAACCTCGTCCTGGTAGGAATCCACGGTGGTCACGAGGATATCAATCTCCTCGGTCGCCATGCGGGCGCCCATGCCGGCGAGAAACTCACTCATGTGCGGGCCCAGTTCCTCGGCGCCGCGCAGGACCAGGCCCACCGCGCCGGAACGACCGGTGGCAAGGCGCAGCGCGCTGGCATTTGGCCGATAACCCAGGCGGGCCGCTGTCTCGGCCACACGCTGACGCGTGGCCTCCTTGACTTCGGGATAGCCATTGAGGGCGCGACTGACGGTGGTTTGCGACAGGCCGAGATGCTCGGCCAGATCCTTCAATCTCATTGCTGCAAACTGGCCCCGGGCGGCTTGACACGGCGAGCACGCGTCGGCGACGCAGCCCGGTTCCGCTCAGCCTTTAGGGCAGACAGGCCGCCATGAAAAGCGGCTCCTGCTTTCTCCTCCGCCGGTTATTCAAAGCGATTTCAAATTTTGTTGCAAGACGTGAAATGCACGTCAATTTTCTGAGGTGCGTACCTCATCCCGCAGGAGGGCGATATTAACGAGTTTGCCCGCACTTGGTTCCCAACTTGCTGATCTAAAAGGACTAATTTAGTGAAGCTGCTGGATTCCGTTAAAATTGCCGGGAGTAGCCGCTTGACAGGAATTGCGGCCTCTGGTTCCATTTGAGCCAAAGCGCTTTGGAATATCGGCGGAACAGCCGCCGGATCGGGTGCTTTGGGGAGGACTTTGCAGGCCGGCGCCATGGTGCAGGCCGCATAGGCGTGTCCCCGAAATTGGTTCATTCGGGAGGATATCTAATGAAAATCAACAAGAAGCTCGTTGGACTCTTGACCAGCGTCACGCTGGTCGCGGGCGCGGCACAGGCCGCCGAGCTGTCGATCGTTTCGGGTGATACGGGTACTGGCCTTGCCTTCCTGCAATCGGAGCTGGATATCTTCGAGCAAGAGACCGGGCATACCGTCACCATCGTGCCGATGCCGTCGTCCACCAGCGACCAGTTCGGCCAGTATCGCCTGTGGCTGGCGGCCGGCAATGCCGATATCGACGTGTACCAGACCGACGTGATCTGGGCGCCGCAGCTGGCCGATCAGTTCGTCGACCTCAGCGAGGCCGCAGCCGATGCTGTCGGCGAGCACTTCCCTTCGGTGATCGAGTCGCAGACGGTGGACGGCAAGCTGGTTGCCATGCCGGGCTTCACCGACGCACCGGCGCTCTACTACCGCACGGACCTGCTGGAAAAGCACGGCAAGGAAGTGCCCAAGACCTGGGCCGAGCTGCGCCAGACCGCCCAGGAAATCATGGATGCCGAGCGCGCCGAGGGCAAGACCGACATGTGGGGCTTCGTGTTCCAGGGCAATGCCTATGAAGGCCTGACCTGCAACGCACTCGAATGGGTCAATTCCTTTGGCGGCGGCCAGATCATCGAGGCGGACGGTACGATCTCGATCAACAACGAGCAGGCCGTGGCCGCGCTCGAAGAGGCGGCAAGCTGGATCGGCACCATCTCGCCCGAAGGCAACCTGGCCTATATGGAAGAAGAAAGCCGCGGCGTGTGGCAGCTCGGCAATGCCGTGTTCATGCGCAACTGGCCCTATGCCTATGCCCTGAGCAATAGCGATGACTCCGCGGTCAAGGGCAATTTCGACGTTGCCCCGCTGCCTGCGGGCGAAGGTGAGGGTGCCAAGTCCTCGGCTACGCTGGGTGGCTGGAACTTTGCCGTCTCGCGCTATTCGACGGACCAGGAAGCAGCGATCGAGCTGGCCCTGTTCCTCGGTTCGGCCGATTCACAGAAGCGGCGCGCCATCCAGCAGAACAACCTGCCGACCGTGCAGGCGCTCTACCAGGATGCCGAAGTGCTCGAAGCTGCCCCGTTCATGGCGGCGTGGGAAGAAATCTTCCAGAACGCAGTGCCGCGTCCGTCTGCCCCGACGCAGTCCAACTACAACGAGGCTTCCTCGCTGTTCTGGAGCGCGGTGCACAACACGCTCTCGGGTAACGGCTCGGCTGCCGAAAACCTGGAAGTGCTCGAGGCAGACCTGGACGAACTGCTGAACTAAGGCTCGCTGTTGCGAGAGGATGCGGGCGACAGCGCCCGCATCCCCAGATCACTTCCACGGGGGGAAACTGCATGACGACGGAAGCGCTGGGTTCGCCGCCGGTTGCACAGAGGCGCGCAAGATCCGAGCTGATGCAGCAGCGCGCCCGCGCCGCCCGCTGGTTCCTGCTGCCGATGATGATCGCGCTGGCCGTGGTGGCCGGGTGGCCGCTGGCCCGCTCGATCTATTTCTCTTTTACGGACGTCAAGCTCAACAATCTGTACGGCGCGGAGTGGGTGGGCTTTGCCAACTACCTGCAGATTCGCACCCTGGAGAGCGGCCGCACGATCTATCGCGGCGTGCTGGCCGATCCTGACTGGTGGAATGCCGTTTGGAACACAGTGCGCTTCGCCTTCTGGTCGGTGCTATGGGAAAGCGTGCTGGGCATGATCGTTGCCCTGGTGCTCAATGCCGACTTCAAGGGCCGCGGGATCGTGCGTGCCGCCATCCTCATTCCGTGGGCCATTCCCACGATCGTCTCGGCCAAAATGTGGAGCTGGATGCTGAACGACCAGTTCGGCATTCTCAACGATCTTGGCATGCGGCTGGGCCTGTTGAATGCACCGGTGGCGTGGACAGCGTCGCCTGACACGGCCATGCTCGCGGTGCTGGTGGTGGATATCTGGAAGACCACGCCGTTCATGGCACTGCTGATCCTGGCGGGCCTGCAGATGATCCCCAAGGACATCTATGAGGCGGCCGATATCGACGGGGTGCACCCGGTCAAGCAGTTCTTCAGGATCACGCTGCCGCTGGTGCGGCCCGCCTTGATGGTCGCGATCATCTTCCGCGTGCTCGATGCCCTGCGCATCTTCGATCTGATCTATGTGCTTACCCCCAATTCGGTGGCGACCAAGACCATGAGCGTGCTGGCGCAGGAGAACCTGTTCCAGTTCGACAATTTCGCCGAAGGCTCGACGCAATCGACATTGCTGTTCCTGCTGATCGCGCTGTTCACGATCGTCTATATCTGGCTGGGCAAGGTCAACTTCGAGGGGGGAGACCGCTGATGGACGCGACGCTCAATCCGTGGAAGGTGACTAAGAGGGTGCTGTTCTATGCCCTGGTCGTCCTTATCGTCGTGGTGTCGGTATTTCCGTTCTACTACGCCATCCTGACCAGCCTCGAGACCGGCACGGACCTGTTCCGCATCAACTACTGGCCGACGGCGTTCAGCCTCGCCAACTATGAATCGGTCTTCAGCCAGGGCGCGTTTCCGCGCAACCTGCTCAACTCGGTCTTTGTCGCCTCCGTTACGGTGCTGCTGGCGCTGTTCCTGGCGATAACGGCAGCATTTGCGCTGAGCCGGGTGCGGTTCCGCGGACGGGGCCTGCTGCTGATGACGATCCTGGCGGTGTCGATGTTCCCGCAGATCGCGGTGCTTGCCGGCCTGTTCGAGGTCATCCGCGCGCTTGGCATCTACAATACGCCCTGGGCGCTGATCTTCTCTTACACGATCTTCACCTTGCCCTTCACCGTGTGGGTGCTGACCACCTTCATGCGCGACCTGCCCGTCGAAATCGAGGAGGCAGCCATCGTCGATGGTGCGAGCCCATGGGTGATCATCACCCGCGTGTTCATGCCCCTGATGTGGCCGGCGCTGGTGACCACGGGCCTGCTGGCCTTCATCGCGGCATGGAACGAGTTCCTGTTCGCGCTGACCTTCACGGTGTCGAACCAGACCCGCACGGTACCGGTGGCCATCGCGCTGCTCTCGGGCGGCTCACAGTATGAAATCCCATGGGGCATCATCATGGCCGCCTCCGTCATCGTGACGGTGCCGCTGGTGGTGCTGGTCTTGATCTTCCAGCGCAAGATCGTCAGCGGCCTGACCGCCGGCGGCGTCAAGGGCTAAGGAGCACATAGAATGGCTAGCATAGAGCTTCGCAATGTCCGCAAGTCCTTCGGCGCGGTCAATGTCATCAAGGGCGTGGACCTCGAGGTCCGCAAGGGCGAGTTCATGGTGTTTGTCGGGCCCTCGGGCTGCGGCAAATCCACCCTGCTGCGGCTGATCTCGGGGCTGGAGGACATCACCTCGGGCGAGATGCTGTTCGATGGCAAGGTGGTCAATTCGCTGGCGCCGTCCAAGCGCGGCATCGCCATGGTATTCCAGAGCTATGCTCTCTATCCGCACATGACGGTCTACGAGAACATGGCCTTCGGGCTGACGCTGGAGAAGGGCCACAACAAGGACGAAATCCGCCAGCGCGTCGAGAAGGCGGCCGACATGCTGCAAATCCGGCAGTATCTCGATCGCCTGCCCAAGCAGCTCTCCGGCGGCCAGCGCCAGCGCGTTGCCATCGGCCGCGCCATCACCCGCGACCCCAAGGTATTCCTGTTCGATGAGCCGCTGTCGAACCTCGACGCGGCCCTGCGCGTGGCGACCCGGATCGAGATCGCCAAGCTGCATGAGAGCATGGACAACGTCACCATGATCTATGTGACGCACGACCAGGTGGAGGCGATGACCCTGGCCGACCGCATCTGCGTGCTGCGTGATGGCCTGGTCGAACAGGTCGGTACGCCCATGGAGCTCTACGAAAAGCCCAATTCGGTGTTCGTGGCGGGCTTTATCGGTTCGCCCAAGATGAATTTCATTTCTGGTGCATTGGCTGAACCCTTCGGCGCCCACACCGTTGGTATCCGTGGCGAGCATATCAACATCGTCGAGAGCGGCGGAGCCTGGACCGGCACGGTTATCCATACCGAAAACCTGGGCGCGGACTCCTACGTTTATCTCGAGATGGGCACCGAGGAGCCGGTTGTGGTGCGGCTGGACGGCACCAACAGCTATAGAAGCGGCGACACGGTGCAGATCTCGCCCATGGACGACAAGGTCCACCGCTTCGATGCGGCGGGCAAGCCGATCCGCTAGGCAATTTTTGGGTGGCGGCCGCGAGACTGCCACCAACATCATACACAGCGTCACTCCAGAAACGGACCGCCCTTGCCACAGGGAGGTCCGTTGCGGGCTGATGCAGCAAGGCTGACCACGTTCGGCATGCCCCCTTGCCGAACCATTATAGGAGACTAACGATGCCGATCCGCACCCTGGTTTGGGGCGAAAATGTTCACGAGCAGAAGAACAAGATCGTCGCCGACAATTATCCCAACGGCATGCATAGCCAGATCGCCAAGCTGCTGTCGGCAGACAGCAATATCGAGACCAGGACGGCGACCCTGCAGGAGCCGGAGCATGGCTGCACCGAAGAGGCGCTGGCCAATACGGATGTCCTGGTCTGGTGGGGCCATGCTGCGCATGGTCAGGTTGCCGACGAAATCGTCGAGCGCGTCGCCAAGCGCGTGTGGGAAGGCATGGGCCTGATCGTGCTTCATTCCGGCCACTTCTCGAAGATCTTCAAGCGGCTGATGGGCAGCCCATGCGGGCTGACCTGGCGCGAGGCGGGCGAACGCGAACGTCTCTGGGTCACCAATCCAGGTCATCCGATCGCCAAGGGCCTGCCAGCCTATTTCGAACTCGAAATGGAAGAAATGTATGGCGAGCCCTTCTCCGTACCGGAGCCGCTGGAAACCGTGTTCGTCTCCTGGTTCCAGGGTGGGGAAGTGTTCCGCTCGGGACTGACCTATCGGCGCGGCGCCGGCAACATCTTCTATTTCCGCCCAGGCCATGAAACCTACCCGACCTATCACGACGACACGGTCGGCCTCGTGCTGCGCAATGCCGTCAACTGGGCCTATAACGAGAACGCATTTCCCCAGATGCTCGAGGCGCCCAATGTGCCGGTGGACGAAGCGCTGGAGAAGATCGAGGAGCGCGGGCCAAAGCTGCATCACGGACGCGAAGAGGGCTTCCGCTAGTTGTGACCACACCGCCGCGGGCGGAGTGATACAGCACGCAAGCCGCCCATCGAGATGGCGCGGCACATCGGATTTCGCGACGCATCCGGCACAGGCCGGCATGGGTCGCGATGGTTGCAACTGAGGGACCTGCCGGTCCACGCACAGGAATAACGAATATGCGGCTGCTCATTCTGGGTACCGGGGGCATGGCCAATCAGCATGCCAAGCACTTTGCGGCGATCGAGGGGGTGACCCTGGCGGGTGGCGTCGACGTCGATCCGGCGCGGGTGGAGGCGTTCTGCACCACGCATAATATCGAGCGGGGTTTCGGCTCGCTCGATGCGGCCCTTGCCTGGGGCGAGTTCGATGCCGTGGCCAATGTCACGCCCGACAGCGTGCATCACCCGACCACGATGGCGGCGCTCAGGGCCGGCAAGCACGTCTTTTGCGAAAAGCCACTGGCAACCGACCACGCCAAGGCGCTCGAGATGACCGAGATGGCGGAAGCGGCGAGCCTCGTAAACATGGTCAACCTGACCTACCGCAATGTCAGCCAGTTGCAGAAGATGCGCGAGATCGTGCAGTCGGGCGCGGTGGGCAAGGTCAAGCATTTCGAGGCGAGCTACTTGCAGAGCTGGCTGGTCAGCAAGGCCTGGGGCGATTGGCGCACGGAGTCGCAGTGGCTTTGGCGTCTCAGCAAGAAGCACGGCTCAAACGGGGTGCTGGGCGATATCGGGGTGCATATCCTCGATTTTGCCGCCTTCGGCGCGGGTAGCGATTTCTCCCGTGTGTTCTGCCGGCTCGAGACATTCGAGAAGGCCGAGAACAATGTCATCGGCGAGTATGACCTGGATGCCAATGACAGCTTTGCCATGACGGCACAGCTGGAGAACGGCGCCCTGGGCGTGATCCACGCCACGCGCTGGGCGACGGGACATTTCAACGAGTTGCGGCTGCGCGTCTATGGCGAGCTGGGGTCCGTCGAGGTGCAGCACCGGCATGACTGGTCCAAGCTGTTCACCTGCCTGGGCGAGGATGCCGAGACGGGGACCTGGACCGAAGTGGCGGTCGACACCGTGCCGACCAACTACATGCGGTTTGCCGATGCAGTGCGGACCGGCCGGAACGACGAGCCCAGCTTCCGCCACGCCACCAATATCCAGAAGGTGCTGGACCTGGCCACGACCACGGATCGTGATCGGATGGAACACAGGGTCTGATCGGCTGTTCAGAGCAGCAAAGGCCCGCTCCTGCAGCGGGCCTTTTGTTTTTGCTGCCCTCGCTGGCCGAGACGCCCGCGCGGGCTCTTGCAACCAGTTCCGGGCGTTCCGACTTACTGTTGGAACATCAAACGGAGCGTCAAAGCATGGGTATCATCTGGGCCATCATCATCGGCTTTCTTGCCGGCGTCATCGCGAAGTGGATCACGCCGGGCGACAACAAGCCGAGCGGCTTCATCCTCACCACGGTGCTGGGCATTGTCGGGTCAGTGCTGGCGACGTGGCTCGGCCAGCAGATTTTTGGCGGTGCTCAAAGCGATGGGGTGGGTTTCATCAGCGGCATTATCGGGGCCGTCATCATCCTGCTGATCTGGAACCAGATCGCCAGGCGGGCCTGAGCGAGGAAGCAAAAACTGAAAAGGGCGCCCAGTGGGCGCCCTTCGCGTTTGTGCCAGGCTGCTTCACTTGATTTCGGTGATGCGGCCGTCGGTATAGGGCGTATATTCGCCACCCAGCTTGGCGATGTACTCGGCCACCACCTGCTCTAGCGGCGGGCCGAAATCATAGGGATTGTCGCCTTCGGCAAAGGTGCCAAAGCCATCCCCGCCGCCGCGAACATAGTTGTTGGTGACAATGGTATAGGTGGCGTCCTCGTCGATCGGCACCCAGCTGTCGCCTTCACCCTTGACCAGCACGTCGCTGACGCGACTGCCGGCCGGTTCGGCAAGATTGAAGCTGTATTTCAGGCCGGCAACCTGGGCGAAACGGCCGGCGCCGTTCTCGACGTCGCTGACGCCATTCTCCAGCGCCTCGATGACATCGGCGCCGCTGATCTGCACGGTCGCGAGAGTGTTGGAGAAGGGCAGGACGGTCAGCACGTCGCCGACGGTGATTTCACCGGCGTCGATTGAGGAGCGGATGCCGCCGCCATTCTGGAAGGCGATGGTCGCGCCCTGGTCGGCGACGCGGTCGAGGATGGCATCGGCCAGCAGGTTGCCCATGGAACATTCCATGGCACGGCAGACTTCACGCGAGCCCTCGATGGCGGCAGTGGCGCTGCCGATGACCTGGCTGGTCATCTCCTCGATCGGCCCGGCCAGTTCGGCCAGCTGGCCTGCAAAGTCCTCGTTGCCGACGACGGACGCATCGATCAGGAACGGCTCGCCCTCTGCCTTGGTGACGGTGCCGTTGTCGTCCCAGGTGATGGCGATATCGCCGAGATACTTGCCATACTGGTTGGCCTGCACCACCGGCACTTCAACGCCTTCGGGGTTGGTGACCATGGTCGGGTAGGGGCCTGCCGCACCTTCGGCCGTGTTGCTGAGCAGGGTATGGCTGTGGCCGCCCACGATGACGTCGACCAGCGGGAGGGCCGCAGCAACCTCTTGGTCAACCGTGTAGCCGATGTGGCTGAGCAGGATGATCTTGTTGACGCCGGCTGCATCGAGTGCCTCGGAAGCGCCGCGCACGTAGTCGATCACGCTGGTGAACTCGATGTCGTCGCCGGGCGCGGCAATCTCGGGCGTGTCTTCGGTCGTGGCGCCGATGATGCCGATCTTTTCGCCGCCCACCTCGATGACATAGGAGCCCTTGATCTTGCCGCGCAGGTTTTCATCGCGGGTGACATCGAAGTTGCCGCCGATAATGGGGAATTCGGCCGCCTCGATGAATTTCATGAACTCTTCGGGGCCGTCGTCGAACTCGTGATTGCCGGTGGCGACCACGTCGAAGCCCATCTGGTTGAAGAAGTCGGAGACGACCTTGGACTTGTAGGTCGTGTAGTAGAGCGAGCCCTGGAAGTTGTCGCCGGCCGAGAGGAGCAGGGTGTTGCCGTCGGCATATTTGGCGCGTGTGTCGTCGATGATCGTCTTGAGGCGGGCAATGCCGCCGAAGCATTCGCCGGCGGCGTCGGTTTCGGCATCGCAGTTGGAATCGGTGCCGGTGATGGGATCGAAGCGGGAGTGGAAGTCGTTGATGTGCAGGATGTTGAGCGTGAATTCGGCATAAGCTGCGCTGGAAAATCCGGCACAGAGGGTGAGCGCAGTTGCGCCGAGAAGCAGTTTTTTCATCCCTGTATCCCTTGTTGCTTGAACGTCGTTCCAACCCCGCGGATGTCAGGCGCGCAAAAGGCGATCCCAACGGTTTCAGCCACGGCGTGGGCTGAGTTAACCAGTCTTTTATGACGGTGGAAAGTAGACCGTTCGGTCAATTTTTCCGACCGTGCGGCCCAGGCTTCAAGGGCAAGCGGCACTTCGTGACATTTACTAGCGCCCGGCGGGCTTCCCTTAGCCAGCCAGTCAGGTAATCTCCGCGCCGTTTGATTTGCGGGGAATTGCAGCATGAAGAGCGCATTGATCGTTTATGGCGGCTGGTCCGGGCACGATCCGGAGGAGTGCGCCGCCATCTACCGCCGGTGGCTGCACGAAGATGGCTTTTCCGTGCGCATGGCTACGGAAACCAGCGCTTTCGCCGATCCATCGATCCACGAGCTGTCGCTGATCATCCCGATCTACACCATGAGCAAGATCGAGAAGGAAGAGGTCGAGAACCTCACCAAGGCGGTCGAAGGCGGCGTCGGGCTGGCCGGTCATCATGGTGGCATGAGCGACGCCTTTCGCGAGGCGGTGGACTACCAGTTCATGGTGGGCGGCCAATGGGTGGCGCATCCGGGCAACATCATCGACTACACCGTCGATGTCGCCGATCCGCTCGACCCGGTGATGGCCGGGATCAAGTCATTCCGCTACACCTCCGAGCAATATTACATGCATGTGGACCCATCCAACCACGTGCTGGCCACCACGACCTTCAGCGGCGAACACGCCCCTTGGATCAAGGGCGTGAAAATGCCGGTGGCCTGGAAGCGCCAGCACGGCAAGGGCCGCGTGTTCCACTCGACGCTGGGCCACCAGGCCAAGGAATTCGAAGTGCTGGAAATGGCCACCATCATGCGACGCGGCATGAACTGGGCGGCGCGGGACGAGTAGCCGGCGAAGTCGGGTCTTTGTCGGGATACCCCACCTAACCTCTCCCTGATAGGGGGAGGTTAGGGGTACCTTCTACCACCTCAGCAAGAACCGTCCCAGCACTGCGCCGAATGCGCCGGCAATGACAATCCCGAGCGTGTACCAGAGCGCCAGGAACATCATGCCCGCCTCGTCACAGGCGAAGGAATAGACCCAGGCACCGGTGCCGCCTGCCATTATGCCGGCAGCGAAGCCGGCAAGGGTGGGGTTGCGCGGCGCAAGCCGCCGCAGCGCCAGCAGGGCACCGAACAACACGGGCAGTGACAGCACCGGAATATAGGTCAGCGCCCGCCGGATGGACGAGCCCATGATAAGCGGCATCATGTCCTCAGCCCGGGCGAGCTGAAACACGGCCAGGACAAGCAGCGCCGCCAGAAGGCCGATGGCGGCGAGCCAGGGCCAGCGGATACGACCGTCGGGCCGGGCCAGCACCAGCGTGGCAGCGAGGCCGAGAAGGCCGAGGGCCAGCGTGTAGCCGAACTTGGTCCAGTAGATCATGGTGGCAGAAGCCGTCTCCATGTCCGGCCGCATGCCAAGCAGCATGAGCATGGCGAGGATGGCGATCACCGTGCTGACGACAGTGGCGCCGATCAGCAGCCGGGCCATGGCCATGCGCCGGACCGGCTTGAGATCGGCTGAGAGGCGGGCGATCAATTCGTCGGTCATTTCGCGCCTCCGGCAAAGCGTGCGGCCAGCGACTTGAGGCCGCGATGAATGGAGACCTTGGCGGCCGTTTCGGTAATGCCATGCGCGGCGGCCGCCTCGGCGACGGAGGCGCCATCGATCTTCGTCCGGCGAATGAGGTCACTGGTGCGCGCAGGGACGGCGTCGAGCACGATATCGAGGTCGCGTCGCGCCAGCGCATCGGCGTTGTCGTCACGGGCAAAGATCGGTGCGTCATCCTCGAGCGGCACTGTCAGGCGGATGGACTGGCGGCGGACATAGTCGACAAACTTGTGGTGCGCCACAGCATGGAGCCACGCGGTGAAGGGGCGATTGCGGTCGTAGGTCATGCGCCTGGTGTGAATGGCCAGCAAAGTCTCCTGCACCAGATCCTCCGCTTGCGATGCGAAAGCGGGGGTGAGCCGCCGGGTGAAATAGGGACGCAGGTGGCGGCCGAGTTCGAGGAGCAAAGTGCGATAGGCGGCCGCATCGCCGTCGAGCGAGGCGAGCATCAAATCCCGCAATCGCGTCTCGGTCGGGTCAGTCTGCATTGCCCATCCATTCGTAGCCCGGTGCGCCATGGTTACATGCGCTTGCCTCAGCGGGGAATGGCGAAATGCCGATCACGTCCTCGTGAGGAGGTAACCCTCTCCACGCCGGTCCCGAATGGCGGGGCATGATCCGCGCCGTAGGGGCAGGGTCAACCAAGGGAGACTACCATGATCATCAGCCTTCGCGGCATTGCGCTTGCCGCCACGATTTCGCTCGCCCTCGTTCCCGCAGCGTTTGCCCAGGACGCCATGGCCACCGACTCCATGGCGGCCGATGCAATGATGAGTGACGATGACCTCAAGCTCTGCCTGGAGCAGGCGGCCATGATCACCTTTCCTCATGTGATGGAGACGGCAGCCGCCGCCTGCCACGACATGCACAATGGCATGGTGGAAGACACCATGGGCGGTGATGCGATGGCACCCGATGCGATGGCACCCGCGACCAAATAATTTCCGTGCTATGCATCAATTGTCCCGCGCCGTTGCGTTACTGCGTGCGCGGGGCAACTGGCGTCAAAGCGGTGGGGGAAAAATGAGCGAAACCAGGGATGCGACCGCCAAGGGTCCGCTGATCTACCGCCAGTCGATCTGGACGCGGGTGACGCACTGGGTCTGGGCGATCTGCCTGTTCTTCCTGCTGCTGACGGGCCTGCAGATATTCAATGCCCATCCGGCGCTCTATATCGGCCAGCAATCCGGCTTCGAATTCGACAATGCCATTCTCGAGATCGGCGCGTTCAATACCGAGGCTGGACCGCGCGGCCGCACGACGGTTTTCGGGCAGACCTTCGATACGACCGGCGTGCTGGGCATGAGCGGATCGGCGGAACGGCCTACCTTCACTGCGTTTCCCGGCGCCGTGACCATCCCTTCCTATCGTGATCTGGGCACGGGACGCGTCGTGCATTTCTTCTTCGGCTGGATATTTGTCGCCACGATGCTGGTCTGGTTCGTGGCCAGTTTCATCAACGGGCATATTCGCCGAGATATGGTGCCCAGAGCTGCAGACATCAGAGCTATTCCGCGCGATGTTGCCGGGCACGCAAGGTTGCGCTTGAGCCATGGGCGCTCCTATGGGTCGCTGCAGAAGCTCTCTTATTTCGTGGTGCTGTTCATCCTCTTTCCGCTGATCATCGCCACGGGCCTGACCATGAGCCCGGGCATCAATGCGGCGGCGCCGTGGATGCTCGACCTGTTTGGCGGGCGGCAGACAGCGCGAACCATCCACTTTGTGGTCATGGTCCTGCTGGTGACCTTCTTCGTCATCCACATCGTGATGGTGCTGGCGGCGGGGCCATTCAACGAACTGCGCTCGATGATCACCGGCTGGTATCGCGCCAGTCCCGGTACACCAGAAACCGAAGGGGACCGGCCATGAGCGGGATCATCACGCGTCGCAACTTCCTGCGAGGCTCGGCGCTCGCGGGTACGGGGTTGGCACTGGCCGGTTGCGATCAGTTCGACTTTCTCGGCTCGCGGGAGAACCAGGTCCGCCAGGTCATGGAACAGGCCAATGTGCTGACCTATCAGGTGCAGCGGCAGTTGGTCGGTGCGCAAACGCTGGCGCGCGAGTATTCAGCCAGTGAAATCCGCCAGGGCATGAAGCCCAACGGGTCGGTCGAGCCATCGACACCTGAATACATGTTCTTGCGCATGCAGGACTTCGCCAGCTACCGGCTGACCGTCAAAGGCATGGTGGAACGCGAGGTGAGCTTCTCGCTCGACGAATTGCGCAACATGCCGGCGCGCAGCCAGATTACCCGGCATGATTGTGTCGAGGGCTGGAGTTGCATCGCCAAATGGACGGGCACACAACTCGGCCCCATTCTCGACATGGCCGGGGTGAAGCCGGAGGCCCGCTTCTGCGTCTATCACTGTTTCGACAATATCCAGCGCACACTGAGCGGGGACATTCTCTACTATGAGAGTTCGGACCTGATCGACGCCTATCACCCCCAGACCATCCTCAGCTACGGCCTCAACGATCAGGTGCTGCCGGTGTCCAACGGAGCGCCGATAAGGCTCAGGATCGAGCGGGCGCTGGGCTACAAGCAGCCCAAATACCTGCACACGATCGAGCTGGTCGACGACCTGTCCGGGTTCGGCAGGGGCAAGGGCGGCTACTGGCCGGACAATGGCTATGACTGGTATGGGGGAATTTGAGTAGGGATGCGCTGGTAAATCCGTACGATATTGCCCCAACTTACAGTGAAGGGGTACGAGTGCGCTAGTTGATCGGAGGGAGAAATCCGATGCCAGCAATTGCAGCGCTAGAACAACTACTCACGGTAAATCGCAACGCCGCAATCCTGCTCTTTACGGGCATTGGAGTTTTCGCTGCCATCAGCATCGTTGGCACGTATGAAATTGATTACACCATCGCGCTACGGGTCGCTGCCTACATCCTGGGATTTGCGACCGCCTCCACTGTGCTGTCTGTTGTTGTGGACAACACGCTCATCCGCTCGGTGCTGGGTTGGTTCGTCGTTGGTCTCTTCATGTTCTGGTCATTGGCGCTGTCAATATCCGTGGTGTTTCAGCCAGGACCTCTGCCGCCGCCATACTGCCTGGTCTATTTCCTGCAAGACTGTGACGAGGTCGCCGAAGCCATTGCATTGAAGCAGGAGCAACGGACAGGCTCCCCGGTGATTGCCGTGCACCCCCCCCAGTGGAAGGTGACGGTGTTCTTGCAAATGCACTGGCGGTGCCCACTGCAGAGGTGCCGGCGCAAACCGTATACGTACAGTTTGCGGGTATCCTGACGCGCGACAGCGTACGGACCCTGATGCTGACGCTGGAGGCCCAGGGATGGAACGTTCAGGGTGCTGCCCAGGGCGGTGAGCGGACGAACGCGGCGGCCGGATACAACGAAGTTCGTTTTTCGGGGGACTCCAGGGCGGCGGCTCAGCAACTGGCTGCCGAACTGGAGAGATTCAACCTGACGGGAAGGCCAATAACCGTTGTCGAGAACCCGGACATAGATGCCGGGGCGCTTGAAGTGTGGCTTAGCGTGACCTGATCTTCCTCGCTGCCGGAGTGCCGACGCGGCGCGCCGCGCAACTCCGCCATGCGCGCCTGGCCCGCGAATTTCCTTGCTATTTCAGCGGCAATCCCCCACATAGCCTCCATCGTCACCGGCGCATGGACCCTTTGGGGATCCGCTGGCGCCAGAACTTTGGTGACGGACTTCTCTTCTTATCCCCTGCGGTGAGCGGCGAAGTCAGCCCGGAAACTACCCTGCTCCAGGATGTCCGGGTTCGAGCCAGCACCCGCGCGATACCTCTCTTTATCGCCCGATTGCACCTGTTGATCCGCTGTTCCGCGTGGAACGGCGATTTGCGCGCTGCATTGTTCTGCGCGCATTGCAGCGCCCTATCGGCGCAGAAAGACGTGTCTTTTGAACGACTTCATTTCCCTTGGTTTGCCGACCATCCTGACCGACAGCCTGACGGCTCACGGTTTTACCGAGCCGACCAAGATCCAGTCCCAGGCCATTCCCAAGCTCCTCGAGGGCAAGGACATGATGGGCATTGCCCAGACCGGTTCGGGCAAGACGGCGGCTTTTGGCCTGCCGATCCTGGCCGGCATCCTCACCCTCAACGGTCGTCCGCGGCCGCTGACCACACGTGCGCTGATCCTGGCGCCGACGCGTGAACTCGCGGTGCAGATCGACGAGAATATTCGCAAGTTCGCCGGCTCCAAGATGAAGCTCGACACCGTGCTGCTGCTGGGCGGCGTGTCGCGCTACCATCAGGTCAAGCGCCTGGAAAAGGGCGTCGACATCGTCGTTGCCACGCCGGGCCGCCTCAAGGACCTGATGGACGACGGCAAGATCCGTCTGAACGAAACCCGCTGGCTCGTCCTCGACGAGGCTGACCGGATGCTGGACATGGGCTTCATTGCCCCGGTGCGTGCCGTGGTGAAGGCCATCGGCATGAAGCGCCACACGATGATGTTCTCGGCCACCATGGCGCCTGAAGTCGCTGACCTCGCCAAGAGCCTGCTGCAGGATCCGGTGCGGGTCGATGCGTCGGTCGCGGGCTCCACCGTGGTCAAGATCGACCAGCGCGTGATCCTCAGCGGTGCCAAGGCCAAGCGTGGCGTGCTCAACGAGCTGCTGTCCAGCGAGACCGAGAACATGGAACGCGTGATCATCTTCTCGCGCACCAAGCACGGGGCCGACCGCGTCGCCAAGAATCTCGAGATCGATGGGCACAAGGCTGCGGCCATTCACGGCAACAAGAGCCAGAATGCCCGCCAGGCGGCGCTCAAGGGCTTTGCCAGCGGCGACGTGCGCATCCTCGTGGCGACCGACATTGCCGCGCGCGGCATCGACGTGCCCGGCATCACCCATGTGGTCAACTACGAGCTGCCCGACGATCCGGAAAACTATGTGCACCGCATCGGCCGTACCGGCCGCAATGGCGCGTCCGGCTTTGCCATCACGCTGTGCGATGGCACCGAGCGCGGCAAGCTGCGCGACGTGGAACGCCTGATCCGGCGCACATTGCCCTATACGGGTGACCTGCATACGGGCAATGACACCGGCGTGGTGGAAGCGCCGCGTTCGGCCTACAAGAAGCCCAGTGGCGGCCGTCCTGGCCCGCGTTCGGCCCGGAACCCGCGCAAAGAGCAGACGGATCGCCGTTCGCCTGCCGAGCGTCGTCCGTTTGCCGAATTCGCCAAGGAAGTTGGCGGCAAGAGCCAGCCGCAGCCGCACCACCAGCCGTCGGACACGCCGCGCAGCCGGCCGACCGAAGCGGCGCGGGGTCGTCCCGACAGCGCTCCGCGTGCCCGGCCGGCCGAAGGCGCTGCGCCTGTTCGTGGCGTGCGCCGCGACATGGAAACCGGCAAGCCGATGGTCAACAACAAGCCTTCTGCTGCAAAGCCGGCCAATAAGCAGCGCTGGGGCAAGTCGCAGAAGGACGCGGTTCGCGGTGGCGGTCGCTCCAATGTCGATCGGCAGCGCGGTCGCGCATAACCGGCGCGGAATCGGATATAGGAAGGGCGGCCCCAGTGGCCGCCCTTTTTGCTTGGAGCCGTTCCCATGACCACAATCGCGCTGATCGGACCGGGTGCCATCGGCGGCACCGTCGCCGCGTGGCTGGCGCAGGATCCCTCGCTGGTGGTGAGTGTCTGCGCCCGCACGGCATTCGAGGACCTGCAGGTGAAAACGCCAGAGGGGATGATTACGGCACGTCCCGAGGTGCTGACCGACCCGGCCAAGGCGAGCGTCGTCGACTGGGTGCTGGTCGCGACCAAGACCTATGATGCGGAGTCCACCAGGGCATGGCTGGACCAACTGGTGGGCCCTGATACGCGCGTGGCCATCATCCAGAATGGCGTCGAGCATGTGCGGCTGTTCGAACATCTGGTGCCAGCAGAGCGACTGGTGCCGGTGATGATCAACCTGCCGGCCGTGCGCAGCGCGCCGGGGCGGATCGTGCAGCATCGGCATGGCATTATCGCCGTGCCGGCCGGACCCAATGGCGAGGCCTTTGCCAGGCTTTTCGATCACGCCGAGATAGAGGCCGCCGCGCACGAGGATTTCCTGTCGCAACTCTGGGTCAAACTCACAGGTAATTGCGCCGCCATCGTGCCGGCGCTGACGCTGCGGGCTACCGGGCCGGTCTGGAGCGATGAACTGGAGGCGATCATCCGCGGCCTGGTGGAGGAATGTGCCGCCGTGGGCCGGGCCGAGGGCGCCGTGATCCCGCAAAGCGTTGTCGATGAGACCGTAGCTAACGCGCGGGCATCGAAGGAAGGCTCGATTGCGGGCTCAATCCATGCCGATCGGCTGGCCGGGCACCAGATGGAGATCGATGCCCGCAATGGTGTCATCGTGCGCCTGGGCCGCAAGCATGGCATCGCGACGCCGATGAACCAGATGCTGGTGACGCTAATCGGTGCCGCGGGCAGTCCGTGGCTCAATGTGCCTCAGGCGACCGAAGCCAGGTAGAGGATATCGCGCGTGCCCGAGCCATCCTTGATGGTGGCGGGCGCCAGGCGATCGATGAAGCTCCGGCTCCAGTTGTCGATACTGTGCCGGCGGGCGGCGGCCATCAGGGTCTGCCAGCGCTGCTTGCGCTCGTCGAGCGGCATGTCGAGCGCCATGCGCAGCGCCTCGGCGGTCTCGTCGGTGTCAAAGGGGTTGACCTGAATGGCATCCTCGAAAATCTCGGCGGCACCGGCAAAGCGCGAGAGCACCAATACGCCCGGGTCCTCGGGATCTTGCGAACCGATATACTCGTGGGCCACCAGGTTCATGCCGTCCCGCAGCGGCGTGACGAGGCCCACGCGCGCCAGTCGGTAGAGCCCGGCAAGGCTGGGCTGCCCATAGGCGCGCTTGACATAGGTGAGGGGCGCCCAGTCCGGTTCGGCAAACCGCCCCATGACCCGACCGACCATGGCGTCCAGGGTGTCGCTGGTTTCCTGATATTCCTTGATCGTGTCGCGCGAGGGTGGTGCCACCTGCAGCATATGCACCAGTCGACGGAGGCGGCTGTTGTTCGCCAGCAGCTTTTCGTAGGCCTCGACACGCTGCGGCAGGCCCTTGGAATAGTCCAGCCGGTCAACGCCCAGGATCAGCTCCTGGTCGTCAAGGGCACGCTTCATGCGCCGGATCATCTTGGTCGCGGCGGGGCTTACGGCGAGGCGGGCAAAGGCATCGGGGTCCGAGCCTATCGGGAAGGCCGCGACTTCCGTCCGGCTGAAATCGACCGATGCCATTGGCGAGCCTGAGAGGGTCGAAGGCGTCTGGTGCTCGGCAAACTCGGTGAACGCAGCGACGTCCCGGTTGGCCTGCATGCCCACCAGATCATAGCGCGACAGGTCGCGCATCAATTCCTGATGGTGCGGGATGGCGTAGAGCGCGTCGGTCGTCGGAAAGGGGATGTGGAGGTAGAAGCCGATCCGGTTGCGCACGCCCATGCTGCGCAATTCGCTGGCCAGCGGGATGAGGTGGTAGTCATGCACCCAGATCAGGTCGTCGGGCCTGAGCTGGGGGACCAGCGCGCGGGCGAACTGCTGATTGACGCGGCGATACCCCTCATACCAGTGGGCCTCGATGGTAGCGAGGTCGAGCCGCAGGTGAAAGCTCGGCCACAGGATCGAATTGGAAAAGCCGGCATAATAGGCGTGATGATCGGCACGGCTGAGATCGATCTGTACCACGGCGAGGCCGTCGATATCCTGGAATTGTGCGTCGGGCGCAGGATCCTCGACCAGCTTGCCGGACCAGCCGAACCAGAAGCCTTCGCGCTCGGCAAGGGTCTTGCGCAGGGCAACGGCCAGGCCGCCCGCCGCCGGCCCCTTGCCGGGCGTGCGGTTGGAAACAACGATGATACGGCTCATTGGGTGCCCCCCGGTCTAGTCGAGTTCAATGTGTCGATGCAGCTTCGCGATCGCGCGCCACGATGTCTCCCAGTCCCTGGATCAGGGCATGTACCGACGCCACATTGGGAATGCGCATGCGGGCTGCCGTATCGCCATCGCCGAGCTTGATGCCGACCCCACCCAGGTCCTGGGCGGCGATGAAGGCATCCTCGTCGGTCACATCGTCGCCGATGAAGATGGGTAGGCGGCCAAGAAACGGCTCCTCGCGCATGAAGGCGCGGAGCGCGTCGCCCTTGTTGACGCCGCGGGGGCGGGCCTCAAGCACCATCTTGCCGGGCACCAGGGCAAAGTCGGGGACGTTTTGCACGGCCTCTTCCATGGCAGACCGCACCGCTTCCTCCAGGTGGGGTGCCTGGCGATAGTGCAGGGCCACGGCACCTTCCTTGGTCTCGATGAGGAGATCGGGATGAGCCGCAAGCAGGGGCTGCAGCGCGTTGGCGATCGCTTCGGCGCCCAATATAGCGGTGGGGTCGACAGTCTCGACGAAGCCGTCCGCACGACGGCGTTGCGTGCCGTGGGCGCCGGCTACGGGGAGATGGAGAGGCGAAAGGTATTTATCGATTTCGCCGATTTCCCTTCCGGTCAGCACGGCGAAAGCGCTGTCGAATTCACGCGCCACCCGCTCAAGCTGGCCGGGCAAGGTGTCAACCACGGATATGGCGTCAGGCGTCTCGGCCAGTTCAACCAGCGTGCCGTCAAAATCGGTGAAGATGGCCAGCTGCGGCACGTTATGCGGTTCACGGTCGAGTTGCGACATCGCCAGCCTTTCGGAATTGTGGACAAGCAGTGAACGCATCAGAGCCCGAATGGTTCGCTCCGGCAAGACTGGCAAGCCTGGATCGGGCCTCGATGACCGAGTACTTCGCGTTGAATATGCGCTGCGTGTAACGCAGCAATGGGACCGCTGTCAGCGTTCCGGAGGCCCTGTGCAGGTCAGCCCCTGACGACGGTCCAGGGCTGTTCGAAATGGTGCTCTTCGAGGTTGTTTCCCTCGCCGCCGCGATCGATGACGAGAAAGTCGCTGACAGCCTCGAGCGGCGTGAGCACGCCGTGCCACGTGTTCATGGCAATGTTGACGCCCTGGCCAGGTGCCGGCAGGAACGCGCGCAGGCGGGTGGGTAGCCCGTCCTGGTCTCCGGCGACGATGACGAGCCATGGGCTTTGCGAAAGCGGGTAGAAGGCCTGGCTGCCCAGCGGGTGGCGCTCGACCAGCTTGAGCGTGAGCGGCAGATCATAGGGCTGGCCGCGAAAGATCGAGATCAGGGGACGCGGATCAGGCTCGCCCAGCTCGACCCGCGCCAGGTCATGGTAGCGCTCGGTCATGCCGTTGTTGATCGGGTAGTGATGGGCGCCGGCCGTCTCGATCACCTGTCCGAAGGGCGCGAAGGCTGCGGCTGTCAGTGGTTCGATGGTGATGTGGCGCGCCATGGTCTGTCCTAGTTGAGCGGCACGGTATTGGCCTTGCCGCCACCACCCATATAGACGGCCAGAAGCTTCATTGGCACGCTGCCGGTATTGGTCCCGTTGTGCGGGACATCCATGGCTTCGAGGACGCTGTCGCCCGCCCGGTAGGTGTTGATGCGGCCCTCGCCGTAATCGACGGTCAACTCGCCCTCGAGGATGTGGGCAAAGAGCGGCACCTCGTGGCGATGCAGCCCGGTGGTACCGCCGGGCGGAATGGTGACGATAGCCGAGGTGATGCTCACCTCGCCGTCGGGATAGCGGAGCGGATTACCCAGCACGTCCACGCCACCCTGGAGCAGCGGGGTCAGGAGGTTCTGGTACTGCTGGCCGGACTGACCATCGGCGAGCGCCGGAACCGACAGGGCGAGGATGGCAAGGGCGGCAAACAGGTGACGCTTCACGGCATGTCTCCGGTGGCTAGAACGGCAGCTTGGCGTGACGGTTGACGTCCTTGTAGAGCAGATAGCGGAAACGGGCCGGGCCGGCGTAGCAGGCCTGCGGGCAGAAGGCGCGCAGCCACATGAAATCGCCCGCCTCGACCTCGGCCCAGTCACGGTTGAGGCGGTAGACCGCCTTGCCCTCGAGCACGTAAAGGCCGTGCTCCATGACGTGGGTTTCCTCGAAGGGTATCACGGCTCCAGGTTCGAGAGTGACGATATTGACGTGCATGTCATGGCGCAGGTCGGCCGGATCGACGAAGCGCGTCGTGCCCCAGGTGTCCCTGGTGTCCGGCATCCAGCGAATGGGCTCGGCCTGCTCGTTGGTGACGAAGGCGGTTGGGGTGTCGATCCCCTCGACCCTCTCATAGCGCTTGCGGATCCAGTGGAAGCGAACGGGTGCGCCGCCGCTATTGCGGAAGGACCAGTTGCAGGCAGGCGGCAGGAAGGCGTAGCCGCCGGGCGTGAGCCTGTGGCTCTGGCCTTCGATGGTCAGTTCAGCCTCACCCCCAACCACGAAGAGCACGCCCTCGGCCTCCGGGTTGGGTTCGGGCTGGCTCGAGCCCCCGCCGGGCGCAACCTCGACGATGTACTGCGAGAACGTCTCTGAAAACCCTGACATTGGACGGGCGATCACCCAGGCCCGTGTCTCTATCCAATGGGGCAGGTAGCTGGTGACGATGTCGCGCATCACGCCGCGTGGGATCAGCGCGTAGGCTTCGGTGAAGACGGCGCGACCGGTATGGAGCGCGGCTTGTGGGGGCAGGCCGGCGAGGGGTGAGGCGTAGCTGGTATCGGCCATGATAGTCCTGGTGCAGTGCCGGTTCGCGGGGCGAAGTCAGGCGGTCT
>JADKLW010000132.1_pt2 | contig 39295 bp, 35 predicted proteins | sample 8641881 | NCBI WGS metagenome assembly JADKLW01 (sample SAMN16272185, study PRJNA661076) | feces metagenome | isolation source: fecal sample from diarrhoea affected cattle B | host: Bos taurus | place: South Africa: Lokaleng Village, Mahikeng | collected 2019-09 | reverse complement strand
GGCTTGGCCGCTTGGTCGGCACTCCGGTTTTGTGAAGGACTATTGGGCGAGGTGGATTCGGCGGTCCGTATTGACTGACAATGATTCAAAGCGAGGTCTCGCGCATGCACCTTCTCTCTGTCCCCCGTTCAAGATCGACCCCGGTACTTCAGAATCCGAGGCCACGGCAAGGCAGCGTGGATAAATTGGACATATTGCAGAAGGCGTGCACGGGCAGGTGGCGGGACGGCGCATTGGGCACGCCGGCTATCAGTGCGGATCAGGGAGGCAAGGCGGCGACTGTTTGAGGCGGGCGCTTTGGATAGCCCGGGGGGCTATCCATCCGCCGAGGTGTGCCCAGCATGGGCCTATTCTAGTGGGTGCAAGTCCCACCACAAGCTGATCACAGCGAGTGTAGTAAAGCGCAACTGCATGAGGGCGACCGAGTGTGGGGAGGAAGCGTGTAGCGAAACTGCGAGCCGATGAACAAGAATCGGATATAAGGCGCTGCCTAGCAGGGCGAGCGGGCCTCGAGCCGCGAAGCTCTCGTGATCAAGGCGAAGCGGCGTAAATCCGGCGGTTATGCAGGGAAGGAATGGGTTCTTACCTGGGGAGGTCTCGCCTTACGCCTGAAAGGGCGACGGAGTTCAATCCGGAGCGAGAAGTCAGCAAAGGTCGTAGTAGTCGCAGTAGCGGAGCCGGTGAGGCTGGGAACGAGGCGGCGAAGGACCGAACGAGAAGGAGTATTACTCAACATGACGATGCAACTCGTATTGCCTCAGATGTCCACATCAGTGGAGCGGTCGGGCGCAGCGCACGGTGAAGCCGCGCGCGATCCCATCAGCGAGGAAACGGGCGACCCGCGCCATGGAAACGAGGATACAGGGTCAGCGCTGCTGCAAGCGGCGCTGACGCGAGACAACCTGAAAGCGGCGTTCAAGCGGGTGCGGTCCAACAAGGGCGCGGCCGGGGTCGATGGTCTGGATATTGACCAGACATCGCGCCACCTCGTCACGGCATGGCCCGGCATCCGCGAACAACTGCTATCAGGGATGTACCGGCCAAGGCCGGTACGCCGTGTGATGATTCCCAAGCCCGACGGCAGCCAGCGCGAGCTGGGTATCCCGACGGTAACGGACCGGCTGATTCAACAGGCGCTGCTGCAAGTGTTGCAGCCCCTGCTGGATCCCACCTTCAGCGAGCATAGTTACGGCTTCAGGCCGGGAAGGCGTGCGCAGGACGCGGTACTTGCCGCGCAATCGTACGTCCAGTCGGGCCGCCGTATCGTGGCGGACGTGGACTTGGAAAAGTTCTTCGACCGCGTCAACCACGACATCCTGATCAACCGTTTACAGAAGCGCATCCCTGACGCCGGAGTCATTCGGTTGATTCGAGCGTATCTGAACAGCGGCATCATGGACGACGGCGTGGTCACGCAGCGCGAACAGGGCACGCCGCAAGGCGGGCCACTCTCGCCGCTGCTGGCCAACGTGTTGCTCGATGAAGTGGACAAGGAGCTGGAGCGCCGAGGCCATTGCTTCGTACGCTACGCCGATGACTGCAATGTGTATGTACGCAGCCACCGGGCGGGCGAACGGGTGATGGCGCTACTGCGCCGGCTGTATGCCAGGCTGCGGCTCAAGGTCAATGAGACCAAAAGCGCCGTGGCTCTGGTCTTTGCTTCCGGACGCAAATTTCTTGGCTACAGCTTCTGGGCGGCGCCAAAGAGAATCATCAAAGCCAAGGTGGCGGCCAAACCGCTGACAACGTTTAAACACCGCATCCGAACGCTGACCCGCCGAAATGGCGGCCACAGTATTCGCCATGTGGTGGGCCAGCTCAGGCTCTACCTGCTGGGTTGGAAAGCGTACTTCCGGTTTGCGCAAACACCAGGGGTGTTCCGCAAGCTGGATCAGTGGATACGTCATCGGTTGCGGGCCATCCTGCTAAAACAATGGCGGCATGGCGCAACGGTGTACCGGGAATTAGCAGCGTTGGGCATCTCACCGCCAATCGCGCGGATCGTGGCAGCACGTTCTCGTCGGTGGTGGAAAAGCAGTACCGGGTTGATCAACCAGGCACTTAGCAACGCCTACTTTACGCAACTGGGACTGCCGTCACTCGTGTAACCTCAACTTCTCGAACCGCCCGGTGCGGACCCGCATGCCGGGTGGTGTGGGAGGGGCGCAGCTTCGGCTGCCCCCTATCCCGATTTTCGCGGCCGCCCTGATCCGCGCTGATAGCCGGGAAGTCCGGCAATGCCGGACCGTGACCATTAAGCCGCCCCGCCACCTGCCCGTGCGCGCCTTCTTAAGAAACCAATAACAACATCACCAAAGAACAGTAAGCCCATTCTTTATCGCCAGTCTCGATCGTGATATGGTGGGAATCTCACCAGTAGTCGGGTATGCCCAATACACAGGAGGATTCCGTTATGGCCAGTATCGATTCGTTCGGCGCTAAAAGCGTCTTGGACGTTGCAGGGAAGTCTTATGAAATATACCGTCTGGACGCCGTAGCAAAGGCCGGCCTGGACGTAGCGAGCCTTCCTTACAGCCTCAAGATCCTCCTCGAGAATCTCCTGCGTACCGAAAACGGCTCCGACATCACGGCGGACGACATACGGGCCCTGGCCGGTTGGGATGCCAATGCGGAACCCAATCGAGAAATCGCATTCACGCCTGCGCGCGTGGTCCTGCAAGACTTTACCGGTGTGCCGGCAGTTGTCGACTTGGCAGCCATGCGCGAAGCCATGCAGGATTTGGGCGGCGATCCCAGTCGCATCAACCCGCTGGCGCCGGTTGAGCTGGTTATCGACCACTCGGTTATTGTGGATGCGTTTGGCACCAATCAATCTTTCCAGCGCAACGTCGACATCGAATATGGCCGCAATATAGAGCGTTACCAGTTCCTGCGCTGGGGGCAGAATGCCTTTGATGACTTCAAGGTCGTCCCCCCGGGAACCGGCATTGTGCACCAGGTCAACCTGGAGCATCTTTCGCGCGTGGTGTTTACGCAGCCGGGCGAGGGCATCACGGCGGCTTACCCCGATACCTGTGTCGGGACCGACTCGCATACTCCTATGGTCAATGGTTTGGGCGTCGTTGCCTGGGGCGTGGGCGGTATCGAGGCCGAGGCGGCCATGCTGGGCCAGCCCATTTCCATGCTGATTCCTCGCGTGGTGGGCTTCAAGCTTACGGGCTCGTTGCCGGAAGGCGCCACGGCCACCGACCTGGTGCTGACCATTACCGAAAGGCTGCGCCAGCACCGCGTGGTCGGAAAGTTCGTTGAATTTTACGGGCCGGGCGTGGCGGCAGTGCCGCTGGCCAATCGCGCGACCATCGGCAATATGAGCCCGGAATACGGCTCCACGATTTCCATCTTCCCCATTGATGATGTCACGCTGCGCTATCTCGAACTTACCGGCCGCTCGGCCGAGCAAATCGCCTTGGTCGAAGCTTATGCCAAGGCGCAAGGCATGTGGCACGATCCGCAAGCCGAGCCGCGGTTTTCCGAAAAGCTGGAGCTGGACCTGTCCACGGTGGTGCCGTCCATCGCTGGTCCCAAGCGGCCACAGGACCGCATCGCGCTGACCGACTCGCGAGACTCATTCCGTGCCGCCTTGACGACGTTGATAGGCGAGCCGAAGCAAAAGCCCCAGGGTTACGACAAGGCAGTCGCCGAGTCCTTCCCCGCGTCCGACCCTCCTGCCTATGAAGACTCCGACAAGCGCTCCGAGTTGCCTACGGACCATATGGACGAACCGTCGGCGGGTGCTGGGCGGGCAAGAAATCCCGCTGCCATCACCTTTCCCGATGGCAGCAAGGGCCAGGTGGATCACGGGTCGGTGGTTATTGCCGCCATCACTTCGTGTACCAATACGTCCAATCCCACCGTCATGATCGCGGCGGCTCTGCTGGCCAAGAAGGCGGTCGAGAAAGGCCTTAACCGCAAGCCTTGGGTCAAGACCAGCCTGGCGCCTGGGTCCCGCGTCGTCACCGACTACTACGAGAAGGCCGGCCTGACCCCTTACCTGGAAGCATTGGGCTTTAATCTGGTCGGGTACGGCTGTACGACTTGCATAGGCAACTCGGGCCCGCTGATTCCCGAAGTCAGCCAGGCTGTGAACAGTAACGATCTGGCAGTTGTGTCGGTACTGTCGGGCAACCGCAACTTCGAAGGCCGTATCCACGCCGAAGTCAAGATGAACTACCTGATGTCACCACCCCTGGTGGTTGCCTATGCGCTTGCCGGCACCATGGACATCGACATGTTCAAAGAGCCCCTGGGCACAGGCAAGGACGGTCAGCCGGTCTATCTGCGCGACATCTGGCCTTCTTCCGCCGAAGTCGCGTCTGTGGTCGAGTCGTCCATCGTTTCCGATATGTTCAAAACCGGCTACGCCGATGTATTCGCCGGCGACGAGCGCTGGCAACAACTGCCTACGCCGGATGGCGACATTTTTGAATGGGATGCGGCTTCGACCTACGTGCGCAAGCCGCCGTATTTCGTCGGCATGCCGCATGCGCCCGAGCCGGTCACTGACATCGCCGGCGCGCGCGTGCTGGCCAAGCTGGGCGATTCGGTCACCACCGACCACATCAGCCCTGCAGGATCCATTGCCAAGAACTCGCCCGCTGCAGTCTATTTAATGGAGCATGGCGTGGCACAGCCGGACTTTAACTCGTATGGGTCGCGCCGCGGCAACCACGAGGTCATGATCCGAGGCACATTTGCCAACGTGCGATTGCGCAATCAACTGGCTCCGGGTACCGAGGGCGGCTACACGCGCGACTTTACGCAGCCTGACGCGCCCGTTACGTCCATCTTTGATGCCTCGCGATCCTATCTCGCAGCCGGCACGCCGCTGGTGATACTTGCCGGCAAGGAATACGGGTCTGGATCATCGCGCGACTGGGCCGCCAAGGGGACCGTGTTGCTGGGTGTGCGGGCAGTCATCGCCGAATCATACGAGCGTATCCACCGCTCCAACTTGCTGGGCATGGGCGTCTTGCCACTGCAATACCAGGAGGGGCAAGACGCGCAGGTACTGGGGCTGACCGGGGAAGAGACCTTCGACATCATCGGCGTGTCCGCACTGAATGATGGCGGTATTCCAGCGACGGTGAAGGTCAGGGCGGGCGCCAAAGAGTTCGACGCCTTGCTGCGTATCGACACCCCCAGTGAAGCCGCCTACTACCGGCATGGCGGCATCATGCAATACGTATTGCGCAGCTTGCTGAACTAAGAGCTGGTCGACCCCGCGACAGGCGTGCGCGCCTGTCGCAGGTAGAAGATCATGTCCAGCTCGGGGCAGAGGAAGCCCATGCTGGTCAGCGCCGCGCTTATCTGGCCGCGGTGATGAGTGGCATGATTGAAAACGTGCATCAGGGTGCCCATCCACGGTGTGCTTGCGGTGGCGCCCGCAGTGGTTCGGTATTGCAGGTTGCCGGAAGCTATGACGGCTGGCGTGTTGTCGATCAGCGCTTGCCACAATAAGTGGCGATCCATAAGCTGCTGGGCAAGTGCATCGCGGTCTGCTACCAGCTCCATGGCTAGGTTGGTGTAGGATTCTGGTTTGCCGATGAAGCGCCCATACCAGCTGCGGTCGCCGACAAGCAGGTGGTTCAGCGTTCCGTGTATCGACTCGAAGAACAGGCCGGCGGGCGCACGATATTGCTCGTCGGACACCTTGCCGACATGGCTTAACAAGACGGCGTTTGCCCAGCCATGGTAAGCGGCAAACAGGGCGAGCTGCGAGCTTGCAGTCGGTTCGGCGTTCATCGTCATCCCCCAAGGAAAAATGTATTGTGACACTGGAAGAACGTCTGGTCGAAATCGAGTTGAAGCTGACGGCGCAGGAAGACCTGGTGCAAACGCTGAACGAACAGGTGTATCAGCAACAGAAGCAGTTGAGCGACCTCAAGGCGTTGTGTGCGGCCTTGGTAAAACGCCTGGGCGAAGTAGCCGACGACAGTGGGGCCGCTGACGCCTACACGCACGAGCGCCCGCCGCACTATTGAGCCGACGCGCGAGCACTAGCGCAGCGATTGAGGCAGGATGCCGGCCAGTATGTCCAATGCTTTCTCGATCTCGTGGACTTCGATATTGCCGTAGCCGAACAGCAAGCCCGGTTCTGCGGGCCGCTCGATATAAAACTGCGATAGACCATGCAGTCCGATAGACGCTTGCTCCGCCGCCATCCTCAAGGCGTCTTCCGCCACGGGCCGGCTGAAGCGGGCGCCCATATGGATGCCCGCCGCCTGCTTGGGTGGCTGGAACCACGCGGCCAAGGGGCCTTGTAAATGCTTCAGGAGGGTTTGTCTTCTTGCGGTATACAGCTTGTGCATACGGCGCAGGTGGCGCGCGAACTCTCCGCCGAGCATGAAGTGCGCAAGGGCCGCCTGGGTAAGGGTGCAGCCATGCCAGTCGACGATCTGCTTGGCTTTAAGCAAGGCCGGTGCAAGGCTGGCGGGCGCCAGCATATAGCCCATGCGCAACTCGGGGAAGATGGTTTTTGAAAACGTGCCGACATAGGCGACCAGCCCTGCGGGATCGAGTGACTTCAGTGGTTCCAGCGGTCGGCCTTCGAAACGAAACTCGCCGTCGTAGTCGTCTTCGATGATTACGGCATCCCGACGCTTGGCCCATTCCAGCAATTGCAGCCGACGTTCAACGCCCATGGGCATGCCCAGGGGAAATTGGTGCGATGGCGTGACATAAACCAGCCGTGCCTTGCCCGGTAGCCGCTCAACAATCAAGCCTTGCTCGTCAACCGGAACAGGAACGACGCGGGCGCCCTGGGCGATAAAGCTGGCCCTGGCCGGTGGATAGCACGGGTCTTCCACAGCAACGACGTCTCCGGGCTGGATCATGACGCGAGCCAGGAGATCCAGCGCCTGCTGTGCGCCTTGTGTCACGATGACTTCTTGCCATGAGCAGACTAGCGCCCGACTGAAGCCGAGGTAGCGGGAGATCGCCAGCCGGAGGGATGGGTCGCCACCCGGCTCGCGGTAGCCGCTGCCATCGCGCAGTTGTTGGCGCAATGCATGCAACAGGCTGCGGCGCCAACTGGCGGCGGGAAAGCGGCTCTTGTCGGTGACACCGCCGGCGAAGTCCATGGCGAGCGCCGGCCCGGGCCGACGCATGACTATTGGTTCGGGCAAGCTGCGCCATACCGGACTGGGCATGGCACGCGTGGCGACAGGCTTGGTCTTCCTTGATGGCAGCCCCGTCATGGCGTCGGCCACGAAGGTTCCCGAGCCGCTGCGCGCATACAGAAAGCCCTCTGCCATCAGGCGTTCATAGACATCAAGCGTGGTCTTGCGCGACACGCCCAACTGGGCTGCCAGCAACCGGGACGAAGGCAACCTTTCGCGCGATGCCAACCTTCCTTCCAGGATGCCACTACGGATCTGGCGATAGATTTGACCAGTCAGATCGCTGCCAGCGTGCACGGTTAGATGGATATCCAAAGTGGCTACCTGTAAATATACAAAAATGGCTATTTTCAGGTGCCAGTCTACTTCCTACACTGCGTCATGTCGATCTGACATTTTGTTTACCGCAACGTTAAGGAGCAAGAAATGGAACTACGTCTGGACTTTGCCAAGACTGGGCCGGCGGCTTACCAAGCCATGCTGGGCCTGGAAAAAGCTGTCGACAAATCCGGCATCGAGAAACCGCTGGCCGAGCTGGTAAGGCTGCGTGCCTCGCAAATCAATGGCTGCGCCTACTGCGCCGATATGCATGCCACCGACGCCCGCAAGCGTGGCGAGACGGACAGGCGCCTTGATACCTTGGTGGCATGGCGCGAAGCGCCGTTCTTTACGGATCGGGAGCGGGCCGCGCTGGAATGGACCGAGTCGCTTACACTGATTGCCCAGAACCATGTGCCCGACCAGGTGTGGCAAGCAGTGCGGCCGCATTTCAGTGATCAGGAACTCGTGGATCTGACTTTATTGATCGTCGCGATCAACGGATGGAACCGCCTTGCCGTATCCTTCCGAAAAATGCCCGCATAGGGCGTGTCATTGTCAGTGGTAACGGGTATGCACAGGAAACATTCGGGATCGTGGTCGGAGCTTCTATGGGGACGCAATGGCTTGCGTTCCTTGGCTTTGGCCGGGGGTGTAGCCCTACACGCCGTCAATGTCTACATTGTTACCACTATTCTTCCCTCGGTCGTGCAAGATATCGGCGGCCTGGAGTACTACGCCTGGAACACCACGCTGTTCGTCGTCGCGTCCATCCTCGGCTCGGCACTGTCGCCCAAGGCCATGGATTTTTTTGGGCTGCAGCGCAGCTTCCTGGTCACGATCGCCATATTTGTTAGCGGCACGATGGTGTGCGCTGTCGCGCCAACCATGCCCTGGATGCTGGTGGGGCGTACCATCCAGGGTCTTGGCGGCGGACTGTTGTTGGGCCTGTGCTATTCCGCGGTGCGGGTGATGTTCGAAGAGCGCCTGTGGTCCCGCGCCATGGTGCTGGTGTCCAGCATGTGGGGCATTGCCACATTGGCTGGGCCAGCAATTGGCGGGGTCTTTGCGCAGACCGGGCATTGGCGTTGGGCCTTCTGGGCGGTGCTGCCGCTGGCGGCCGGCCTGGCCTTGCTGGTGTTCACGCAGGTGGGGCCGGCCATGGCCTCGGGCGGGGCGCGCGTGCGCGCGCCCTTGGGCAAGATTTCGCTGCTGGCGCTGTCGGTGCTGTTGGTGTCTGTCGCCAGTCTGTCGGAATACTGGGTTTGGAACCTGGCCGGCATTGCGGCCGGCATTGGCATGACGGCTTTTATCGCCTACGCCGACAAGCACGCCGACACGCGGCTTTTCCCTACAGGTTCGTACTCGCCCCGTACGGCCCTGGGCAGCCTGTACGCCTGTATTTGCCTGCTTAGCATAGGCGTAACGACCGAGATCTACATCCCCTACTTCCTGCAGCTTATCCACGGCAAAAGCCCGCTGGTGGCCGGCTACTGGGCCGCCCTGATGTCGGCAGGCTGGACGGCCGGCTCCTTCATCAGTTCCGGGCGCTCGGACCGCATGGTGAATCGCCTGATACTTGCTGGGCCTCTTGTTTCAACCGCGGCCCTGTTGATGCTCGCGGGCCTGATGCCGCTGCTGGCCTTGTCGCAAGATGGTGGCGGCGCTTATTGGCTGATCGTGCCGCTGTTGGGTGTGGGTCTGGGGGTGGGCCTATGCTGGCCTAACCTCTTGACGCGCGTGTTCCGGTCTGCGCCCAAAGGTCAGGAAAACATCGCCTCGGCGGCCATCACAACGCTGCAGCTCTATGCCATGGCAATGGGCGCGGCCCTGGCGGGGATGGTTGCCAACAGCGCCGGCTTTACCGAGCCCGGCGGCGTACCTGGAGCCCGTCACGCCGCGCTGGCCTTGTTTGCGGTGTTTGCATGTGCGCCTGCCCTGGCGGCCTTATTGAGCGGGCCTGCCAGACGGGCGGTCTGAGTAGTTAACGCTTGATGTCGCGGAAGAGGTCCGGATCTGGCCCCACGCGCCCATCGGGCTGGTCCAGCTCGGCAATAGCCTGCATGTCGGTGTCGTCGAGCACGAAATCGAAAATGCTGGCGTTTTCCTGCATGCGGCTTTGTGTGACCGATTTGGTCAGCACCATATTGCCCAGCTGGACGTGCCAACGCAGCATCACCTGCGCCACAGAGCGGCCATGCTTCTTTGCGATACGCAACAGTTCGGGCTCTTCCCAAAGACGGTTTTGACCCAATGGGCTCCAGGCTTCGGTGATGATGTCGTGCTCGGCATGGAACTCGCGCAGGGCGGCCTGCTGGAAGCGCGGGTGCAGCTCGATCTGGTTGACGACCGGTAGCACGCCCGTTTTGTCCAGCAGCTTCTCAAGATGGTTGACGTTGAAGTTGCAGACGCCAATGGATTTGGCCCTGCCTTCGTCGCGAAGCTGGATCATGCATTCCCAGGCGTCGACGAATTTGTCGACCTTGGGTACCGGCCAGTGAATCAGGTACAGGTCGACGTAATCCAGGCCCAGGCGCTCCAGACTTTCTTCAAACGATGCCTTTGTGCTGTCGTGACCGTGCTTGTCGTTCCAGACTTTGGTGGCAATGAACAGTTCGCTGCGGTCTATGCCCGCTTGGGCGATGCCTTTTCCGACGCCTTCTTCGTTGCCGTAGATGGCTGCGGTGTCTATGGATCGATATCCGAGTTCGAGTGCTTTTTGAACGACCGCGGGTGTGACGTCGTTTTCCACTTGCCAGACGCCAAAGCCCAATTGCGGGGCGCTGCGGCCGTCATGGAAAGAGAGTGTGCGTGGATTGCCAGACATGGGTGCCCTCCGAAATGCTGACTGCGTACAAGGCCGATGCGGACATCGGCGAGTTGTCGTTTTCCTCAATCTAACCGATTATACGGTTGTTGCACTGCGGTAAAGCGTCACTGCCTGTCACGCGATAGCGCTATTCTGTTATTTGTGGAGAGATAAAAATGAGTGTTCATGCCGAGATAAAGCGGATCAGCGTGCCGCAGTTGATGGCCCGTAAAGGGCAGGAAAAAATCGCCGCACTGACGGCTTACACCGCGCCCTTCGCACGTCTGCTTGATCCCATACTCGACATGATTTTGATCGGCGACTCCACTGCCATGGTCGGTTACGGATTGCCGGACACGCTGTCGATCAGCGCAGACCAGCTCGCGGCGCATGCCGCCGCTGTCGTACGTTCCACCAGTCATGCCTGCATCATCGTCGATATGCCCTTTGGCAGTTACCAGGAGTCGCCCCAGCAGGCATTTGCCAATGCCGCCCGCATGCTGGCGGCCAGCGGCGCGGATGGCGTCAAGCTCGAGGGCGGCGCGGTCATGGCCGACACCACGCGCTTCCTGGTTGATCGCGGCATCCCCGTGCTGGCACATGTCGGCCTGATGCCCCAGTACGTCAATACGATGGGCGGGTTCAAGGCCCAGGGCATGACGGACGAATCGGCAGAGGTGATTCTCCGCGATGCCGTCGCGCACGAGCAGGCGGGGGCGTTCGGGGTGGTTCTGGAAGGGATAGCCGAGGGCCTGGGGCGCCGCATTACTGAAGCGCTGGCCATCCCTACCATCGGCATAGGCGCCACGCCGGCCTGCGACGGACAAATCCTGGTAACCGAGGACATCCTGGGCTTAAGCGGTGATCGCATCCCGAAGTTCGCCCGCCAGTTCGCCGATGTCGGCGCTGTCATACGTACGGCGGTCGAGCAGTACGCAAGCGATGTGCGCAGCGGCGCATTTCCGGCTCCGGAAAACTGCTTCGGGGTAAAGCAGCAGTTATAAATTCAATAACGGTATACTTTGGCAACATATCTTCTATATGCATAGTTCACCGGCTATGCAGTTACCTATCGGTGCCCTTCATGGAAATCCGCCAGTTGGAAGCCTTCGCAGCCGTGTATTCGGCGGGCAGTGTGACGGCGGCGGGACGATTGCTGGATCGATCCCAGCCTATGGTCAGCCGACAGATCCAGGATCTCGAGCAAGAGCTCGGCTTCACGCTGTTCACTCGTAGCAGGCCCCAGGTCACCTTGACCGACCAGGGGCGGCAGTTCTACGAAGAGGTTCGCACGGTCCTGGCCAGCATCCAGCAATTGGACCTCCGTTCACGCGAGATTGCGCGCGGGCAGGCCAAGCCCATGCGGATTGCAGCAACCTATTCCCTGGGGGCTACGCTGGTGGCGTCGGTGGTCGGCGAACTGGAAGGCACCGCCCCGGTATTCGAGCATAAGCTCTACATCGATACGATGGACTCCGAAGAGGCCGTCCAGACCATCAGTGACGGCCGGGCCGACATCGGCGTCGTCAGCCTGCCGGTCGATCTGGGCCGGTGCACCTTGCAGTGGTCGGGTCAGGCTCCCTATCTGCTTGCCATGCCGGTCGACCATCCGCTAGCCACCTCGCCGACGGTCAAGCTCGATGCGCTGGGCAACAATACGGTTATCACTTTGTCCAATCGGTCGGGCTTGCGTCACCGCCTGTCTACCGCGCTGCTGCGCCCCGGCCTGGCCACACCGCAACGCCGCCACATCGAGACCTCGTCCTCGATGAATGCGCTGATGCTGGTGCGTGCCGGTGTAGGGCTTGCCTTGGTCGACCCGCTTACCGCCACGGTCATGCCGCAAGCCGACGTCGTCTTTAAGTCCGTTGATCGCTATGTGCCCTACGTGATGGGAGTGATCACCCGCCGCGACCGGGACTTGTCTGCCGATGAGCGTACGCTGATCCAGGCCTTGCGGGAATACGCAAGCCGTTGCGTGCCCCGTTTTATTCCGGGCGATCCGAGCGGCCTGCCGACCGAAGCCGACCCTTTCCCCGAGTCAGCCCCCGAGTCAGCCTCTGACGGGCCCGAAGGTGAGGCATGCGAGGACTGCTGATCGGTATGGATCCGGCAGCGTCGCTGGCGCTGGCCGCGCTGGCCGGCTTTCTTGTGGCGGCCCTGATAGGCTGGCGCGTTTGGGCCGCGGCGAATCGGCGCGCAGCTCAGGCTTTGGCTGCCGCCGCGCTGACCGATCGCGAGTTGGCGGCCAGCGAGGCGACTATCCACGGCTTGCACGAGCGTTTGGACGAACTCCGGACAGAGCTATCCGGGAAAGCGGCTGAGCTTGAGCGGGTGAGCCGGCAGCGCGAACAAGCCCAGCGCGAATTGACGCATTTGCAAGCCGTACATGCCGAAAAGCTGGCCGGCCTGGACGAGCTGAGGGCGGGTTTGCAGCAGTCCCGCGACCACCTCAAGACTGAGTTCCAGAATCTTGCAAATCAGATACTGGAAGAGAAGGGACGCACATTCGTGCAAACCAGCCAGACATCGCTGGACGCCTTGTTGCAGCCGTTTCGGCAACAGATCCAGGGCTTCCAGCAGCGCGTTAACCAGGTCCATGACGAGACCTTGCGCGGCAATGTCACGCTGGGCACGGAGATACGTCAGGTGCTGGAGGTGGGTTTGAAAATGAGCGCCGAGGCCAACAACCTGGCCAGCGCGCTCAAGGGCGACAAGAAGACCACCGGGAATTGGGGTGAAGTCCAGCTGGAGCGGGCATTGCAATTGGCCGGGCTGGCCAAGGGCGACCATTACGACACCCAGGCGCACTTTCGGGATCAGGGCGGAAGCAGCCGCCAGCCCGATTTCGTGATCAAGCTGCCCGACGACAAGCACCTGGTAATAGACAGCAAGGTTTCTTTGGTGGATTACGATCGGGCCGTGGCGGCCCAGACCGAAGAAGAGCTGCGCGCCGCGCTGGACGCCCATGTCAAGGCAGTGCGCAACCATATCGACGATTTGTCACGCAAGGACTACAGCAACCTGGTCGGCATGCACAGCCCCAGCTTCGTGCTGATGTTCATGCCGGTAGAGCCAGCCTACATCGAAGCCATGAAACACAAGGGCGATCTGTTCGACTATGGCTACCAGCGAAATGTCATCCTCGTGTCTTACACCACATTGATGCCCATCCTGAAAACCGTCGGGAATCTATGGATGATGGCACGCAGCAACGAGCAGGCGCACGAAATCAGCGCCCGTGCGGGCGATATCTACAACCAGGTCGTGGTTATTGCCGAGCGTCTGAAGAAGCTCGGCGAAACCCTGGCTACCGCAAGCCGGCAATACAACAGTACGGTTACTGCAGTGGCTGGTCAGCAAGGGCTTTACGGCAAGGCGTCACGATTCAGCGAGCTATCGTCGCGGGCCAACAAGACCATGCCGACGATCGAGCCTCAGCACGTCGATCTGGAGGTGCAAAAGCTCGACCTTGTGCTGCCGGCGGAGCAGAAGGAAACCGGTGGGCCGGCTTCGGGATCGAGCCTTGCTTCATGCTATAAATCGTAGACGGCACCGAGGACGACACCGTGGATGACACCCAGGCCTTGCGCCCCCGCCTGACCATTATTTTCCTGATCCTGGCAATTGCCATCGTCCTATTGTCGGTCGAGTTCTATGCCCGCCTGATCGTCAACGACCCGCAGTTGTCGGGCGCCTTGCGTTGGGGCTTGATGGCGGCGTTCGCCACGGCGTTGGGCACGCTGCCCGTTGTGCTGTCGCTGCAATTCTCGCAGCGTGCGCACGATGCCATGCTTGGTTTTGGCGCTGGGGTCATGCTGGCAGCCAGCTCTTTTTCCTTGATACTGCCGGCACTCGTGGCAGCCGAGTCGCAAGGCGCAGGTCCCTGGCAAGCAGGTGCCATAGTGGGCGGTGGTATTGTCTTCGGTGCCCTATGCCTGCTGTGGCTGGACCGTGCGCTGCCGCACGAGCACTTCGTCAAAGGCCTGGAAGGGTCCAAGGCGCGCAAGCTCAGGCGCGTATGGTTGTTTGTCCTGGCGATTTGCCTGCATAACTTCCCCGAAGGCCTGGCCATAGGCGTTGCCTTTGCAGGCACGGACCCCATAGGCGCACGTGCGTTGGCCATGGGCATTTCCATACAGGACGTGCCCGAAGGGCTGGTGATCGCCATTGCCTTGCTAAGCGTGGGCTATGGCCGCGGTGTGGCTGTAGGCGTCGCATTGCTGTCGGGCCTCATCGAACCCCTGGCTGCAGTCCTGGGCGTTGCCGTGATCGCCTTGTCGGCCACCCTGTTGCCCTGGGGGCTGGCTGCTGCAGCTGGCGCCATGCTCTTCGTCATCAGCCACGAGATCATTCCCGAGTCCCATAGGCAGGGGCATGAATCTCATGCAACGCTCGGTTTGATCATAGGCTTCGTGCTGATGATGCTGCTTGATACCGCGCTGGGATAATGCGCGTACGCTAAGCTGAATGCGACTGCAACCATTGCGAGATGGGCATGGGGCGAGCATACAGATAGCCCTGCAGGCTGTCGCAGCCATGCGCAATAAGGAAGTCGGCCTGGTCCTGGGTTTCCACGCCTTCCGCCACCACTTTCAGGTTCAGTTGCCTGGCCATGGCAAGAATCAGCTTCACGATAGCGCGGTTGTCGGGGTCGGCCGGCGTGTCATGCAAAAAAGATTTATCGATTTTCAGCTCGTGCAGCGGGAAGCGTTTCAGGTAGGTAAGGTTCGAATAACCTGTGCCGAAGTCGTCGATGGAAAAGCGTATGCCCAGGGCCGTCAGTTGGGTCATTTTGTCGATCGCATCCTGGATGTCTTGTATCAGTGTGCCTTCAGTCACTTCGAAGGTCAGGCGGTCGGCAGGAGCCTGCGTCTCAAGCAGGATCTCCCGCACCCGGCTTACAAAGTCTGATTGACGAAACTGCCGTGGGCTGACATTAATAGAGATGGGATAGGAATGACCGTGCGCCTGCAGTTCTCGCAGTGCCTGACAGGCGCGCTGCAATGTCCAGTCGCCAATGCGCAGGATAATGCCTGTCTCTTCCGCAAGGGCAATGAAACGCGCCGGTGAAATGGCGCCACGCTCGGGATGGTTCCAACGGATCAGCAGTTCGGCCCCCACGACGCTGCCAGAGGCATCGTATTGAGGCTGTAGATGCATGTCCAACTGGTCGGTGCCTATTGCGTGCGCCAGGTCATGTTCAAGCGCCAGCCGCTCTTCCAGTTCGGTCTGCATGGCGGTTTCGAAGAAGGCCACGCGATTGCGTCCGGCTCCTTTCGAGCGATGCATGGCTGTGTTGGCTTCGCGCAGGACGTCTTCGGTTGTCTTGCCGTCGGGCCGCAGGAGCGTCGCGCCGATACTGCCGCTGCAAGCAAAAGACTGATCGTCAAGGATAACGGCCTGTTCCAGAGCGGCGCGCAGGTGTTCGGCCAGCTGTATGGCTTCGCGGGCGGCGCAATCCGTATTGCGTCCAAGATGTGGCAGCAGGATGACGAATTCGTCGCCGCCGATACGCGCCACCATGCTGTCCTCGGGGCTGAGTTCCTTGAGGCGCGTTGAGACGATCTGCAGCAGTGTGTCGCCAACGATGTGGCCGCGCGCGTCATTTACGCGTTTGAAGTTGTCCAGATCGATGCACAGCAGCGCCCCGACGCCACTGCCATTCTGAATCAATTGCATGGCTTGCTCTATGCGCTCGAGCAGTTGTCGTCGATTGGGCATGCCGGTCAAGGGATCGAAATGGGCGAGTCGGTGGGCGGCCTCCTGCGTTTCCTTATGCTCAGTGACGTCGGTCGATATGCCGCACAGGCCCTCTACGCGGCCTTGGGCGTCCAATAGCGGGATCTTGATCGAGAAGTAGGTGGATACTTTGCCGTCCACGTCGCGAAACTGCTCTTCGCTGGCAATCCGCTCCCCTTGGTTGATCACGCGCAAGTCGTTGCGGCGGATGGTCGCGAGTTGGGGCGTATCGTGCAAGTCATCGTCAGTATGCCCGATGAGGTCGGGAGGGTCGAGACGGTACAGCCCGCAAACCTTGCGGTTGCCATACTGGTATTTAAGCTGCCTGTCCTTGATATAGATGGCGGCATCGACGCTGTCCAGGATGGTGTTCAGGCGGGCTTCGCTGGCGACCAGGTGACGCGTCTGGCGGGCCACCTTTATCTTCAGCCATATGGCGGTCGCCAGCGCAAGGGCCAGCAGCGCAGCAAGGCAGCACACCAGCCACCACCGGGCACCCGGGTGGTCGGCGATGCTGTGGGAGGAAGCCAGGGCCTGCGGGGCGTAGAAAACAGTCAGCGCGACGATGATGAGCCCGCATGCCTCGCGGCGATCGACTTTGGGTGCTCGTTGGTCGTGTACGATAGGAATCACTCGGACAGCTTGTGTTAAGAATGGTTGCATCGTAGAAGCGAGATACGCTTGCGTCAAGCGCCGGGCCTCTTGTGGCATGCCGCGTCCATGTCTAGGGCAAACCCTGAGGAAAAATTTTGTTCGATTTTATTCTCACGCGGTAGCATAGGCGTTTCGTCGATTTTTAGTACGGGCTGGACCGGGAGCCAGCAAATAACAACTGGGGAAACCCACGGAGATCCACTATGCGCAAGTTATTCACGACTACATTCAGCAAGCGACTGGCCCTGACAGCCAGCGCTGCGGCCATGTTCGCGGCATTGGCTGCGCCGCTGCCCGCAGCGGCTCAGCAAAAGTTTGTCAGCATCGGCACGGGCGGCGTAACAGGCGTTTACTATGCGGCCGGTGGCGCCATCTGCCGCCTGGTCAATAAAGACCGCAAGGATCACGGCGTCCGCTGTTCCGTCGAATCCACAGGCGGCTCTGTATTCAATATCAATACGATCAAGGCAGGCGAGCTGGATCTGGGCGTGGTTCAGTCCGATGTCGGGTACAACGCCTATAAGGGCGAGGGCCAGTTCAAGGACGTCGGCGCTTACGACAAACTGCGTTCGGTCTTCTCGCTGCACCCCGAGCCCTTCACTTACGTGGTCCGCAAAGATGCCAATATCAAATCTTTCGAGGACCTGAAAGGCAAGCGCTTCAACGTCGGCAACCCAGGGTCTGGCACACGCGCTTCCATGGAACAGTTCCTGCAAGCCAAAGGCCTGGACCTGAGCTACTTCTCGCTGGCGTCCGAGCTGCGGCCTGACGAACACGGACCGGCGCTGTGCGACGGCAAGATCGATGGTTTCATGTACGGTGTGGGCCACCCCTCGGCCAACATCCAGGATCCGACCACGACTTGCGGTGCGCAACTGATGTCGCTTACCGGGCCGGTGGTCGACAAGCTTGTAGCCGATAACCCCTACTACGCCAAGGCCAGCATTCCCGCCGGTCTGTATCCGAACAACCCTCAGGAAACCAACACCTACGGTGTTCTGGCCACTTTCGTTTCGTCTAGCGACGTGCCGGAAGAAACGGTGTATCTGATCGTGAAGGCGGTATTCGATAACTTCGAAGACTTCAAGAAGCTGCACCCGGCATTTGGCCATCTCGAGCCCAAGGACATGGTCAAGAACGGCCTGTCCGCGCCATTGCATCCCGGAGCTGAAAAATACTTCAAGGAAAAAGGCCTGCTGTAACCATAGTGATGCATCGCATCAGCGATGCAGTGGTAGATAAACGGGCGGCTACAAGCCGCCCGTGCAAGTTTGTTCGCTCGTCTTCCATACCAAGGAAGACGCAGCCCGGAAGGAACCCACCAGAGAATCAACATGAGTACAACATCCTCAACGATCGACGCGGCGGCGACCAACGCCAATCTTGAACAATTGGTTGCCGACGTCGACCGCGGGGGCCGCGATGTCGGCGGCATCACCGGCGCGGTGTTGTTCTGGGGCGCGGTTCTGTGGTCCGGGTTCCAGTTGTGGTATGCCTCGCCGCTGCCGTTTACCTTCAGTTTCGGGATTTTCAACGATACCGAAGCGCGCGCCCTGCATCTGGGCATCGCCATGTTTTTAGGCTATTTGGCTTATCCGGCGCGCAAGAGTTCGCCCCGAGATCAGATGCCCTGGCACGACTGGGTGTTCGCGCTGATCGCTGGATTTTGTGGTTCTTATCTGTTTCTGTTCTATAACGAGTTGGCCACGCGGCCGGGTATTCCGACCGCGATGGACATCACCGTTGCCGCTATCGGCCTGGTGCTTTTGCTGGAAGTCACGCGACGCGCCCTGGGTGCTCCCATGGCCGTCTTGGGCGCCATCTTTGTGGCTTACGTGTTCCTGGGGCCGTGGTTGCCCGATGCCCTGTCGCATCGCGGCGCATCGCTCGAGCGCCTGGTATCCCATATGTGGTTGACTACCGAAGGCGTCTACGGCGTGGCGCTGGGCGTGTCGGTGTCTTATATCTTCATATTCGTGTTGCTGGGCTCGCTGCTGGATCGCTGCGGCGCGGGCAACTACATGATGCAGGTGTCTTTCGCGCTGCTGGGTCATTTGCGCGGCGGCCCGGCAAAGGTCGCCGTCGTATCGTCGGCCGTCAACGGTATTGTTTCGGCGTCATCGGTGGCCAACGTAGTAACCGGAGGCATCTTTACTATTCCGCTCATGAAGAAGGCGGGCTACGGCGGCATACGGGCTGGCGCCATCGAGACGGCATCGTCCGTCAACGGCCAGATCATGCCGCCGGTCATGGGTGCTGCGGCCTTCCTGATGATCGAGTATGTGGGCATTCCGTATACCGACATCATCAAGCACGCCTTGCTGCCGGCCAGTATCTCGTATATTGCGCTGTTCTATATCGTTCACCTGGAAGCGCTCAAGCTGGGTATACAGCCCATGATGTCGGCCGGCAAGCCGCGCACCGTCTTGCAGAAGCTGGGCGGCTGGGGCATGGGCATTGCGGGCTCCCTGATCGTGATGGGCCTGGTGTATTGGATCGGTGTGGGTGTGCAGGCCGTGGCGGGCGAGGCTGCGTTTGCCATCCTTCTCGGTTTGCTGGTGGCCCTGTACCTGTGGCTACTCCGCGTGGCGGCCCAGCACCCGGATCTCCCCACGGAAGTCAACATAACCAACCCGACCCGCCCCGAAGCCTGGCCCACCATACGCGCAGGCTTGTACTTCTTGATCCCCATCGGGATTTTGGTCTGGTGTTTGACCGTCGAGCACCTGTCCGCCGGGCTTTCGGCTTTTTGGGCGGTGGTCGCGATGCTCATCCAGATGCTGACGCAACGGCCACTGGTTGCCTGGTTCCGTAAACAGGCGGTTGCACCCATGGTGAAGGTCGGCGTGACTGATACGGTTACCGGCCTGCAGGAAGGTGCCCGCAACATGATAGGCATCGCCATCGCCTGCGGTACCGCGGGACTGATCGTGGGCGCCATCACGCTGACGGGGCTGGGCTTGCGCATGACCGCCTTTGTCGAGCTGGTGTCCATGGGCAACGTGTTAATCATGTTGTTCTTCACCGCGGCGGTTTGCCTGGTGCTGGGCCTGGGCATGCCCACCACCGCCAACTACATCCTGATGGCGACCCTGATGGCCCCGGTCGTAGTCGAGTTGGGCGCGCAAAGCGGGCTGGTCATTCCGCTTATTGCCGTTCACATGTTTGTGTTTTATTACGGCATCATGGCCGACATTACACCGCCTGTGGGGTTGGCCACCTTTGCCGCAGCCGCGATCTCGGGCGAAGATCCCATCAAGACCGGTATACAGGGTGTCACCTACGCCATGCGCACCGCCGTGTTGCCGTTCATGTTTATCTTCAATCCGTTGTTGCTCCTGATTGACGTGGAGGGCTGGTCCGAGCTGCTGCTCGTCGTGGGGGGCGCTACCCTGGCTTCGCTCACCTTCGCTGCCGCCACCATGGCATGGATGCGAGTCAAGGCAACCTGGCTGGAGATCGCCTTGCTGCTGTTGGTCACCTTCATGTTGTTCCGACCGGATTTCTTCATGAACTATATCGAGCCCAAGTACGCGCCACGGCCTACCTCAGAGCTACTGAAGATTGCCGCTGAAATGCCCGAGAAGGGGCGTCTGGTCGCAGTGCTTAGCGGCATGAACCTGGAAGGCGACGAGCTACAAAAAACCGTGGCCGTGCCCCTTCCGGCACTGCCCGAAGACAGCGAGGCAAGCGGCGACGCCGCCGGGCTGCAGCGCTTGTCGATGGCCGGTTTGACCGTGATGGCTTTTGGCGACCAAGCCCAGATTGCAGCAGTTCGCTTTGGCAGCCAGGCCAGACGGTCGGGCTGGGAGCAGGGCTGGGATATTGCCGAAGTGCAGGTGCCCAATCCACGGCGACCTTCAGAGTTCTGGGTCTATGTGCCGGCCTTGGCGCTATTGGTATTCATCTGGATGGCACAGGGCAGGCGCGGACGTCGCCTGGGCACCCTGGCCGCCGCTTGACCAGGCCCACGGTATGCAGCCTGCCTTTCTCGATCATATACAGGGGCAACTACGCCAGTTGCGGGATGACGGCTACTATAAACCCGAGCGTGTCATGGCCGGACCGCAGTCGGCGCAGGTCAATTTGCAGGATGGCAGTCATGTCCTTAATTTCTGCGCCAACAACTATTTGGGCCTGGCAAATGACAGCCGCCTGATCGAGGCGGCAAAGGCCGGCATGGATGCTGCGGGCTTCGGCCTGGCTTCGGTTCGTTTCATCTGCGGCACGCAGGTGGGGCATAAGCAACTGGAGCAAAGTCTGTCCGCTTTCCTGGGCACTGAAGACGCCATCCTGTATTCCAGCTGTTTCGATGCCAATGGCGGCCTGTTCGAGGTCTTGCTGGACGAGCGCGATGCCGTCATCAGCGACGCGCTGAATCACGCCAGCATCATCGATGGCGTTCGGCTGTGCAAGGCTGCGCGCTATCGCTATGCAAACAACGATATGCACGACCTGCGCAAGCAATTGCAGGCGGCGGACGAGGCGGGGGCGCGCTACAAGCTGATTGCCACGGATGGCGTGTTCTCCATGGATGGCATCATTGCCGATCTTCGCGCCATCTGCGATCTGGCCGACGAGTTCAACGCCCTGGTCATGGTCGACGACTCGCACGCGGTCGGCTTCATCGGCCACCATGGCCGGGGCACGCCAGAGTTCTGCGGCGTCGAGGGCCGCGTAGATATTCTTACCGGTACCTTGGGCAAGGCCATGGGCGGGGCGTCGGGCGGTTACGTGGCGGCTGGCGGCGCTGTAGTGGAACTGCTGCGGCAACGCTCGCGACCCTACCTGTTTTCCAATACGCTGGCGCCGGCCATTGTCGCAGCTTCGTTACAGGTGCTGGAGCTGTTGCAGGGCGATGAAGGCGTTGCCCTGCGCAGGCGGATACAAGCCAACGGGCAGCAGTTCCGGCTGGCCATGGCAGACCTGGGCTTCGATCTGGTTCCTGGCGAGCATCCCATCATTCCGGTCATGCTGGGCGATGCGGCATTGGCCGGCAGGATGGCAGACGAACTGTTGCAAGAAGGCGTTTATGTTGTCGGCTTTTCGTATCCCGTGGTGCCCAAGGGCAAGGCCCGCATCCGCACACAAATGAGCGCAGCCCACACGCCAGAACAGATCTCACGCGCCGTAGCCGCCTTCGAGCGCGTAGGCCGACGCCTGGGCGTTATTGTCTAATCGGAGCACGCAATGCGAGCACTCGCGAAACTCGAGCCCACCGAGGGCCTGACCCTGACGGAAGTCCCCCGCCCGGTAGTCGGCCACAACGACGTCCTGATAAAAATACGCAAGACAGCAATTTGCGGCACGGACATCCATATCTGGAAGTGGGACGAGTGGGCCAGCAAGACCATCCCGGTTCCCATGCATGTAGGCCACGAGTATGTCGGCGAGATCGTCGAAATCGGCCAGGAGGTCAGCGGGCTTCGTATCGGCGATCGCGTGTCCGGAGAGGGGCACATCACTTGCGGGTTCTGTCGCAACTGCCGGGCGGGCAGGCGACATCTGTGTCGTAACACTGAAGGCGTCGGGGTAAATCGGCCTGGGGCGTTTGCTGATTACCTGGCCATTCCAGCCTTCAATGCTTTCAAGATTCCCGATGATGTCCCCGACGAACTGGCGGCCATCTTCGACCCGTTCGGCAACGCGACGCATACCGCGCTGGCCTTTAACCTGGTCGGCGAAGACGTGCTGATTACCGGGGCCGGGCCGATAGGCGCGATGGCGGCTGCCATCGCGCGACACGTGGGCGCCCGTAATGTCGTGATTACCGATGTCAACGACTACCGGCTGGCCCTGGCGGCGCGCATGGGTGCCACCCGCACGGTCAACGTCGGCAATGAGGCCTTGCCCGAGGTGATGGCCGAGCTCGGGATGGCGGAAGGGTTTGACGTGGGCCTGGAAATGTCCGGCGTGCCCAGCGCATTTACCAGCATGCTCGAGCAAATGAACCATGGGGGCAAGATCGCCATGCTGGGCATTCCCCCGGCAGGCTTTGGCATAGACTGGACCAAAGTCATCTTCAAGGGCCTGGAGATCAAGGGCATCTATGGGCGCGAGATGTTCGAGACCTGGTACAAAATGGTTGCCATGCTGCAAAGCGGCCTTGATCTGTCGCCTATCATTACGCATCGTTTTTCGGTCGATGACTATCGACAGGGTTTTGATGCCATGCTGTCCGGGCAGAGCGGCAAGGTGGTGCTGGACTGGGCGGCATGACGCGTAAGCCGGCCAGCGTGGCGCCGTTGCCGATGCGCGAAGGCGTGGCGCCCAGCCGGGTATTTTTGCCGCAGGGCCCGTGGCAGTGTCTGGGCGAATTTTTGGTTCAGCGTTTTCCGCATGTAGACCCCGCTATCCTGCACGCCAGGCTGGCCGCAGGTCAGATTGTTGACAGCACTGGCACACCGCAATCGGCGCAAGCCGCCTACCACCCGGGAGGCTGGCTGTGGTATTACCGCGCCGTGCCCGACGAAGTGCAACTGCCTTTTGATTTGCCGGTGCTTTATCGAGATGAGCACGTGGTAGCGGTCGACAAACCGCACTTTCTGGCCAGCACGCCGGGCGGTCGATACCTGCACCAAACAGCGCTTACCCGTTTGCGACAAACACTGGACCTGCCCGATCTTAGTCCCATGCACCGGCTTGACAGGGAAACCGCAGGGGTTCTGCTGTTTTGTGTTGACCCGGCCAGTCGAGGTGCCTACCAAAGCTTGTTCCAGAACCGATTGGTGCACAAGGAGTACCTGGCCATGGCGCCGTGGCGTTTGAATTTGTCATCGCCCCTGGAGCGCCGCAGTCGCCTCGAGCCCAGGCCGGGCCACTTCACCATGCAGGAAGTACCAGGCACGCCCAACAGCGTAACGGCGATTACGCTTTTGTCACGGCATGGCGAGCTGGGCCTATACCGCCTGGAGCCGCTGTCCGGCCGCAAACATCAATTAAGGGTGCACATGAGCGCCCTTGGCATACCCATATGCCATGACCGGTTCTATCCGGAGCTTCAGCCCTACAACGATAGCGACGACCACGAGCGCCCGCTGCAATTGCTGGCGGAAACCATCGCGTTTACCGATCCCCTTAGCGGTCACCCCCGGCGCTTCACCAGTTCGCGCCGGCTGGCCCTGCATCAGTAGCTGTCGAAAAAGCCCTGCAGCGCAGCGCGCTCGCGCGTTTGGGTCAGCGCCAGCATCAAGAGGATGCGCGCCTTTTGCGGGTTGAGGTTGTCGGCGGTGATGAAGCCGCGGCGAACATCGCTTGCCGCGGGCGTGACCAAGCCCGTACCGGTACGTGATGCCCGCACGCAAGCGATGCCTTGCCTTGCTGCCATCCGCAGGCCTTTCTCGGCTTGCGGCGACAGACTGCCATTGCCCATGGCGGCAACCACAATGCCCTGCACCCCTGCGTCGATGGCAGCTTGGTACAAGTGCAAGCCGGCGCTTTGATGGTCATACAGAATATCGACCGCCGGCAGTATTTTTACCGGAGTATTCCGGAACATGCTGCTGCTGGTATGAGTGCGCAAGGGCGTCTGGTGCATGTGGACCACGCCATTGGCGATCTGCCCAAGGCAGCCTTGGGCACCGGTATAAAACGCTTCGACTTGCGTGGTGTTGGCCTTGCTGACATGGCGAGCGGCGTGAACCTTGTCGTTCATGGCCACCAGCACGCCGTGACCGCAAGCCTCCGGCCGTCCGGCAAGCAGCACGGCGTTGTACAGGTTAAGCGGGCCGTCGGCGCTGATGGCCGATGCAGGCCGCATGGCACCCACCATCACGACCGGCTTGTGGCTGTCGACGGTCAGATTCAGGAAGTAGGCGGTTTCTTCCAGCGAGTCAGTGCCGTGGGTGATCACCACCCCGTTTGTCGCCGGGTCGGCCAGCTCACGATTGACTGTCTTTGCCAGGCGCAGCAGCATGCTGTTGGTGAGGCGGCGGCTATCCACGTTGAAAACCTGTCGCCCACGAATGTCAGCAATACCGGCGATCTCGGGCACGGCGGCAAGCAAGGCCTCGATGCCCTCGGTAACGGCGTAGTCGCTTAAAGTCGTAGAGGCGGCCGCGGTCGCTGCAATGGTGCCGCCCGTGCCGAGCAGGACCACCGAGGGCAGAGTTCGTTGTTTCATCGTTTAAGCCACCTTTCGAACAATGCCAGGCATGCCAGCAAGGAGAAGTTGATCATCAGGTAGAGCGCGCCTGCCAGGACAAACGTTTCGATAATGGCGTAATTCTGATTCATCAGGCGTTTGGCGTGCCCCGTAAGCTCCATGACGGCGATGGTCGATGCCAGGCTGGTTCCCTTGATGACCAGGACGATCTCGTTGCTGTAAGCGGGCAAGGCCTGCCGTATGGCCAGCGGGAACACGACGCGCCGAAAGCGCAGCAAAGCGGACATGCCGCTGGCGCGGGCGGCCTCGATCTGGCCATTGGGCACGGACTGAAAGCCGCCGCGCAGCACTTCGCTGATATAGGCGCCGCTGTTCAGGGCGATCGCCAGTATGGCGCAGCGCCCGCCATCACTGAACAGCCACCACAGCGCCGCATTGCCGCGCACAAAATCCAGGGTACCGATACCGTAATACACAATAAATAGCTGCACCAGCAGCGGCGTGCCGCGAAAGCAGGTGCTGTACACGAATGCGAAACGGGCGGCCGATGCACGGGTCGACATGCGCATCAAGGCCAGGGTCAGGCCGATGAGGCTGGCCAGCACAATGGCGGTCACGCCGATATAAACGGTAAGTCCGAAACCCTGGAACAGGTTGACGATGGTGTGCTGGAAGAGGGCGAAGTCCACTCAGTGCCCCCTCATGCCGCGACCGAAGTGCCTTTCGGCCATCACGAACAGGGCCTGGCTGCCAACGCCGACGATGAAGTACAGGGCGCCCGCCATAACGTAGAGCGCCAGGGGCTCGCGTGTCGCTGCAGCGCCCAGCACGGCGGCGCGCATCAGTTCGACCAGGCCCACCAGTGAAATCAGCGCCGTATCCTTTAGCGCCGTCTGCCAGACATTATTGGTGCCGGGCAGCGCGTACCAGAACATCTGCGGGATGACGACGCGAAAAAGCCGCTGACGGCCGTTCATGCCGATGGCTCGGGCCGCTTCGATCTGGCCGGTCGGTATGGCTGCCAGGGCCCCGCGGAATACCTCGACGCCGTAAGAGCCGGAAATCAAGCCGATGGCAAGAATGCCGATCAGTGCCGGAAACCAGCCTGTCATGGCCTCCTGCCATCCCAGGACGTCGGCAAGATCGGCGACCGCCTGGACCGTTCCGAAAAACAGCAGATAGATGATCAGCAGCTCCGGTATGCTGCGCACCAGGGTCGTGTAGGTGCTGACCAGCACCCGCAATGGACGGATGCCCGAGGTTCGTATGCTGGCCCCCGCAATGCCGATCACGATACCCAGTGCCATGCCCAGCACCGATATCAGCAGTGTCATGGCGGTGCCGCGCAGCAGGGTCCAGCCCCAGCCCTCGCCCAGCACGCTGAGTATCGTGTCTATCATGGAGGTTTACTTCTTGCAGACCTCATAGTTCGAGATGTCGATGTCGAACCATTTTTCGCTGGAGGTCTTGACGGTGCCGTCATTGATCAGCTTGCACAGCGCAGCGTCGACTTTCGCTTTGAGTTCGGTGTTGTCCTTGTTGATGCCTACTCCGATTCCATACCCCAGTACTTCGGGGGCAGATGATCCCTTGATGATGAGCTCGGATAGCGCGAAGTCTTTCTCGCCGACTTTATGCAGGAACTTTGATTGCGAAGTCAGGTCGGCAAAGGTGGCATGCAGGCGCCCTGCATCCAGGTCGATCTGCATCTGATCCAGCGTGTCGTAGTTTTTCAATGTGACGTCAGGCGCCATCTTGCGAAGGTAGTCGCCATGAGTGGTGCCGCCCTGCACGCCGACGGTCTTGCCTTTCAGACCGGAAAAGATGGCTTCCGCGCTGCTTGCGCTAACCAGGTCGCTGCTGCGCGGCAGCACGAAGATCGCGTCTTCCACGGCGTAAGGGATGCTGAAGGTAATGCGCTTGCTGCGCTCCGGCGTGACGGACATGCCCGAGATGATCAGGTCGAAGCGCTTGGCATCCAATGACGGAATCAGGCTGTCGAACGCCTGGACCACAAAGCGGCAGTCCGACTGCAATTCCTTGCAGAGTGCGGCGCCAATATCGGCATCGAACCCGCTGACCTTGCCGGCTGCATCGACCATGCTCCAGGGAGGGTAGCCGCCTTCGGTGCCTATCTTGATGGTGTCAGCAGCGGCTGGGCTCAAGGCGAACAGCGCCAGGCTCGCGCACAGCGCGGCGCTCTGTATGAATGGTTTGATCACGGTGTTTCCTTAGTGGATATTGGCGTTGCCGAAGACGTGATGTTACCAAAGTGAGGGGGCCGCGCGGCCCGCAGTGCAGCGGGCGTCGGGCGCCTGGCTTTTATTGCGTAGGCAGCAAAAACTGACGCAATCGCGGCGACTGTGGTTGGTCGAACAGGGCAGCCGGTGGGCCCTCTTCCTCGATCAGGCCATTGTGCATGAACAGGGTGTGATCCGAAACCTCACGAGCGAACTTCATTTCGTGGGTAACGAGTATCATGCTGCGGCCTTCATCAGCCAGTTGCCGGATGACTCTAAGCACCTCGCCGACCATTTCAGGGTCCAGCGCAGAGGTCGGCTCGTCAAAGAGCAAGACATCGGGGTTCATGGCCAGCGCGCGGGCGATGGCAACCCGTTGTTGTTGTCCACCCGACAGTTCGGCCGGATAGGCATCGCGCTTGTCGGCCATTCCCACCTTGTCCAATAACTGCATGGCATGAGCTATGGCTTCGTCCCGCGCGATGCCTTGGACATGCACCGGGCCTTCGATGACGTTGTGCAGGGCGCTGCGATGCGACCACAGGTTGAAGCTTTGAAAGACCATTCCGAGCCGCGCGCGTACCCGCTCGAGTTGGCGCGCGTCGCTGCTGACGACCACGCCGTCGCGTTTACGGTGACTGCGCAGGACCTCGCCGGCGATATGAACCTCGCCCTGGTCGGGGACGACCAAATGGTTAATGCAGCGCAATAGCGTGCTTTTCCCCGACCCGGAGGCGCCGATGATGGACAGTACATGTCCTTTTTCGGCGCTGAACGAGATACCGCGCAACACTTCATTGCTGCCGTAAGCCTTATGGATGTTCTCGACGCGAACGGCGTAATGCTCGATAGTCATGGCGCTAAATGGGACTGGAAAGCCCCATTTTAGCGGCATGGCCCATACTTGCCTTTCTCTACTAGGGGGCGCGGCGCATTTCTGCCGGCGGGTATTTGATCTGCGCCCGGTACTTCGATACGGTGCGTCGCGCGACGATCACACCCTCGCGCGCCAGCTTGCTGGCCAGGGTGACATCGGAGAGCGGGTCCTTCGGGTTCTCTTCGTCGATCATCTCCCGGATGAGTGCGCGAACCGCTACGGCCGAACATGTACCGCCGGTCCGCGTAGCGAGCTCCCGCGAGAAAAAATGCTTGAACTCGAAGATGCCGCGAGGCGAGGCCAGGTACTTATTGCTGGTCGCGCGCGATACCGTGGACTCGTGCATGCCCAGTTCGTCGGCGATCTCGCTAAGCATCATGGGACGCAGCGCGATCTCGCCGTAGTCGAAGAAGGTTTGTTGCCGAGCCACGATGGCTTGTGCGACCCGCTGTATGGTGCTGCTGCGCTGCTCCAGGCTGCGCATCAGCCAGCGTGCCTCTTGCAGCGCTTGCGCCATCAGCGAGCGTTCGCTGTAGCGGGTCTCGCGGAACATCTGGGCGTAGGCGTTATTCAGGCGCGCCTGGGGAATGGCGTCATCATTGGGGACCGCAACCCACAGCTTGCCCACCTTGCGCACCACGACGTCCGGGATGACATAGCAGGCGGGATCGACATTGCTGTAGCGGCGCCCGGGCCGCGGATCCAGCTTGCGTATCAACATGCAGGCTTCCTGGATGTCGTCCGCCGAATGATGGAGCGACTTGGCCAAGCCCGCGTAGTCGCAGCGTCCCAGGCGATCCAGGTGGCCGTCAACGATGGTCATGGCCAGCGCGCGACCGGGGGTGTCGTCCGGCATGCCTTGCAATTGCAAGGTCAGGCATTCGGCCAGGTTGCGGGCGCCCAGACCGTTAGTGGTAAGTTGCTGCACCAGCCGCAACGCCACTTCCCACTCTTCGTTGCTGGCCGGAGGCGAGAATTGCGAGGGTTCGGCCAGCTCGGCAAAGGGCACGCGCAAGTAGCCATCCTCGTCTATGGCTTCGATAATGAACTCGACCATATAGCGGTCCCGTTCGCTTAACTGATAGCCGCACAGATCGGCCCGCAAGGACTCGTGCAGGCTGGTTTCGCTACGCGCCCATTGGCCAACGTCCGTGTCGGGATGGTCGTTGTTGCGGCTGGCCGGATAGTCGCCGGAATAGCTGGCCGCGGATTCGCTGGTGTCGGGGGCGATATGCTGGGTTTCCGGCATGTCGTCGCCGGGCGAGTCGTCCGATGCCGCATCGCCCATGATGATGTCCTCATGGCTATGGCCATGCATATCGTTGTCGGGCAGGATCGTGCCTTGCCCCTTATCTGCTGTTACGCCATCGCTTTCCTCTTGCTCTTCGAGAAAGGGGTTATTGGCGATAGCTTCAGCCACCTCGCGGCTGAAATCCAGCGTTGACATTTGCAGCAACTTTACGGACTGCTGCAACCGAGGCGTCAATGTGGTTTGTTGGCGAGCCTGTAGCTCATAAGTCATTTGTCCCACTTCGTGTCTCCCTTATTGAATTCACGCTGAACACACGCATTGCTGTTCACGCAAAAGGCATGCCAACTTAAACGGACGGTTTTTCAAGCTGTGTCGGAATCTTGCCGGGCGCCCGCGAGGCGTGGATTTGCGCGGCCTCGCGCAGGTAAGCAAATTTATCCGGCCCGCAATTTGCTGATGGCGGCCCGGCCAGAGCGGCGCAGCGGTTCTAGATAAATTACCGCGCGGTGTAAGAAGTGCTGCAGCTCATTTGGCGGCGAAGCGGCGGTCTGCCGTCATGACGTCTCGGCACAACGCTTGCTGTGGCAGGGTATCGCGGGTGGCCCGCCGGACGGCGGCCGTTCGCATCCAATTCTGAAGGAGACGACAGTGAGCAACCATCAATCGGGACGGGGCAACCGTTCGCATCACGACAACAGAGGCGATTACGACGACTCCTTCGCAGACCAGCGTGATCCCCAGCATGGCATGGGCAATCGCCCGAGACATTGGCAGGGCAAGGACTCTGGAGAGCACGGTGCCTATCGCGATGAGCCAGAGTTCGACAGACGTTCCTATGGCACGGGTAACCAGTACGGCGAGGCGGGAGCCCACGCGCGCAGGCAGAGCCAGCATCGGCGCCGCGACGGCGGATTCGCCCCGGATGATCATGGTTCAGACGACTTTGGCCGGGGCAACGAAACGGTGCGGGACGAGCGCGATGAACCGGGCCGTTATAGCGGCGCGCATGCCGCCCGGCCCGGGCAGGGCTTGCGTAGCCGCAGCGCCGATCCCGGACAAAGCAGCTATGGCGGATTTGCCAACGAGGATCCCCGCTTTCAGCGCCAGCAGTTGGAGCATTACGAAGGTGGGCGAGCTTATCCGGGCTACCACCACAGCGCGCAAGGCGGTCAGCAAGTCGGCTCGCGCAGCGAGCGCCAGCAGCACGCCTATGGTGGCCGCCCTACGATGCCGAAGGGCTACCAGCGCTCTGACGAGAGGCTGATGGATGACGTCTGCGAGCGCCTTAGCCGCCGTGGGCTGGACGTGCGCGAGGTGTCGGTGCAAGTTTCCGCCGGCACGGTGTTATTGGAAGGCAGCGTAGCGGACCGGCGAACCAAGCATGCGATCGAAGACTGCGTGGACGGCGTTCCCGGCGTGCAGGACGTCGACAATCGTATCCGCATCGCTCGTGATGGTGGGGCGGCCGGCTCGTCCAGGGGAGAGTGATCATGCACAGGATAGCCATTGTTAGCGAACATGCCTCGCCCATTGCGCAAGCGGGAGGGGTCGATAGTGGCGGCCAGAACATCTATGTGGCCAATGTTGCGCGCCAACTGGCGGCCCTGGGCCACCGCGTAGACGTTTTCACACGACTGGACAATCCCTATTTGCCTGAAGAGATGGATTGGGATCTGGGCGTGCGGATCGTGCATGTTCCCGCCGGTCCGGCGCGCACCATGCCCAAGGAAGACCTGCTTCCGCACATGGAGGACTTCGGGGCCTGGATGGCTAACTATGTCGCGACGCGCGACGAGCCCTACAGTCTGATACACGCCAACTTCTTCATGTCGGCCATGGCGTCCCTGCCTGTGGCGCGCCGCGCCGCAATTCCGCTGGCCGTGACCTTTCACGCATTGGGGCGGGTAAGGCGCCAACATCAGGCGCAGGCTGATCGTTTTCCCGACGCCCGATTCCAGATCGAGGACGACATCGTGCGCCACGCCGACCGCATCATCGCGGAGTGCCCGCAAGATCGCCTTGATCTGATCGAGTTGTATGGCGCGGACGCCGAGCGCATCGACATGGTTCCTTGTGGCTACGATCATAACGAGATGCGGCCACTGGATCAGGCCGGCCTGCGCGCCGAGCTGGGGTGGGAACCCGATACCTTTTATTTGCTGCAGCTGGGAAGGATGGTGCCTCGCAAGGGCATAGATAACGTCATCTCGGCACTGAGCCGTTTGCGCAAGCGGTATGGCGTGAATGCCCGGCTGTGCGTCGTGGGGGGCGAGGCGGCGGACTCATCCACGGGTGATGCCCCCGAACTCGCGCGCCTCAAGGCGGTCGCGCAGGCGGAAGGCGTAAGAGATTACGTCGATTTCGCAGGGCGCAAAGGCAGACGCCTGCTGTCGCGCTATTACGGCGCGGCAGACGTGTTTGTGACGACGCCCTGGTACGAGCCGTTTGGCATCACGCCGGTCGAAGCCATGGCTTGCGCGCGTCCGGTGATAGGGTCTGATACCGGCGGCATACGCTATACCGTGGTCGATGGCGATACCGGTTTCCTGGTACCACCAAAAGACCCGGATGCATTGGCTGCCCGACTGGCCCTGCTGGCCGGTAACCCGGCATTGGGCAAACGCATGGGCGCCGCCGGTGCCCGGCGCGCCAAGCGGCTATTCACTTGGGAGAAGGTCGGAAGCGACCTGGCGCAGGTGTTCGACGAGTTGGTTCACGGAACGGTGACTTCAGCGGCAAGGCCTGCGTGGCGCGCCGCGCAACGGCTTTCGGCGTAAGGGTCAAAAACAAGAAAGGATGACTTATGGGGAAGGATGACTTCGGTACCTTGCAAGGGCGGGTGGTACTCGTGACCGGTGCGGGTCGCGGCCTGGGCGCGGCAATCTGCGAGACGCTGGCCGCCGATGGCGCTTATATCGTGGCGACGGATGTGAACGAGGAATCGGCCTTATTGATCGTGGACAAGATCAAGAGCGCCTCAGGAGAGGCCTGCGGGTTTCAGCTTGATGTCGGGGACGAGCAACAGGTTCAGCAAGTGCTCGCTGCTGCGGTCCAGCACTGCGGGCGCCTGGACGCGGTGATCAACAACGCCGGCATCGATGTGACGGTGGGCATACGCGAGCTGGACAGCGCCGATTGGGACAGAGTGCTGCGGACCAACCTGACCGGGCCTTTTCTGCTGGCCAAACATTGCCTGGCACACCTGGCGCCCGGTGGCCACATCGTGAACATTGCGTCGACTGCGGCAAGACGGGCCTGGCCCAATGCCAGCGTTTATCACGCCAGCAAGTGGGGCCTGATGGGCTTGACCCACGCCCTGCATGCAGAACTACGATCCGTAGGGGTCAAAGTGTCGGCCGTGATTGCGGGCGGCATGCGCACGCCTTTCCTGTTGGATCGCTTTCCCGACATTGACGCATCGCTGCTGCAAGATCCCTTGAATGTGGCCAGGGCAGTCAAGTTCGTGCTGACACAGCCGCCCGAAACCGTGATCCCCGAGGTCATGGTCCTACCGATGAAGGAGACTTCCTGGCCATGACCGCAGCGATATTTCTGGACAAGGACGGCACCTTACTGGCCGATGTGCCGTACAACGTCGATCCCAGACGGATGCAGTTTGCCCCGGGGGCCAAGGCCGGGCTCGCTCGACTCGGTGCCCTGGGCGTGCCCCTCATTGTGGTAAGCAATCAGCCTGGCGTGGCGTTGGGCAAGTTCAGCATCGGCGACCTGGTCCCCATGCGCCGGCATCTGGAGCAAATGTTCCTGCTGGCAGGCGCCAAGCTGGATGGCTTTTACTATTGCCCTCATCATCCCCAAGGCGTGCACCCGGCCTATACCATCATCTGCGATTGCCGCAAACCGGCGCCTGGCTTGCTCACGATCGCCGCGCAGCGGCGCGGTATAGATCTGACATCTTCGTGGTTTGTTGGCGATATCCTGGACGATGTCGAAGCCGGCCGGCGCGCGGGGTGCCGCACCTTGCTGATCAATAATGGCAATGAAACGGAGTGGCGCAAGAGCGATTGGCGCACGCCCGACCAGATGGAACCCGACCTGGACGCTGCAAGCCGATGGATCTGCAGCCAGTTCAGCAGACAGGCGGAGCGGATGTGGGCATGACGACGTCAGCTATGGACTGGAGCAACGCGCAGAACATCCTGTGCGTGCGCCTGGACAACATGGGTGATGTGCTGATGACCACGCCCGCCGTCCGGGCAATCAAGGCTGCCCGGGCGCAGCGACACCTGACCCTCATGGCGTCCGCCTCGGGTGCCGTGTTGCGGCCCCACCTGACGGAGGTCGACGATCTTATCGTCTACGATGCCGCCTGGGTCAAGAACGATTCCTCCGGAAACGGGGCCGACAGGGCCATCATCGATACCTTGGCGGCGCGTCAGTTCGACGCCGCAGTCATCTTCACCGTGTTCAGTCAAAGTGCCCTGCCTGCGGCATTGATGTGCCATCTGGCCGGCATACCTCGGATACTGGCGCACGCACGCGAAAACCCCTACCGTCTGTTGAACCCCTGGGTGCGCGATACCGAGCCGCAAAGCGGGATCAGGCACGAGGTGCAGCGCCAGCTTGATCTGGTGGCGGCGGTCGGCATGGCTTGTGGCAATACACGGCTGTCGTTCCAGACCCGCGAGGCGGACCGGCTGGCATTGCGGGCCATCTTGCGCCGCCACGAGGTCGATGCGCCGGGTGGCTGGATCGTTGCCCATTGCGGCGCCACAGCCGAATCGCGACGTTATGGCGCCGCAAGCTTTGCCCGCGCCTTGTCGTTGCTGCAGCAGCAGGGGCGTACCGTACTGTTGACCGGTACCGAGGCGGAGCGCGGCCTGATTCAAAGCATACGCAGCCGCTGCGCGCCCGGCCTTGCCATGGTCGATCTGGCCGGGTGCCTGTCCTTGGGTCAATTCGCCTGCCTGATCGAGGATGCCGACCTGCTTATATCGAACAACACGGGTCCCGTCCACATTGCCGCGGCGGTGCAGACGCCGGTAGTGGACCTTTACGCACTCACGAACCCGCAACATACCCCTTGGCAGGTAGCTCACCGATTGTTGTCGCACGACGTGCCTTGCAAGTACTGCTACCGCAGCGTTTGCCCACAGGGAGACAACGCCTGCCTGAATGGGGTTGCGCCCGAAGCAGTCGCCAGGGCCGCCTGCGAACTGCTGGAGGAGACGGCATGCACACTTTAGGAATCAACGCCGCGTTTCACGATTGCTCCGCCGCGCTGGTGCGCGATGGCATCGTGGTCGCGGCAGCGGAGGAAGAGCGATTTACCCGCATCAAGCATGGCAAAAGACCAGTGCCATTTTCGACTTGGCAATTGCCCTACCATGCGATCGACTATTGCTTGCAGGAAGCCGGCATCCATTTGCGCGACGTCGATCATATTGCGTATTCGTTTGATCCTGCCTTGTTGATCCCGGCCCTCGCGCCGGACGGGAAGATGTCGCTGCCGCTGGAGCCATCCGCAGCCCGGCATGTCGAAGGAAACGGATCGCCCTGGGACCCGCTGTTCCTGTCCTACATCATTAATGCCCCGCGCCAGCTCGTGGACGGCGTACCCCATCACCTGCAGCAACGCTATGCCGGCACAACACTGGACCACGTCATGGCACGCTGGCAGTTCGTCGAGCATCATCTTAGCCACGAAGCCAGTGCCTTCCTGGCCAGCCCATACCAGGAGACGGCGGTGTTGACCATGGATGGGCGGGGCGAAAGGGCGTCGACCAGCTATGGGCACTATCGCGATGGCAAATACGAAAGGCTGCGACAGATCAATCTGCCGCATTCGCTGGGCCTGCTGTACGAGGAGGTGACACGGTATCTGGGCTTCCTGCATTCGTCCGACGAATACAAGGTGATGGCGCTGGCTTCGTATGGACGTCCCGCCTACGTCAACGAGTTTCGAGAAATCCTGCGGTCCGACGATGCCGGTGGATACACCGTCGAGCCCAGCAGGCTGGTCGCGCGCTTCGGGCCGGCGCGAATTCGTGGCGCAAGCTTTGATGCGCAGCACATGGACATTGCGCATTCACTGCAACAGTTGCTGGAAGAAACCGTATTGGACATGGCCAGGTGGCTGCACCATACGACGCAGTCGCCCAATCTTTGCATGGCCGGCGGCGTGGCGCTCAATTGCGTCATGAATGGCAGGTTGGCCGCTGAGGGTCCTTTCGACAATATATGGGTACAGCCGGCAGCCGGCGATGCCGGCACATCGCTGGGTGCTGCACTCTGGGTAGATAGCCTCAATCGGGAAACCACGGATCGCTCCTGGGAGATGGATCACGCCTATCTTGGTCCGGCATTCGGCGATGAAGAAATCGAGGCCTTCCTGCAGCGCTCCCGCACCCCCTACACACGCCTGGACGATATCGCCGGGGTAACGGCCACACTGCTTGCGGACGAAAAGATCATTGGATGGTTCCAGGGGCGGATGGAATTCGGCCCGCGCGCGCTGGGTGCCCGGTCCATTCTGGCTTCCCCGCGCGACAGCGCGATGCAATCGCGATTGAACGAGCTTAAAGACAGGGAGGACTTCCGGCCGGTTGCTCCCGTGGTGCTTGCCGAGCGGGCGCACGAATGGTTTGATGCTCGCGGCAAGCCATCGATTACTGCGCCGTTCATGCTTTTTGTCTTCGATGTGCTGGCCGACAAAGCGGACCAGATACCAGCCGTAAGGCACACGGACGGTACGGCCAGAGTGCAAACGGTGACTCGTGAGCAGCACCCAATATTGCACCGGCTGCTGCAGGCGTTCGAACAGAAAACGGGCGTGCCCGTGCTGGTCAATACTTCGTTCAATACGCGTGGCGAGCCGGTCGTGTGCACACCGCGGGACGCATTAGAGTCATTCTGGACGTCGCCGCTGGACGCACTGGTGATCGGCAGTTTCCTGGTGGAGAAGACCCGATGAGCGCTCCGGTGCCCGTCATCTCAGTGGTCGTCCCGACTTATCAACGACCCGACTTGCTGGAACGCTGCCTGGCTGCGTTACTGAAGCAAACATTGGCGCGGGATGCCTACGAGATCATCGTTTGTGACGATGGCCCGAGCCGCGCTGCGCAAGACCTGGCCGAGGCGGCGAACCAGCGCACCGAGGGCCGGCCCCAGGTGCGGTACTTTCCGGTCACACGCACGCAGGGGCCGGCGGGCGCCCGTAACGTAGGATGGCAAGCGGCCCGGGCCGAGCTCATCGCTTTCACCGATGACGACACCGTACCCGAGCCGGCATGGCTGGAGGCGGGCGTTCAGGCGATGGCTTCCGGCGTTGAGGCCGCCGCCGGTCGTATTGTCATGCCGCTGCCAGAGCGGGCCACAGATTACGAGCGCGACGCCGCGCGCCTGGGCGAAGCCGAGTTCGCAACGGCCAATGTATTCGTCCGACGTAGCGCGCTGGCATCGGTCGGTGGCTTTGACGAGCGCTACACGCAGGCATGGCGCGAGGATTCCGATCTGCACTTCTCCTTGCTGGAGCGTGGTTACACCATCGTCCCGGCGCCGGGCGCTGTCGTCATACACCCCTTGCGGTCGGCCCGTTTCGCGGCAAGCATCAGCAGCCAGAAAAAAGTCATGTACGACGTCCTGCTCTATCGCAATCATCCACGCTTGTATCGCGAGCGAATTCGGCGCACGCCGCCCTGGTTTTATACGGTTGTTACCGCCACCTTGCTGGCGGGTGTGTGCAGCGTGCTGGCAGGTTGGCAGAGCTTGGGATTCGCATCCTTGCTGGTGTGGGCCGTGCTGACTTTGTTCTTCTTTTTCCGGCGCTTGCGCCTTAGCGCCTTTACCTTGCGCAATGTCGGCGAACTGCTGGTCTCGTCGCTGGTGATTCCCCCTTTGTCCCTGTTCTGGCGAGTGGTCGGTGCACGGCGCTTCGGGCTTGCCTTTCCATGATGGCCGCCCTGTCGATTTGGGATCCACCACCCCGGCGCATAGCCGTGTTCCGGGCGCTGAACCTGGGTGATCTTCTGTGCAGCATGCCGGCGTTCCGGGCCCTGCGCCGCGCGTTTCCCGCTGCCCACATCACGCTGGTCGGGCTGGAGAGCGCGCGCCCGGTGGTGGCGCGCTACAGCAAATATATCGACGACCTCGAGCTCTTTCCGGGGGATCCTGCCTTTCCCGAACAGCCCGCGAGGCCTGCAGCGCTACCGGCGTTCTATCGACGCATGCGATCTCGCGCCTACGATCTTGTGCTGCAGATGCATGGCAGCGGCGCACAATCCAACGCCATCGTGCAGTCCATGGCGACCAAGCGGTGGGCGGGCTTCGTGCCCAATGCCCAATCGCAAGCGCCGGGCCAACTGATGGCTTGGCCCGATGATCAGCACGAGGTGCAGCGCTATCTTTCTTTGTTGACATGGCTGGGGCTGCAGGCCAGCGACTCGGCCATGGAGTTTCCCCTGGAGCCGGCCGATCATGAGGCTGCCGACCGCATTGCTACCGACTGTGGCGTGGACCCGGACATGACGATATTCGTTCATCCGGGCGCTCGCCTGCCATCGCGACGGTGGCCGGTCGAGCGCTTTGCTGCCGTGGCGAACGCGCTTGGGAGCGAGGGCTGGCGTATTGCCATAACGGGTAGCCCGGATGAGTCCGGGCTGGTCCGCAGCCTCTTGTCGGCCCTCACCGTGCCGGCAACGAACCTGTGTGCGGCCACGACCTTGGGCGCCTTGGCCAGTTTATTAAGCCGGGGGCGGCTGCTGATTTGCAACGACACGGGCATCTCGCACATTGCTGCGGCCGTACAGCTGCCCAGTGTGGTCATCGCCTCGGGCAGCGACGTGGCGCGATGGGCGCCTCAGGACACGCAACGCCATGTGGTCCTGCATCACCCGGTAGCGTGCCGACCTTGTGGCTATTGGGAGTGCCCGGTGGGGCACGTCTGTGCGCGGGCCATAACGGTGGACCAGGTGGTTGAGGGTGCCCGGCACAAATTGAACTGGAGTGCCAGATGATGGAATCTCAAAACGCTCGCGAGCGCATCCTGGTAGCCGGCGGCGCCGGTTTCCTGGGGTCCAACCTTTGCCGTCGTTTGCTGCGCGAAGGCCATGAGGTCATTTGCCTCGATAGTTTTCTTACCGGGAAGCGCGGCAACATTGCCGACCTGATGGACCAGCCCCGGTTTTCCTTGCTGCGCCACGATGTCATAGAGCCCATACGATACGACTTGCGGCCTACGCAGATCTACAACTTCGCTTGCCCGGCGTCGCCGGTGCAGTATCAGGCAGACCCCGTCCATACCTTGCGTACCTGTGTGGACGGCGCCTACAACTTGCTGGAACTTGCTCGCCGCTGCAAGGCACGCATTCTGCAAGCCTCGACCAGCGAAGTCTACGGCGACCCGCACATGCATCCGCAACCGGAGGCTTACCGGGGCAATGTGAATATTGTGGGACTGCGGTCTTGCTACGACGAGGGCAAGCGCTGTGCTGAGACCCTGTTTTCGGATTACGGGCGGCGCAAGCGTGTGGTCGTCAAGATTGCCCGCATTTTCAATACTTATGGCCCCTACATGGCGCCCGACGATGGTCGGGTCGTGTCCAACTTCATCGCGCAGGCGCTGGATGGCCGCAAGCTCACGATATACGGCGACGGCACACAGACGCGCTCGTTGTGCTATGTGGATGATCTGCTGGAGGGTCTGCTGCGCTTGATGAACAGTACAGAGCTATTACGCGGTCCGGTCAACCTGGGCAGTCCGCGCGAGTGCACTGTTATCGACCTGGCCCGACGCATACGCCGCCTGACCGGGGCGGATGTTTCGTTCGAGTTTCGCCCCTTGCCTTCTGATGATCCGGTGCAACGTTGCCCCGATATCCTGCTGGCCCGCCGGCAACTGGACTGGCAGCCCACTGTCAGCCTGGACGTGGGCCTGCGCCGCACCATTGATTATTTCAGAGGTGTGCTCAAGCCAGCTCGGCCGGACCGGCCGACTTTCGAAACTGCTCAAGGCGGTTATAAAGCGTTTTCGGGCTGATCCCCAAGGCCAGCGCGGTGCGCCGTTTGTCGCCGGCATAGTGCTCCAGCGTTGCCATGATGATGGAGCGCTGGGCGCTGTTCAGTGGCGTGCCCACCGGTATCTTTAGAAACCCGCGATTCACTTCAGTGGCCGCTCAGCCCTGTTTTCCGGGCTCCGGCCACTG
>JADKLW010000013.1_pt3 | contig 39501 bp, 36 predicted proteins | sample 8641881 | NCBI WGS metagenome assembly JADKLW01 (sample SAMN16272185, study PRJNA661076) | feces metagenome | isolation source: fecal sample from diarrhoea affected cattle B | host: Bos taurus | place: South Africa: Lokaleng Village, Mahikeng | collected 2019-09 | reverse complement strand
CAACAGTACCTATAGCCATGTAGGGAGTTATGAGGATGGAGAGGTCGGACTGATTCATCGTGGCAAACTCGCTGTCTGACAGTGCTGCCCGTTCAGCAGTACTCATCGGATTGAGACGTGCCTGAATGAAATTCATGGCTACGTACATCCCCAACAACGATCCCAGGGGGTTGAAAGACTGCGCCAGATTCAGCCTTCGGGTTGCATTCTCCTCGGGCCCCATGGTGAGGATGTATGGATTGGCGCTGGTTTCAAGGAATGATAACCCACAAGTAAGGATAAAATAGGCTGCAAGAAAAGGATAGTAATTACCGGACATTTTTGCCGGGAAAAAGAGGAACGCACCAATGGCATACAATATCAATCCCACTAAAATCCCCGATTTATAAGAGAATTTCTTGATGAAGATGGCTGCCGGAAAGGCCATGGCGAAATATCCACCATAGAAAGCCACCTGTACAAGCGCTCCCTGTGTCACGTTCATCCGGAAGATCTTTGAAAACGCTTTTACCATCGGATTGGTGATGTCGTTGGCAAACCCCCACAATGCAAAACAGGCGGTAATAAGTATAAACGGCAGCAGGTAGTTAACGCCATTATGCTTCAGTAATGATCGTTTTATGCTATTCATCTTCCTGATCTATTTGACAACTCCCTTTTTTAGGATGATGTTGGCATAAAGTGCCTCTTCACCTGTGGCTACCACGGCATACGACTTCTGTGCTCTTTCATAAAATGCAAATCGCTCCAGATAACATATGGAACAGGGCTCACCGGAGTTTTGAAGAATGGCTTTGTAGTCATCCCAGATCCCGGGCTTGTAATGATCACCCGGAACAACTTCCATCAGATAGACCTGATGCTCACAGTATGAGTCGAGAGGAAACAGTTCCATCAGGGCCTGAAGAATATCTCTCGCTGATAGCCCGTCTGCACGAACGACATGTTGAGAGATGGTGTGGCACGGGAAATTACCATCGGCAATCACAATCTCATCCCCGTGGCCCATCTCCATCAAAGTTTTCACCAGTTGAGGCGAAAGAATTATCGGTATCTTCTTCAGCATAATAAAAATGTGTTATTATCGGTTTACTTGTATATCGGACCGAAATTCTGACATGCACGGTAATCTGCACCCTCCTTATCCATGCCGAATGCGTTCCAGGCTGAAGGACGGAAGATCTCGCCATCATCAATATTATGCATGCATACCGGAATACGGAGCATCGATGCAAGCGTGATCAGGTCTTTTCCTATATGGCCGTAACTGATGGCTCCATGGTTGGCTCCCCAGTTATTCATCACCGAGTAGACATCCCTGAAGGCCTGCTTGTCGCTCAGTCGTGGTGCAAACCAGGTGGTTGGCCACGTTCTGTCAGTACGCTCGTTGAGCAGCCGGTGTATTTCCGGATCAATCTCCACCGTCCATCCTTCAGCTATCTGCAGTACCGGGCCCAGGCCTTTCACCAGGTTTATACGTGACATGGTCACAGGGATACCCCCCTCTGAGAGGAAGTTGGACGAATAACCCCCTCCGCGGAAGTAATCGCGGTTCGCAGGATACCATGTGGTGGCCGCCAGACACGCTTCGGCCTCATCCTCCGTGATCTCCCAGTGAGGCTTCAAGGCCGGCGCTCCGTTAAGCCGTTGTTTACCCGTACCATCGAGCGTGGTGGACCCCGAGTTAATCAGGTGGATGATGCCCCTGGCAGCTCTGCCTGTCAGCTCTTTTCCTGTAACACGCTTCACCGACTCCGGACTCCAGTAAGTGCGTACGTCGGAGAAGAGCTGTGCCGTGTTGGTGAGCAGATGACCGAAAAGCATGGCTGTGCCATTGAGTGCGTCATTTTCCGTGGCTATCACATAAGCCTCCCGAATACCGTTCCAGTCGAAGGAGCTGTTGAGGATCGCTTCGGCAAAATCACCGTTCGGCAAGAAATCGGTCCATTGGCGCTGTCCCTGGAACCCCGCAGCAATGGCATTGTGACCGATAGCCTCCTCCTTGAAGCCCAGCGCTTCCAGGTTTTTATTGCCTGTCATCAGATCACGTATGATCAGCGTCATCCTGACCACAAACTGCCAGTCGGCATCCATCGCCTCTCTTGGTTTCTTTTTCTCTTCTGTGTTGAAATCGGTACCTTCGTTCGTCTTGCAATACTTTTCTGTCCATTTCATGGCTCTGGCGAACTCCTCCTTGTCGTAAACCTCCTCTTGAATGCGACGAAGGATCTCAGTGGAATCGACCGATTCGTTGCGCATGCCGAGGTACTCCTGAAAGAAATCAGGATTCACCATCGATCCCGCGATACCCATCGACACACTGCCTATGGAGAGGTATGAACGGCCACGCATGGTGGCCACCGCCTGTGCCGATCTGGCGAAACGCAACAGCTTCTCCTCAACATCACCAGGGATGGAGTTGTCAGTGCTGTCCTGTATGTCATGCCCGTAAATGCCGAAAGCGGGTAATCCTTTTTGGGCATGAGCTGCCAACACTGCTGCCAGATAGACAGCCCCCGGACGCTCGGTACCGTTGAAGCCCCAGACAGCTTTGGGATAGTGTGGATTCATATCCATCGTCTCTGTGCCGTAGCACCAGCAGGAGGTCACCGAAATAGTCGATCCGACTCCTTCGCGCTCAAACTTATCGGCACAGGCAGCACTCTCGCCCACACGCCCTATGGTGGTGTCGGCGATCACACATTCCACGGGACTGCCGTCACCATTTTTCACATTGGTACTGATCAATGTGGCAACTGCTTGGGCCAGATTCATGGTTTTGACCTCGAGGCTCTCTCTTACTCCTCCCTGACGTCCGTCAATAACCGGGCGGATGCCAATTTTTGGATATCTTCTCATAGCATTGCTCATATTAATATATTGGTAGTGGTTTTAAAGATGATCATATATGGGCATATCGTCAGAATGAATTCCTGTCGGTGATAATTGTAGGTAGAAAAAGATGTACAGGCTTGTTACCCGTGACAAAGGAGGCTGCCTTTTCACCCATCTTGTGCCAGTCAATACCGATACTCGACACACCGTTTTCAATGATCTCGAAAAATGGATTGTCGTTGTATGCCAGAAGACCGTAATCTTTTTGAATCTTTAAATTGTCTCTCCTCCCCTGCCTGATGATGTTGACTAAATCCTGCTGTTTGATCACCAGGTAAAATGAATTCTTCTGTATCGTTGTTTTATCGGTGATTTCATCAATGATCTCAAATTCAAACCTGTTATCCAGACAGAATTGACTGAAATAATGCTTGCTGCTCTGGGGATGCTTGTGATATTTGTTGAACACAAAATACAACTTGTTGTATTTCTTTAATTGCATCTTGATACTCCCTAATGCTTCGTATAGTGATTTATCAAAATCCTGACAGACATAGGAATAACCCCTCTTGTCGAATTTGCCGAAATCCAACAGCAGCAACTTTTTTTTGTCAATCGTACCCAGCACTTCAGATATTTTCTCATTATCATAGTTCATGACGATGTAATTGCTGTACATGCCAACGGAATTGCTGATGATCTGATTGAAGAGATGCTCGTTATACTGATGAAACCAGAGATCAATATGGTAGTACGAGGGCAGTGAGGTACGTAGGGTGTTGTACAGTACCTCTTTGAATGGTGTGTACTCATCAAGCAATAAGAGTATGCTTTTACTGTGTGTTGCAACATAATAACTTTTACCATGCACTGAATCGATGATGCCGCGTTTTTTTAAGTCGGTGAAGGCTTTAAAAACCGTGTCACGCGATACATTGTATTTCTTGCTGAGATGATTGATCGACGGTAGTTTGTCACCCGTTTGTAAATCGCTGGCAGAGATGTATCTCTGTATGTAATCAGTCAGCTGATGAACCTTGGTTGATTTATGGTTGAATTGTAAATTCATATGCTTGTCTATGCTGTCCTGTGCTGTTATGGCAAACGTAGTAAAATGCAGGATATAAAAAAAATATTATTTTATGTTATAGGGCATAAAGATCAAATGTACACCGTCAATGAACATATTTTTAGCGTATTCCTAAAAAACAACCGGATGAACTCTTCACAGGGTCCATCCGGTTTTTGGAAAATCAAAAAGTCATATAAGAAATAGAACTAATTAAGTTGTGGTTTGTAATTAATAGTATTCATTTGATGAAATTACAGGTATAGGCATCTCAGCTCTTGTGACCACTGACGGCTGGTTATACTTGTAAACAACATCATATGTGATATCCTCATTCCATCCGTTCAGCCTGATGGACAGTTTTACTGAGTCAGCATCATTCACCCTGAGGGGTTTCAGGTCGAAGCAAACAAAGCCTTCATAAAGCTTCGACTGTGTACTTTCGTAGGCATTATGCCTGAATTCAAGATTGATGACCTCTGCCGATGGTTCTGATGTGAGCGTGTTCATCACCAGGTTGATTGCATGAGGCTGAGTGCCACCGTAGTTGAACATGAAAGAGACATTCAGATAATCGCCGCCCACCCACATTGCATTGGCCTTCACTGGATCATTGCCTATACTGTCCTGGTTTTCCGCTGTGAGCTCAATAGCCTGTTTGGTCAGTATATTCCATATGTCGTTCACCTTGATGTAATGGTCATAACCGCTTTGTGCCTCCGATAACACCGTATAGTTCAGGAAAACGCGTTGATTGTAAGCGGGTGAGTACCTCACCGCGCTGGCTGCCGGCCAGAGACGCTTGCCGTTATCCAGCAGCAATGAATAAGCATTGTCACCTTCCGGAATAACGGTCGCAATATCAATACCGAAGTTGCCGAGTGAGTTTGAATTATCATCGCAAGAAATGTTGCCAAGAAGAATGCCAACAGAAACAATGATAATTGCAAAAACCGTTTTTTTCATACTAACATGCGTTTATACATGATAGATGTCGCAAGCAAAAAAACGTTGCATGTGAAATAGATTAAATTATATATTTAACCATGTTTAACACTATATTGCAGCCAGGTGTCGGTGGTATCGGAACATGCAGCCGGATCTCATCCGTTCGGATAGATTTTTTTTATCAGATCATGCCGGTTGATCCGTTTCAGCTCGTTGATAATTGTTCTTTTGTTTTGGTTGTCGTGCCAGAAGAAAAACTGGCGCTGTGCATTTTTCTGCTCTTTGCTCCTGGCAGTGTAAACGCGCTCCAGCGTATAGGGATGAATGCCGGTGTAGTAGATCTCGGTAGCAAGTGTCATGGGTGAAGGGGTGAAATCCTGCACCTGCTCAAGCTTGAAATAGATGTTCCTGGTGATGGCGGCCAGTTCAGCCATATCTTCCTCGGAGCAGCCCGGGTGGGATGAGATGAAATAGGGGATCAGCTGCTGATTGAGTTGTTCTTCTTCATTCAGCTCATCGAAGATACGTTTAAACTGATAAAAGAGATCGAAGGATGGTTTACGCATCATCCTGAGTGTGGTGTCGGAGGTATGTTCGGGTGCCACTTTCAGCCGTCCCGACACATGGTTCTTTATCAGTTCACGGAGGTATCTCCTTGTGGAGGCATTTGTTTTTTCATCGCTGCTCCTGTGCAGGAGCATATCGTATCGAATGCCGCTGCCAATAAATGATTTCTTCACGCCGGGGAGGGCATCCACAGCATGGTAGATATCCAGCAGATCAGTGTGGTCTGTATTCAGATTAAAACAGACAGCAGGATAAATGCAGGAGGGTTTTTTGCACTTCATGCAAATAGCAATCTCTTTCCCCTGCATCCTGTACATATTTGCCGAGGGACCTCCCAGGTCGCTGATGTACCCTTTGAACCCCGGCATACCGGTAATCTTTTTCACCTCCTCGATGATTGATCTTTTAGAGCGTGAGGCGATGAACTTGCCCTGATGTGCCGAGATGGTACAGAAGGCGCAACCGCCAAAGCATCCCCGGTGAAGATTGACCGAGAATTTGATCATCTCATATGCAGGAATCAGCTTCTCTTTATATTTGGGGTGTGGCAGACGGGTGTAGGGTAGATCGAAAGAGGCATCAATCTCCTCCTCTTTCATTGGCGGGAAGGGTGGGTTTACTACAAGCGTCCGGTCGTCCACCTTTTGCAATATGCGTGCAGCAGAAAGACGATTGGATTGTTCTTCCACCATACGGAAGTTTTTAGCCTGTTTCAGCTTTTCCTTCAGACACTCCTCATGTGAATAGAGTTGCACCTCCTCGCTGAACGGGTTTACAGGTACCTGATTATCTGAACGGAGAAATGCTGTTTGCGGTATGTCGTTTATATCGCTTATCTTTCTGCCCCTGTGCATCTCATGTACGAGCTGCCTCAGGGGGAGCTCACCCATTCCGTAGATCAACATATCGGCACCACTGTCGGCGAGGATGGATTTGTGCAGTGCATCGCTCCAGTAATCGTAGTGGCTTACCCTCCGCAGTGATGCTTCCACGCCACCCAGTACCAGTGGTACCTCAGGGTAGAGCTTCTTCAGGATCCGGGAATAGACGGTTGCAGCTCTGTCGGGGCGCATATCTGACCGTCCGTCGGGTGTGTAGGCATCGTTGGAGCGAAGTCGTTTATTGGCAGTATAATGGTTGATCATCGAGTCCATCACGCCGGCAGTGACAGCGAAGAAAAGACGGGGGGTACCCATCTTTTTGAAATCGCGCAGATCATCTCTCCAGTTGGGTTGTGGTACGATAGCCACGCGCAGTCCCTCACTTTCAAGGAGCCGGCCGATGACCGCTGTGCCGAAGGAGGGGTGGTCAATGTAAGAATCACCCGAGAACAACACCACATCAACATAGTCCCACCCACGCAGTTCCATCTCTTTCTTTGTGGTGGGCAGCCAGTCGGTAAGTTGAAGTGATCTGTGCTCCATGCTTACACTCTCTTTTTATGTTCTTTCTTCATTCCTGTATCAATCTGTCGGGCTCTATCCACTGCCTCGTGGATGTTGGAACAGATATTCTCTTCACCTATGATCAGGGGTATTTCGGATTTAAAGAGTTTCTCACGGGTTGTATCATTGACACCTGAGAGAATGATGTGAATCTTTTCTTTCCTCGATTTACGGCACAACATCTCCAGGTTGTTCAGGCCGGTAGAGTCAATAAAGGGTACTTTTCGCATACGGATGATACGGACGTGGGGATGGTTTCCAATCTCACGCATCTTCTCATCGAACTTATTGGCTACACCAAAAAAGAAGGGGCCGTCAATCTCATAAACCTCTACATCCTGAGGGAGGTAGAGCACTTCCTCTTTCATATCCGCTGAGTAGGACTCCATCTCCTTCGTGATCTCAATCTTCCCGGTGGTATGTTTTACCTGCGTGCTTTCATTCATACGTTTGATAAAGGCAAACACAGCAAGCAGTAATCCCACCTCAATGGCGATCGTCAGATCGAAAATAACCGTCAGTAAAAAGGTGGTCAGCAGGATCGCCATCGTCGACCTTGATTGTTTCATGAGTGAGATAAACGTACGCCATTCACTCATGTTGTACGCCACCACCACCAGTACGCCTGCAAGACAGGCCATGGGTATATGTTTCGTGAGATCACCCAGAAACAGGACAATGAGCAACAGTACCACGGCATGGATGATTCCCGCAACCGGTGTTCTTCCACCGTTATTGATATTGGTCATCGTACGGGCGATGGCTCCCGTGGCCGGGATACCGCCGAAGAATGGCACTACCATGTTGGCAACGCCCTGTGCTACAAGCTCCATGTTGGAGTTGTGTTTTTTTCCGATCACACCATCGGCCACGGTCGCCGAGAGCAATGACTCAATAGCTCCCAGCATGGCGATGGTGAATGCCGCGGGGAAGAGTAGACGGACGCTCTCGAGGTTCATGGGGATCTGTGCCAGTTGGGGCATCTGGTTATTGATGACAAACCTGTCACCGATAGTTTCGATACCGGTGATGTTACCATAGCTTTTCAGCAGATAGGCAGCAACAGTCATCACGATGATGGCGATGAGTGATCCGGGAATCTTCTTTACAATTTTTGGAGTGAGCTTTATGATGGCAACCGTTGCTAAGGCGATGAGCGCTGTCGACCAGTTGACAGTGTCGAGATGTTGAAAGTAGACCATCCACTTCTCCACGAACCCGGAGGGTAGCTTAGGGGTTGTCAACCCGAAGAAATCCTTTATCTGCGTGGAGAAGATCGTGAGCGCAATACCGCTGGTGAATCCCACCACGATAGGGTATGGGATAAATTTAATGACTGTACCCAGCTTCAGTACCCCCATCAAAATAAGCATCGCTCCTGCCAGGACTGTGGCCAATGCCAGCCCCTGCACACCATATTGTTCCACGATACCGTAAACAATCACGATAAATGCACCGGTGGGGCCGCCGATCTGAACGCTGGTACCTCCCAGGAAAGAGATGATGAAGCCGGCGATGATAGCCGTGTAAATACCTCTCTCCGGTGACACGCCTGATGCGATCCCAAAAGCGATGGCCAGCGGCAATGCCACAACACCCACGATCAATCCTGCCATCAGATCGGCAATGAATTTCTCTTTGTTGTAGGTCTTAAAAGTTTGAAATAGTACGGGTTGAAAATCACTTAGGAGATTGAATCGCATATACGCATATATCAGATAAAAAAAATTGATGCAAAGATAATGATTTTATCCGGTATAAGCGAACCGGGGACTTATTCTCAGTTAATAAAAGATGGAAGAATGAAGCTGAATCAGGTCGGAAAGAAAATGCTAAGGAGCCAGTTAAACAGCTCCCTGTTCCACGAACACGCAGACACGCTCAGTGGCACGATCATCACCATAGGGGTTGTATCTTACTTTCAGGCTGTTGCCGAATAGGCCGGCGAAGACATTATAGGTCCATGCTTTAAAGCTTCCCATAAAAGCATCAATAATATGATAGGAGGAGGAGTTGGTTTCCCTGTCCACCAGCTTCATCAGCAGCTGACCCTGTGATTTGGTCATTTTTTTCATCTTCGGTGTATATTCGTCCATCAGATATTTTTCCATCTTGTTCAGATGTTTCTGTCGGGCTTTGTCGTCGGGAAGCGTTTCCATATACTCATAGGTCTCAGTAATGATTCTGGCGATCTCCTTGGCGTAGGGTAGCGTCTTTTTTACGTCACGAATCAGTTTGGAATAGGCTGCCTTCTCCTTCGTGCTGCGGAAGGTGAGGGGTGAATATTTGATGAAGTCGGTGAGCCACATGCAGGCAACGGTGTCACCATCAAGAATAACCCCCGGATAAACGTTCGGCATTAAGAAAATTGTTGACACCCGACCATTGGTTTCGGGATTCAGATTGGCAGCATAATAATCCTGTCCCTTGACCGTGAACGGTAAAAGGATGTATATGAGTACCGCTAAAATGAGAAAATGTCTTTTCATAACGATGCAAAGATATATGCAATGTTTTATTCAACCATTAAAATAGTCGTTAAGTGTAGTTAATTAACCATCGCATTTTTAAATTGTTAAGAAAATATTTTGGAAAAAACAGGAGCTGAAAATATCAAATCGTTAAAAAAAAAGTGTTTATGCAGATTTTCCGATGAAAAAAGTGTATTTTTGAACACACTAAAAGCAAAAACTATGGCATATTATCACCTGGGTGAGCTCATCCATGAACAAGCAATCAAACTGAAGAATAAAACCGCATTGAAGTATCAGTCCCCCGCGGGTGATTGGGTGGATATGTCATGGACGGTTTTCTCGGAAAAAATATTGATGACAGCCCGTGCAATGGCTGAAATGGGGCTCAACCCAAATGATAATGTAGGTATTTACGCTCAAAACATGGAGAAATACCTCATCACTGATTTTGCGGCCTATGCCAACAGGGCGGTGATGGTACCCATGTATGCCACAGCATCACCTGCACAGGTGAGTTATATTGTGAATGATGCGCAAATAAAACTGGTGTTTGTAGGTGAGCAGTTCCAGTACAACAACGCCTGGAAGGTGCAGCAAGAGAGTCCTGTGCTCAGGAAGCTGATTATTTTCGACAGGAACGTGGTCCTTAAAAGTGATGACAGGAGTTCACTCTATTTCGATGATTTTATCACCACAGGGGATAATTCCGAGTCGATGGCACTGGTCAGTGCACGGTTGAAACAGCTCAAGGAGAGTGATCTGGCGACCATCATCTACACATCAGGCACCACCGGAGAACCCAAAGGCGTCATGCTCACACATACCAGCTACATGAAAGTGATGAAGATTCATGATATACGTCTTACCAACATGTCGGACAGGGATATCTCGATGTGCTTTCTTCCGCTGACCCATATCTTTGAGAAGGCATGGACCTATTACTGTCTGTCTAAAAGTGTTGTTGTTGCAGTGAATAAGGAACCGAGTGAGATCAGGAAAACGATCAAGCAGGTACGTCCTACATTGATGAGCAATGTCCCCCGTTTCTGGGAGAAAGTGTATGATGGCGTGAAGGAGACGATCGATAATTCATCGGGTTTCCTGAAATGGTTGTTTCTTGATGCTGTGAAGACCGGACGCCGTCACAACCTGGAGTGTGTGAACGAAGGGAAAAGAGCCCCGCTGAACATCAGGCTGAAATTTTTTCTGTATCAACACACGCTGTTTTATCTTATCAAGCGCGTAGTGGGTATCGACCGCGGTAATTTCTTCCCGGTGGCAGGTGCACCTCTCTCCGACAAGATCAATGAGTTCATGCAATCAATCGATGTGCATATTATTTACGGTTACGGTCTCACCGAGACGACGGCAACAGTGAGTTGTTTTCCTGCCAAAGGTTTTACCATTGGGACTGTAGGGACAGTGATGCCCGATGTGGAGGTGAAGATAGGGGAGAATAATGAGATACTTGTAAAGGGGGAGACCGTGATGGCCGGTTATTATAACAAGCCCGAAGCAACCAGGGAGGCGTTTACTGAAGATGGTTTTTTCAGGACAGGTGATGCCGGCAGACTGACAGAGAACAATGAAATAATCCTGACCGAACGGATCAAAGATCTGTACAAGACATCCAACGGGAAATATATTGCTCCGCAAATGATAGAAACACGTATCTGTGAGGATAAATATATTGATCAGATGGCTGTCATCGGTGACGAAAGGAAATTTGTGAGTGCGCTCATCGTTCCCAACTATGAACTGTTGAAGAGCTACGCACAGGAACAACATATCCCTTTCGGATCAATGGAAGAGCTGGTGAATAATGAAGAGATTAATGATTTTGTCTCTGGCAGGGTTGAGTTGTTACAATCACAATTTACATCCTACGAGAAAATTAAAAAATTTACACTGTTACCCCAGCCATTCACTATTGAGTCCGGTGAATTGACCAACACACTTAAGCTGCGCAGGAAGGTGATCATTGAAAGATATGCAGCACTGATCGAAGAGATGTACCGGAGTTAGTCTTTTGCTTTCTTCTTTAGGCTTACAGCCTGACAAGCTGCTTTTCTAAACCTCTGTGTAAAGACTCAAGTTCAGAAGTTTTTTGCTATCTTTGCACCGTTTTTAAAAAGCAAAGGAATGGATTACAATTTCGGGGAGATAGAAAAGCGGTGGCAGCAATACTGGATTGACCACCAGACCTATAAAGTATCAGAGGATAGCACAAAACCCAAGTTCTACGTACTGGATATGTTCCCCTATCCATCGGGGGCGGGACTGCATGTGGGACATCCGCTGGGTTACATCGCATCGGATATCATTTCAAGATTCAAGCGTCAGCAAGGCTTCAACGTGCTCCACCCCATGGGCTTTGATGCCTATGGCCTTCCGGCTGAACAGTATGCCATACAAACCGGACAGCACCCGGCCATCACCACGCAAAAAAATATCACCCGCTATCGTGAACAGCTCGATAAGATCGGATTCTCCTACGACTGGAGCCGTGAGGTGCGTACCTGCGATCCCGCATACTATAAATGGACACAGTGGGCTTTCGTTAAGATGTTTAACTCCTACTACTGCAATCAGGCTGATCAGGCTCGTCCCGTTGCAGAGCTGACAGCGGTCTTTGCGCAACAGGGTACCTCCGGCCTGGATCTGGCATGCAGTGAACCGATGGTGTTCACCGCCGAAGAGTGGAACAGTAAAACGGAGAAGGAACAACAGGAGATACTGATGAACTACCGCATTGCCTATCTGGGTGATACGATGGTCAACTGGTGCCCGCAACTGGGGACAGTGCTTGCCAATGATGAGGTGAGTGAGGGATTGTCCGTTCGTGGCGGCTATCCTGTGGAACAGAAAAAGATGCGGCAGTGGTGCCTGCGTGTCTCGGCTTATGCGCAGCGGCTGCTCGACGGTCTCGATAAGCTGGAGTGGAGCGAATCACTGAAGGAGACACAGCGCAACTGGATCGGGCGCAGTGAAGGGGCTGTGATGCGTTTCAGTACATCTCAGGAGATCTCCTTCGATATCTTTACCACCCGTGCCGACACCATCTATGGTGTCACCTTCATGGTGCTGGCACCTGAGAGTGAACTGGTGAAACAGCTCGTCACCGCTGAGCAGCTGGAGGCTGTTCAACACTATATCGGGAAGACAAAGAAAAAAACCGAACGGGAGCGCATCGCAGACAAGTCTGTTACCGGCGTCTTCACGGGATCATATGCGATTCATCCTTTTACCGGTGAACCCCTGCCCATCTGGATCTCCGACTACGTGCTGGCAGGTTATGGTACCGGTGCGATCATGGCTGTTCCGGCACATGACAGCCGCGACTATGCTTTTGCCCGCTTTTTCAACCTTCCCATCATTCCTCTTATCGAAGGGTGTGATGTCTCGGAAGAGAGTTTCGATGCCAAAGAGGGTATCATGGTCAATTCCGGTTTTATGAACGGGATGACGGTGCGTGAGGCGATCCCTGCAGCGATTGATGAGGTGGAGAAAAGGGGTCTCGGCTACAGGAAGATCAACTTCCGGTTGCGGGATGCGATCTTCTCACGACAGCGTTACTGGGGTGAGCCGTTCCCTGTCTTTTACAAGGAGGGGATGCCCTATACCCTGAATGAGGAGGAGCTGCCGCTTGAGCTGCCGGAGGTGGATATATTTCTCCCCACCGAAACGGGTGAACCCCCTCTCGGTCGTGCCAGAAAATGGCAGACAAGTGAGGGTTATCCGCTGGAGTTAAGCACCATGCCCGGCTTTGCCGGTTCGTCGGCCTACTACCTACGCTATATGGACCCGCACAACAACGATGCACTGGTGTCGGAAGATGCCAACAACTACTGGCGCGATGTGGATCTTTATATCGGGGGAACGGAGCATGCCACCGGTCATCTTATCTATAGTCGTTTCTGGAACAAGTTCCTGTTCGATCTGGGCGTCTCCTGTGAAGAGGAGCCGTTCAGGAAGCTGGTGAACCAGGGGATGATACAGGGACGCAGTAACTTCGTCTACCGTATCAAGGGAACAAACAGGTTCGTCTCTCACAATCTCAGGGACCGGTACGATGTGACGCCTATACATGTGGATGTGAACATCGTTCATAATGATCTGCTGGATATGGACGCTTTCCGTAACTGGAGTCCAGAGTACCGAACTGCCGAGTTTGTGCTGGAAGAGGGGAAGTATGTGTGTGGATGGGCCGTGGAAAAAATGTCGAAATCGATGTACAATGTGGTGAACCCTGATGACATTGTGGAGAGATACGGCGCAGACACCCTTCGTCTCTATGAGATGTTCCTCGGTCCCCTGGAGCAATCCAAGCCGTGGGATACCAACGGTATTGACGGTGTACACCGTTTCCTCAGGAAGATTTGGAACCTGTTTTTTAAGGAGGGTGTGCTGGCGGTATCGGAAGATGAACCCACAAAGGAAGAGCTGAAAGCACTGCATAAACTGATCAGGAAGGTGACATACGATATTGAGCATTTCTCTTACAACACGTCGGTATCTGCTTTCATGATTTGTGCCAACGAGCTTACCTCACTACAGTGCAGAAAAAGGGCTATCCTGAGCGAACTGACTGTTTGCCTTGCACCCTTTGCTCCCCATATAGCCGAGGAGTTGTGGTATCAGCTGGGTCACAGAACAACCGTTTGTGATGCACAATGGCCTCAATGGGATGAAGCATACCTGCAAGAGGATTCTTTCCCTTATGCGATTTCATTCAACGGCAAATCACGGTATATCCATGAGTTTCCCGCAGATGTCACGAAAGAGGAGATTGAAAAAACTGTGCTGGAGCATCCCAACTCGCAAAAATGGATTGATGGTAAGAGAGTGAAAAAAATAATCATTGTCCCAGGGAAGATCGTCAATATCGTTGTTTGATTATCTGTTTTCTTTCTGTGATTGAACTGCCTTTAATCAATTATAATATTTTATGGTGAATGAGGTTCGTTATCTTAAATCGTTCTATTGGAAAGATTATTTAGTCATCACACTGGGGCTTGTTCTTTTCGCAATTGGCTTCACCGGCTTTATCATGCCCAATGAGATTGTTGTGGGAGGCCTTGGTGGTGTAGGCCTGCTGCTCAAATATGCATTCAATTTTCCGGTCTTCATGACCTTTCTCATCGGGAATGGTATCATGATGGTGATCGCCTGGTTTATGCTGGGGAAAGCATATGTGCTCAGGGCGTTGTATGGTGTGATCGGTGTAACCCTTTTGATGGCGGTAGCCGAGAACTACATCACCGGGGCGCTTATCCATGCCGATCCGTTGATGTCAAGCATCATCGGTGCTGTCTTCAGCGGCAGCGGGCTCGGGCTGATCTACTCCAGGAATGCCAGCACCGGAGGGACCGATATTCTTGGAGCCATCATCACCAAGTACCGCTATATCAGCATGGGGCGTGGTCTGCTCTATATTGACCTGATGATCGTGGGCAGCTCCTATCTGCTTTTTCAGAGTTTGGAGAAGATCATTTACGGACTGATTGTGGTATCGGTCATGTATTACACTGTCGATCTGGTGATCAACGGAGCACGTCAATCGGTACAGTTTATCATCTTCTCTACCCGCTACAATGAGATCGCTTCCCACATCAATACGGAACTGAACAGGGGGTGTACGATGCTGGAGGGTACCGGATGGTATTCACAACAACCTCAGAAAGTGCTTATTATCCTTGCCCGCAAGACCGAATCCAGTTCTATCTTCCGTCTTGTGAAAAGAATAGATGAGAATGCATTTATTTCGCAGAGCAACGTCGTTGGTGTCTATGGTAAAGGGTTTGATCAGATGAAGTGAGGTGACGTTCAGGTTGTGGCCTTGTCCACAAGATAAATCACCGATTGATAAGCCACACCACTGTTGAGCGATAAACCTATTTCACATGTCCGGCTGTTGGAATAGCCCTCTTTGGCATCCTTCAGTCCCTGTTTCAGCGGTGCCAGGGCTGAATTGCTTAGCTCGGGGTAGAAAAAGCCCCTGTCACCGGCCCAGCCGCAACATGCCACATTTTCCGGTACAATCACCTTCGCTGCACATCGTGAGGCCACAGTGAGGAACTTTTCTTCAAGCTGCATCTTTGTGGAACTGCAGGTAGTATGTATCGCTACCGTAACAGGTTGCCTGGTGATCTGCAGCCGCTCCAGCAGGAAATCATGAATGAACTCCACCTGATCGTATAGTTGTAGCCGCCGATCGAGCGTCTCACGCATATGCAGGAGACAGGGGCTCATGTCACAAACGATGGGTAGTTCACCGTTACGACTCGCTTTGAGCAGTGCCTCATTCAGTTCATCCTCCTTTTTTTTTGCCTGCACCCTAAGCCCTTTACTGCTGAAGGCCATCCCACAGCAGAGCCGGTCTTTTTCTTCCGGTATAATAACGGTATAACCTGCTTTTCGTAGTACCGACAGCATCGTTGACGGCAGATCGTTCTTCTCACCGTACCCAAACGAGGGACCACCCATGGAGCGGGTGATGCAGGTGGGAAAATAGACTACCATGGGTGCCTCTGATGAATCGGCAGGGAATATATGTCGTGTAATTTTTCTGCTCCCCGTAGGTGTGTAACGTGTCCACAAAGGAAACAATCCATCGCCCAGCCTGTAAAGCCCTCTTGTGACATTCTCCAGGGTGTCATAGCCTATCAGCCTGCCCATGAAGTGGGGCACCTTCAGCAAGCCTCTCAGTAATGCCGTCGTTCCGGCCATATTGTGCGCGATGCTATCTGCGATCCTGTTCACCCACTTCCCGTTTTGTTGCCATCGCAGCTCTTTCACCAGCTTGCCGGTGTCAATGCCCACCGGGCAGGCGATGCTGCACAAGCCGTCAGTGGCGCAGGTCTCCTCCATTGGATAGGAGATATCTTTCAGTTGTGCAGGAACAGACGCTTTCTTTCTCCCCGCAGCTGTTCTCCCCACAAGATGACGATAAGCTACGATACGCTGCCGCGGTGTGAACGTGAGATTCTTTGAGGGGCAGCTTACCTCACAGAAGCCACACTCGATACATTTGTCAATAAGTGGATTGACTGCAGGTATCTGTTTCAGGTTCTGAATGAAGACGTCACTGTCGCTGTTGATCACCACCCCGGGATTCAGGATGTTGTCAGGATCAAATGCCTGCTTTATCCGCTTCATCAGGTCATATACATCGCTTCCCCACTCTTTTTCCACGAAGGGTGCCATATTGCGTCCCGTGCCATGCTCCGCTTTCAGGCTGCCAGCGTGCTTCAATGCGACCAGATCGCACAACTGATGCATAAATGCAGCATATCTCTCCACCCCCGCAGGATGGTTGATCTCCGGGAAAATGGTGAAATGCACATTCCCGTCCAGAAGATGTCCCCACATCACTGCATTTTCGTAGCCTGTCTGCACCAGCAGTTCACGTACATCCGTCAGGGCATCACCCAGGATCTCGCCACGAAAGGCAATATCTTCAATGATGCAGGCGGTATGTGGTGGACGGGCAGCGGCAGCTGAGGTGAAAAGTCCGTTGCGAACGTTCCAGTAACGATTATAGAGATGTCTGTCGGTGGTGAATCTTATCGGTGTGAGCGTCCGGACATGGGCTAGTTTATCTTCTATCTGATGCATCTGCCGGAGGAGTGTCTCCTCATCGTCGGCAGCGGTGTCGATAAGGAGGGCGGCGGCACCCCCGGGCAAGGTGATCAGTTCCGGCGGCATCCCCTCCTGATCTTCCACGGCACGCAGCGCATTCCGGTCCATCAGCTCGGCTGCACTTACATGGCACTCTCTCAGGGGGATAATGGTATCACATACATCACGCAGGCCGGCAAAATAGATCATTGCCGTGGCTTTGAGGGGTGCATCGTGAACAGTCTCAAAGGTGGCCTGGGTAACAAAACCAAGGGTGCCCTCCGAGCCAATCATCAGATGCTGGATGATGGCTATCGGGTCAATGAAATCGATCAACGAGTTGACGCCATAACCACATGTGTTCTTCAGCTCGAACTTACGGGCAATATTCTCTCTGATAACCTCATTACCCGTGGCATCAAGGTGTAGCCGGCTCATAGCGCCGATAAGTTGCGGATGTGATGCAATGAAGGAGCGGCAGCTATCACTGTCGGCAGTGTCGAGCAGTGATCCGTCGGCGAAGATGATGCGCATCGATTTCACAGTGTTGTAACTGTTGTAGCGTATGCCGTAACTCGATCCACTTGCATTGTTGGCGATGATCCCCCCAATCCTGGCGGCATTGATAGATGCCGGTTTTGGTCCCAGCTTTCGCCTGTAGCGCATCAACAAACGATTGGCTGCTGCTCCGGTCAGCCCGCAGCCGAAGGTGGCAGTGAGCCCGTTGTCAGTGATGGCAGAGAACTCAAACCCGGGACCTGTCTCCATCAGTATTGAGTCGGAGATGGTTTGCCCGCTCAGGCTTGTGCCGCCAGCCTTAAAGGTCACCGGCACCTTTTCACGGTGACAGAATTGTAATAAACGCACCACTTCATCCTCACTGTTCACCCTCACCACTGCTTTCGGGATAAGACGGTAGAGGCTGGCGTCACTACCCTTCGTCACACAGGTGAGGGTATCGGTGAAAAGCTGTTCCCGCGGGAAGAGTGCTGTGAGCTGCGCATATAACTGTTGGGAGGTCATCTTCTATTCTTTTTGGTAAAGATAAAAAGATTAAAAGAAAAAAAGCGGTCACTGCGACCGCTTTTTTAAAGATATTTTTTTGTGAGGAAAGTGTAAGTTAACTCAATGAGATGAAAAGGTCTTTCTCCACTTCTTCCAAAGTGATCTTCCCCTCTCTTGCCAACCAACCGAGCGCTGTGTAGAGATCCTTATCGGTCAATTTGGTTACTTTCTTAATCTCTTTCATATTCTGACGTCCGGATTCATCGAGTACTGTCCATACTTTTCCGGCGTTGATTCCAATTTTTTCAATCATTTCTTATACAATTTATTTATCTGTTATCTTGCAATTTCGAGCTGACAAAGATAGTGCGATATTTTAAAAAAAACAATTTTTCAGGTTGATAAATTTCATTAATGTCCTGATAAATATTTGATTATTGATGTCACAAACTGAAACTACAGCGCTGTATAAAATAGGACACCTGCTGTATCAGCGATTGTCGGTTGTCGTTATAAATCACAAAGTCGGACTGATTGATTTTCTCCTCCTCAGGCAGTTGATGATTCATCCTGGCCTCCACCTCGTGCCTGCCGGTGTGATCGCGCTTCATCGCTCTCTCAATACGCATCTCTGCGGGAGCGGTGACAGTAATCACTTTATCTACTAACCGATGTAAGCCTGCTTCAATCAAAAGGGCTGCATCGATGACCACGAAAGAATGATCATTTCTTTCTCTGCACCATTCGTTAAAAGTGCTTGTCAGCACAGGATGAATGATGGAGTTTACGATAGCAAGCTTTTCTTCATCCTGAAAGATGAGAGAGGCTAATTTTTTTCTGTTTAGTCTGGTGCCACTGTAGAGCCCTTCACCGAAATGATGAATGATCTGTGCGCGAATAAAGGGAGAGGTGTCATTAAGCTCCTTGGCCTCTTTGTCGGCATCGAAGACCGGTATATCATGCAGGCGGAAAAGTGTGCAGACCACCGTCTTGCCACTACCAATGCCCCCTGTGACACCTACTTTTATCATTGTGATCTCCTGTTTTCAAAAAGAAATTCTACATGTGAGGGTGAGATTCTGATATTGTTTGTTGAAGCGGGGGTTTTAGTCAGTTCCAGCTCCACACGTCCATCTTCGTTGGTGTGAAACGACCTGTAGTCGAGCTCAATCTCAAAATCCTCCTGGGCGATCTTCTTATACTCTTCCAGCGTCACTGAGAAGGAGACATTGGCCCGTGAGGGGAAAAACTTCACATCGAGGTCTTTTGGCATTCGCACCACTGTGATAGGAACTTCAAAGGTACGCTCCGTATACTCTTCAATGGGAATATATATTTCTACCTTGTCAGGTACGAACTTTACCCCCTCCACAGGATTGATCGTTACCGGAAGTTGAGAGGTAGCCTTCAGGTTTTTGAACAGCGTGTATTCGGTAAATGCTTTCTCCAGGTTGTCGAGTGACTGCCGCGAGCCATAGGCGGTCACGGTCTCGGGGATAAACACGGCGCTGTCGGCCACAAGGTTAGCCCTGCTGGTTGTGATCTCTCCATCGAAGACCACCTGCAACTCCTTACGTTGAAGCTTTGAGGTTGCAAGTGAGATGACCATCGGATAATAACCCCTGATATTGGTGCTGGACGATAACTGAGAGCGTATAAGCTGTCGGTATTGCTCACCCTGAAGGATGGTGTTCCCCCCCTCGGTCATTTCTGTCACATTGATTTCCAGTGAATCTTTCCTGGTGATGTCTAACCGGAATATTTCAGCTCCGTTGTCAGTAATACTTATTTCAATGAACTCAGGCAGAGGCTGATCAAAAACAACATCTTCCGGAATATGGGTATACTTTAACGGTATGCGGTAAGCACCTTCAACGTTCTCTTTCTGAAAAAAGAGCATTAACCAGAAAATAAAGGCCAGCAACAAAAAAAACAAAAAGAAGAGCGCGTTTATCCAGGGGAATGTGGAGAAAAATGCCCTGGCTCTCGGTTTCCATTCGTCGATGATGGCCTTTATTTCCATAGGAAAGAAATATTAGTTGATCGTTACATCAGAGGAGGAGGCAAAAACCGAAGCTTTATCAAATTTGAGTCTTACACCGTCGGCTACCTCCACCAGGAACCATGTTTCGCCTACCTCTTTAATTCTCCCGTGAATACCTCCCGAGGTGACAACCTTGTCTCCCACCTTCATGGCTTCACGACTTCTCTGTAATTCCTTTTGTTTTTTTTGCTGTGGACGAATCATGAAGAAATAAAAAACAGCAATGATACCAACCATCATCAGCAAAGTACTGCCCATACCTCCCATACCTCCGGGAGCAGCTTGTAATAAAATATTCATACGAATTAATGTTTAGGGTGTTTATAATTAATTTTTAAAGATACGCTTTTCTTCTTTTATTTCCTGTACTATGGCGTCTAAGATTCCATTGATAAATATTCCGCTCTTGGGAGTGCTGTAAGATTTGGCAATCTCGATGTACTCATTGAGTGATACACTCGTGGGAATCGATTCAAACGTACATATCTCGGAAAGAGCTACCTGCATAATGATCAGATCCATAAATGCGATACGGTCGAAATCCCACTTTTCGGTGTGTTTCTCGATGAGGCCGCGATAGAATTTTTCATTCAGGATTGTTTCGTGCAGCAGTTTCAGTGCGAACTCCCTGTCTTCATCGTCCTTGAACATCGGCAAGAGTGGTTGAAGTGCTCCCTTCGCTTCTGAAAATTGCTTGATTGTTTTCAGCACAAAGGTCTGAATAATCTCCACATCATCGTTCCAGTAAATACATTCATCCTCGAGGATGTCATCTAATTCTTCGTTCAGATAGATGAACTTCTTAAATATCTTTCTCCACAGTTCACGATCCTGATCGTAAGTAGGTGAAACAAGTTCAGTGTAATCTTTGTATGGTTCAGAGGCAAGGATCCTGTCCAGAAGGTTCTTAATGAAGGAGTTGTCAGCATCCCATATCATAGGCCGATCAGAGAGATGTTTTTTCAATTGCTCGTTGTCTCTCAACTGAAGCATGAACTTGTTATTGATCAGATGGGTGTTGGGATTAAGATCGTCGTGTGAAGGAAGGTATTTATTCCTTTTTGATTCCACTCTGTTCTCATATGCGCTGGTTAGTTCCACCATCAAAAGCAGGTGATAATAGTAAAGATCGTAGGATTTCTGCAAGCCGAAGAGAAGTTCTTTTTCGGTTTTACGCAGATCATTATTCGTATTCTGATACCACGAATAGACAATCTGCACTATCCTTATACGAATTAAATTTCTGTTTATCATTTTTTTAATGAACGTTTTCGTTACCTATCGGACAAAAGACAAATATGTTTGTTTGATGCCATTGCGTGAACTATTTCTATGCGTGAACAGAGATACAAATAATTTTATCCATGTTGAACGTACAAATAGAAAATGTCTGACTTTAGTTGAACGTTTTCATTCAGTTATCTGCAGCATACATTTTTATCTGTATGTGCCGTTGCGTGAAAACGTCTAACGTTTGTGACACTTTTTTGGTACTGCAAAAGTAGTTATTTTTTCCTTATAAATCATCCTATTGCGTGAAAAGTGAACCGATTTTAGCAAAACAGATCTCCTGCCGGATAGAAATTTCAATCAATTGTTGTAGTTTTGCAGAGGCAGATAAATATTTTTCAAAATAAGAAACGGGGTTAATAAATAAGAGGCACTTTTATAAAATAATCCCATGACCTCCATCTTCGGACAATCAATCACTTGACATAACCAATAAATAATCATATGAAGAAAAGTATCCTGACATTAGTTTTAATCGTATGCACGGCAAGCAGCTTTGCCGGTTCAATGGAGCAGGGGATATCTATCATCCCGGAGCCTGTTTCGATAGTGAAGAATGAGGGCCACTACCTGCTGCCCGATGTGGTGACCATTGCATCACCCTCAGGCCCTGAGATGACCTTTCTTCACAGTCTGCTGCTGGAGAAACTATCACTCGCCCCCGGTAAAAAGGTTGAGTTCAAAGTGAATGCATCCAATGCCGATATTGAATTGCTATTGAATGAAAGTGCCGATACAACAATTGGTGCAGAGGGATATAGATTGAACGTAACACCGCAAAAAATCACAATCAGGGCTAACATGCCGGCCGGACTGCTTTATGGTGTCCAGACGCTGTTTCAGTTGATGCCTCCTCAAATTGAGAGTGATAAAAGAGAAGAGTCTGTGTTGTGGCAGCTGCCGGCGGTTGAGGTGGTGGATTATCCCAGGGTGGGATGGAGAGGTTTGATGCTGGATGTATCCCGTCATTTCTTCACTGTGGATGAGGTAAAGCAATATATCGATAACATGGTGAAATATAAATACAATATTTTCCACTGGCATCTGACCGATGATGAGGGATGGCGCATTGAGATCAAAAGCCTGCCGAAACTGACCGGCGTGGGTGCCTGGCGTGCTGAGCAGACAGGCTGGTTTGGCAGTTTCTCTCAGCCTGAGCCGGATGCACCCAAAAGCTATGGAGGCTACTATACACAGGAAGAGATTAAGGATGTGGTCCGTTATGCCATGGAGCGGAATATCCAGGTGATGCCGGAGATAGATGTTCCCGGACACAGCTCGGCTGCACTCGCTGCTTATCCTGAGCTTTCATGCTTCCCCGGCAGTGGTGATCATTTCGTGCGTACCGGGGCTACCTTCCTTGACTGGAACACGGGAGGACGTCCTGAGGCAATATATGAAAATACACTTTGTCCTGCCAACGAGGAAGTGTATCTGTTCATGGAAAAAGTGATGGGAGAAGTGGCTGAACTGTTCCCCTTTGAGTATATTCATACCGGGGGTGACGAAGCTCCTTACACCTTCTGGAAGAAGAGCCCTGCCGTGAAACAGCTGATGGAGCGTGAGAAGATCAACGATATGGCCGGTGTACAATCCTATTTTGGTAAAAGGGTTGAGCAGATCATCCTCGCCAAAGGCAAGAAGATGATGGGATGGGATGAGATCCTCGAGGGAGGAATCACCCCCACCACCGCGCTGATGAGCTGGCGTGGCATAGATTATGGGATTGAAGCATCCCTCTCGGGTCATCAAGTGGTGATGAGTCCAACCAATTATGTATATATAGATTATATGCAGGGTGATCTCTCTACCGAGCCGCGTGTTTACAGTTCTTTACGGCTGAGACAGACCTACAGCTTTGATCCTGTTCCCGCAGGGGCTGATGAGGAGTACATCCTTGGGGGGCAGGCCAACTTGTGGACAGAGCAGATCTACAATATCCGTCAGGCTGAATACATGACCTGGCCCCGTGGTTTTGCTGTCTCTGAATCGCTTTGGTCTCCTGCAGAGAAGAAAGATTGGAACAGGTTCGTGTCAAAAACCGAAGATCATTTTGTACGTTTTAATTTTGCACAAACAAAATATTCACCCGCGATATATGATCCCATAGTGACAGTGAGCAAAGAGGGCGATGATTACTTTCTGACGCTCACTCCTGAGATAGAGGGACTCGACATCTATACCAGCTTCGACTCCTCCACACCCGATGACTTCTATCCCCGTTACAGTGAGGCACAACCCATACCCCGTGATGCTGAGCTTGTGCGTATAATCACCTACAGGGATAACAAGCCCATTGGTCGGCTCATGAGCATAATGGTGGAGGATTTGAAAAAAAGAGCAAGATAGATATTGCGCAATTAAAAGAAAATCACTAACTTTGCGCCGCTTTTTTGAGAGCTCCCGTGTGATGGGAAATAAAGAAAGCAGCTTTATTTTGAGTAACACAAACAATGATTAAAAATGAAAAAATTTGAATTAAAAGGCGAGGTCAGAGATGGTTTCGGAAAAAAAGCGGCCAAGGCATACCGCAGTGAAAGCCTTATACCCTGTGTCGCCTATGGCGGAAACGATGAGGAGAATCTGAACTTCGTGGTAAAAAACAGCGATGTACGCAATCTGATCTATACCCCGGAGGTGTTTCTGGTTGATCTTGATCTGGGAAAAACAAAATTTCAGGCTATCGTGAAAGATGTACAGTTTCATCCTGTAAAAGATACGATTCTTCATATTGATTTCTTACATATATTTGAAAAGAAACCTGTAGTGATTGAGATCCCTGTACGGCTCGAAGGTCTGGCCGCAGGTGTGAGAGCCGGTGGTAAGCTTTCTCTCGACGCACGTAAACTGAGAGTGAAAGCGGTACCGTCTAAATTGCCGGAAGTACTTGTCGTGAATGTAGAGAATCTTGAATTGGGTAAATCTATTCAGGTGGGTGATCTGCAATTCGAGGGGCTGGAGATATTAAATGCCAGCAATGCAGTTGTTTGCCGCGTACAATTAACACGTGCTGCAAGAGGTGTTGCTGCCAAAGCTGAGTAAATCCTAATGGTTCATCATTATGAAGTATCTGATTGCGGGATTGGGAAACATCGGACCTGATTATGAGCAAACCCGCCACAATATAGGTTTTATGGTATTGGACGCTTTTGCAAAAGCGTCCAATATTGTTTTTGAGGATAGACGCTATGGTGCTGTTGCCGGGATGCGGCTAAAAAACAAATCGCTTATACTGCTCAAGCCCTCCACATTTATGAATCTGAGTGGTAATGCAATACGTTACTGGTTGCAGAAGGAGAAGATTGAGACAAGCAACCTGCTTGTAGTGGTCGATGATCTGGCCTTGTCTTTTGGTACGCTGCGTCTGAAGACCAAAGGCAGTGATGCAGGCCATAACGGTCTGAAACATATACAGGATCTTATCGGACAGCACTACCCCCGCCTGAGGTTTGGTATAGGGAGTGATTTCCCGCGGGGCTCACAGGTGAATTATGTGCTGGATGAGTTCAGTGATGAAGAGAAGAAGCTGCTGCCAGAGCGTTTTGAGACTGCTGTAGATATCATACGCAGTTTCTGTCTGTCGGGTGTGAATGTGACGATGAATCAATATAATAACAAGTGATATCATTCCTCTGCCATGGACGAAGTACGAATAGACAAATGGTTGTGGGCGGTACGCATTTTTAAAACACGCACCGTGGCATCCGAAGCCTGCAAGAAGGGACGTGTGATGATTGGCAATGTCTCAGTGAAACCTTCAAGGAATATCCGTGCAGGTGAGATTGTGCAGGTTCGTAAACCGCCTGTCACCTACTCGTTTAAGGTGTTGTCCCTTGCAGATAAACGTATGGGAGCCAAATTGGTGCCGCAATTTATGGAGAATGTGACTCCGCCGGAACAACTTGAGCTGCTGGAGCTGAACAAAATTAGCGGCTTCGTCGACAGGCAACGCGGTCAGGGGCGTCCCACAAAGAAGGAGCGGCGTGATATGGAACAGTTTAACGGTTCCACAGCGATCGATGCTTTCGATTGGGAAGAGTAAGGGGATATAACTTCTGTAAGCATGATAGGTCCTCCTACACTGAGGCTCTGATTTTTTTGTCAGCACTGTTATACACAGGGACAACCGTGACAGTGTTATGCTGGAGACAGTAAGCAGCATCATCCTCCACACCATTATTGATTAATCGTTGGTAATGGTCACTCTTTTGAAGATAGCCCAGCGGATCATTTTTTGCCTTCTGCCATAACTCCGTCGCTATTTTAATTGCATCTGAACCGTGTGTGATCTCACCCCTGCACGATAGTGCTTCTGCAAAGGCACCACCGAAGAGTGTATCCTCCATGTTTATCCTGTTGTGCCATCCTGCACAGAGAATCACTACCCGATCACTGTCTTTCATGCATCTGTTAGCCAGCACATCGATATTGGAGAAAGCACCTATATAAAGCATCCTGCTCTCCCTGCCCATCTCAATAGCCATCGTGCCGTTTGTAGTGGTGAACACAATCTCCTTTCCCAGCACCTTCTCACGTCTGTAGTCGAAAGGAGAGTTCCCGAAATCGGCAAAATCACATTTGCGTGTCTGACGCTCTGCACCCACGAGGAAACCGGCCGATTTATACTGTATGGCATCTTCAATGGCAGGCACGGTAATAATGGCAGCTGCACCGTTATGGAGCATGGTGCACATGGTGGTGGAGGCACGGAAGATATCCACCACGATTACGGTATCGTTTACTTTCCTGTAAAATGGATAGAGTGCGGGTGAAGGACAAAGGTCGAGTGTCATGGGGCGGTGTTACTTAGCAGATTTGTATTACTTGCAAAGATATCTATATAATGACTCTCCGCAAAATGAAGCATGCTGCTGCAGTAAAAAACTTCCCCTCCCAATAAAATGAAGCCCGCTGCTGCGGTAAAAAACTACCCCCTCTCAATGTTAGGATGCAGCTTTTTCGTATCTTTCGGACTTAATAAAATGTATTTACATGAATCAATCTTCATTACACTCCGCTCCGGTATCTCGTTATCATATTATTCTTGCATCCAATTCACCACGACGGAAAGAGTTGCTCTCAGGCATCGATCTGCATTATGAAATACGTACCCTGCCTGACATAGATGAGTCCTTTCCGGCAACACTACCCCACGATGAGGTGGCAGCGTATCTTGCACGTAAAAAGGCAACGGCTTATCTCCCGGAGCTGAAACAGAATGAATTGCTTATTACCGCCGATACAATCGTGTTGCTTGACGGTATGATCCTCGGGAAACCCGGCGATCTGGAGGAAGCCAGGGAGATGCTTTTTACACTCGCGGGCAGGACACACCGTGTGATTACGGGTGTCTGCTTTACCTCTGAACATAAACAGATCAGCTTTTCCGATACGGCTTATGTCACTTTCGGACCTCTCTCGGCGGAAGAGATCGATTATTATATCACCAACTATACTCCTCTCGATAAAGCAGGTGCTTACGGAGTACAGGAATGGATCGGCTATATGGCCGTGGAGAGAATTGAGGGCTCCTACTTCAACGTGATGGGACTACCCATTTTTAAAGTGTTTCAGGAGTTAAAGCGGTTTTAAAAAAAATAATCTTCTATCTTTGCGGGTGAATTGATAGGAATACAACTAACAATATGTATCATATGCTTACAGTAGAAAAAATTGGGGGTACCTCCATGTCTCAGTTTCAGGATGTACTGCAGAACATCATCAGAGGAAACCGTAAAGGGGATGAGTTGTACAACCGCATATTTGTGGTCTCGGCTTATAATAACGTTACCAATTGGTTGCTTGAACATAAAAAAACCGGTGAACCCGGTATCTATAATAAATTTCTGGACGGCGAAGATTACAGCAGCGCGTTGGATTCGTTTTGTCAGCGTCTCCTGCTGATCAACGACGGCTTTGCCGATTATGGACTCGACCTTAAGGAAGCACGTGACTTTATCCGTTTTCGCGTTGATCAGGCTAAAACAGTACTCTACAGCTTAGGGAAAGTGCTTGCCTCGGGATATGTGAAACCCACCGAGATACATCTGGCTGCACGTGAAATACTGGCATCCATCGGTGAGGCTCACTCGGGCTGGAACTCTGTCAATATTCTCAACAACAATGGTATCAATGCACGCTTTATTGACCTTTGCGGGTTCAACGACAATGAGCCACTGACAATTGATGAGCGCATCCATAAGGAGTTTAAAGGAATAGATTTCAGCAAGGTGCTTTGCATCGTGACAGGATATACAAAAGGTACGGAAGGTATCATGCGGGCATTTGACCGGGGGTACAGCGAGGTTACATTCAGTAAGATCGCTGTGGAAGTGAAAGCTGATGAGGCTGTGATACATAAGGAGTACCACCTCTCAAGTGCCGACCCGAAGATTGTGGGTGTGGAGAACAGCATCCCCGTGGGACATACCAACTATATTATCGCCGATCAGCTGGCCGATATCGGAATGGAAGCCATTCATCCTAAAGCAGCCAAGCCACTCGAGCTGGCAGGTATTGATATACGGATAAAGAATACCTTCGAGCCGGAGCATCCCGGAACACTTATATCCAGCGATTATATCTCACCCGAACCACGCGTGGAGATTGTCTCCGGATCGCGGAAAGTGATCGCCATTGAAGTGCACGACCCGATGATGGTAGGGGAGGTGGGCTTCGACGGACGCATCATGAATTATTTTGTGAAGCTCGATGTGAGTTACATCTTAAAATCGACCAATGCCAACTCCATCACGATGGTTGTCTGGGATAATGAGAGAAGCCACGAATTGATAAGTATACTGAAGGAGGTGTTTTATCAGGTGAATGCACTACCCATGGCAATTATTTGTGCCATGGGCTCCAATATTGCCCTGCCGGGATTTCTTTATCATGCCACGAAAGCGTTGTACGAGAAAGGAATCAACGTGGAAAGTTTCGCTCAGTCGCTGATGCAGGTAAATATGCAGTTTATCATTCAGCGTGACCATTACGAAGAGGCAGTGATCGCACTGAACGATGCATTGTGCAAATCCTCCATCTACTCATCCTCTTCTTCAAAGGTCTGATAAAGAAAATCATTGTAGGGGAAACGGGAGATATGTATCTCTTTCACCTTGTCGTAGATTAACTGCTTCAGCTCTTCGATATTTTCCTTCTCCTTTGCAGAGATAAAGATGCAGTTCTCCTTGATCCTGCTAAACCATGTCTGTTGCAGTTCTTCAAGGGTGTAGTTATCACGCGTTTTAGGTGTCAGGTCATCCTCCTCCTTCACCACATGCGTGAAAGCATCTATTTTGTTGAAAACAAGTATGGCTGGTTTTCCGGAATCATCTATCTCAAACAACGTACTCTCCACCACCTTTATCTGATCCTCGAAGGCAGGATGAGAGATGTCCACCACGTGAAGGAGGATGTCTGCCTCACGTACTTCATCGAGCGTCGACTTGAATGATTCAATCAGGTGGGTGGGCAGCTTACGGATAAATCCGACGGTGTCGGTGAGCAGAAAGGGGAGATTTTGAATGGTCACCTTGCGCACTGTCGTGTCGAGCGTGGCAAACAGTTTGTTCTCGGCAAACACCTCGCTTTTACTTAACAGGGTCATCAGGGTCGATTTCCCTACATTGGTATAACCTACCAGCGCCACACGCACCAGTTTACCACGGTTCTTGCGCTGAACGGTCTTCTGCTTGTCTATATCTTTCAACTCCTGCTTCAGACGCGAGATCTTATCAAGGATGATCCGTCGGTCTGTCTCCAGCTGTGTCTCTCCCGGACCACGCATGATGGTGCCTCCACCACCCCGCTGACGTTCAAGGTGCGTCCACATACGGGTGAGCCGGGGCAGCAGATACTGATACTGTGCCAGTTCCACCTGCACCTTCGCATTGGCGCTCTGTGCGCGCATGGCGAAGATATCGAGGATGAGACTGGTACGATCCATGATGCGTATCTGAAGTTCCTTCTCAATATTGCGTATCTGCTTTGCTGACAATTCATCATCGAAGATGACCACGCCTATTTCGTTCTCTTCATCTTTCACATAGGCCTCGATCTCCTGGAGTTTGCCCTTTCCCACGAAGGTGACGGCATTGGCCAGGTCGAGCCTCTGCACGAAACGTTTGCCGGGAATAAGTCCTGCCGTTTCGGCCAGGAAGGCCAGCTCGTCAAGGTATTCGGCCACTCTCTCCTCGTTCTGTTCGGGTGTGATCAGTCCTACCAAAACGGCTTTTTGATTTTTTATTTCGTTCGTAATAAAGTCTTTCATACAATAATTTTAGTTTTTAATGCATTGATGCATGCAACGGGCAAGCATATGCCATTGCGTTGGCAATGATCAATCTACCCGTTTTATCGGGTACCCTGTTTTTTGTCAGAACCAAAAACCGTATCCGGCCATAAACTGTAGTTGTGAGTAATCATTCATGAACTGATATTTCAATTCAAAATTCGCACGTACCCGGTAGCTGATATCGTACTGGAAACCAAGGCCCAGGTTTAGCCCGAGACGGTGAAAGGTGCGCTCTTCACCGGAGAGACCTCCTCCCTGCAACGGATCGTAGAGCCTGTCGGGGTCAATCCAGTTGTCGTAGCTCCAGTTGGAATAATGGACGCCCGCGATGGGATACAACGATGTGGAGAAGGATAGCGGCAGCATATAATGTGCATCACCGTCCACCATCCACATCCCTTCACCTTTACGCTCCAGAAACCAGGTGAGTGAGGGTGCAAACCGCAGGTTGTTCGTCTGATAATAGTGGATATGGATTCCCGCCCCCGGGCTCTTTATCTCTGCTCCGTAACCTGCATGAACACCCATGCCGAAAGTACCTTCGAACTGTGCCGTGAGTTTTGAAAGTGAAAGAAGAGAAAAAAGGATGAGTAACAGTAGGGATTTCTTCATAACCGACCATTTATATGTCACAAAGATAACTAAATGAGCAGAGAAAGTACAAAAGTTCAGGAATTGTTTTCGTCCCTTCTCAGAATGGGCAGGTGCCACTGAAACCTGACGGCCAGTGTGCGGATAAGAATCACCACTACAGCGGTTGTCACCTCGGTGATAACCTTGTTTGTTTCAAGCGAGCGTAGAGCGGTGAAGACAACACCTCCAATGACACAGGCCAGTGCATAGATCTCTTTACGGAATATAAGCGGTATCTCATTGATGAGTACATCACGCACCATTCCTCCCACCGAGCCGGTGATGGTGCCCATGATGATCGCCACCCACGGTTCATAACCCAGTGCCAGGGTTTTTTCTACCCCCACCACCACAAATAGTCCCAGCCCTATGCTGTCGAAGATGAAGAAAGTGTTGTTCAGCCTTATCAGCTTATTGTGAAAAATGAAAACGAAGATCAGTGCCAGCAGTGTAGCCCACAGATAGAGTGTATTCTCGAGCCAGAAGGGGGTCACATTGATCAGCAGATCACGAAGTGTTCCCCCTCCGATGGCAGTGACAAACCCAATCACAAAGGCACCGAACAGATCAAACTTCTTTGCCGACGCAAGCCTTATGCCGCTGATGGCAAAAGCAAATGTGCCGAGGAACTCAATGACATCGACAAATTCTATTTCTACGTTCATTTTTTACTCTTCAAATGGAGGTGTGACCTGTTTGATGCTGTGTAACACAGTGCTGATTGTATCAGATGATCATGCCGCTACCCAGGCACAATCTGCTTTCCTCATCATAAACCACTCCGAATTGTCCTGCTGCGATACCCTGCACAGGCTCATTTGAACGGATACGGTACATATCACCGATCTTTGTGATCTTACCTCTTGTGAATTCAGGTGTATGCCTTATTTTGAAGGTGATCTCTTTCTCCCCTTCAAATTCACCCCAGATATTGTCAGTGATGAAGTCGAACCCCTGCAGATTGATCACCTCTCCAAACTGATGTATTGTATCATAACCCCTGGAGACATAGACAATGTTCCTGTTGACATCTTTCTTAATCACAAACCAGGGGCCGCCGCTAAGGCCGAGCCCTTTACGCTGACCAATGGTGTGGAACCAGAAGCCCTGGTGTTTCCCCAGTATATTTCCTGTCTCCAGCTCCACAATCAGGCCCTCTTTTCTGCCCAGATAACGCTCAATGAACTCATTATAGTTCACCTTCCCCAGAAAACATATCCCCTGGCTGTCTTTCCGTTGTGCCGACGGCAGCTTATGTGCGGCAGCGATGGCCCGCACTTCCGATTTCAGTAGATCGCCTATGGGGAACATCAGTTTAGACACCTGTAGGTAGCTTATCTGTCCCAGGAAATAGGTCTGATCTTTCACCCTGTCTTTCGCCGTGGAGAGCCAGCTCCTTCCGTCCCGCCCGGTCGTCGTGGCATAGTGACCCGTAGCAATCTTATCGAAGTTGTGACCCCATTTTTGTTCAAATACACCGAATTTGATCAGCTTGTTGCACATCATATCCGGGTTGGGTGTCAGACCACGTTTCACCGACTCGATGGTATACCGTACCACGCTGTCCCAATACTCCTCGTGCAGCGAGACAATCTCGAAGCGGCAGCCATATTTTTTGGCAAGAAAGGTGACGATCTCAATATCCTCTTCCGAAGGACAATCGATATAGCCCTCCTTGTCCTCCATCCCGATCTTAATGTAATAAATGGTTGGATCATAGCCCATCTCCTTTAACTGATGTACCACAACCGAGCTGTCTACTCCGCCGGAAACTAACGCTGCTATCTCCATTTCTTCATTTATTTTAAGGTGCAAAGGTACGAATAAGAATCGAAATCATAAAAACCGGAGGTGGGTGACAACATATTTCATTCCCGCCACACTGATCTCACTTGTCTCCACCTCTCTGATCTCACTTTTCTCCACGTCACTGATCTCACTTTCCTCCACCTCTCTGTTTGTATTATGAATGGCAATCTGTTTGTATTATGAATGGCAATAAAAATGCAGTAAATTCATCAGTGAAAACTGATTATTTATTATTCAAAATTGATCAAACAAAGAAAATAATATTACCTTTACAACTTCGGAGTGGACTCTTTTTGAACGACCCACTACTGAGACCCTGTGCCGCCCGGCTTGTTATCCGACTGAGGCTGCCTGCCCCGAAGCAGATTCGGGACCTAAGAGTGAAAAGAAAAAAACGATATAAATGACTTACAGATGGAATTATTCAACCCTATCACACGATCAAAAAAATATAAAAAATGAATTAGCGAAAGAATTAAAATTACATCCCGTTCTGGTTGAGATGCTTGTTAATAAAGGAATTGAGACCAAGGAGGAGGCAGATAAGTTCCTCTATCCCAAATTGGAACACCTGCACGATCCTTTTCTTTTACCTGATATGGATAAAGCGATCTTACGGATTGAGAAGGCACTCGGCAACAAAGAACGGATTCTTATTTACGGGGATTACGATGTAGATGGTACAACGGCTGTTACGTTGGCATACAAATTCTTTCGGGGGATAACCAGCAATATTGATTATTATATTCCTGATCGGTACGATGAAGGGTATGGCATTTCGTTTCAAGGAATCGATTATGCCGTGAAGACGGGTGTAAAGCTCATAATCTCTCTCGATTGCGGCATAAAAGCAGTGGGTAAAGTTGCGTATGCCAAAGAAAAAGGTATTGATTTTATTATTGGTGATCATCATATGCCCGATGATCAACTGCCCGACGCCGTGGCTGTGGTTGATGCCAAACGGATCGATTCGGTCTATCCCTACGATGAGTTGTCGGGCTGTGGCGTCAGCTTCAAGCTGGTGCAGGCATTCTCCCAAAGAAACGGCTATCCTTTCTCCGATATCGAGCCGCTGCTCGACCTTGTGGCGGTAAGCATCGCTTCCGATATCGTACCGCTGACGGGTGAAAACCGGATCATGATCTACCATGGGTTAAAACAGCTCAATTCTAATCCCAGCTTTGGATTGAGGGGTATCATCGAGATATGTGGTCTTCACCGGAAACAAATTACCGTCAATGATATTGTCTTCAAGATAGGCCCGCGCATCAATGCTTCGGGAAGAATGATGAACGGTAAGGAGGCTGTGGACCTGATGCTGGCGAACGATATGACCTCAGCAAGGGAGAAGAGCAAAAATATTGATAAATATAACGAGGACCGTCGTGAGCTGGATAAGAAGATTACCGAGGAGGCTATCGAACATATAGACAATCACATCGACATGGAGAATCAGAAGTGCATCGTGCTTTATGATGAAACATGGCACAAGGGTATTGTGGGTATTGTGGCATCCCGTCTGACTGAGAAATATTACCGTCCGGCAGTAGTGCTCACCAAATCGAATGATATGATATCGGGGTCGGCTCGTTCAGTGCTTGGATTTGATGTATACAAAGCCATCGAGTCGTGCCGTGATATATTGGAGAATTTCGGGGGGCACACTTATGCAGCCGGCTTGACGCTGCGTGAAGAGAACCTGAAGGAGTTCACGGAGCGCTTCAACACCCTCTCGTTTGATGGCATTGAGCCCGGGATGATGCTTCCACAGATAACGGTAGATGCAGAGATCACATTCTCAGAGATCACTCCTGATCTTATTGAAGGGATAGAACTGTTTAATCCGTTTGGACCGGATAATGAAAACCCACTGTTTCTTACCAGAAATGTGGTGGATACAGGTAACAGCAAGCTTGTAGGTAAAGGATTCCGACATATAAAGCTTGAGGTGACAGACAATACCACAGACATGTATCTGCCGGGGATCGCCTTTTGCAGGCACGATTTTTTTAAGAAAATCAAGGAGGGACAGCCGGTAGATATCTGTTACACCATCGATGAGAACACACACGGCAGCAGGTCATTTACCCAGTTGATGGTGAAAGATATAAGAGGGTAAATCATACTTACGCTTGCATATGCAACCGGAACTTTTTCAACATATACTGCGCGACTACTGGGGATATTCATCTTTCCGTTCACTGCAGGAGGATATCATTCAATCGGTGTGGGAAGGTAGGGACACCCTCGGGTTAATGCCTACCGGCGGAGGTAAATCACTCACTTTTCAGGTGCCGGTGATGGCAATGAAGGGGATTTGCCTGGTGGTCACACCCCTTATAGCACTGATGAAAGACCAGGTGGACAACCTCCGTGAACGGGGCATCAAGGCTGCAGCAGTCTATTCCGGAATGTCACGCAGTGAGATCATCACGACCCTTGAGAACTGTATCTTTGGTGACTTCAAATTTCTCTATGTCTCTCCCGAGCGCCTCTCCTCCGATATTTTTATCACCAAGCTGCAGGCAATGAATGTCTGTCTGCTGGTCGTGGACGAATCACACTGTATTTCACAATGGGGTTATGACTTTCGCCCCTCCTATCTGAAAATTTCCGATGTGCGGCTGTTGCTGGAGGATGTGCCTGTGCTGGCGCTAACAGCCACAGCTACCAGAGAGGTGGTGGATGATATCCAGGAAAGGTTGCATTTCAAAAAGAAGAATCTGTTTCAGAAAAGCTTCGTCAGAGAGAACCTGTCGTATGTTGTGCGTGCCGCAGACAATAAAGTGGGTGAACTGATACATATTCTTACTACTGTCCAGGGACCAGCCATTGTTTATGTCAGGAGCAGAAAACAGACAAAAGAGATTGCTCAATCACTGCAAAAAGCAGCGATACCGGCAGATTTTTTTCATGCCGGTCTTTCGCATGAAGATAAGGTCAACAGACAGAATGCATGGAAAAGGAACGAGTGCCGGGTGATGGTGTCAACCAATGCTTTTGGCATGGGTATTGATAAGTCTGATGTGCGGACGGTGATACATATGGATCTGCCCAATTCTCTGGAGGAATATTTTCAGGAAGCAGGCCGTGCAGGACGTGATGGTGAACGCTCCTACGCCATCATCCTCTATACCAGGGCAGATAGTGCAAAGCTGAAGAAAAGAATTGCCGACACATTTCCGGAGAGAGAATTCATTCTGCGTGTGTATGAAGCACTGGGGAACTTCTTTCAAGTGGCTGTGGGAGCAGGATATAAGGATGTATATGATTTCAGCCTGCATGAATTTTGCCTTCCTTTTAAGTTACCCTTTCTGCAAACACATCATGCTCTGAAGATATTGGAGCTGGCAGGTTATATCGAGTATACCGAAGAGATTGATGTGCGCTCGCGGATACGTTTTCTGATCTATCGCGACGAGATGTATTCACTACAGCTTGAAAAAGGAATGGACGAGCTGCTGCACACTATTCTGCGCAATTATACCGGTGTTTTTTCTGATGATGTCTACATCGATGAGTCATTGCTGGCTGCCAGGACAGGGAAAAGCAGAAAAGAGGTGTGTGAGTTGCTTATAGCGCTTTCCCGTATGCGATATGTACGCTACATACCATCAAAAAAGACACCTTTTATTGTTTTTACCACCTCACGTGAAGAGAAACAGTTTGTCTCCATTACCAGGGCTGTCTATGAAGAAAGAAAGAAGCGTTTTGAGAAACGTATCCATTCGATGATCGATTATGTGGAGGAGGGAGAGGTGTGCCGCAGCAGGCTGTTACTGATCTATTTCGGTGAGAAAGATCCTACCGATTGCGGCCATTGCGATGTATGTCTGAAGAAAAACGAAACCGGATTATCGAACTATGAGTTTCGTCAGATTGAAGAGCAGCTGAGTACCTCCTTGCAGGTGCAACCGGCACGCAGGCTGAATGATCTGGTGGATTCACTTCAGGGAATAAATAGCGATAAAGTGATCCTTGTCATTCGTTTTTTGATTGATACGGGTGAATTCACACTGAAAGATGACGTGGTGTCCATAAAAAAAACCATCCAACCGTTTGATGGTTGAATGGTGATCATTTACGTGACTCCGACAGGATTCAAACCTGTAACCTTCTGATCCGTAGTCAGATGCTCTATTCAGTTAAGCTACGGAGCCCTGTTTTGTGGGTGCAAAGATACAATATTTTTATAAATACACAAAAATCAGAAATGATAATTTGTTATAACCGCCAAAAAATGACTAAAAGCACATAGAGGGAAAAGATCAGTAAACCATGATAAAACGATGCCTCTTCAGGATAGAACTGTCATATGCATGCGGGATACATGGCCTAGCTGTATTTGATAACCATATGATAGAAAGAGGATGCGCTGACAGGGTGATTCACAGAAAAATAATATCATTAGCCTGAAAGAAAAACGTGATAAATTCTTTGTTAATAATCTGAATTATTGTAACTTTGCAGTCCGATTATTAGTTTTTATCAATTAAAAGTTTGATTTATAGCTGTTTATTCGCCTTTTTTGTCCCTTAGCAAGATGAAACAGGAGCAAGATAAATCAACTTCACAATTATTTACTAATTAAAACATTAAACAAAGTGGATACACTAAGTTATAAAACCATTTCTGTCAATAAAGAAACGGCAAAGAAGGAATGGGTTGAAATTGATGCAGCAGGACAACCTTTGGGACGTCTTTGTTCAGAAGTAGCCAAGTTGCTGCGAGGCAAATATAAACCGAGTTTTACACCGCATGTGGATTGTGGTGACAACGTGATCATCTTGAATGCTGATAAGGTAACGCTTTCAGGAAACAAATGGACAGACCGTATCTATTTTCGCTATTCAGGCTATCCCGGCGGACAGCGTGCATTTACCCCTGCTGACTTGATGGCTAAGGGTCCGGACAGACTTTTCAGAAAAGTGGTGAAAGGTATGTTGCCAAAGAACAAGCTTGGTGACGCTATCTTGACAAACATGTTTGTCTACGCCGGAACAGAACATCCGCATCAGGCACAGAAGCCCAAAAAATTAGATATTAATACTCTTAAATAATAAAGATGGAAGCAGTAAATGCATTAGGAAGACGCAAAGCAGCAGTAGCTCGTGTTATTTTAACCGAAGGTACAGGCAAGATTGTGATCAATAAACGCGAACTGGAAAATTATTTCCCTTCTTCTATCCTTCAATTCGTTGTAAAACAGCCGTTGAATACTCTGGACGTATTGGAAAAGTACGATATCAGAATTAACCTCGGCGGTGGGGGTTACAAAGGACAGTCGGAGGCAGCAAGATTAGGAATTGCACGCGCTTTGGTAAAAATTAATCCCGAAGATAAATCAGCACTGAGAGCTGAGGGCTTCATGACCCGCGACCCACGTGTTGTGGAACGTAAGAAACCGGGACAACCAAAAGCAAGAAAGAGATTCCAGTTCTCAAAACGTTAACTATTTGTATGTATTATCCCCGTATTTGGCAGCATGCGGCTGCATAGGATGGGGATGGATAGATAGATAAGGTGGCCCTGGAGGCAACAACGTTTAGTATCTAAATCGTAAGGACGTTATCCGGAAACATCTATTGAGTTACAAAAGGTGATTTACCTTACGATTCGATTTAGAAAAAGAAAGTAAACGAATAAATTAAAAAACAAAAATGGCAAAATTAGAATTTGACCAACTTCTTGAGAGCGGAGCACATTTCGGTCACTTAAAAAGAAAGTGGAATCCGGCGATGGCTCCCTACATTTTCATGGAGCGCAACGGAATCCATATTATTGACCTCTACAAAACTATCGCCAAAGCCGAAGAGGCTGCAGCCGCCCTGAAGCAAATAGCCAAAACAGGGAAGAAGATTCTTTTTGTGGCTACAAAGAAACAGGCAAAACCTGTGATCGAAGAGAAAGCGCAAAGCGTGAACATGCCATACGTTATTGAGCGGTGGCCCGCCGGCATGCTTACCAACTTCCCCACCATCCGCAAGGCGGTGAAGAAGATGAGTAGCATTGATAAGATGATCAAGGATGGTACGTTCGAGACGCTCTCAAAACGCGAAAAACTACAGGTTACACGTCAGCGTGCAAAACTGGAGAAGAACCTGGGTTCTATTCAGGACCTTACCCGTCTTCCTTCAGCAATCTTCGTCGTGGATGTGATGAAAGAGCAGATCGCAGTGAAAGAGGCTGAACGTCTGGGGATACCCGTGTTCGGTATTATTGACACAAACTCAGATCCCTCCAATATCGATTTCATTATTCCTGCAAATGATGATGCCTCTAAAGCAGTGGACTTGATCATTGGTTATATATGTGAAGCGATCAAAGAAGGTTTGGACGAACGCAAAGTGGAAAAAGCCGATGCCGCTGCTTCAGAAGAGCAGGATGAAGAAGCACCACAGCGCCGTGAACGCAAGTCGAAAGCAGCCAGGAAAGAACGAGTGAAAAAAGAGGATACCGAAGCAATGAAAGCAGCAGTGGTAAGTAAATTCGCGAAAGACGCTGAGGTAGACGAATAAACAAAACATTTAACAGACAAATAGAATATGGCAGTTACAATGGCAGAAATCCAGCATCTGCGCAAAATGACAGGTGCAGGGATGATGGATTGCAAAAATGCATTGAATGAAGCGAACGGTGATTTCGATAAAGCAATGGAGATCATCCGCAAAAAAGGACAGGCAGTAGCAGCGAAACGTGAGGACCGTGAAGCATCTGAGGGTTGCGTGCTGGCAGGCACTGATGGCGATTTTGCTGCAGTGGTTGCACTGCAGTGCGAAACAGACTTCGTGGCTAAGAATGAACAGTTTATTGCTCTCACACAGCAGATTCTTGATGCAGCAATCGCACACAAACCTGAATCCCTTGATCAGTTACTCGCTGTGGAGCTTCCCAATGGAACGGTATCACAGATGATTACCGATAAGATTGGTGCTACGGGAGAAAAGATGGAACTGGGTTTTTACGAGCATATAACAGCTCCCTTTGTAACCTCTTACATTCACATGGGTAACAAGCTTGCCACCATTGTCGGGTTCAACAAAGCTGATGTGGCGGCAGAAGTGGCCAAAGACGTGGCAATGCAGGTAGCTGCAATGAACCCCGTGGCTGTTACAACAGACGGTATCCCTGCTGAGATAAAAGAGAAGGAGCTTGAGATCGCACGCGAGAAAGCACGCGAAGCAGGCAAGCCTGAGAATTTACTTGACAGAATTGCAGAGGGATCATTACAGAAGTTTTATAAGGAATCAACGCTTCTTCAGCAGGATTATGTGAAAGATTCGAAGAAGAGCGTGGAGCAATTCCTGAAAGAGAGCGATAAAGAACTTACGGTAAGTACTTTCAAGCGTGTCTCACTGAACGCTTAGTTCATTTATCATCATAAATCACAAACGCGCCCCGGGGATCATCTCCGGGGCATGTTTTTTTTCCCTGCTTCTGAGATGATGCCGTTCAGTGAAATTGTCATC